>Ga0181562_10001172_pt1 | contig 21484 bp, 18 predicted proteins | sample 011ome_26_FD_139344 | JGI IMG/M metagenome (GOLD analysis project Ga0181562, IMG submission 139344) | Coastal salt marsh microbial communities from the Groves Creek Marsh, Skidaway Island, Georgia - 011511BT metaG (megahit assembly) | ecosystem: Environmental > Aquatic > Marine > Intertidal...
GACGGCGACGACGGCGAGGACGGCGACGACGGCGACGACGGCGAGGACGGCGACGACGACGACGACGAGCTGACGGCGACGAGCTGACGACGACGACGATCGGACGACGATGGTGATGCATTCGAAACGCACGAGCGCGAGCGTGGAGATGGATGAGCACACGCCCATGCTCGGAGCCAAGACGACGACGACGACGACGACGACGTGGGCGGTGACGCCGCGACGCGCGTTTGCGGTGATCGGGGGCGCGTGCGCGTGCGCGGTGGCGGTCGTGGGCGCACGGGCGGCGATCAGAGGGTCGTTCGGGGCGTCCGCGGCGGCGATGCGCACGGTTGAGTTTTCCGTGGATGTCGGGTGCATTCCGCCGGGTGTCATGGCGAACGCGCCGATTGAAGGTTTCTTTGACAAGCAAGTGACCAAGGTGACGATGCAACGCAAGGGTACACCGCCGGGGGAGTTTGGTGGGGATAGGGGCGCGGGTGCTGGCGTGGATCTCACGCGCCGTGGGTTTTCGACGATTTTCAAGGGCACGGCGACGGTGTCGGCGGATGAAGAGTTTGGTTTCGCGGTGACAAACGAGAACGGCGACACCATTTTTGAGCTGGGTTATAACAGCCGCTTGCCTGACACTGGTGATTTGATTGATGACTCATGCGCGACGGCGGTCGAAGCTGGCGGTGGAGTGTATCGCAATCGTAAATTTCCGGCGGGCATGACGCCGCGCGCCGACGGCGTGTACGAATACAAAGCCAAGTGGGCGGGTTGCCTCGGCGTGTGCCCTCAAACCGTCAAGCTCATCGCGACTGTCGGACCGGCGCTTGGAGACGCCGACAACGTGTACGGCATTGAAGAATCCAAGGCTGCGACTGATGTGTGGCGTAAATATAAAGGGCATTTCACCATGGTGAGCGCGGGCGAGTCCAACACATGGGGGTTGGACACGAACACGGGCAAGCTCATGATCACGGATAACCTTGATTTAAATCCGTACGACGCGTCGAATTGGAGAACCGTCAACAACGACGCGAAGCACTTGAGCTATCCCTCGGACGGGCCCGTTATCGACATGGATGTCGGCCACGGTGTCGTTTACGGCGTGACAAAAAATCAAAATGCTGGCGGAGGTCGCATTTGGATGCGTTCGAGCAATGGCAACGACGATTGGGTACAAGCGGGCAAGTACGAAAGTTCACGACTTGTTCAAGTCACGAGCGGACGAACGAATTTGTGGGGCACCAACCTCTTGGGTAACGTCTACTATTGCGCAAACCCGTGTCGGCCGGGAAGTTACTGGGCGTACGGAACGCTTGGCAGTATTAAGCAAATGGAAGTTGGTGACGCACAGCTTTACGCGATTCACAACAACGGGCGAACTATTTACGTTCGAAACGAAAACGCAAGCGGTGGCTGGGTAAACATCAACGTTCCCGCGGCGTTTTCAAGCACGGACATTATCAACCAAGTCGCCGTCGGGGAGACATCTCTTTGGTTGTTGGACGGGCAAGGGAAACTGTATCAATGCAGTCTTCCATGCGCCGGTGGCGGTGCGTTCACTTTGGTTCCATCGGCGCCAGCGAACATCATCTCAATCGATGCCGGCAAGGTGGTCAGGTAAGCAGAGTAAGGCGCATGCAGCGCCCTTGCTGTCAAATTTTGTGAATTTCAATTTGAGCTTTCGGCGTGCTCGTCATGTAATACTATCTCCTATAAGAGGTACTTAGTCTCTCGTGCATAAGCGTTGCATAATTATTCGTGTTACAAAATCTACCAGTATGTAGTACATGGGGCATAGAGTACACCACTTCAAGTATTGGGTGGCATCGCGCGCCGCGGAAAGACGCGCGAAAGGAATATTTCAACCGACGTGTCAATTGACACGTCGACTCGGAATGTTCTTCATCAGTGGATTCATGCTCGTTGCGCGAAAAGATCCGCGTTCTAACCCTTCGAAATCGATCGTAGAGAAAAAGGCACTCGTGCGCGCTCGAGGAAAATTCATTCGCGCGGCTTCGTCCGTGATGAGGAGCGCGGCGACAAAGTCTCGCGACGTCGACGACACTGTGTGTGTCATCTTTGATTTCGCCGCATCGTAACCAGCGATCACTGACTCATACACGTCTTTGTCGTTTGCGCCAGTAAATGGAAAAGCACCCGTGAGGAGAACGTGCGTTAAGACGCCAAGCGCCCAGAAATCGACACCATACGAGTGCGAGCCGAGCACGAGTTCTGGCGCCATGTACGCGCATGTTCCTCGCGTGCTTCTCGAACGCTCGTCGGGTAAACCTCTCAAGCGTTTGGCCAAGCCAAAGTCCGTGAGCTTGAGTGACCCATCGGCAAATAGAATACAGTTTTCCAGCTTAACATCGCGAAACACGACGCCCATGTCGTGGCAAAACTTGACGCCCATTAAAACAGACGCCGCATATAACGCCGCGCTATGTTCATCGCACCTTGACTCGGGCATGGACATCAGATGTGCGAATAAATCTCCTCCTTCGCCCAACTCTTGCACGAGATTCACGAAATTCGGCTCGCACGAAACGCTTTGCAGTGTGACGATAAATTGAGACGCCCCGCACGCGCGGTGCAACTCGATTTCATTCTCCAACAACATCGCCACTTCCGCGTCATCCCTCAACGTCGATAGCGATACAGTTTTCATCGCCACTTTTTTCGACGGATCACTGTTACTCATAGCTAACCACACCGCGGTACCATACCGCCCAGACCCAATTCGAGACACTCGAGTGTAGTCGTCCTCAAACGCTTTCACGTTTGGCGTATTTGGTAGCTCTGGCGTTGGCGTACCCTTCGTCGTCGTCGTCGTCGTCGTCGTCGTCGCCGTCGTCCCCACCCGTGTGCGCACCGCATCATCACGTAAGGCACCACCACTACTATCATTTACATCAGAACCACCATCGTTGTCGTCACCGTCGTCGTCATCAACTCCGTCGCGCTGCGCGCGGCGCCACCGTCGACTCGCGCTCATCTCCTCTCGCCCATCCCCCTCCACGCGCGCCATGGCGTCGCACAGCGCCAGAGGGTTACACATATAATCCAAACCCTCAATCTTCGTCATCGACGACGCCGACCCGCCGTGATCGATCGACCGACGCGACGGCGTGGACGGTTTCGACCGCTGTCGGTTCGTGTGCGCACCGAGCGTCGCCGTCGCCGTCGCCGTCGCCGTCGCCGTCGCCGCCGCGCCGCTCGACCAATCGATCACGAGCGGAGAGACGATCGCGGCGGCGGCGTGCGCGGCGTGCGCGGCGTCGCCGCCGACGTCGAGCCCGCCGTCGTCGCGATGATGCATCGGCGAGCTCTGTCGCCACTTCGCGACGACGACGCCGACGGGATGGATGACGAGTTCGCGGCGTTCCAGGCGGAGCTCGCGACGGCGTGCGACGGCGACGGCGTGGATGTCGCCGACGTTGCACGGCGCGAGAGTTTCGTGGATGACGACGGCACGCCGTACGTTTGGGATGCGTTGTTGGAACGTTTCGTGGAGGATGCTCGAGGTCAAGCCGCGTCGGTCGCGGCGTCGGTGTCGTATGACGAGAGCGTGATGACGTATAGCGCGAATGATGATGATGCACGGGAGGTGCAACGCGCGGCGGAGGTGTTTGATGCGATTAACGCCGAGGCAAAGGCGATGGAGACGGAGGATGAGCGAGACGCGAGAAAGCGAGAGGTGGCGTTGGAACGGGCTCGAGCGAAAGCGAAGCGCGCGAAAGTCTCTCGGGATGAATCGGTGAAGATATTGAGTAATAAAAATACGTCAGTGTACATCACTGGGTTACCGCGCGATGTGACGGAGGAGGAAATTGCGGAGACGTTTAAGAAGTGCGGGGTGATTAAAGTCGACGCTCGCGACGGTTCGTCGAGAGTGAAAGTGTATCGCGATGACGACGGTCAAGTCAAAGGTGATGCGTTGGTTGTGTTTTTAAAGGGTCCGAGCGTGGATTTGGCGATTACGCTGCTCGATCAGTCCGAGTTGCGTGCGGGTGATGCGTCGACGAAGATGACTGTCTCGGCGGCGAAATTTGAGATGAAACAGTCAGACAAGAAGGATGGGAAAATGGCTGCCAGCGACGCCGATGCACCCGGAGTGGCTAAACCAAAGAAATTGACGAAAGAAGAGCGTAAGCGTGCGGCGGTTATATTAAAGAGGCAAGAGGCTGCGGCGTTGGGATGGGACGGATTTGACGACGTCGTCGATTTGAAAAAGGTCATCGTCGTGTTGAAGCACATGTTTACGTTGGAGGAAATGTATGCCGATGTGAATTTACGTAAAGAACTCGAGGAGGACGTCATGGAGGAAGCACAAAAGTGTGGGCATGTGTTGAGCATCAAGACGTACACGACGACGAAGGATGGCGTCATGACTTTGCGTTTCAAATCGCCTGAAGGCGCCGAGTCGTGTCTGCGCGAATGGAACGGCCGATGGTTCGCTGGCCGGCAAATCGAAGCGTCGCTCTGGGACGGCCGCACAAAGTTGGGTAAAGAAGAAGAATCTGAAGCTGCGCAAAAGGCTAGATTAGACGCGTATGCTGCAGAGCTCGCGGGTGGCGTCGACGCAGATGCTTCGGATGACGACAACGCCTCAGACGCTTCGGAAGATGACGGCGCGCGAGAAGAACAAGAACAAGAATAGAAGAATAGCTCCAAGATAAATAATAAAATCAATCGCATCTAGCAAGACACTAAAATACAAACTTCACCTTGTCACCAACCGCTCGTACGCGTTCAGTGGCCTCTGTGACGTCTCGCGCGCTATGTATCCACGTCGTGCACCAAATCGAAGCGTACTTTGTTCCGCGCGGCTTCACCTCAACAGACTCCGCCTTTAAAGCGTTCCCACACACCGCGCGCACGATTTCATCTACAAACGCTTCATCATCGGCGTCTTCTTTGCGCACGGCGACTTGGTAGACGTGCTTGGTAGGAAACTGCGTGATGGTTTCGTAAATCTCTCCAATGTCGTTTTCGCTACTCGGCACGTCGTACTCGCCGCGAATCGCGCGCACGGCGACATCGAAGCGCGTAGCGCCGTATTCATTCAGCTGCCCCAGTGGCTTGCCGTCGCCGTCGTAGATTTCATCCGTCGCTTCGTCATAGCGCAAGTCTTTGGCCCACTCGGGACAGTCGGACTCGTCTGACTTGTCGTCGCTCGACGCTCTCGTCGTCGTCGTCTTCGTTCGGCGCGTGGGGCGTCGAACGCACGCGCTCGTACTCGCGCGCGCGCACGTGCGCATCGCGGTGTGTGGCGTCATCGTATGACGCGCGTGCGTGCGTTCAAGTGCGTGTTGAAGTGTTGTTGTGTTACAAAAAACAAGACTCTTGAGAGAGTCGTTTTAACATCGCGGGTTCACGGCGCCGCTAAAGACGTACTCAGCCGGACCAGTCATGATGACGCGGTTATCGCTTTCGCGCCATTCAATTTCTAAAGGTCCACCAGGAAGTTCCACCGTGCACTTGCGATCGATGCGACCTTCTAAGACACCGGCGACGACGGTGGCGCACGCTCCGGTGCCGCACGCGAGCGTCGCCCCGGCGCCGCGTTCCCATACATTCATCTTGACATAGTTTCGACTCTTCACCTCGGTAAACTCGACGTTGCACTTGCGCGGAAACGCGGCGTGAGACTCGAGCTTGGGCCCGAACGTGGAGAGCGGGAAAGTATCGAGATTGAGTCCGCCTTCGTCGCACTCGTTGAATCGACCAAACGTCACGCAGTGCGGATTACCCATGGACACCGCCGTCACGAGCCACGTTTCACCATCAACAGGCACCTCCCCTCGCACCACCTTACCATCTCGCGTCGCAGGTATCGTCGTCGGCACCTGACTCGGCTCAAAAATAGGCTCACCCATATCCACCGCCACTTGTCCATCCGCGCGCAGTTCCGGTTGAATCAACCCGGCGAGCGTCCCAACTTTATACGCCTTGGGCGGTAATCCATCACAATCGCTCACAAATCTCGCCAAACATCGTATACCATTCCCACACATCTCAGGTTCGGTACCATCTGAGTTATACATCCGCATCGCGTAATCTTCCCCGTTTTGCGTCGGCGGCATGGCGAAGATCACCCCATCCGCGCCAATGCCAAAGTTGCGATCGCACAGCTCGCTCGCGCGTTTCGCACTCAGCTTCATCGTCGTCCGGTCGCGGTTATCGATCAAGATGAAATCGTTTCCTAACCCTTGGTATTTCTTAAACTCGATCGGGGCGTTGTCCAGCGACGCGCGAACGCCAACCGAACGTGATCGATGATGTGGTCTTTGGCGGCGGCACCGAACCATGGCGATCGACAGGGAGGACGACGACGACAAGGAGGAGGAGGACATCATGATCGTGATTGTATCGATGGATTTATATACCCAAATGTCGACGAATACAATCGCGTCGACGAATGAAGACACTGTGATGTGATTATGATTATCACACACGCGATGGAGGTTGGTGTATGACTAGTACTACAACGTCAACGCGGCGATATCGATGATGATGATGTCGTCGTACGGCGACGCCAGGCGGTGAACGCGTGGGTGATTTCGATGACGACAGAGTATGCGACGACGGCGGCGACGGCGGCGGAGGCGTAGGTGCGTAAGGCGACGTCACCGAATGGGTCGGCGAGGACGTCGCGGGCGAGGCGCGGGAGGCGCGCCGAGACGCTTTGACGGGCGGCAATGGCGTCCGTGGTGGTGGTGGCGTCGGTGCGGTCACTGGTGCCATTGGTACCGCCTATTTTGTGCTTTGTTTTGTCTGCGTCTGCGTCTGCGTCTGCGTCTTTGTCGTCGTCTACGCGGATGTTTCGCACCGAAACGTGGCCGGTATCGTCGTCGCGCGTCGCTTCAAAACGATACTTTTCCACCTTGCAATTGGCGTTATCGATCCACGAATGCGTCACCGATACGATTTCTTCATCTAAAACGTCGCGGTATTCCTCCAGCCATCGTCTGGCTTCTATCGCATCGTCCCGTTCCTCGGCGACGATTTGGCTCGCGTACAGCCACGCCATTTTCCCGAGCGCGTCTCGCCACGCGTCCAACGCGTCCTTGTCGTCGACATCATCGCGCGCCGCCAACTCTCCTAATACATCATGCTTCGTTACGTATTCAAACGTGTCGCAAATCACGCGCTCGATGGCCTCGGTCTCGCCGTCCCGTTGTTCCCATTTCAACTTGCACCAGCAGCACCGCGCCTCTGGTCCCCACGCGCCGTCTTCGATGACGTCAACTCCACCCGCGAGTCTTTTCTGATCATTCTCATACGACGTCAACGACGAAGATTTAAACACGCACTGTATCCATATCATCGTCGCGCGCGCCATGACGCGGCGACGCCGTCGAGGCGCGCCCGAAATGCGCGCCCACGCCGCGGCGACGTCGGCGGCGTCGGCGTCGAACAGACATTCCAATGGCATTTCGCCCACGTACTCTTCAGCGCGGAACATCCGCCGTAACGCTCCGCGAATGCGAGGATGATCGATGTTTTCGTATAATTCGCGCATAAACCTCGACGTCGTCGTCCCGTCGTCGGTATCGGTGTCGTCCCGCTGAGCCATCGTCGGTTTGACTTTTGATACCCCATCACCGTGAGCCGACGTCGTCGACGCCGCGCCTCGTCGCGCTCCGCTCGTCGACGCCTCATTCTCGTCATTTGTGTCGTCGTCATTTGTGCCATCGTCGTCGTCGTCGAGCGCGGCGGTGCGGTAAAGCTCCTCACAGAGTACCGAACATGACGCGTAATCTTCGCACGCAAATGCGCGCTCACACGCCTCCAACGACGCCTCGCGCGCGCGCTGTCGCCGCGAACCGACGTCGGTGAACGCGTCCTCGCCTTCCGCGCCGTCGCCTCCCGCGCCGACGGTGGGCGACGACATGGACAGCCCGCGCAACGACACGGCGTCGTCACTGTGTGACGCACGTCAAAACGCCGCATCGCCATGGGCGTCGCCGCGAAGCGTCACGCGAAGCGCAAAGCGGCGAAAGCGCGCGCGAATGCGAGTGAGGAACCACAGGTGCGTGTGTGCGCGCGCGTCGGCGTCGTGTGCGGCGCGGTGTCGTCGATGGAATGCGTGGATTGCGTGGGAACCTAACGTGTTTCGTGCATCCTTTACGCGGTCGTCGTCGTCGTCGTCGTCGTCGTCGTCGTCGATAATGATGATGATGACGACGACGATGACGTTGCATCTCATGCGTACTGACAAATGATCGTATCTCGTGCGCGCGCGTGTGTGTGTACAGGTGAAAGCGTCCGCGGGTGTGGCGGCATACGACGACGAGGATGAAGACGTGGAGATCGAGTACGTCGCGGCGCCGTTGGAATTAGAAATCGCCACCGCGAAAGCTGCGGAAGGACGCGATGGAGACGAAGATAATGGCGTGTATGATGCATTTAAGGATATATTTGAGGCGTTCAAGAATAAGGGGCGGACGTATGATGAAGGCGAGACGAGCGACGGGGCGGCGGCGGGTGACGGGGCGGCGGCGGGCGCGAACGCCGCCGACGATAATGCGCGCGGTGGTGGGGATGCCAACCGTGGTGGTGATGCAGAGAAAGACGGGGAGGAAGTGGAGTTGTCCAATAAGAAGAAGAAGGAGCTTCGCCGGATGAAGGTGGCTGAGTTGAAGCAACACTGCGCGAAACCTGAAGTCGTCGAGGTTTGGGATTCGAGCGCGAGCGACCCAAAGTTGTTGGTCTTTTTAAAGGCGCATCGTAACACCGTTCCCGTTCCTAGACACTGGAGCCAAAAGCGCGCGTTCTTACAGGGCAAGCGTGGGATTGAAAAGCCGCCGTGGGAGTTGCCTGAGTTTATTCGAGCCACGGGAATTCAGAAGATTCGCGACCACTACGCGGAAAAAGAAGATTCCAAGTCTTTAAAGCAAAAAGCCAAGGACACGAAGACGGCGCGTATGGGACGAATGGACATAGATTATCAAATTCTCCACGACGCATTCTTTGTGTATCAGACCAAACCGAAGATGTCCAAGACTGGGGATTTATACTTCGAAGGTAAAGAGTACGAAGTGCACGTCGGGCGTAAGCCGGGCAAGTTGAGCGAAGAACTCAAAGCTGCGCTTGGCATGACTGATGGCGGCCCGCCACCGTGGTTGATCAACATGCAACGCTACGGCCCACCGCCGAGTTACCCGCACTTGCGAGTTCCTGGACTGTCAGCACCAATTCCTAGCGGCGCGCAGTTTGGATACCACCCGGGTGGCTGGGGTAAACCGCCAGTGGATGAAAACGGCGTTCCCATTTACGGCGACGTGTTTGGCAGCACCAAGTCTAAAGCGAGCGACAACATGACGCCATACGACGTACCAGTAGATAAAACCAAACGATTTGGCGAAATCGACGACGATTATGAAGAGGAAGAAGAGAGCGAAGAAGAGGAAGAAGCCGTCGACGAAGGCGCCGAAGATGACGCCGTGGACGAAGAAGAGGAACAAGATGGTATCGAATCTACGCTCCCGGCGGGTACGGAAACCCCAGATGTGTTGGACTTGCGCAAAAAGTCCGATGGTCCGAAGACTTTGTACACAGTGTTGCCCACGCAAGAGGCTTCGGTCGGCGCCAACCAAATCGTCGGCTCGTCGCACACGTACGTCGTGCCGTCAGAAGCCGATGGCAAAAAGCGAAAGACCCGCGCCGCCGGTGGCGTCGAAGTCACTCTCGACGCCGACGCTTTGGAAGACGGCGCGCTCGATGATGAAGGCGCCATTCGCGCCGCGTACGAACAAACCGTCGCGGCGAAGAAAGCAGCCCAAGCCCCCGAAGACTTTTCTGACATGGTCGCTGAACACGCGCGCGCTCAAAAGAGAAAAGCGTCCGACAAGAAAAAAGACAGCGACGCCAAGCGCTTCAAATTCTAGCTTGTTCACATTCAATTTAGCGCCCTCGACATCACTCCATCGGAGCGTGGTGTCCAGTTGTATTATCAATCAGTCAACCGCCAACCGCCGCGTCGCCGACCGCACACGCCGCCGCCGCGTACTCGCAGCACCCCGTTGCCGCACCCGCCTGCGCGGGCGGACCACGACCGCACCTCGCGCCCGTATGCGTGCGAGCAACCCCGCGACGCGCGCGTCGACGCGCGCGCAGCCCCGTCCCAGCGTTCGCGCGTCATCGTCCGCGCCGCCGCCATCGCCTGTGTCTCCTCGTATACGCGCGCGCACGCGCGCTGCGGCGGCGGCGACGAATGACGAAGACGCGTACAATGCGGCAATGATTGCGTACAGCGCCACGCCGTACGAGTACAAGCACGAACTCGGGTTATGTATGTCCTCGAGAGCTTGACGCGATGGTTGAATATTCTTTAGAGCGCGTTCGCGTTTCGTACTTTTGAGATACATGCGACGACACTGACGACGCATGCGCACACACACGCACACACACGCACACACAGATTATCATAAGATTCGGCCAAATTTATACGTTGGCACACAACCGACGAAACCGAGCGATATAGATCGATTAGCGGATGCGGAGGGCGTGACGTGCGTGTTTAATACGCAACAAGACAAGGATATGGAGTATTGGAAGGTGGATTTTGCCTCGGTCAAGGCGCACGTGGCGTCGCGGAAGATGCGATTGGAGCGGTATCCTTTTGCAGATTTCGATGCGGATTCTCTGCGCGTGGGGTTACCAAAGGCTGTGGCGGCGATGGATGCGTTGCTTTCGAGCGGAGAAGTCGTGTATTGTCATTGTACGGCGGGAATGGGCCGTTCGCCTGGCGTCGCGATTGCGTACATGTATTGGTTCTTAGATGAATTTTCAACGTTAGATGAGGCATACGATGCGTTGACATCCATTCGTCCGTGTGGGCCGAAGAAGGAATCCATTCGTGGGGCGACGTGCGACGTGCTCGCGTCGCCAGAGGGCGCGTGGCCAATTAAGCCGCTCACGCGAACGTTAGCGCCGAACGAAGGCGCGGCGCTCACGCGTGCGGAAAAGGAATCTATTCACCGTAAATTGCGACGAGCTTAAGTAGTAGGCGTGCGAAGAAGTGTGTCGTGGTGCGCTATCATTCATTGTTATTTATTTCTGTACCATTTTTTCAATTCGCCGGCGGCGGCGCGGCGACGGACTCCCATTACATGACGCATGCGAGAATGCCGCTGGGTAACGTCAAGCGCGCATGTTTTGCAACAATCGTAGTCGCGCTTGCGTCCGGTGTGTACGCCGAGCACGACACGCAACCGATACTTGGACTGTTTGACATGGCAAAGCTGTTTTCGGCGTCTCGAACCGACGCGGATGCCGCCGCGCCTCCATTGGCCTCTTTCAACTCTTTTGGCGGCAACTTTGCTGGATTCATGGAAAGCGCGAAATTACTCGCCGCAGGACAACCTGAGTCTCTGACGACGGCGAACATCGACGCCATATTACGCGAAATGCAATCAAACGACACATTTAGAGATGTGGGTTTGGTGTTCCAAGGTTTCAACGCCACAGATTTCGACGACGCGTACGAACTGTTTTTCAACGACACAAACACTGAAAGCGCCGAGTTCCGTCGAAGATCATTCTCAACGTTATTCGATGGCATTTTAAACGTCACCGCGAGCGCGATGAGTGGTGTGGATGATACGCGCGTGTCTTACGCGATGACAAACGCGCTGCGAGACGCCTCGACGGTTGCACATTTGGCACTGGCGGCTGAAACTGACGAAGGTCGCCGTGCCGCTGCACTCGCATTGTACGACCGCGTGAACGGAATGTTATCAGAAAGCCAGAGCGTATTACGCGGGGCAATGCGCGACGGACCGAATGCCGATTATGCAAACCGTCTTTTAGCCGCCGCGACTGGCGCGAGCGGCTTTCATTTCTATGACGACATTGCGTCCAAATTTTACGTGCACAGCACGACGACGCGTCACCCTGACGATCGTTCGCACCCCTCACATGAAACCGTGCGAATAGTCGAACACGAATCGAACGAATTAGAGTCTGTCGTGGCGCCAGTGATCGGTAGCGTTGTCGGATTTGCCGTCCTCGCCTCGGCGCTCGGGGTCGCGTTCGTTCGCATCCGAGCGTCCCGACGCGGCATGTCTTCGAAATCATCCTCGTACACCGCCGCCAACGCGGCGCTCGCGAGCGACGCCACCACCGCGGTCGACGGCGCGCACATGGTGTAACGCTGCAACCGAACGCGCGCGTAAGCTATTCATCATTAATCATGTATGTGTCACACTCTGAAAAAGTATAACCAACTCCCGCATACGATGCCTCGCAGCCGCCGGCGCGCGGCGTTCGCGCTCAAGCCCGACGCCGAGGACGACGGCCCCGACGTCGACGCTCTCATCGATGCGTTTCGCACCGCGCTCGCGTGCGATGTCATTCGCGACGTCGCGTCGGCGTCGGCGTCAACGACGGAGGCTTTTGAGTCACTTTTGCTGCTCACGGCTGATGCGACGCCGACGACGGTGAAGACGTCGCGCGATGGCGCGCAGGATGCGCAGTACGATGCTTTCGGTGGCAACCTTCCGGATGACGTGCGGGATTTGATATTCGCGCGGTTGAGCGCGAGGGACGCGGCGATGTTGGCGTGTACGTGTCGAGAGTTTCGCGCGCTCGTGGGGACGTGGCGACGGAACGCGAAGAATTTAGATTTACCACGCGCAAATTCACCAGTGCGAGCGAATGCAGACGTTGGGATGTATTATGCCTCACGCGTAGGGTCCATGATGCGCGCGTACCCAAACGTGCAGCGTGTGAGTTTTAAAAAGTTAGCCAAGGCGTTGAAACCGCCAGTCGAGGCGGATGGCGACGACGAGGACAATAGTCGAGCACTGGTGGCTATTTTGATGGCTATTAGCGCAAATAACGCATCTCACAGTGTAGAAGCGATTGATTTCGATGGGTGTGGCGAGTGGTTGAGCGAATTCGACGTCGTTCACGTGGTGGAGATATGCGTAGAGGGATTTCCACATTTGTCTTCGCTCGCTTGGCCGCGCGCGCGACGGTTGACTGGGAAAGGCCTGAGTCGCATGCTGACGCTGTGTGGGGACTTTATTCGTGAGTTACGTCTCCCAGGATGTGTATCTTTGGACGAAGACGCGATTAAACTCGCACTAGATGCCGCGCGAGGCGTGCGCGTGCTGGACGTCACGGGATGTTCTGGATTGAAACAGTTGCGACTCGACGCGCACGAAGGCGCGCGACTCGAAATTATTAAAGCCGTGAATTGTACAACGATGACGACGTGCATAATTAGACGAACGGCTGGATCGAACGCACTGCGTACGATTAACGTGGCTGACTGTGCGGCGTTGCGCACGTTGCAAGTGCAATCAAACTCGGTCGAAACACTCAACGCGGCTGGATGCCGCGCGATGGAGACGTTTAATTGCTTTGCGCCGCAATGCGAAACGTTACTGCTCAACCGCTGTGCGGCGTTTCGTGCGATGACGGATGAAATTAACACCGTGCGCACGAAGTTGACATCCATTCGCACGCTCACGTTGGACAGTTGCAAGAGTTTGACGTCGAGCGGATTCGACGACTTGTTGCGCATGTGCGCGTCGACGCTCGAAGAGCTCAGCGCCGAAGGATGTTTTTCCATCGACCGCGCCGTGATTACGGCGCCGAATCTCGTAAAATGTACGTTCAGTGGATCATTCGCATTGCAAAATGTGCGCGTGTCGAGCACAAAGTGCGCCTCATTCGTAGCGCGGGCGTGCAAGGATCTCACAGAGGTGCGCTTTGAGCGCGGCGCGCCGGCGCTCGACGCGTTTGACGTTAGAAATTCAAACAATTTGCGTCGCGTCATTGGTGTCCGCGATCGGCGTCTCAAACGTAAAGACATCACGGGATGCCCCGCGTCGATTGAATTTATAGAAAATTATTTTAGCTAGGCACACGTAGGAGTAGGAGCAGTAGAGAGACAGTTTTTACTTTTTCCTTAAATTGTCAGGAGGAATTATTTACGCGCTCGAGCCGCGAAGGCGCGCGTTCGGTCGCGAACGCGCGCGGATGAGTCGACCGTTTGCGCTTTTTAGCGCCGGACAGCAATCTGTGGCGTCGACGCAGCAATCGCCGTAATCAGAGCACGTCAAATCGCAGCAACAATTTGGAACATCGCTCGACGCGTCTGGAAACACGCACAATCCGCACGAGTTTGAGCACGAATGCGACGCCGGAGCGGACACGCCACATTGATTGCTCGGTGATGGCGACGGCGACGGCGACGGCGACGGCGACGGCGACGGCGATATTGGTGGAAAGTAAATCGTCGACGAGCCACCGCTCGGCGTCGATGGCGCCGGCGAGCCCAAATTAGGGAACAGCGTCGTCCCACCGCCGCCGCCGTTACTTGCCTGTTGAATGGCTTGAAACGCGGTCCGAATGAGCCACATCGTCGCCTGCACACGCAAATAACTCGTCATCAACTGACCGAGCGGTTGCGAAGAAAATTGGGTGAACATTGCGTTCAAATTTAATGGATTCATCGTCGCCGACGGCCAAATGGCGCCAAACTCGCTACCAAATCGTCCTCGGCGCCGCGAAGCACACGCCGTGCAAAACGTCGCATCTTTGCCATTCGCACCATCGTTCTTGATACAAATCTCTTCGCACAGCGGCGCGATGCACGCGCGAAATGCGTTCGATTCGACGAGGTTTCCATCTGAAGATTGCACCGAGCACGCGAAATCATCCGACGTTTGCGCCGACGAGGCGGCGCACATGAAACTAAGAATTTCATCTTCGCACTCATCTGATGGTTGCGCTTGAGCGACGGAAGAAAAACGTCGCTGTTGAACCTGATTTGCCGCGACATCGAGGGAATCGGCGACGGACACGCAAAGGTGCAAACCGAGCGCTTCAGCCTTGGCGGTCCACTCCGTCGCGGAGACACCGTTTGGCGGCGAAAGACACGCGATGGAATTCGTCGTCGCCACGGCACCTTGAATCGACGCAGCCGCGCAAACGAATGCCACGAGCCGCTTACACGTCACTCTATTCCGCATCATCATGAATCGTATTCGTAAAAGTCGTGCGTGGAAGTATGGCCACCGACGTCGTCGTTCGCGCCGACGATGTCTTTTGAGATGATAAAATCAGCGTGATTGTCTTTCTATTTACAATGAGAATGCGCTTCGTACTCCCTAGTGGAATACACATCGCCATCGATGAGCAGCAAATGTACGGCTCGAAATTACGGCTCGAAATCAGTAATCCCAAGCACGCTGAGCGTGAGGTTGATTTGATCCGGGAAATCCACGCCGGTGGCGATTTCCGTGAGCATGCCAACCAACAAGCCAAACATCGTCCATCGTCCGTTGTTGATTTCATTCTTCGGCGTGAACCCGAAAACTTGCGCATCTTCAACCGCCTCTTCGTATTGCTTATCCTTGAAATACTTAACCATCATCTTCGCTTGTTGGCGTTGGTACCTACGCGACGAGAGACGAAGAGAGAGAAAACGACGCCGTCAGTCGCGAGCTCGAGGACACTTTTTCAAATCACGCCGCCCGAACGTGTCATCCAACGCCCACGGCGCACACCACGACCGACCACCACTATCACACACCACACACACACCGCGCGCGCGACGCTCTCCAACGCACGCCGTCGGCGGCGTCACCAAAAAGTACGCCGAACCGCGTTCGCGGGGTTCGCGGGGTTCGCGCGCGCCGCCGCGTCGGCGTCGTCCATCGCCCTCGCACCCACGCCCACGACGCGCCCGCGCCACCCTCAAACCACGCATACACACATCACCACCCCATCGTCATCGTCGTCATCGTCGTCGTCGTCCCCATCGTCGCACACACACCGACCGCGCGCACATCGCACATCGCATCGACCATCACGTACTCCACCGTCGTCGGCGCCTTGCTCGCGCGCGACACCACCGTCGCGCCCCGTCGCGCCGTCGCGCCACCGCGCGTCCACCCCACGCTCGGGCGCATCATCGTCATCGTCGTCATCGTCGTCATCGTATGTACGTATTCGCGCGTCGCACACTCACGTCATCATCCATCCATCGTACTTTCATTCGTACACAGGGAGGGGTGATGACGTCGACGACGTCATCCACGACCGACCGACCGACCGACCGTGACACGCCGAATGTCCGAACACATCACATGTGGACGTCTGCACACATATATATACCACCACCATATAGTATACCCGTGACGGCACCCATGCGGGCACCCATATGCGACGCACCCGTGTAATAATACTAGATAGTACACACATACCCCACAGAGGTCGTCCATAGAGGTCGTCATCACCCTCTTGATGTGGGTGTCGCGGGGGCGGTGGCGGTGCACGTGCTGTGGTGCTCTGGGTCGGTCCAATACACACGGTGTAGTGCATGCGTGCAGCCTTCATTCATTCATTCATCGGGCGCGCGCGCGCAGTCGTAGTCGTCTCTCGCGATGGCGTCGCCTCGCGGGTTCGCGCGATACACCCGCACGCGCGAATTGGGGGACGACGACGGTGTCGTCGGCGGTCACGGCGGCATCGCGAACGCGAAAGTGCTCGCGTGGGCGCACGGCGTGGCGTTCGTGGTGATGCCGATGGGGCTCGTGGTGGCGCTGGCGCTGGCGCGCGCGCGGGTGCAGAGGGCGCGGGCGCGCGCGGTGAAGCGCAACGCGCTTGGGGACGCGCGGGCGAGGTTGGCGGGGCGGGCGTTTGCGGATGCCGCGCGCGCGTGGGGGAGGCGTGGCGGTCGTGGCGATGATGACGACGTCGGTGGCGGTGGCGGTCGCGGTCGCGGTGACCGTCGCGCTGAGGGTGATGATGACGACGACGACGACGACGACGACGACGACGACGATGAGGTTGTGTTTCGTCGAGTGGCGAAGGCGTTCGCGCTCGTGGCGTACGAGGATGGTGCGGCGACGCGCGTTGAGGCGTTTGTCGAGGCGGCGGAGAAGCGGCGGCGGCGTTGGACGAGCGCGCGGCTGGGCGCGAACGGGGCGGCGGTTGTCGAGCGCGTTGGTGCCGCCGCTTCGCAAGCTGCGGTTCGTGAGTCGTTGACGACGACGACGACGACGACGACGCCGCCGTCGCCGTCGCCGTCGCCGTCGCCGTCGATGTCGACGCTGACGCTTACGTCCATGTGCGAAGAAGACCGCGCGTTGTTGCGTGAAGAAATAGAAGTTCGCAAGCTCGAGGTTGGCTCGCGCATGACGTCGAACGTATTGAATTTATTTTCGTTGGCGCAGACGCACGCGGCGAATGCGTTGCGAGCGGAGGGCAATAGAATCGCCGCGGATGGCGTGGCGGAAACCAAGGCGCAGCGCGCCGAGCGCAACGCGCGTTACGACGATGAAACATTTCACGCCATGACGTGTGATGCGTTAGCGATGGGTTTGACGACAACGTGTGCGATGGTGAGTTATTTAGCGTGGCGTCAAGTTGAGGCGCATTTCTCGCGTTTAACTGCGCGGTGCGGTTCGACGCGTGATTTCACCGTGTCCGTCGTCTCCGCGTGGCGCTTGGCGTCCACCATCGCGTGCTTTACCGGCGAAAGCACGCGCGCGCTCGTGGGTTTTATTACCATTGCCGCCATCGCATTGACGCTCACGCGTTTGGAGGTCACGCGACGATTTCGCGCTGCGCCCATGTTTGTGTCCACCCTCGTCCTCGGCGTCGGCGTCGGTTCCATCGGCGCGCGCGCCGTCACCACGCTCGGCGGTGATCGCGAACTCTGGCTCTTAGCGTGGCGCACGTATGTCATGCTCATCGCGTGCTGCATCGCGAGCGCGCGCGTCCTCGCGCCGCGCGTCGTCCACGCCGTGAGTCTCAAATGGCTCTACTACGCCGCGCTCGGCGTCCTCGCGCCCGCGCTCGTCGCCGCCGCGCCATTCGCGCCATCCATGTCATCCATGTCCACGACGAGGTCTATCATATTAGCCCTGACCTCATCGATATCGTCGTTCCCGTCGCTCTTCCGCGGCGCGTCCGGGTCGCCGTATTATTACGTCGAATGACGACCGCTCGAGTCGTAGTAGCCGCGCGCGGTTCCGCCGCGCGTACAATCACATGCAATACCTAGCCCACAGGCAGCGGCCTGTACGCTGCCACTGTACCATTACGAGAAAAAAGCACGCACGCGTCTTCGCCCATCCCTCATCGCGAACGGCGCCATCGCCCCGACGTCGACCAACCGCGACCGACCGCTCGGACGCGCGCGCCACACAACATAAATAATCCATATAGAATGTAACGCACCACACTACGACCCTGACACCCATTCGGACATTCGGAGTCCATCACGCGCGAATTCAAATCGCCAAACCGACAGCTCAACGGTTCTGCGATGTCGATGCCGCATTCGCGCGCGAAGCGGCCATGCCCGACGCGCCGCGCGCCTTCGCCGAGGCGCTTCGCGACAAACTCGCGTCGCACTCTCGCGACGTGCGCCGACGCGCGATTCGCCGCGCGCGCACGGCGTGTGCGTGCGGGACGAAAGATGTCAGGGATGTGGTGCGCGATGCGGCGTGCGTGCGCGCGATGCTTTCGCGCATGGTTGACGACGAGGACGACGACGACGACGACGACGACGTTGGGGAGGAGGAGGATATAGGAGAGGTGTTCGCGGAGTGGTGCGCCGATGCGCGGGATGGGGCGATGACGGCGGCGATGTTGGAGGCGAACGGCGCGCGCGAGTGCGCGGATGTTTTAAACGCGCGACTCGCGTCGACGTCGTCGTCGCGAGCGGTGAGACGCGCGCGAGGTGCGCGCGCGATGGTGGCGATGATGGATGAAGTGCGTGAGCGCGCGCGATGGGAAGGCGCGAGTGGTGATGATGGCGTGGGGTATGCCAAGGGTGGGTACGACGGAGAGGCGGAGCTCGCGGCGCGCGCCAACGCGCGACGAGCAGACGACGACGACGACGACGACGACGAGAGATTTACCGCGCGTTGTCGTGACGGTGGCGTTTATCAACATCAGTATGGTCGGACGTCTACGTCGAGCGCGCCGTCGTCATCGCACATGAAGGTGAGCTTTAAGGCGTCGTCGGCGAGTCGCGGCGTCGCGAGCGCCTCTGGGGACGACGGGTACCGGTTACCATTCGTCACCACGAGCGAGAGCGATCGGCAGTATTTATATTCACTCGTCGCGCATTTGGATGCGTGCGCGCATCACACGCTCGCCCATGCGGGTCTGCGCGAGCTCAGGCGGGCGTTGATTGACGTGCCGGTGGAATCTGTCGCGCAACTCGCGTCGCGAGCGTTGGAGCGCGCGTGTGAATTATTATCGGCGATGGATCCAGAGTTGTCGAGTCCAGAGACTCGACGCGAAGCATTAGCGGTGATTCAGACGTGTGCCATGGCGCTGCAGCGCGAGTTGATTGATGTGAATCGTCAGTCTTTGCTCGCGAGCTCGCCGAATGAAAATTTGCCGCCGAGCGCTCGCGGGCACGGGTACGGGGCGTCTAAGGGCGAGCCCACCAAGGTTTTGCCCATGGCACACACGTTCATGACGCACGTCATACCCGCCATGCGCGAACCGTCGTTGCGTGCTGATGCGATTCGTGCTGCGCGATTACTTTTGCCGTTGGTTCAAATCGCGGCAGAGAACGACGGAGCGTCGCCGCACAGCGGAGCATTGACGCGTCTCGGTCAATATTTAGATTTATTCGAGGCAACGCTGGAGCATTTGGAATTTGAATCAGGCGCCGCGAGTGAATATTTAACGTGCGTGCAAGTGAGTGCTGAATTCGCGGCGATTGCTGGTGGGGCGTCAGCGCGAGGTAGTGGAGCGGCCAACGTTAGACTTATAAAACGATGGCACGACGTGTGCGTGGATGAAGTTTTTGCCGCGGCAAATCCATTAGCGAGGCAGTTTTGCGCCAATGCGTTGGCTCACATATGTCCTACGCTCGCACGCGAACTCGCAATCGTTCGAGATGCGGATCAGTGCTTGCACGCCGTATCGAATGCAATTTCTGGAGCATCGACGCCGACGTCGACTTCGTACGCGCAGTTAATACTTGATGCCACTCCAGCGTTGAGTTTGATCGAAAGCGAATCCAATGCTGGACAAGCGAGCGCGCATATGGTTGCAACACTCCTTGCGCTGACTTCGGAAGATGACGAAGAGGCAGATATGGAAAATGTCATCACTGCTGTCTTGGCGCTCTTGACGCACAGCACCACCACCGTACGCGTTTCGGCTTATGCCACGCTAGCCGCGGCGAGTGCGATTGATTCGACAGCGTGTGCGGTGCTAGAACATCCATCTATTATTGGTGAAGTCATCATCGGCGGTTTGAATCACGCGTCGACGATGTTCGATGCGGCAACTTGTTTGGAATCGGCGTGCTCCGTGACGCAAAATCATCGTCGCGTTGCGGGACAAATTGCCATTTATTCTGCTTGGCTCGACGCACTTGACGGCGACGATGCTGTCGGTATGGCCGTCGCTGAAGCTCGTCGTTTGATTGAAAACGTGAGGAGAGAAACCGGAGGTGGCAAATGGGAGAAGCTTCTTCCAGCTTTGAGAGGTTTGTTTCACGACGATGAAGAAGTGCGCACGACGAGCGCCACAGACGTGGCTCATGACATCTCTCACGGTCTCAGTGCGTCAGCGGAGGTGCTCATCGCGTCATGCAGTGACCCTTTTGATGCAGTGCTGCTCACCGACGATCAATACGTGCGTAACACAAGGTCCAACGCGTCGACGTCGACACACGACAACTCGAGGTCAAAGACGTTTAAAGATGTTCGAGATTTATTACAGGATTTCATGAGCGCCGAGCCGCGGTCCCGAGAGATGATAGCCCATGAACTTGAAAGCCTAGTTCGCGATTCTCGATTGGCTCCAGCGTTGGCTGACGCCGCGTCTCTCGATGCTTTGCTCAAGACGGTGTTGGAAACGGGCGCGCATTCCATCGTCGTCACTGGCACGCTCAGAGTACTTGCCGCCGCGGCTGGAGCTTCATCGCTCGTGCGCGAGATGCTTACCCGTGATGATTCTCGTGGTTGTCGAATCATGCGAACTCTTCGACTCGTGTTTCACCCACAAGCGCGCATTCGTGAATCCATGGCGTCACTGTTGACTCAAGTGCTCTTCGTTCCAGTGATGGAAGCCGTCGTGGCTCGCGTTGGCGCGCCAAAGCCAAGCACGCTGTCGCTACCAAAGCTCTTCTTAGAGACGTACCGATTTCCTCGCTTCGTTCCCGAGCTCGCGAGTCCACCAGCGCTTGGAGATTCAAATCCCATGCACGACGGGTTAGTTGACACTGATAGAGTGATGCGAATGTTCAAGCAACGACAGTTGCTCACGCACACGTACAACATTCGGACAGACGCCGAGGCGTTGTCTTCGTTCGCGATGAATGAAGATGAAGAGTATGATAGTGCTGATGTTCGCGTCATGCGTGACGCGGCACGCATTTCGTGCCCGCCATTCGTGATCGGTGGTCTCATAACAGAGCTCGGGTCCGCGCAATCGCACGCTGCTGCGGCGCGAGTTGTCGCCGCCTTGAAAACTCTCACGCAGACGAGCC
>Ga0181562_10001181_pt1 | contig 21382 bp, 21 predicted proteins | sample 011ome_26_FD_139344 | JGI IMG/M metagenome (GOLD analysis project Ga0181562, IMG submission 139344) | Coastal salt marsh microbial communities from the Groves Creek Marsh, Skidaway Island, Georgia - 011511BT metaG (megahit assembly) | ecosystem: Environmental > Aquatic > Marine > Intertidal...
AGAGGCTATGCAATCTCTAACCGAGGTTAATTTGGCTGACATTAAATTCTATCATTTTGAAGTCGCACCGTTTGCTGGAATCGAAAACGTGATAATTTCTGCAACAGGATATACAGGTTCTGGTGGTTTTGAAATCTATTGTAAAAATAGCGAAGCCAAACAAGTATGGGACAAAGTTATAGATGCTGGAGCCGATTTTGGTATAAAACCAATTGGACTTGCTGCTAGAGACACATTGAGACTTGAAAAAGGATACTGTTTATATGGAAATGATATCAATGACACAACCTCTCCGCTTGAGGCAGGATTGGGATGGGTGACCAAATTCACAAAAGATTTTATTAATTCCGAAAACTTAAAAACTCAAAAAGAAAACGGTGTAACAAGGAAACTTGTAGGATTTGAAATGATCGAAAGAGGAATTCCAAGACACGACTACCCTATTGTGGACATGGATGGAAATGAAATTGGTATTGTAACTTCTGGAACCATGTCACCAAGCCTAAGCAAAGGAATAGGAATGGGATATGTGCCTACAGAGCTTAGTTCTCCCGATTCAGAAATTTTAGTTCAAATCAGAAACAAACAGATAAAAGCCAAAGTGGTTAAAATGCCATTTGTATAATCGCGTAGTCAATGAATGGTTTAATAAAATTAACTAGCTCTTGGATTTTTCTTGGAGCTATTTTTTTGTGTTCTTTTTTTACCAAAGAAGAGCCACTACTAGGCAAATGGCGAAACAAACGCTATGGCGTAGAGGTAATGATTTACAAAAAAAAAGAACTGTATTTCGGCTTAGTGACAGATGCTGGAAACAAAAAAGGCAACGAAAAAATAAAGAAAAGTCCCCTGCAAGTTCTAAAAGAATTTAAACGAACCTCTGATTCGACTTACTGCTGTGGACAAATCTTTTTACCCAAAATTGGTGTTCATGTACCAGCTTCAATCCGCCTCAATGGCCCCAACAATTTGGTAGCCGAGGGATTTGTAATGGGACTCAAAACATCTTCTTATTGGACTAAGTTGTAAGATAATCACCTTTTATCTTATGATTATTTTTTTTTAATCGTAATATTGCAATGAACAATAATTGATCCAACACAATGGGAATAACAAAAAATGAAATTTTCAGCCCTACTCAAAATGAGTTAGCGGCCTTTGCAAAAGTTCTGGGTCATCCTGCAAGAATTGCTATTCTTGAGTACTTATTCAAACTAGACTCTTGTGTTTGTGGGGACTTGGTAAATGAAATTGGCTTGGCACAGCCTACAATTTCGCAACACCTCAAAGAACTCAAAACACTTGGATTAATTCAAGGAAACGTGGAAGGAACTTCGGTTTGTTATTGTATAAACAAAGAAAATTGGAAAGCTATGAAAACCACACTAAGCGAGTTTTTGAATCACGATTCTACGAACATGGCCACTTGTTGTTAAAAAAAATTACTTCTATCAATCGCTATATTGCAATAAACAAATATTTATGAATCTAACTCTCTACCCTCAATTAGTTAAAAAGATTGACTCACTTCCCAAAGCGGTTTCGGAAAAACGAAAATCTCTATTAACGCCACTTATTACCTATTTGCAAAAAAAACTGGAATCACGGGAGAAGATTCGTCTCAACTTTATTTGTACCCATAATTCAAGAAGAAGTCATTTATCACAACTTTGGGCACAAACGATGGCCAGTTATTTTGGTTTCGACAACATTACTTGTTACTCGGCCGGCACCGAAGCCACTGCCCTCAATCACACAGTAATTGCAACCCTCGAAAAGTCTGGATTTCAGAGCACCCAACTCTGTTCTTCGGAGAATCCAATCTATTTTATAAATTATGGAAGGAATGAACTCCCCGTGATAGGATTTTCCAAAACGATAGAACATAGGTTCAATCCTCAAACTGATTTTGCGGCAATAATGACTTGTGATTCGGCTAATGAGGCTTGTCCTTTTGTTGGAGGGGCAGATTCTCGTATCGCTATTACTTACCAAGATCCTAAAATATACGACAACACTCCATTAGAAACTGAAAAATACCTCGAGCGTAGTGATGAAATTGCTTCTGACATGTATTTCGTTTTCTCACAATTAAAATCGAACTAAATGAGCCACAAAAAACTAAACTCACTGGATAAAAATCTTACGATATGGATATTTTGTGCTATGGCACTTGGCGTGGGAATCGGTTATTTATTTCCCTCTTTTCCCGCGAATATTAATTCGGTAACTATAGGAACCACCAATATTCCAATCGCCATTGGACTTATTGTGATGATGTATCCTCCGTTGGCGAAGGTAAATTACGCCTTGTTACCGAAAGTTTTTAAGAATCTAAAAATACTCTCCACTTCCTTGTTTTTGAATTGGATAGTTGGCCCTTTCCTGATGTTTGCGTTAGCGCTTACTTTTCTACAAGAGTATCCCGAATACATGGTTGGGCTCATTCTTATAGGACTTGCACGTTGTATTGCTATGGTTTTGGTATGGAACGATTTGGCTGAGGGCAGCTCCGAATATGGCGCAGGACTCGTTGCACTTAACAGTATTTTTCAGGTTTTTGCCTATAGTTTTTATGCCTGGTTGTTTATCACTGTGCTTCCGCCCTATTTTGGCTTCGAAGGAGCGATTGTAGATATTCCTGTTTCTACCCTTGCCAAAAGTGTTGCCATTTACCTAGGAATTCCCTTTCTGATGGGAATTTTTAGTCGTTATATTCTCGTTAAAATAAAAGGAGAAGAATGGTACAATACCCGCTTTATCCCAAGAATCTCACCGCTCACATTGTTCTCATTGTTATTTACAATTCTCGTTATGTTTTCTCTGAAAGGAGAGCTCATTGTTCAAATTCCCTTGGATGTGTTGGTCATTGCAGTTCCCCTTCTACTTTACTTTGGTATCATGTTTGGAATCGGATTTTTTGTAACAAAAGCCACAGGCGCAACTTATGACAAAACTGCAGCGGTAGCTTTTACAGCCGCTGGCAACAATTTTGAGTTGGCGATAGCTGTTGCGATTTCTGTCTTTGGTCTAAACTCAGGACAGGCATTTGCCGGAGTAATTGGTCCGCTTGTAGAAGTACCTGCCCTTATTTTACTTGTGCGAGTTTCTATTTGGCTCAAAAAGAAATACTATAAGGAAGAGAAATTATAGACTGAAGTTTACTTTAATTGAGATTCTAACTCTTCAATCACCTCCAAACTACGTTCGTAAATCGCCCAATTATTCTGGTTGCTGAGGGAAGCATATTTTGCCATTTCACATTCTTGAAGCACTTCAATAAAAGACTGGATTGAATCCTCGCTCACCCCTTTATTAAATAATGTAGAACGAATACTTTCCTTTGTCATTTGAGAGGTTTCGATACTTAATTTTTGATTAACGTAGTGACTCAATCCAATGAGTGTTTCATGATAAAACTTTGAGATATCTCCTTGCTCGAGATGATTTTTGGCAATGTCGAGTTTTTCGATCAATTTCTTTCTAGCCTTTCTTTTTCTTTCTTCTTCAGTCTCTTCCTTTCTTCTTCGTTTTGCAATAATCCAAACCAGAGCCACGAGGATGGCTACTCCTAGAAGGGAGAATAACGTAATAAACAATGTAGAAGTTTTCAATTTAATCACAGGTACTTCGTGGTTGTTCGGTACTTTTAACAATTGGTTGGTATCGGTGGTCGTTTTCACCACATTTCCATTTTCATCCACTACTTGCACCGAACGAGATTCCCAGTGAATGGTTTGATAGCTTTTGGTGGATAAATCAAAAAAGGAAAAATCCACTGAGGGCAATTCATATACTCCCGAGTTTCTTGGAATAATGAGGTACGTAAATGTTTTACTTCCTTTTACACCTGCCTCACTCACGCTTAGTTTTACATCTACTTCGGGGTCATATACCTCGAGTTTGTCGTCAAAAGTAAGTGGAAGTTCTGTCAATTGTTTTAAGTTTCCTTTTCCAGAAACCTCAATAGTCATTTCTATCGGTTCGTTTATCCCAACCGAATCGCTTGACAAAGAAACTTCCATAGAGTAATTACCTACTTGATTGACAAAACTGAGAGGTGGATTGGCGGGTAATTTTTTCACCTGGATACGAGGAGAGTTACTTGTTATGCTCTTACTGAGAGGATTGCTAAAAGGAGAAGTTTGAATCCGAGCTGTTAATTTAAATGGATTAAGAATGAGTTCTCCAGATTGTTGAGGAAACAACATCTCTTTTTTCATGGTATATACTTGGTATTGGATACCATCAATTACCTCTACGGTCGGTTTTATCTCTTTAGGAATTTCAATGGACTCTGTCCAAAAACCTTTTTGGGTAGGAAAATCATAGTTTTCTAAACCAAAGTTAAAATTCCTTGCATATATTTTGTAACTCGCCACAAACCCTTCTCCCTTCATCACTTGCGATTTGGAAACCGATATTTTGGCAAAAAAATCTTTCTCAGTGAGCTCAATTTGTCTGGGTTGTGATCTCGGAAATCCTTGCATCATTTCATCCATCATTCCAAAAGGGTCAAACATAGTGCTTCTTCTTCTTCGTTGCTGCACCTGACTCTCTTTTACCACTTCTACCTCCACTGGCCGCGATTCGTAGGTCGCTTTTCCTACTTTGAACTTAGCTCCTTCCACTTCAAATACTCCTATTTTCTTGGGCTGCAAGGCAATCGAATAAGAGTACTTTTGGATAATTTTCCCCGTAGACAAATTGACATTTCTCTCTTCTCTTTCCGAAACTCGCCCTACTTGCTTGAAATTTCTATATTTGGGCGCCACAAACGACCCTGGTTTGTTTGCCGAATAGGTGACCTCAAACACATCTTCTACTCCAACTTTCTTGGCAGAAACAGAAGTTGTAAAACTTACATCCTGCCCAAAACTTAACAGGGTCAACATCCAACATACACCTGTTGCTATTAGTTTGCTTTTCATTCTTTACACTGTTTATGTTACCAATCTTTGTCTTTTTCGCTGTACTTACTATTTCCGCCCCTTCCTAGCTTTCCTTTCCGTTGCTTATCCTTATTTATTTTCATCATCACTCTTCTCTCATCTTGCTCCAAAGCATCCAAATCTTGTTTCGCATTTCTTCGCATTATGGATTCTGATTTAGGTGCCAACTCTTCTTTTTCTTTGCCTGATTGGGCCTCATTCTTTTCCTCGGTGTTGGGTTTCTCCTCTTTCTGCTTATTTTCTTTTTCTCCGTTTTTAGTTGACTCTTCTTTCTCACTTAGCTCTTCCATCATCTGGTTCAATTCTTCTTGTTTGTTTTGTAAGTCTTGCTGCTTTTTCTCCAGATTTTTTTGTTGCCTTTCGTTCTCATTCTTAAGCGCTTCCTCTTGCATTTTGTGAGTCTTCTCTTGCTCTTTTTGTAGGGTTTCTTTTTGCTTGTTTATCTCTTTTTTTTGTTCGAGCTCTTCACTCTCAGTACCGCTTTTCTCTTCGTTATTCAGTGCTTCTTTTTCTTTCTCAATTTCTTCTCTTTGTCTCTCTAGCCGTTCTTTTTGTCTAGTCAGTTGGTTTTGTTCTAATTTTTGTTTTTCTTCTTTCGCCTGTCGTTGTTGGTCTTCGGCTTCCCTTCTTTCTTCTTCATTTCTTTGTTGAGCGTTTTGGTTTTCTTTTTGTTGCTCAGCTAATTCTTGTTCTTTCCTTTTCAGTTCTTCTTCTTTTTCTTTTTTCTTGTCTTCAGGCTGCTGAGAGTTTTCGTTTTGTTTCTTTTCTCGTTCTAGTTCCTCTTGTTTCTTTTTCAGCTCCTCTTGTTTTCTTCTCAGCTCCTCTTGTTTTTCCTCTAATTCCGATTTCTTTTTTTCTGCCTCTCTCTCCTTTTTTTCTAATTCTTGTTTTTCTTTTTCTTCCTTTTTCTTATGTAATTCTTCTCGTTTTTTTTCGGCTTCCTTCTTCTCTTTCTCCTTGTTTTGTTTTTTTAATTCCTCAATTTTTTTGTCCAATTCCTTTATTTTCTTGTCTATTTCTTCCTCGCTTTCGGTTGTTTGTTTTAATTTACTCAAAGCCAAGGACAAATTATACCGTGTTTCTTCATCCCAAGGATTTTGTCGTAAAGCATTTTTATAAGCCTCTATTGCTTCCTTCAACTTATTTTGGGTAAGGTGAATATTCCCTCTATTGTGAAAAGCTGCTGCCTTTTGACTCTTTTGCGAAGCATACAAGAGTGAAGATTCATAGTTCTCTGCCGCTTTTTGATAGAAGTTATTCTTCAAGGAATCAGAAGATTTTTCACCAATTCGATAGAAAGCATTTCCCTTGTTGTACCATGCTGGGGTGTATTCTCCCAATAACTGAAGAGCAGAATCGTACTGAGTAATCGCATTCTGATACTGACCACTCTCATAAGCTATATTTCCGTTCTTCAATAGAATTTTCTCGTATTGACCCAATGAGTTATTCACACAAAAATTGAAGAAAAGTAGTCCCATCACAAGTGGAACACTCCATGGTGTATTTTTTTTCGTTTTCATCTAATTTATACTTCTCCGTTATCCTATTATTCTACCAATCAAATTACTTAGGAATAACAATATCATTCCTACCCCCAAAAACCATTGAAATCTATCTTCATAGGTCATAAATTTTCGTTCTTTGAACGTGGTTTCTTCTAAATTGTCTATGTCTGTAAGAATAGATTTAGTGTCTACTCTTGTTTTGTTGGCTCTCACGTAATTTCCGTCACCTGCTTGGGCGATGTCACTCAACATTTTTTCGTTCAGTTTTGTCAACACAATATTGCCATTTATGTCTTTGTGAAAATCGTTTCCATTTTTACTTTTTGGAATAGGCACTGCTTTGTTAGTTGCCATTCCAACGGTGTATATTTTTACTCCCTTTTTTCGAGCGGCTTTTGCCACTTTCTGGGCATTGTCTTCGTGGTTTTCTCCATCAGTAAACACCACTATTGCCTTATTGGTTTTGTCATCACCAAAAGAATTTATGGCGGTTTCGATGGCTGAGCCGATGGCCGTTCCTTGAGTCGACAACATTCCCGGGTTAATGGAAAGCAACTCTAATTTAATGTAGTTGTAATCGTTCGTAATTGGTATAAAACTATAGGAAGAACCCGCAAAAACAACCACTCCTACTCGATCTCCGTTGAGCTGTTTTAGCATGTTTTTTATTGCCAACTTGGCTACATCCAACCGTGTCATTTCACCTGATAAATCTCGGGCCAACATACTATTGGACACATCCAAACAAACCATTATGTCTATTCCTGATGAATTCATTTTCTTTTCATCTTTACCAAATTGAGGATTGGCCAATGCTAAGATAAAAAAAGACAACGCATAAAAGAGGGAGGCGAATTTTATTGTTTGATTACGATATGAAAAGGGAGTTGACCATTTACTTTGGCTCAAGCCATGTGTTAGTTTTTGTCTTCTTTTTATCTTTCTCCAAGTTGCAAAAGCAAAAAACACAAGCAAAACACGCACGAACAGAATCCCCCACAAATAAGCTTTGTTTTCCCATCTAAATTCTGGCACATTCTGGGTCAAATAGGTGTGCACTACAAATCCAAATACCCAAAACAACCCTTCGGTAAAAAAGAGAAAAAATGCGCTATATTTCCAATTCCATGTCATTTAATCAGTAGTAAATCGTAAAATAAAATTTCGAGCCAAAAACTCTAACAGCAACAACAAAATTCCAACAATCACAAACGGATGAAATACCTCTGGCAAGTCTCTTTTGTACTCGATGGTATTAATTTTTGATTTCTCGAGTTTATCTATTTCGCTGTAAATAGTTTCTAGTTGTTCTAGATTTTTTGCTCTGTAATAGTTACCATTCGTTATGGAGGCTATTTCTCGCAGCATAGATTCATCTATTTTACTGTCTATAAAATTCATTCCCAACGGACTATTCCCCGGAACTCTCACTTTTCCATTAGATCCAATCCCTACGGTATATACTCTTATCCCTAATTCTTTGGCATAACCAGCTGCAGTAATTGGATGAATCTTTCCTGTGTTATTTTCCCCATCAGTAAGCAATATGATCACTTTACTTTTTGCCTCGCTCTCCTTCAATCTATTAATTGCGGTAGCAATTCCCATTCCTATAGCCGTACCTCCCGAAATATTTCCACTTTCTATCGACTCAAACCGATTCAATAAATTTTCGTGGTCTGTGGTAAGCGCACAAGCCGTGTAACTTTCTCCTTCATACACCACCAATCCTATTCGGTCATTGGGTCGTTTTTTAATAAATGATTGAGCCACTTTCTTTGCTGCACCTAATCGGTTTGGTTGAAAATCAAGCGCCTCCATACTTTGCGAAATATCCATGGAGAGTACCAAATCTATTCCTTCAATTGTTTGTTCCTTTATGGTGTCGTTATCTAGTTTTTTTTGCGGACGAGCCAAGGCGATAAGTAAGGAACTTATGGCACAAACTCTCAAAAAAGTTGGCAGCAAAAACAGAAAAGTGTTCAGCCAACTTTGTCGGGTAATTTCTTTTTGAAAACCTGAATGTGCAACAGATTCTGCCCGAGAAGATACCCGAAATTGAATCCAAACTAACAGAGGAACAAGAGCAAATAAGGCAAATACCCAAGGAGAATGATATGTATATTCCCAAAACCTCATGATATTTTCGATTCTTTGGTTGTTTCAATAAATGATTCCGCATCTCTCAAGACCTCTTCATTTTCTTGTGCCGTAGGTTTTTCTTTCGCGAATTTTACTAAATCCGATAGCATCAACAATTTCCTTAAGTTTCTTTTATTTTCTTCTCCCATTTCCACAAATCGCAGCGAATGAATAATTTCTCCGCTGGTTTTTTGAAGGGTAGGAACCTGATAACGTTCAGTAAGATACTCCTCAATTATAGCTGTAAGTTCAACGTTGTATTGCTTTTGCATTCCTTTTTGCCACAGTTGTTTTGATTTCAATTCCTCCAATTGAGCAAAGGCTTTTTCGTGAGCTGTTACTCTTACACTTTGTTCCACCTTCGTATGATTCTTTTCTTTTTTTCTCCAAAAAATAACGAAAAGTACAATCAAAGCAAGAAGGAGTAGTAATATCCACCATCCGTTCTGTTTCAACCAATTCCAACCTAATTGCGCATAATCTCTTGAGGTGAGTGGATCCGTAAAAATCGGTTTGATGTCTTTCATGGGTTGAGTTGTATCCACCTCCACGAGTGACACAAAAACGGGAATAGGACGCGAAACTACCTTTTTACTACCGTAAAATATCGAGAAAGGCGGTATAAACTGATTGCCGAGTTCAAAGGTGGAGAGAAGTACTTCGAAGGTTGTTTGTTCTCCTACTGTATCCAGCCTCATTACTTCAAATACCTCAAAACCATTTCCGATACTGTCGCCCTCTGAGAAAATAAGTGAAGAAGTGGCTCCAGCAATCGGAAAACTTATTGTCGTTTTAATTGGTTCTCCTATCAAAATTGAATCTTTGTCTACAGCTACCTCTATGTGCTGAGAATAACTAATTGGCAACAATAAAATTGCAAGAATTGTATAGGCGGTATGGGTTAATATCTTTTTCATTGTAGTCGAATCCCTCATTTTTTTTGCTTTCGCAGAAAAAAAATGCGATGTTAATCTAATACTTTGTGGTTCTTAATTGTTCGTCACTTTCTTAGGTTATCTCTTTTTAAACAAATCAATCAATGGTTTAACGTAAGGCTCATTGGTATACAGGGTAGCAAAATCTACTCCACTCCTTCTCAATATATTTTTTGTTTGTTCGTCTTTTTTCAATCGTGTCATTCGGTATTCTTTTCTTACTTTTTTACTTCCAGAATTGAGCCATTTAGTTCTTCCTGTTTCTGCGTCTTTCAATCTCACAAACCCCACATTGGGAAGATCCTCTTCGCTTTTATCTACTATATTCAATCCAATAATATCATGACGGTTGTTTGCTATTTTTAGTGATTTCTCTAGCGTTTCTGGGTCGTTCGAACCGAAATCTGACAACAAAAAACCAATACTTCTTTTTTTGATGGTATTCGTGTAATGGCGCAGAGCTTCCGAAATATCCGTTTGTTTGCTCGTTGGTTTCAGTTCTATTAATTCCCTAATGATTCTTAAAATGTGTTTTTTTCCTTTTCCCGGAGGGATAAACAACTCTGTTTTGTCCGAAAAAAACAAAGCCCCTATTTTATCGTTATTTTGAATGGCCGAAAAAGCAATCACAGCAGATAACTCTGCAATAAGTTCTTTCTTTAATTGATCGCGTGAGCCTATTTCTTGGGATCCAGAAACATCTACAAGTAACATCACCGTTAACTCTCTTTCTTCCTCAAAAACCTTTACATGTGGTTTTCCAAAACGGGCCGTTACATTCCAATCAATGGTTCTTATTTCGTCCCCATGTGCATATTCGCGAACCTCAGAAAAAGTCATTCCTCTCCCCTTGAATGCCGAATGGTATTCGCCCGAGAAAATCTGATTGGACAGACCCTTGGTCTTAATCTCAATCTTTCTGACTTTTTTTAGTAGTTCTTTTGTTTCCACTTAGTAAGATTTTAGATAAAAGAGTATTGATGTTAGACTTTATTATCTAACATCTTGGTTCTATTTTCTTCTTAAGGTACCTGCACTTTATTCAAAATTGTATCAATTACTTGGGAAACTGTAATGTTCTCCGCTTCCGCTTCGTAGCTCAATCCTATTCTGTGCCTTAGTATATCTTTGCAAATTGCACGCACATCTTCGGGAATTACGTAACCTCTATGGTTGATAAAAGCATAGGCTTTTGCAGCTAGTGCCAAGTTAATACTTGCTCTTGGAGAACCTCCAAACTCAATAAGAGATTCTAATTCTTCTAGTCCATTTTCAGTAGGATATCTAGTAGCTCCCACAATATCTACAATATATTGCTCTATTTTTTCATCCATGTACACTTCTCGCACCACTTTCCTCGCTTTCAAAATTTGGTCGGGATTGATTACTGGATTTGGTGTTGGAAAAGGTTTAGAGGATATATTACTTCTAATGATTAATTTTTCTTCTTCTTTTTTGGGATAATCCAACACCACTTTAAGCATAAATCTATCTACCTGTGCTTCGGGCAAAGGATAGGTTCCCTCCTGTTCTATTGGGTTTTGAGTGGCAAGAACTAAAAAAGGTTCGGGTAATTTATGGGTTTCATCTCCAATAGTAATTTGCCGCTCTTGCATGGCTTCCAGCAAAGCACTTTGTACTTTTGCGGGGGCACGGTTAATTTCATCTGCCAAAATAAAATTGGAGAAAATAGGACCTTTTTTAATGGTAAAATCTTCCTTTTTCTGATTGTAAATCATGGTTCCTACCAAATCTGCAGGAAGCAAATCGGGTGTGAATTGAATTCGACTAAAATTCACGTTCACGGCTTTCGACAAAGTGTTGATAGCTAATGTTTTTGCCAATCCTGGAACTCCCTCCAACAAGACATGACCATTAGAGAGAAGTCCAATGAGTAAACGCTCGACCATTTGTTCTTGCCCCACAATTACCTTACTTATTTCTTGAGTCAAAAGACTCACAAAAGCACTCTCTTCTTTGATTCTCTCATTTAATTGCTGAATTTCGTTAGTGGTTGATTCTACTTCATTTCCGCTATCTCTTAATTGTTTTTCCATGTTCTAATAATTTGTGGTACAAAAAAAATAATTTTAAGCCACAATGTATAAAATTCTAGTGTTAAAAAAAGTTAAGAATTCTCCTAACCTTCTTATACAAATTTACTTATATCTTCGTTTGAAATACAATTAAGATATATGAGTTTTCAATTAGTTTTTCATAGGGGTAATTCTAAAGAATAATTAACCTCTTTTGTTCTTTAATTTGTCATTTTTTTTATTAATTTGACATACAAAGTAGAGGAAGTATGTTTTTAGATAGAGAGGATTTTAAATCCTTACAAAGTAGGAAGGATATTTATAATTTGGCTGAGGAACGAAACGTAAAGTTGGCTAAGATTAAATGGGATTTGGAATATGAAAAGCAATTAAAAAAATTGCAAGCAGAATTGGTAAATCTACAAAAGTGGATAACGGACAATAATTTGCGTGTTGCAATCTTATTTGAAGGAAGAGATGCTGCCGGAAAAGGTGGATCAATTAAGAGATTTACAGAACATTTGAATCCCAGGGCCATGCGAGTAGTGGCGCTGAGTAAACCAACCGAAATGGAAAAAGGACAATGGTACTTTAGGAGGTACATCAAAGAATTGCCCAATCCGGGAGAAATTGTGTTTTTTGACCGTAGTTGGTACAATAGAGCCGTGGTAGAACCTGTAATGGGTTTTTGCTCGGATGACCAGTACAACCAATTTATGGTTCAAGTACCTGAATTTGAGCATATGTTGTATGAAGATGGTGTTACAGTTATTAAGTTTTGGTTTTCTATCACCAAAGAAGAACAAGCCAAGCGTTTTGCCTCAAGGATTGCAAATCCGCTCAAAAGATGGAAATTTAGTCCAGTGGATAAAGAAGGACAGCGATTGTGGGATGAATACACGAAGTACAAAGAATTGATGTTTTCTAAGACACATACAGATTTTAGTCCTTGGATCATTGTAAAAACGAACGACAAACGAACTGCCCGACTCGAGAGTATGCGCTATGTGTTGTCTCAGTTTGATTACGAGGGTAAATCTGATGCGAAAGCAAATTTATTGCCAGACCCCAATGTAATTGCGAGGTATTACAGACACTTAAAACAATTTGATTGATGGAATTAACTGACCAAGACATAGAATTACTAAATAGTAAAATAGGGCTTAAAAAACTCTTAGGCACCAAGCCTTTGAATATTCCAAAAGCGCTAAAAGCAACAAAATATGAGGTAAAACTTCGTAAGCTTCAAGAAAAATTAATCGGTCTTCAAGAGAGAGTTATTCAAAACAATGAAAAGATTGTTATCCTCTTTGAAGGAAGAGATTCTGCAGGAAAAGGGGGTGCCATAAGAAGGATGACCGCTCGACTGAACCCCAGACATTTTCGAATTGTAGCTCTTCCTAAGCCGAGTATTGAAGAAAAAGGACAATGGTATTTTCAGCGGTATGTGAATCACTTACCAAATCCAGGAGAAATGGTTTTCTTTGATAGAAGTTGGTACAACCGAGCAGTGGTAGAACCTGCCATGAAATTTTGCACAGAAAAACAATACCAAGAATTCATGATGCAGGTAAATTCTTTTGAAAAAATGTTTACCGATTCTGGAATTAAATTAATTAAACTGTACTTTTCTATCACAAAAGATGAACAATCGCGCAGGTTTGAAGAATTGCGGACCGATTCGCTCAAAAAGTGGAAGCTTTCGCCAGTGGATTTGAGAGCCCACGAATTGTGGGATGAATTTACAAAGTATAAAAAAGAAATGTTTACCAAAACAGACACCGAACAGTGTCCGTGGAAAATAATTGAAGCAAACAAAAAAACAAAGGCCAGAATAGAGGCAATAGAATACGTATTAGAACAAACAAACAGCGCAGAATGAGCAAAGAAATAACCCTTGATACTCTTATTAATCACGTAAAAAAATTCCATGAATCATTTGGAATCAACAACGAAGAATCTCCTAAAACCGAAATTGGTGAACAGGTAATTGATCTCCGTTTTGAATTACTACGAGAGGAAAACGAAGAATACTTGGAAGCAGCAAAAAACAACGATTTGGTTGAAGTTGCTGATGCCCTAGGTGATATGTTGTACATACTATGTGGAACAATTCTGTCTCACGGAATGCAGCACAAAATAGCCGAAGTGTTTGAAGAAATTCAACGAAGCAATATGAGTAAATTAGGTGCAGACGGAAACCCCATTTATCGGGAAGATGGCAAAGTGATGAAGGGCCCAAATTACTTTAAGCCGAATATTTCAAAGATTTTACACGAATAAAAGTAATACCCAATGGTAAAGTGCCAAGCGTAGATATTTTTTGAGGTTCTTGCCTCTAATTCTCCTGTAGCAATTACCTCAATAGGCAAACTTCCTTTCATTACTATCAATAACATCGACTTCGAGATTCACTCACCTCCTGAAGGCGAAAACACCCACCAATTTATCAAAAGCAACACAAGTGCTCCACTTCCGTACATCCATTTTTTATTCTTCATTCTTCGCTATTATTTTTCCGTCTTGAAAGATTATTGTGCTTTGAGCATTTTCCGCAATCTCATTTTCGTGAGTTACAAGTAAAATAGTTTGCTAATTTTCGTGTATTTTTTTTAAACAATTTCATGATGGATTGAGAAATTTTGGAATGCAAATTTCCTGTAGGCTCAACAGCTAAAATTAGGGAAGGAGAGTTTTCCAAAGACCTTGCAAAGGCCACTCTTTGTCTTTGCCACCACTCATTTCATTGGGTTTGATTAGCAATTTATCGCCCAACCCTTCCAATTTCAACATTTCATTGGCTTTGTAGTTTCGTTCCTCTTTCTCTATTCCATTAGCGTAAAGCAAAGGTAACCCTACGTTGTCGAGTGCAATTAATTTTGGAAGCAGATTAAAAGTATTGGAAAACAAACCCTATTTCTTGGTTTCTAAATTCAGAAATTTGATTATCCTCCAACTCATGAATAGGTTTAATTCTCAACAAATACTCTTCAGAAGTGGGGACATCCATCGCCCCAATAATAGTTATCAAGGTAGATTTTCCAGAACCCGAAGACCCCATCATTACCAAATAATCGTTTGGGTTAATCGTCAAATCTATACCCTTGAGAGCTTGGTATTCAAGCTCACCAGTCAAATAGATTTTGGTAATATTTGTCAACTCAATCAATGGCAATCCTTTTAGTTAAGTAAGAATAAAAATTATAATGTTAATGACGAGAAATTATTGTGTTAAAAATTGTAAAAGAGTGTGAGTGAAAGTAAAACAAGGTAAATAGTTTTTAAAAATTGTTCGTTGTCTTGTGCAAAGCAACTAATAAAAATAACTATTTTTACAACCTATGAAACCAGATTTTACCAAACTTAATTATTCCGATATTTCTCCGAGTTCCGTTTCCAAGATGAAAACAAAAAATTGGAACACCAACGAAGGAATAGTGCTTAAATCCTATTATACAAGCAAAGATTCGGAAGAATTGAGCCATTTAGATTTTGTGGCTGGTATTGCTCCTAATCTACGTGGGCCATATTCCACAATGTACGCCATAAGACCCTGGACAATAAGACAATACGCAGGATTTAGTACTGCCGAAGAATCCAATGCATTTTACAGAAGAAACTTAGCGGCAGGGCAAAAAGGATTGTCTGTCGCTTTTGATTTAGCTACGCACAGAGGGTATGACAGTGACCATGAACGTGTTGTGGGTGATGTGGGTAAAGCAGGTGTTGCCATTGATTCGGTGCTGGATATGAAAACCTTGTTCGACCAAATTCCTTTGGATAAAATGTCGGTTTCGATGACCATGAACGGAGCGGTTATTCCCATCATGGCTTTTTATATTGTGGCAGCCGAAGAACAAGGAGTAACACCTGAATTGCTCTCCGGAACTATACAAAACGATATCCTCAAGGAATTTATGGTACGAAATACCTACATCTATCCTCCTGCTCCCTCCATGAGAATTATCTCTGATATTTTTGAATATACTGCCGATAATATGCCCAAATTTAATTCGATTTCTATCTCGGGTTACCACATCCAAGAAGCTGGCGGAACGGCCGATATTGAGTTGGCTTATACCCTTGCGGATGGATTGGAGTACATAAGAACAGGACTGAAAGCGGGATTAAAAATTGATGAATTTGCTCCAAGATTATCTTTCTTTTGGGGAATTGGGATGAATCATTTTATGGAAATTGCCAAGATGCGTGCGGCCAGAATGTTGTGGGCAAAATTGATTAAACAATTTAATCCAGAAAACCCTAAATCGATGGCGCTGAGGACTCATTGCCAGACTTCTGGTTGGAGTTTAACCGAGCAAGATCCATACAACAACGTTGCAAGAACTTATATAGAAGCAATGGCAGCCGCTTTTGGTGGAACACAATCTTTGCACACCAATGCGTTGGATGAAGCAATTGCTTTACCTACAGATGCTTCGGCACAGATTGCAAGAAATACGCAATTGGTAATTCAAGAAGAAACCGAAATTACGAAAGCAGTTGACCCTTGGGGAGGTTCACATTACGTAGAATCATTAACCAAAGAAATTGCCGATAAAGCTTGGACATTGATTCAAGAGGTAGAACAACTGGGTGGTATGGCAAAAGCCATAGAAACCGGAGTTCCAAAAATGAGAATTGAAGAGTCTGCAGCTCGTAAACAAGCCAAAATTGATAGCGGAAAAGACATTATTGTAGGTGTAAATGCCTACCAAACCGTGGAAGAAAGCAATTTGGAGATTTTGGATGTGGACAACACCAAAGTGCGCCTAGAGCAGATTGAACGATTGATTCAACTGCAAAAAGACAGAAATTCGAACAAAGTAAAAGAACTGTTGGCTGAATTGACTGCTTCGGCTAAATCTGGCGAGGGAAATTTACTGGAAATAGCTGTGAGAGCAGCCAGAGAAAGAGCCACACTTGGCGAAATATCCGATGCGATGGAAGAAGCATTTGGAAGATACAAAGCCACTATCCGAACAATTTCGGGAGTTTATTCCTCAGAATCTATGAAAGACAAAGACTTTACCCAAGCACAAGAATTGGCAGATAAATTTGCTGAGCAAGAAGGACGAAGACCTAGAATTATGATTGCCAAAATGGGGCAAGATGGTCATGACCGAGGAGCGAAAGTAATTTCAACTTCTTTCGCTGATATTGGATTTGATGTGGATATTGGTCCACTTTTTCAAACCCCAAAAGAAGCTGCCAAACAAGCCACTGAAAATGACGTGCACATTTTGGGCGTTTCCTCTCTTGCGGCTGGGCACAAAACGCTTGTGCCACAAGTAATTGCTGAACTAAAAGCCCTTGGAAGAAAAGATATTATGGTCATTGCAGGAGGAGTTATTCCAAAGCAAGATTACGATTTTCTATTTGAAGCAGGAGTTGTCGGTGTGTTTGGTCCAGGAACTAAAATTGCTACTGCAGCTATCGATATTTTGAACAAACTAATTGCGAACGTATAGAATTTAGAGATTAGATTTTAGGAGAAAAGGGATTTCTGATACAACGAATAACGGGGTTTCATTCATTTTATGAAATGAATGAAGAAGAGCCTTGAAGTAATGTGTGAGAAACTTGTGTGTTGTGTTATCTTTGCATGAAAATTCAGTAGGAAATTATGGCAGAGAAAAAAAAACAAGAATCGCGACTTCACCCCAATAGCAGGTTTCATGGCAGGTACGACCTCCAAAAACTACAAGAGGTTTGTCCCGAGTTGAGCGAACATGTGTTTGTGAATGATTTTGGTTCCGAAACCGTAAATTTTCACGATCCCGAGGCGGTAAAAACTCTTAACAAAGCCCTTCTGGCTCATCATTACCAGATCAAAAATTGGCAAATTCCTGAGAATTATTTGTGTCCGCCCATTCCGGGCAGAGCCGATTACATTTACCATATTGCGGAGCTTTTGAGTGCCAATAATTACCGAAAAATCCCAAAAATCACCTGTCTTGATATTGGTGTGGGCTCTAGTTGCATTTACCCTATCATTGGTTCCCAGGAGTACGATTGGGATTTTATTGGCGTAGATGTGGATCCCGATGCTTTGGAATCGGCTCAGAATATCCTGAATGCCAATCCTCAACTGAAAAAAAAAGTGGAACTTAGGATTCAACCAAATTCGAAACACATTTTTGAAGGTATAATTGAGTCAAACGACCGCATAGATTTATCCATTTGTAACCCACCATTTCATGGCTCGTCTCAAGAAGCTCGAAAAGTATCACGAAAAAAAATACGAAACCTCACTCACTATACCAACAAAGACAAAACTCTAAATTTTGGGGGGAAACCCAATGAACTGTGGACCGAAGGTGGCGAAGTTGCCTTCATCCAAAACATGATACGGGAGAGCAAAAAAGTCTCGGGAAAATGCTACTTTTTTTCTACGCTAGTTTCCAAAAAAGAACACATGACTGCCCTCAACCAAACCCTAGAAGGAGAGGGCGTGTTTTACCATAAAACTCTTGCCATGGGGCAAGGAAACAAATGGAGCCGAGTGCTCGTGTGGACTTTCCTAAATCATGATGAACAGCTCAAATGGAAAAAGGCAAAGTGGAATTTTGGCCCACCTCAATCTACCAACTAATGTCCTCAAAAGTTACCCTTCTTTCCTCACCTCTCCAGGGATTTACAGATTTTAGGTTCCGAAATGCTTTCCACCATTATTTTGGCGGGATAGATACTTTTTACGCTCCGTACATTCGGCTCAATGGCAAACTTGCCATAAAGGGTGTCTACCAACGTGACTTGGCTCTCCAAAACAATGAGACCCTCACGGTAATTCCGCAAGTAATGACAAGCGATGCAGAAGAGTTTTTGTATGTGGTAAAATATGTGCAGGAAATCGGCTACAAAGAACTCAACTGGAATTTGGGTTGCCCGTATCCCATGGTTACCAAGCAAGGAATGGGCTCAGGATTGGTAAAAAACACCGAACAAATTCGGCATATTTTGGATAGAGCTCACAACGAAACAGACATCGTAGTTTCGATGAAAATGAGATTGGGTTACGACAATCCTCTAGAAATTCTAGATACGCTCCCCATGTTGGATACTTTTCCAATAAAAAACATAGCAATTCATGCCAGAATTGGAAAACAACTGTACAAAGGTGGAGTGGATTGGGATGGGTTTCAAAAGGCACTCGACAATACCAAACATACCTTATATTACAATGGTGACATTACCTCAGTGGAGAGTTTTAGAGCAGTGAAAGACCGATTTTCTACTATCGATCATTTTATGATTGGCAGAGGATTGATCAGCGATCCTTTTTTACCTCAAATGATACAGCAGAATAGCACGGATTACCCCGAAAACAGGTGGCAAGTGTTCAAGGAGTTTCACGACAGAATTTTCCAAGAATATGACGAATACCTGAGTGGTCCAACTCCTATCAAAATGAAAATGCGGGGATTTTGGGAGTTTTTTGCTACCTCTTTCCCTAATCCTCAAAAAACCTTTAAAAAAATAAAAAAAGCTAACAATGCTGCCCAATATCAGCAAGCGACTCGTGAGATATTTAGTGAGGTGGTGTAGGGTATAGAAATTTATTCCTAGCAATTATCTACATCCCCTTCCCTTCCCTCGATTCTATTTTTTAGTAAAAACGGAACTTGAGTAATAAGAAAACCTATCTAAACAATTGGCTTTCAAATCGTCTCAACTTTTTGAACGATTACTTCAACAATCTCTAAAAGATGGGTTAGTTGTTCTTGAACTCTTTCTTTTTTTGCTTATTGATTTATAATTGTCCTGCTTCCCAGTTTTCAAACTTGAATTTTGTATAATCTTTTGCTATGATGTTTGGTTTGTTTTATATGAGCTAAAATGACAGATTTAAAAAATTATTATCACTTAATTCGATATCTTTTCATCATTTTTTTCTGAGTTGAATTTTCCTCAATAAAATGATAATTTCCATCAGAATCTTCTCCTTTTCCATCAGGAATAATAGTAGGTTTTATAGAGAAGATTAATTTTTTTAATGTTTTTTTGTCATCTTCAAATTCTACAATTAATGACTCTGTAATAATCGAATTGAACCAATTTGCTTCTTCATTGTAATTGCTATTTCCAGACAAATAATAATAAGAAAACTCAGGTGTGTTCATGAAATTGTATTCAATCAGTGTATTGAAGGCTTTTTCTTTTTCCCCCTTTGAAATGTAAAAGCTTACCTCGGATTTAATGATGTCTCTTAACTCAGAAGAAGAACTTCCTGCGTAAGCTCTCGCTTCTTCAAACTTATACTTAGTGATGCAATCAGCAACATTATCACACCCTCTAGCCTCAGAAAGATTGCTTTGTTCGTTATTTTGGTAGATTCCATTTCCTATAAAAACTATTCCTTGCACTACACCAGAAAGAATAAAAAAAGCTATAATGACACGTCTTTTTTTCTCCACAATCCACCTTCCGAAACTTAATAACTTTCCAGCATTATTTGAAACTGGTTTAACCAATTGTAGCTGACTGTTTAAATATATTTCAAACTCATCTTTATCAATTCCTTCTTTCTCTGCTTTCTGAATAAGTATATTCCTTTCTTTTCTACTTAACTTCTTATCAGTAAGTGTTGCAGTAATTAATGTTTGTAATTCTTCTGATATATTCATGTTTATGGGTTTATATGTAGTTTTTTATTAATTATTTTCCAAAAGTAAATATTGGCAAGAATGCTCTTATTTTACCACTTCAGAAGCTTCCTAAACAATCCTCCTATAAGCTTCCTGCCTACCTTCCTTTCAACACCTCCCTTTGTTAAAGGAATTCCCGTTTTAGAAGAAATAGAGCTTTTCAAACCAGTTATACCAAACAACCGTTTAAGAGAAAAAGAAACACCTAGTTTTTTACCGAATCCAAACATAATTGATTACTTAAAATCTTTTTCAAATTCTTTAATTTTCGTCATCATTACTTCTCTCATTTTAGGTTTAATATCATACTGCGAAGTTGATTTTGGTCCCCATCCACTAGTTGTGGCTTCGGGTAATCTAAAACACCATTTCTTCGCGTCCTCAATTTTATTTTCAAACAGTAATTTTTCTATGACAGAAGCTATTAATTTATACAATGCTAAATTATAACCTTGCTCGTTAAACAAATCGAGAGTACCAGTGTGATTAAATTTTAATTTTTCGTCTATAATAATGCTTAGTGCCTTTTCATATTCACCATCATTAAACCAAGATTCAGATTCTTGATTTATTATTTTCTCCCAACCAGAACTATGTTCAGATATTTCTGCGTAACTAGGATTATCTGAGAGTATCAAATTCACAAAAGCCCTTGCTCCCTCAAAGTTGTATTTTGAAAGACAATCATCTACCCCGTTACAATTGTATTTCACTTCATATTGAGCCATCGCTTTTTCTCGATCACTCGAGCAGCCCAGTAGTGACAATGCCAGAAGTATTATTAATGTATAGTTTTGCAAAGTTATTTTAATATCGAATTAGTTAGTATCCATTTCTCCTTTAAAAAGTTTGGAACCCGAAGAAAATAGTCGAATTAACCAGGGTGATTCATCATGCTTATATTTCGCTAGTAACTTCTTATTTCCCTCTATTTCTGTCTTGGCTTGTAATTCGGCTATTTTAAATTTGTATTCATTTGCCTCTGTAGCAGCTTCTCTTTCAAATTCTTTGTCCATTTTTACTAATTCAATCTGGTCGTTGTATTCAACCATTTTCTGTTCCCAATCTCTTTTTGCTGTTGGGTTTAGTTTAGCTGTATATGTTTTGTAAACCTCCTGAGCTTCCTTATAACACTCAGACTTACTATCAATCATTGAGTAG
>Ga0181562_10001187_pt1 | contig 21352 bp, 15 predicted proteins | sample 011ome_26_FD_139344 | JGI IMG/M metagenome (GOLD analysis project Ga0181562, IMG submission 139344) | Coastal salt marsh microbial communities from the Groves Creek Marsh, Skidaway Island, Georgia - 011511BT metaG (megahit assembly) | ecosystem: Environmental > Aquatic > Marine > Intertidal...
ACTACTGACAGACGGATGACGGGTGAGGGCCGATCGCGCGTCCTGTCTGTGGTGCCGAATGTCCGATCTCATGCATGCATGCGTGGGACGCCAACCCCTCGAATGGGGGCGCGGCGGCGGCGACGCGTGCGCGACGCGTGCGCGACGCGTGCGCGACGCGTGCGCGCGTCATACGACGTCGGAAGAGGAGGAGACGACGACGCGGCATAGAGGGTGACTTGACGTAGGGCGTCGACCGCGGACGACGACGACGACAGTGCGCGACGATGTTGCGACGGAACGCGCGTTTGCGCCGGGAGTTCATCTATCGCAAGTCGCTCGAGGGCAAGGCGCGCGAGTTGTACGAGAAGAAGCGCACGATTCGACAATGCTTGGAGGATGGTAAGGTTATTCCCACCGAGTTACGTCGAGAAGAGAGCGCGTTGAGGGAGGAGTTGGCGATGGAGGATACGCGCACGGCAACCTACGGGGCCAACGTCGCGGATGACGAGTACGCGAGGGCGAATGAAAGCGAGCCTCGGGTGTTGTTGACGACGTCGCGCGATCCTTCGAGTCGATTGACGCAGTTTGCGAAAGAGTTGAAGTTATTGTTTCCCACGTCTCAGCGCGTGAACCGGGGGAGTCAGATCTTACCGGATTTAGCCGAACTTTGTCGTAGCGGCGGGTTCACCGACTTGGTCATGGTGCACGAGCACCGGGGCGAGCCGGATGGGTTGGTGATTTCGCACATGCCTTTCGGACCGACGTGTTACTTTGGGTTGTCAAACACGGTGATGAGGCATGATATCAAGGACCAGGACATCGGACACGTGTCCGAAGTGTTCCCGCATTTGATTTTGGAAAATTTTAGCACGCCTTTGGGCAAGCGCACGGCGACGGTGCTCAAGCACTTGTTTCCCGAACCCAAGGCGAAGAGTAAGCGCGTGGTGACGTTTGCGAACGATGCAGATTATATATCTTTACGTCATCACACGTATGAAATGCCTCGTGGTGCGAAATCCGTCGCCCTCACCGAGGTTGGACCGCGCTTTGAAATGCGCTTGTATCAAATCAAACTCGGCACCGTCGAGCAAGACGACGCCGACATCGAGTGGAGCTTGCGGCCATTCATGCGCTCGGGTAAGAAGGCGCGATTGTAGAACATCTTCGAATACACAGTATTAGAATCAATAAAAGCAAATAACAAAACAAATCACTACTACTAGAATAAACGCGGCGCGTGCACCATTCTCACGCCGAGCCTTCTTTTGTGTACGCCACGTCCAAGCCCTCTACAGAACCACCCGATCGATCGTGCTCTGGGATGTGCGTGACGTCGTTGAACACTTGCAAGCCGACGCTCTCGCCGTCCTCCGCGACGTCAAAGCGCAATTTATGCACGCACGCGTTTTGTGAACAAAACAACGACGGCTGCTTACCAGTCGTCCTTGGCGCATTAAATAACGTTTTGAACAACATATCAATAAACATCCCGTGCGCGACAATGTATAAATCCTTCGCTGGTTCCTCCAGAGCGTTCATCGCGCGCGCGCGCGCCCACAACCACTCCGCCGTCCCGCGCGCGCGCTCTTGCGCGTCGCGCACGCTCTCGCACCCACGCTCGGGTGACCACCACCCGTGCTCGAGCTCCAGTGGAACATCACACGCCGGAAACGCATCTTCCATCTCCGCCTTGGTCATCCCAGGTAAACCCACGACGCCGCCGCCTCCGCCGCCTCGCGCGCCTCGAAAACACCCCCCGTGCTCGTGTAAATCCGCGCGCACGCCAAACCTCACCCCGAGCCCGCGCGCGAGGGCATCCGCCGTCATCAAACACCGTCGCATGGGTGAACTCCACACCTCCACCTCGCGCGACGTCGACGTCGAACTCGAACTCGACCTCGACCTCGCCCCGCCGCCTCGCGCGCGCACCGCCGCGCACTGCGCCAGCCCTCGCGCGGTCACCCCAGGATCGTGCTCGCGCGCGTCGTTCTCGATCGTCGCCACATCCAGGGCGTTATTCGTGCTCTCCGCGTGTCGCATCACGTACACATCCATCGTCGTCGCACCGTCGTCGTCGTCGTCGCACCGTCGTCGTCGTCACCCACTCCCGTCAGCGTCATTCATGCATTCGGACTTTCACTCATTCATGCATTAATTCTAATTCATGCATGCATTCATCATCAATTCGGTCACGCATTCGGGGCGGTGTACGCCAACGCCACCGCATGTCCGAACACATCCATCCATCCATCCATCCATCCACGCCCGCGCGTCCTCGCCCGATGATGTCGAGCGCGAATGCGAATACGAATACGAATGCATCATCATCATCATCCGACGACATCGAACGTCACAATGCGATGGGGTGCGCCCCGTCGTCGTCGTTCGCGTCGACGACGACGGCGTCGGACGTCAGGGGCGATGGCGACGTGCACGACGACGACGACGGTGGTGGTGGTGGTGCGACGACGACGACGACGACGACGACGACGACGGTGACGTTCGATGGCGATGGCGATGGCGACGACGACCATGGTCACGCGATGCGGAGGTCGTCGATGCAGTCGCGGTCGATGCGCGGACGATCTCACGTCGTCGCGGGTGGTGGCGCGCGTTTACGGGGCGGTGGCGGAAGTGCGCAGGCGCAGGCGCAGGCGGACGTGCGTCGCGTTGGGTCTGGGCGGTTGACGCGCGCGTCGTTGCGGGCGGGGAGCGGCGAGGGGTTGGTGACGGCGACGACGACGTCGGGCACGGTGTTGCGGTCGCCGACGAGGACGAGTGGTGGTGGTGGTGGTGGGGATTGGTCGGTGCATCGCGGGCAGGCGATGGGGCGGGACGCGGCGGCGGGCGCGGGGAGGCTCGAACGCGGCGGCGACTCGGGCGGCGACGGGCGCAAGGCGGGTCGGTTGAGCTCGGACGCGCGGTGGAGCGTGGGCGGTGGAGCGGTGCGCGCGGAGGAGGATCAGGGGACGCCAACCAAGGCGGCGGCGGCGTTTACGGGGGCGCGTGCGAATGCGCCCGCGTCGCCGCCGCCGCCGCCAATCGGCGCGCGCTCGTACGCGCAAAAGCGCGCGTGGCACAAGCGCACGATGAGCGAAGATCCCAACAGCACGCCGTCGGCGTTTGGGCGGTGGGCGCTCGGGAGCTCCAAGTCTCGCGGCGGTCCACGGCGATCGGAGACGACCGTTTACGAGGACGGAGGGGTTGAGCATTACGCGGGCGGCGACGCGACGGGGGCGGGGACGCACCGGAGCGCGCACGGCGGCGGGATACAGGACGTCATTCAAGCCCTGCGCGAGCAGCAAAATTTCGTGCGACAGCTCACGGTGGAAACGATTAGATTGTGTCGACCGATGTGTGAGCTTGAACCTTCTATCGATGCGTTGATGCGACTGAAAGCTATTGATCGCGAAGCGGCGGCGCGAGTTCAAACTTGCCTCGACGCCGACGCGCGCCCGAACGGCGCTTTCGACGGGAAATTACGACGGGCGAATTCATCCACGAGCACATCGCCAAACGTAGCGGTCGCGAAAACAGGCCTGGCCAAAAAAGGGCGCGTGGAATTTTCGCTAGATGACGTCGAAGCCGAGTTGGTGAGCGTGCAGCGACTCATCCAATGACGACGAGACGCGTATGTTAGTACTTTGAAACGCGACGTCTTTACGGACAATAAAAAGCTCTCATCGCGGGGTGCGGGGCGTATGTTTATAATATTAATGTATACCAGGTTGGTTTTTATCTTTTGCGAACGACGCGTGTATTTGTATGAGTGAAATGTGTAGATTCACAAGCCAAAACTAGAAATGAACTATAAGTTTCAACTGAGACCAGACAAAAGCGCGCACGGCGCGTCGCGGTGTTTAATCGAACAAGTCGAAGTCGGCGGTTTCTTCCTCTTCGTCGTCTTCTTCGACGACAGCCGCCTTGGCCGCACCACCGCCAGCGGCGGCAGCGGGGGCAGCAGATGCGAAGGCACCCGGGTTAGCGAGGTAGTCCTTGACCTTTTGCGCGAGCTCAAACGTGTACTCGGTGCCGATGGAAATAGCGAGCACGTTCTTGTACGCGTTGATGATGGAGTGCGGCACGGACGCAAGGGTCGGGTAGTTCGTCGCGAGAGAAATGGACGCAACTTGCTTGACACCTTCCATGAACTTGGCTTCGAGCGAGGCGTTGGTGATGTCCAAAACAGACGACGGGTACATGGCACCCTTGTCGTACACTTCGAGCACTTCCAAACCGTAGGTGAACGGAGTGTACTTCATCTTACTGAGCAAAGACGCAATGGAAGAGGTGACACGGTCACCAACCTTCAACGCAACGATGTCGTTGATGATTTCAATCGTACCCTTGTTAATCTTCGTCGCAATGTTGAGCGTTTGGAAGAAAGACGTTTGGGACGGTTCCATACCAGTCGGACCAGCCGGAACGATGACTTCAACCGGGGCAATAGCATTGACACGCGCAGGGGCCGGCACAACGAACTGCTTAATCTTGGTGCGGACATCCAACAAATCACCCTTGGTGAAGATGATACCGACGTTGCCGACGAGCTTGTTAGCCAAGATCATCCACGTGTCGTCGCCCTTTTCTTCGCAGTACTGCGTGATGCACTTGCGCATCAACGTGTTCTTACCCATGAGCACGACGGATTCCGGGCGAATGGACTGTAGAGGATGAGAAAACACAACACGAGTACACACGTCAGTCACGTGCACGAATACGTTACGGCTTGAAACCAGCGCCGTCGGACGAAGACCACGTCAAGGACGACCATCGAGGGCAAACTAGGGCTTTCACCCGTCACGCGCACATCGCCCAATACGTACCGCGCGGATGTCCATGAATTGTCGGGAACCGACGTTATCGGCGTGAACCAACAAGGCGGTGTCATAGTTGTCGAGCAACTGGGCCACGCGCTTGGCGTAGCCTTGTTTCTTGATGAAAGCCGCGGACGGCATGATTGCTTTTGAGGTCTTGAGTGAAACTTAATGAACGGCGGGACCAGTCTGTTTATAGACTTATACAGTAGGAGAGTGCGTGCGTTTTACACTTCTTTAACCCGTGCGCCGTGTACGAGAATTACGTTAATACGTTATTCGCGTGTGAGCTTGATTGCAACTCGTGCGAGTCGCAAAGAGGCGGATTGGGCTTCACACGCGCGCGCGTCGTGCGTCGGGGGCGATCGATCTAAAACGAACCACCACCATCGGGGCGTGCGATGCGTGCACTACGTTTGGTGCACTACATAGACTTGATTTTTGTGATTATATTAATGGTCACGGTTTACATGTAAATCTAGACACGGAGTGAAATTTTTTTATCGACTATTTTTTCCTCCACTATGTGTTTGTGTGTATGTGTGCGCGCGATGGACGTTAGGCCACCATGGCGTCGTCGCCGCCGACTTCGTTGAACATGTAATCCGACTGGTAGTCAACCAAGAATTGCGTCGAACGCTTGACATCTAAAAACATAGCGTACACCTTAGAGACGTCTTGGATGTCAACCTTGGCGGATTTGCGCTTGGACGCGGCCAAGGAGGCGGCGGAGATGAGCTGGATGGCGTATCGCAAGCTCGTTTCGCAACCGATTTTACACAACAAGTCCTTGGCGTTATCCGTGAGCTCAACATCTTCCTCTTCGCAGCGGATTTCCAAAATAGCTTTGATCTCACGCTCGTCGTACGGCGTGGTGTGGATGATTAACAAACGATCGAGGAGATCGATCGGGATTCCGTGCGGGGACTTGAACTCGGTGCCGCGAATTTTAGTGATGCCTCTGTTCGTGGCGACGACTAGGATTGGAGCCAAATCGTTTTCGAGCGCGCGGTTCAAAAATGAGAAGCATTCAATATCAAGCATATGCACTTCGTCGATGAACAAAACCCCAGGGATAATTTCTGCCTTGCCCTCTTCTTTCCACTCGCTCACCTTGGTGTCAATTTGCTCGCGAATCTCGGCGCGAATCTCTCCGGTATCACCCGCAAAGAGAGCTAAAAATCCTTGCGTTCGCGAGTTGATGACGTCAATTTCATGCAAGGACACCATATGCACGACTTCCTGACGCTTTTGAAGCTCGCCATCTGGGCAAGCGACGAACTTTGTCGTCGCGCCCATGGCGTCGTAGTCGCGAGACCGAGAGAAAGAGCGGCCCAACTTTGTAATTCTCCCGCTCGCCTTGTCAATGTTGATCACGTCTCCCGCATTCACCTTGGCCTTGCTCAGCGCTTCAATCATCTTCGTCCCGAGGTCGTACACCGTCTCCATATCGCTCGTCTTCATGGTCAATTTCCCAACCTTTGCCGCGCCGACGTTGCCCACCGGACGGTCAATTTCAATCTCCACCACCTCACCCTCAATCACCTCGGTTTCTTCCTTAATCCTCACCCCGATCGCCTTCCTAAATGCCTGCGTCAACGCCTCCGTCTTTGACATCTCCATAGAGAATATCTCACTCGCCGCCATGCTCGCAAACGGCGTCTCGCTCCCCAACGTTTTCGCCATCCCCATCGCGATCGCCGTCTTCCCGGTCCCAGGTTGCCCCGCGATGAGCACGCCTCGTCCGGCAATCGTGCCATCGGCAATCATCTTCGCAATCACTCCCGCGGCTTTACGCGCTTTCAACTGTCCGACTAAACCTTGCGACGCGTGGCGCGCATCGAGGGCGTCATCGAGACCGAGTCCGCGCACGTGCGAGTGCGCGCCCGTGCGTTCGACGCGCGTCAGCGTCGTCGACGCGCTCGATGGCACCACCGCGATGTCCGCGGGCATCGTGTGCGTGTGTGTGCGTGTGTGCGTGTGCGTGTGTGTGCGCGCGCGCGGCGTACGTCGCGTCGACGTGTGCGGTGAATGCTGCGCGCGGTTGGCCGCAATTCAATTGGTTGCGTGGCTTTGACTTTTTTGAGGCTGAACGCGCGCGCGCGCGTGTTTAGGTGTGACAATCTATGCGTACGTGCGTACGTGCGTGCGTGCGTGGCTATGGTGTATGTGGTGTGTATTGCATGTTTATCTCGCACGTACGCGTTTACTCGCCCGCGTGGCGACGGCGGTGGATTTGGTTTTCTTCGACGACGGCGGTTTGGGCGGCGGCTGAGACGAAGACGAAGGAGACGCGTCGTCCGAAGCGGAATCATCATTGGATTCAGCAATGATATCGTCGTCGTCGTCGTCGTCGTCGTCTTCGTCGTTAATATCAATGTCTTCGTCATCGTCGTCATCATCATCGTCGTCTTTGCCGTCGAGCTTGGATGGATCAAACGCGCCCGCGATGTCGTTTTCAATCATATCGGCGTAGTCATCCGCCGAGGCGAATAAACCAGTGCTGGCAAAGTCTTCGCCCCCAAGGTCGGCACCATCATCGTTGGCATCCGGTGATGGGCCTTTCTTAACCGCGCGTTTGATTGCTTTAACGGCGCTATCGTCGTCTGATTTCTTTGCCGCCTTTGTCGTCGCGGGCGACTCCTTGAGCATGTACCCAGGCGGTTTACCGTAGGCTTTGGCGAGCGCAGCCAAGTCAAAGCGATCATCCTCGATGGCTTCTTCTAATTGCTCAGCTCTGGCAAATTCTTCATCCGCTTCTTGGTCGCTATCTTCATCGAACGAACTCTTCTTGATCTTCTTGAGCTGCGACGCAAGCTCTTCGTCGTCGGAATCAGAAGCGTCGTTGATGTTGATTTCATCCACACCCAAATCGTCGTCGCTCGCATCGCCTTCGGATTCAGAATCATCATATTTCTTCTTCGGTAACTCGCCGTCATCATCCGATCCATCATCTTCGCTATCGTCATCCTTTTTGGTCTTTTTATCAGCCTTCTTTTTCGCTTGAGATTTCTTCTCCTCCTTGTTGGAAAAGTAGCGATGGAAGAATACTTCAGACGGGTCGACCTCAGATTCCATGAGGGACGCGAATTCTTCAGTACCTGGCAAATAGTTCGTGTGTGTACCCGAGTCGACGGCACGCATGACATCCGAACCACCTTTGGTCTTCTTTTTCACCTTCTTTTGTAACCATTTATCTAAGAAGACGGTGAGCGTCATGTCGTTGAGCGGATCGCCGGTGTACGTGATCGCGTTGCCCTCGAGCAACGTTCGAGACATTGCAGAGACCGAGGGATGCGCATTGGCGGCGAGAATTGTGAGCTCCCACCAGCACGACGTCTCGGCACGGGCGTACAACGGATCTCTCTTCTCCATGTCGTACCTCAAACTTTCCTTTGGATGCTGCTGCGCTCGAGTTTCATTCGCGCCGTCGTCGTCGTCAGATGATTCATCACCCAAATCCTTCTTGGACTCTTCATTAGTACGATGTGACGTATCATCGCCCTCAAAAACTCCCGTTCGTTCAGTGTCTTCGGCGTCGTCTTTGAAGTGTTCGTCGCCATCTTCGTCGGTTTCACGGGGTTGGCGAATCGCGTTCCAATGCGACGGTTGCTTGGCCAAAAACTCGCTGATAGCCATCAGAGATCCACAGGCGAACGTCGCAGGCGCTTGCGCGGCCACTTGCAAAAGGCGTTTGACTAATGCCGCCGCACGCTTGGGCACGACGTCTTCGCGCAAACTTCTGAAGACGAGCGAAAGAATCTGTGCAGTGTTCGTCGAGCGCAAAAGTCCGGGATGTAACAATAACGCGTACAGCGCGCGGTAGTACCTATCACTCACCGATGATCGAGCAGACAAGAGCTGAAACAGGAGCATCATCGCTTGCAACGCGCCGCTGAGGTTGGGCGAGTGCGCAATGGTGAACAACGCTGGAGAGATGCGATCGATCAACGAGTCCACCTTTTCGCTCGCCACGTACGGAAACGCGCGGTTAATCCCTGTGAGTAATGCTGACACGACGCGCGCGTCTACACCGGCGCCAATCTGCGCCGGCTGCGACTTTTTATCATCCTTGCCTCCGCGACCACCGCGACCACCGCGACCGCCGCGACCGCCGCGACCGCCGCGACCGCCGCGGCCTCGACCGCCGTCGCGATGACGCTGCTTTTCCTTCTTTTTCGCTTCAAGGGCCGCCGCGGCGGCATCGTCTTCGGGATTTTTCTTCAGCGATAACTTGTACAAATACTGAAACAACCCGAAGTATGTTTCGATGAGTTGCTCAGCCAACGCCGGGCCGTCACCTTTGTGTGATAATGAAATTTGATTCAGCATGACGGCGGCGTAGTACTGCGCCTTCAAGCCGACGCCGCGACGAAAGGTGAACGCCTCTACTTCTCGCGCAACGATGCGCTTCATCGCAGGATGTGCTTTGATGAGCTCTAAACATAAATGTGATGCCGTCGATGCGAGCTTGCGTGACGGGTCACCGAGCTTGTTGACTAGGATGCTCAACAGTTGGCGCTCGCCTTCGGGCTTGGCTTTGAGCAACGCGAACGCACTCTTTAACGACTTTTCCTTCAAAATCGGCAAAGGATCGCGCGAGAGCTCGTCGATTGCGCCAATAAAACGTAAATACATGCGTTTGATGGCGTCTTCGACGTACCAATACATCAACCTTTTACGTTCGTGCGGCGCGCTCGCCGCGAGCGAAAGCGGTTGTTCGCTGAAATACTTTAATTTTCGATCAGGGAGCAAACCTTCTCGAAACAACGCCTCCAACGCAGTGATAGCCTGCACGGCGCTACGCTTACCACCACTCGCACGCGCGCGTTCAACCAGTCCTAGTAAGTTTTCCAGCGCCTTTAAGTTTGCCGCCGGATCCTCGGTGACGCTCAAAACGTTTGCCGCCACCTTATCGCTTGCCGTACCAGACGTCCTCACGAGCTCGAGCCACTTTGCATTGGCATCGCTATGACGCTTCATGCGCTTCTCATACGTCCCCACGCGTTCCTCTATCGCATGCTTAGCCATGGCCTCTTTCGCTTCGAGCTCGGCGCGCGTCGGCTCAGCCGTCGCCTTTTTCGCCGCCGCCGCCCCCAACTCGCTCGTGAGCTGCGCAGACATCTCATACCACGTCCCCGTGAGCCTATCACCAACACCACGCGCATGATTCTCATCATTCCCACCACTCCCTTGTACGGGCCTAGGACCAGCACCAGGATTCCACGGCCGCTTCTTCTCGCCCGCCCCGCCCGCGCCCGCGCCCGCGTCTTTGGACCCGTCGCCGTCGCCACCGTCGCCACCGTCGCCCCGTCGCCCTTTCGTCACCATCGTCGTCGAACCACGCCCACGTGTCTTACTCGCACCACCACCACCCGTCATCGTCGTCGTCCCATCCCGCGCGCGCAGCCTCGCCGCCGCCTCGAGATGCGCGGCGCGAAAATCCCTGTCATCGAACCCGCGCTCGACGACGCTCGCCGCGCCATCGCGCGTCGCGCCAGGCGCGAATCCTAACGCGCTCGCCAACGCCTTGACGTCATCCCGCAGGTCGTCATCGGTCGTCGTCGTCATCGACCACGACGCGGCGCGCGGTGTGGACGCGCGCGCACATCCACGTTCGACTTGTCATTAGGGTTTGGGCGCCGCATTGGGTGACGGTTCGAATCTCGTCATCGTGCGTCGTCGTCGAGGTGCGCGCATCGTCGTCATAGATTGATGAACGACGAAGGGAAGACGCGATGCGCGCGAGGGACGATCGGGGACGTGGCGATGCACAAGACGACGACGACGACGACGACGACGACGACGGAGGACGTGGACGCGGGACAGGGGCGTGGTGACCGCGGCGACGGGCGCGGCGGGCGCGGCGTCGGGGTTCGGGTGCTGCGGTTGCGGGAGATGACGATCGGGGATGTGGTGCGCGTGATGCGCGAGAGTGAGCACGAGACGTTTCCAACGAGTGATAATACAATGATTAGCGTTCGAGGGGTGTTTGATGTGTTTGTGAAGGCGGTGGTGGATGGGTTGACGAAGCCCGAGGAACCGAGCGGGACGGGACGACGCGTCGGGGAGACGGCGCTCGCGGAATCGAGCACGGCGGAGACGGTGGGGTTGATCAAGCTACCGCCACGCGCGACGACGATGAGGACGACGATGCGAGTGGAGGAACCGACGAATGTGCTTGAGGAGTTGTATAACACGCCTGCGACGGCGTTGAGCGAGACGTCAACGCCTCTCGTGGAGTGCGCGCCAGATGTTTTAATCGCCGACGTCGCGGGTATGCTCGATGAACGCGACGTACACGCGGTGTTTACCACGACGTTTGATGGTGAACGCGCCATCGTGACTGCTGAAGATATCTTGAGATACCTGTGCCCGATTCAAGACGCGTTGCGCGAGGTGGCGACGTTTGACACGGAGGCGTTCAACGCGCTCTTTCGGTCCCCGAGAGACACCTTTTTAGCGGTGCGCCAAGAACACAACATGGACTTGACCACGGCTGACGTGATGTGGTGGATGCACGAGCAAAATGTGAACGCCGTGGCTTTTTTCGAAAGCACGTTCAGAGTGCCGGGCGACCAGCCGCTGTACGGCTCAGTCTTTGTCGAACTCTCGACGCGCGACTTGCTCGATGTGACGCCCGACAACTTTCACACGGTGTTTGAAACCGACCCAGTAGCGTACATTGCCATGAAACGAGCGGGCGTGTTCGTGCAGTCTCAAACTATCGCACTCGACGCACACGAACGCGGCGCGCGCGATACCATCGCCGCGCTCGCTGAGAAAAATCCACCGCGCTTGCCCAAGCGCTTTTACATTTTTCAACGCGACGTCGTCCGCGCGATGACGCCGCTCTCATTACTCCGCGTCCTCGTCGCCGCGCACGCGCGCTCTTAGGCGACGACATCGACATCGATATTATCCTCCTCTGCGTGAAATGAAACGAAATCAAATGAAATCAACCCCAATGCGTCGTCATGGCTGGCTATCATCGTTGAACCCGCGCCCGTGGACCTTACGCCAAGTCAGTCGCGCGGCGGTGCCCCTTCGGTGTGGGGACAACGAACGTCACACCCCGACGTCGCGCGCACGGGTGTGAGCACGCGTCAACGACATGGGCGACGTCAACGACGGAGACAACGACAAAGACGGAGACAAAGACGACGATGAAGGGCCGGTGTGCCGATTCTGCTTCGACCCCGCGCGCGCGAACGACGCGCTCGTGAGTCCGTGCGCGTGCAAAGGTGGACAAATGTACATTCACGAACAGTGTCTCATACGGTGGCAACGCATGGTTGTGGTACGTGAGCGTGCGCGTTGTCGATGTCGTTGTTTTTATCGTTCTCGTTCTCGTGCACGCGTGTGTGTTGTCGATTGCACGACGTGACTGACGCGGGGCCCTACGGGACGGATGCGCGCGCGCAGGTGAGTCAGCCCACGCATCCAATGTACTACGAGCGGGACCAGAGGCATAGCGTGTGCAATGTGTGCAAAGAAACGTTCAATACGCCACCACCGACGAGGTTAGTGTTGATGTCTTCATTTACCGGCGCTGAGATTGCGGCGATGATTGATGTTGGCTTTATTCTTGGCTCGCACGAAACGTTTAGCGACACGCTGGAGCGGAAGTTTTCAGAAATGTCACCCGAGTTGAGACGAGTTTGTGGATACGAACATTGGATTAAAGGAGCGTTCTTGATCACGAGTGTAAACCGAGACGATGGTGATGGCGATAGGGCAGTGCTCGATAGTCGATGGGGCGTCATTCGGCGACCGCGAACGGCAGACAACGACGCGGGCGAAGACGTCATCGTTGGCGTCAATCTTTCGGGCTGGCACTCTATGGAAGAGGTCGTGCGCGGCGAAAGTCGCTTGTTCGAAGCTGTCGATGGCGATAACGACGACGAGCCGACGGCTGGCATTAGCATTCGTATTGATGGCGGAAACGATGAAGTCGCGCGCGAAGTCGTCGGAGCATGGTTTGAACAAGCGATTGACAACATGTCAGAGGACGAAGACGAAGACGATGAAGAAGACGAAGACGATGAAGACCAAGACCAAGATCAAGAAGAAGAGCGTGGTGCCGATGAAGACGAAAGCATGAGCGACGAGGACAGCGATGACGACAATGACGACGGTGACGATGAAGAAGAAGATCATAGTGATGATGAACAACGCGATCCCAACGCTGATGAACAAGCCCAGGAGAACGAAAACGACGAAGACCACGCGCGCATTCGCCGCCGCCGCGTTCCTGAGCGTCAAATCGCCGGTCATATTCGCCAGCTTCTGTCACCTTTTGGTCCAATCTACGAAGTCTATAAACGCTATCGGCGACGACGCATGATCAGTAGCGCACTAAAGTCTGCAGCGGAGCGAATGAAGACTACAGTCGATGATATTACAAATGTGATTACCATCGATTCGCATACTGGTGGACCATGCGATGAAGACACAATTTCAATGTGCCTCGTCGTCGGTCACAACAGCGCTCCCGGATTCATCACTATTCCTGATCCTGTAGATGCAATTACTTTCGCATACGCGCAGTACGATGCACGAAGGACAGATGGTGACATTAAGGTTGGTTCCGTGGTGAACATTGTAGCGCGCGGCCCTGGCGAACCTAAACGCAGCGGCGTGGTGATTCAAGAAGTGGACTCATCGTCTGATAATTGGCGCATTGCCACCGCAGACGGTATCGCCGAGTTCCCACGCGATGCATTAGAAATTGAAGTGCCAACCAAGGGTGGTCGAGTGCTCGCGTTCTGGGGCACGGCGCAGTGGACGCGAGCGCAGTTGCTCGGAGAGATTGCCCGCGGGCATTGGGGACTGTTGAGAGCCGAACCTCGAGACGTGGCTGACGCGAAAACGACGTATCAGCGCATTCTTGATCGTGGCATGGCGTTCGCACCTCTCACTGAAATGACTGAAGAGTTTATGCGCGACGCTATGCAAACGATGAATCGCATTCGATCGACTGGACAAATAGAGCGCGCGGCGTCGCCAGCCATATGAGTGAATTTTTTTTGTACAGAATGATGATATGACTTGTAATAATGCAACTACGAATCGCCTAGCGGCGTTTTCTACCTTGCGCTTTCAGCTTGAGTTTATCCTGGAGCGATGCGCGCGCACGAACGGCGTCGTACTTTTTGGCGTCCTTTGCGAGGTTGCGTTTATTGTTTTCTTGCGCCTCCGCCGCGATTTTAGCCACGTGCTCATGCAACTCTTCCGAGGTGATGCCGTAGCAGTGCTCGACGTACGTTTTCAATGGTGCGACTTTACCTTTACCTCCGTACACACCGCGCCTCACGGCTTCGACTCTGAGCAATTCAATACACTTTGCGTGGTGCGCTTGAAGTCCCCAGTCCACGGGCGCCTTTGTCCAGTCGTCTCGAGGCTCGAGTTCGCATCCCCGTTCGAGAAGCTCCCGCACGACGTCTTCTCGCCCGTAACCAACGGCAAAATGAAGCGCCGTACGTCCAGCCGGGTCTTTCGCGTCCACATCGAACGTTTTAGAATCCAACAACTCTCGCACCTCGTCGACGCGACCTCTCCGCGCGCGCTCGTGCAACGCCGGCGCTTCAAACAACACTCGACCAGCGGGCCCGCGCGTGGCTCGATCGCTGCCATCGACGGCGCTCCACGTCCACTTCGAATGCCAATTTTTCGGTGGATCTCGCGCGTAATCCCTCGTCCTCCTCCCGTCATTCTCCGTGTTCGTGTGCACCGAATCGGCGTCATGGTCACCCATGGGCGTCGTCGTCCCATCGTCATCATCATCGTCACCATCGACGCCGACGCCGACGCCGACGCTCGGTGCGCGTTCACCCATGGCGTGTGACGCACGCCTCAATGCGACCTCGGGTGAATATCCCACACCGTGCTCGCGAGCACCGCTCTGATGTCGCGTCGTCGTCGTCGCGCACGTCCACGCCGTGACACGCGAAACGCCCATCGTCCATCGTCCATCGTCCATCGTCGTGGGTGGACGCGTGGTCCATCGTCGTGTGTGTACTATATACTGTATGCGCATACACGAAAACAATAAAACGCTCGCGAACACAATCGCACACGCATTCGTGCGTTTTTTCCCCATGGTGGTGTTTTCGTGTCGGTCGTCGTGTGTCGTCGTCGTCGTCGGTCGTGGTCGTCGTCGTGCGGCACTCCGGGGTGGTGGCACGCGCGCGCTGACGACGACAGAGGACGACGATAGAGGACGATGTTGTCGACGACGACGATGACGACGACGTTTGCGACGACGACGATGGGGCGACGTGGACGCCACCACCATCGGGCGCGGCGCGCGACGATGGGGGTGTTGGCATCGACGTCAGCGGCGGATGCGTTCGTGGGGTCCTGGGTGCGCGATGCGACGCAGAATCAACACGTGACGTTGTATTTGATCGCGCACGGCGTCGGGCGAGGCGCGATGGATAAGGCGAATATGGAGTATAGGCAGACGTGGACGCGCGCGCCGTCTGGGGTGGAGGGTGAGTTTACGGTGCACACGACGTCGGGGAGCGGGACGAATCGCGTGCTGACGTATCCGCTAGGGGAGTTTATTGAGAAGTACGAGTCGAGTACGATATTTGGAGATGGTCCTGGAGAGGTGAAGCGGTGCGCGACTTTTGATCCGGCGACGCGCACGCACTTTGTGAGTACGGTGAGCTCGCTCGGCGACGAAACGACGACGCGCGTCGTGGATGAAGACGGCAAAACGATGCGGTGTCGACGCGAGTTTAAGCGACGCGATGATCCAGAAGTAGATGTGTGGTGCGCTGAAGTTTTCATCAAGCAGTAGCGTGTTTTGTGGTATTCGCCAACGAACCCCCTCGATCAGACATAGTAGCGCTTAGTCGCGTAGCGCATATTTGCTTCCTTCAAATCATACAAGACGTTGATGTTTGTGTTGTTCAATGTAATAACGCGCTGCGTGCGACTGCGGACAATCGAAGTCGTTAGACGCTTGATTCTATTACGTCGTACTGGTCATCTAAAGCATTAAGAAATTTACAAGAAACTCTCTTCTCTACCGTGTTTGGATCTTGAGCGCCGGCAATTCGTCGTCGCACACCGTGTGCTCACTCGGTTGCAACATCTTGCGCTCGCACCCGTTGGCATCGATAGTGACCAGACGAATGACACCACCACTTGAGGCGTCGCGCGCAATCGCGAGTGAAATCGCGCTCGCAACCCAACGCTCACACTCTTCTTTGCTCATGCCTTCTCTATACGTGTTGTCGCAATAACCGTAAATGTACGCGCTCCCTGAACCACCAACCGTGAACGGGGACTCTACTAGCGACCCACCGAGTGGGATGCCATACACTTGCGGACCGAGCTTACGATCCCAACCCGCTATAATCATCCCCGCTTGTAACTTTTCCTTATTTTCATACGCAATCCTCTTCGTGACGTTGGCTACGAGCGCGACATCCACGTGCAACCCTTCGTCCGCCCCAGAAGACGCAGACGAAACGCTCACCGCGTGTTCATTCGCGACGCGCGTGACATACGCCGCAACATTTTGCGTATCCGCCGCGCTCCCGCTCCGACACATCCATACGTTATCGCAAATTTGTGTGATCTTGTCGCTCGCGCGGTTTGCGACGTACGTCCCCGTAGACGTGCGCGAATCCGCCCCAAGCACCACCCCCGTGGCGTACTTCACCGCCATGATTGTCGTCTACACGGAACAGAGAGTGGTATTTACGCACCACGCATCGTCAGTCACGCGACACACCACACACACACGCGCACTATATCATCATCATCATCATCATCATCATCATCATCATCATCATCATCATCCACAGCACTCATGAGCGCTCCTCCCACTCTTGCTCGTCGTCGTCGTCGTCGTCGTCGCGCACGCATCGCACGAATCCTACCCCGGTCGCTACTGGTATCTTGGTATAATCCATGTCGCCACTCCGTCGTCGTCGTCGTCGTCTGGTGTCGTCGTCTGGCGTCACGCATGCGTCGTCGTCGTGATGTCGTGTTGACTCCAAATGTCCGACTGTGCGGCGTCCGCGTTCGCACCGATCGATCGATCGACCGAACGAACGAATCGCTCAGCCCCGACACGTCGCTACGCGGTCGAGCTCACCATCACCGACCACGTGCGACGACGACGACGACGTTAAGGGATGGTCACCACGCGACGAGGACGACACGCGAATCCATCGACAGGGGCGAGAATGGCGCGCGCGCGGGGAGGGACGACCGGCGCGCCCACGGGGGCGTCGGAAGTGGATTACGACGATAAAAATAATGACGGCGACGAGACGATTTCGAGGTCGGGGGAGGGCACGGGACGACATGGAGAGGACGATGCAGGCGATGCGTCGCATTCGTCGTCGTTTGGGAGTTTTTCGCGACGTCACGCGCGATATGCGGTACGAGTTTTAGACGACGAAGGCGCGAGCGCGGGGCCCACGATTGGGTCGCTGGCGTCGCGAGGCGCGACGTCGGATTTTTCCAATTGGCTGCGACAAAAGGCTGCAGAGAGCGATCGTCGTGAGAAGATGACTTCTAAAATTATCTCTCTCGAGACGTTTTGTGTGACGCTCGTGATGACGGCAGTGGTGACTCGAAGCTTCTTCCAATGCGACGCGACGATGATCGTGCTGTCGTGCGCGACGACTGCTTGGGTGTTTAAAACGCGCGACTCGTCACCGAGGTTCGGCCTTGCCGCGAACACTTTTTTTACGTTTGTTCAACTCATTTATTGTGAGCCTATTCATTCGCTTATTTCAACGGATGGTTTGAGCAGCGCGGAGCGCTTTTACGGCGTACCCGCGAAGACGGGTTTTCAAGCGATGAGCAGTTATGTTTTCTCTAGTTTACTCGCCGTGCTCTTATGGTCTATAGGCGTGTGTCGTGAACGAGATCACGAAAGTTTACTCGATGGGACGACGACGATGGCTTTGCACAACGTCCTTCGTCTAGGCGTGATTTTGTGGGACACGTCCAACTCGAAATTGTCCGTTGACAAAGCTTTCAATGGTTTCTTCGTGTCGATTACCATGTTGTACATGGCACACGTCGTCCTGGCTAGCGAGGGATTTAGGATAAGAGATTTTGGTAGCATCATCGCTTCGCGAGTGCACGTGCGATGGGCAGGTGCGTTTGAAGTGGTCATGGCGCTCGCGCTGTTCTTGACTCTTAACTCTGCTAACGAATCAGAGCGCGGCTCAAACAAGTGGTATTTATTCAACGCCGTGTGCTTGATGTTCATACCGGCGCCGGTGCAGTACGGCAGAGGCACGTACATGCGAATTTCTGGTTTTGTCACTGGCATGTTGCGAGTGTTTATGTTTCCTATAAAAGTATGGACGCCCGTCAGATTTGCACACGCCGCGAGCGTGCTGGTGAACTACGTCGACTTGATGCCGTTGTATCTTGCTGTTTGAAAGCGAAACGCCGCGAATGTGTTTACTTAGACTTAAACCCGCGTGCTCAAGCGCATGAGCACGCAATGTACAATATGTCACTTTGCGCAGACCTTTTTATTTAAAAATCAAGCATTCTGTATTAAAAACATCGCTCAACACGCCGTCTTTGCCCTTCTCGCCGCGACGATGAGCTCAGCTAAAAACTCACGAACGCGCGCGTGCGAGACTTGCATAGGAGTCTCGCCATCGTTGTCTTTTGTTTCCAGTTCACTTCCAGCCTTGGCTAACACTTCAATACACTTTTTTTCTCCTTGCGCCGACGCGTAGTGCACCGCCAAGTCGCCATCCGCGCACTTTGCATTCACATCCACACCGAGCTCAATGAGTTTAGCGAGCATGACGGCTTCGCCCGAATACGCCGCTTGATGCACCGCGGTCCAGCCGTTTTTATTCACATGCATCACGCACGTTGGATCATCACGAATGCACTCGTTAAAGTCTCCCAAGTCTCCATCCTCAATCGCGCCAAACAAACTCGTCTGCGACGACGACGACGCCGAACACGAGGATGCGTCGGAGTGTTCGCCATCGTCCGCCTCGCGCGCGTTTGATCGCCGCGATTGAGACGGTGGTTTACGATTCGTTCGTCGTGGCATCGTGCGTTCGTGCGTTCGTGTGTTCGCGCGCGCGTGGGTGTGGCGCGCTCGGTTCTGGCGGCGGCAACCGAGAGGCACTTTTTTTTCTCTTCTTCCGCGGCAAACTACTTTTTTGCTCACCTCCGCGGCGGACATAACGTAGGTTTAGTGGTCATTAATTAAAAAAGAGAGAGACTAAATGATGATAATGGTGTTGCTGCTGTTGTTGCCGTGCGCTCGCCTGCGACGTGCTCTAATACACGCGCGCCTTGGGAGGAATCACCTCCATTTCGTCGTCGAGCGTGTAGTGGTGGTTGGGACGGTAGTCAATCTTCACCTTGCCATCCTTGACGTACGCTAAAGAGTGCTTCATCCACGTATCATCGAGACGGTCAGGAAAATCTTCGCGCGCGTGCGCCCCTCGACTTTCCTTGCGTTGTTCCGCACTGTGCATCGTTGACTGCGCGTTGGGCATGAGGTTGTGCAACTCGAGCGCTTCAATCAAATCCGTGTTCCACACCAAGGATCGATCGGTGAGCTTGAGGTTAGACATTTCATCGGCAATTTGATCAATAAGCGTGCAACCTTCCGCCAAACTTTCTTGTTCACGGAATACAGCGGCGTGATTTTGCATCACCTTTTGCATTCGGCTTCGCAACATTGCCGTCGGCGTCGTTCCCTTGGAGTGGCGAATCTTATCAACGCGCTCCACCGCGTCCGCACCCGCGTCCGCGGCGATCGGTCGGTGCGGTGCTCCAGGTTTTAATTTCTCGGCAACTGTGTTCGCGCACGCACGCCCGAAAACGACAATATCGAGCAAGGAGTTTGCGCCTAATCTGTTTGCGCCGTGCACGCTCGCGCAAGCCGCCTCGCCAGCGGCAAGCAAACCCGGTACGATGGCATCAGGATCACCGTTTTTCGGCGCCACGACTTCACCACGGTAGTTGGTTGGGATACCACCCATGTTGTAGTGCACCGTCGGAAGCACTGGAATCGGTTCTTTGGTGACATCGACGCCGGCAAAAATCGCCGCCGTTTCTGAAATACCGGGCAAACGCTCGGCGAGTAATTCGGGCGGAAGATGATTCAAGTGCAAGTAAATGTGATCTTTTTCTTTACCAACACCACGACCTTCACGGATTTCAAGCGTCATCGAGCGTGAGACGACGTCGCGCGACGCAAGATCCTTTGCCGACGGGGCATAGCGTTCCATAAAGCGTTCGCCTTCAGAGTTACGAAGAACACCACCCTCGCCGCGCGATCCTTCAGTGATTAAACAGCCAGCGCCATAGATCCCCGTCGGGTGGAACTGCACAAACTCTTGATCTTGCAATGGTAAACCGGCGCGCGTAACCATTGCGTTGCCGTCGCCCGTGCACGTGTGCGCTGAGGTGGCTGAAAAATACGCGCGCCCGTAGCCACCCGTGGCCAAAACCGTTTGATGCGAACGGAATCGATGGATAGTTCCATCCTCCAAACACATCGCCATGACGCCAACGCACTCGCCCTTGTCCATGATCAAATCTAACGCAAAATATTCCACAAAAAATTGGACGTCGTGCTTGAGCGCGGCGCCGTATAGCGTGTGTAACATCGCGTGCCCTGTTCTGTCTGCCGCTGCCGCGCATCGATACGCCTGACCACCCTTACCGTAATCGAGCGATTGACCACCGAAAGCGCGTTGGTAAATCTTTCCTTCATCCGTGCGCGAAAATGGCATGCCGTAGTTTTCCAACTCGATGACCGCTTTGGGTGCCTCGCGGCACATGTACTGAATAGCGTCTTGATCACCCAACCAATCCGCTCCTTTCACCGTGTCGTACGCGTGCCAGCGCCAATCATCTTCAGTCATGTTCCCTAAAGCCGCATTGATACCACCTTGCGCGGCGACGGTGTGCGAGCGCGTCGGGAACAACTTGGTCACGCACGCCGTCTTAAATCCGTGCTCACCCAGCCCGATGGCCGCGCGCAAGCCCGCGCCACCGGCACCAACAACCAACGCATCGTACTCGTGATCGATGATTTCGTAATTCCCAAACCCATTCGCCTTGGTGTTCGCGTTCGACGCCGACGCCGACGCACTCAGCGAACGGATCGTTGACGATGCCGATGACGTTGTCGCCGATGCCGATGCCGACGTCGTCGCGCGTTCGCTGGACACGCGAGAGAGGTGTTCAAACGCGCGACGCACGCTTCGTCGCATCTTCGCTCCTCGTCACACCTTGCACGTCGTCACACGTCGTCGTCGTCGTCGTGTGCGGCTGCGCGTCAACCGATCGATGGCCCAGATGATCGATCATCGCGCGCGCACACCGTTGACGTCAACGGCGTCTGGGGTGTCCCCGGGTTGTGATACAATGGTGGCGTGTATACCCTAACCGACGAGCCCCGACCACAAAACCAAAGAGCTAAATATGTCTCGACCTCGCCGAGCGACCTCGCCGAGCGTGGCAGACGACGACGACGGAGGACGACGACGACGACGGAGGACGACGACGACGACGACGGACGCGTG
>Ga0181562_10001216_pt1 | contig 21045 bp, 14 predicted proteins | sample 011ome_26_FD_139344 | JGI IMG/M metagenome (GOLD analysis project Ga0181562, IMG submission 139344) | Coastal salt marsh microbial communities from the Groves Creek Marsh, Skidaway Island, Georgia - 011511BT metaG (megahit assembly) | ecosystem: Environmental > Aquatic > Marine > Intertidal...
ATCGTGCAGCAGACGCGATCCAGATAAATCCAATTCCCCTGCTAAGACTTTATTTTGAAGGGCTATTTCTTGAGCGCGATCTCGAGTCTGCATCATGATGTGTCTGGGAGATAATTTTTTTCCCGTTTGATTGGCCGGACACTCACTGGTACAACGACCACATTCGGTACAGCTATACGCTTGCAATAAATAATTCCACGATAAATCTGTCACATCTCGGGCACCAAAAGCTACTGGATTCGTGGGTTCAGGTCCAGGGATTGACGCGTTGGGATCCATCATCATAGCAACTTCACGTTGTACGTCCTCGTTGTTGGACAATGCACCTAAGGGCTTAATTTTAGCATAATAGGTGTTGGGGAAAGCCAGAAGGATATGCAGGTGTTTTGAATAGTACAAATAATTGAGAAAAAACAAGATACCTGCTATATGTAACCACCACGCACTTCGTTCAATAATAACCAAAACAGCAACGGGTAATCCAGCTAACAGAGGTTGAATGAAACTGCTGACTACCCAAGGACCAACCGCTGGGTAATGTGGAGTGCCTTGTAACTGTAGTTGAGCATCGGCAGCATTCATCAAAAGAAACAATCCCATCAGGAACCACTCGATGTATAAAATGAGGTTGGCATCTAATTTAGGCCACCCCTTTAGCTCACCATGCACCAGTCGTTGGACGTGGATCACATTGCGTCTGATCCAAAAAACACCAACAGCAATAACCACTAACAGGGCTAACACTTCGAATGTATTGATCAAAAATCGATACCCAGGTAATCCTGCAAATAAGCGGTGGGTGCCCAAAAACCCATCCAAAACAATTTCTAATACCTCAATATTGATGATAATAAATCCTAGATAAACAACCATATGCAGGATACCCGGAACGATACGAGCACCCATTTTAGATTGACCCATAGCTACGCGAACCATTTGGGCCCAACGTTTTTTTGGTTGATCATTAATCTTTTTGGGTCTCCCAAGAAAAATAGTTTGACGTAGGCGCACCATATGGCGCACAAACAAACCAGTCCCTGAAAAAAAGAGCAGTGAAAATAAGATTTGAGACCAAATTGCCATGAGCCTATTAGTTCATTGTTAGCGTATCTGTTACCTGATGTGCTGGGTCATCACTGGGTTTTTCATATGCTTTCTGTTTTTTTCCAAAAACAGATAAATGAACATAACGTTTGGGATTTAGGCGCATGTCTTGTAATAAAAGGGCCAATTCTTGGGTACTTTGAGATAAATGCTGGTACAAATCTTCATTTTGTGCCAGTTGGCCCAGTGATCCCTTTCCTTGATTGACTTGGTCTAGAACCTCATTTATCTGGATCAATGCATCGCCCAGGTGTTTGATTGTAGCCCCAAGGTCTTGGCGATTGATTGAATCGGTTATGGATGCCAAGTTTTTGGCAGAAATACCTAAATCAGTGAATCCCCTATCTAACGTCTTTCCGTGTTTTCCCATCACGGTATTGATTGAAGAGGTTGATTCGTTGAGTTGAGCGATCAATTGATTTAAACCACCGATAGACTCTTGTAGCTGTTTCCTGGTGGTTGGATTCATGAGTTGATTAATGCCCAACATCACAGAATCCGCATTGTTAATCATACTTTCCACTTTAAGCTGTAACGGATTGATTTGTTGCTGCAACAATTCGGTCAATCCAGGTTTAACCTGGGTGGGTAATGTATCTCCAGACTGTACCGGGGTGTAGGGCATGGTTACTTTGGGCAAAATCTGAATTCCTTTACCACCAATAATACCCGTATCAAATAACTCAGCTAAAGATTGATTGCTAAAGGCTAAACCACCATCAACAGACATGGTCACCAAAAGTTTACCTGATGCATCCAAAAAACGAATGTCTTTTACCTGACCCACTTGGAAACCGTTGATGCTTACCGTAGTTCCTGATTGAAGTCCTCCCACATGATCATATACCGCGTATAAGGTCATGCTATTATCGAATAATGGAGAAGATTTCAAATAACTGTACCCGAGGATAAACAGGAGAATACCACCAATTCCTACAATGCCTGTTTTGAGCTCTCTGGAAAATTTAAATGCCATAAAATTCTGGATTTCTTCAAATTTAAGAATAATTCAACAACAGCCGTTATTTATTCGCTCCAAGCGCCTCTTGAACAGAAACAAGTTTTCCGTTTTTTAGCGCTACGACAAAAGCGGATGGGTAACCAGACTGCTGAGCAGTAGTTAGGGATTTCTTGACTTCTGAGTACGATGATGTATGTCCCCAAAAATATTTAAACAATGGCCCAAAGTCTTGTTTTTTGACCCCACTCAACCCCTTGAAATTGGCAGGGATTAACGCTAAATTGTTTTTGGAAGCTGCCAACTGAACGGCAAACACTACGGCTTCATTTTCTGTGGTACTTTTTGGCGTACTGGTTGACTCCTGGGGCGCATTGGCCGACTTAGGGGGCGCAACGACTACAGACTGAGTAGCACCGGAAATGCGTTTGTGGTAGGTAAGTATTCCATCGGCAATGGCCTGACTCATCTGTTGCTGACCTTGAGCAGAGTTTAAATAAGCCCCTTCTGTGGGATTGGACAAAAATCCAGTTTCTACAAGCACACTGGGCATAAAAGTCTGGTGAAGCACGATAAATCCAGCCTGCTTTACCTGTCTGTCCTTCCTTCCTAATCGCTGAACAAAATTATTCTGAATCAATTGAGCTAAAAGAACGCTTTGATCCAAAAACTCTTCTTGCATGATCGTCATACCAATCACCGCCTCAGGGCTATTGATATTATACTGCGCATACCTGGTTTCAAAATCTTTTTCTAAATAGATCGCAGAGTTTTCTTTTTTAGCCACATTGAAATTTTTCTCATTGGCATGAAGCCCTAAAACAAAAGTACTGGCTCCTGAGGCTAAAGAATTATGCGCATCACAGTGGATCGATACAAACAAATCAGCATCCGCTTGATTGGCCATTTTACCCCGTTGCATCAGATCGACAAAAACATCGGATTTTCGCGTGTAGATCACTTTAAAATTAGGATTTTTTTCCAACAGGGCGCCCACCTTTAACGTGATGTTTAGGGCAATCTCTTTCTCTCGAAATCCATTGTTAACATTTCCAGGATCATTTCCTCCGTGTCCCGCATCTAAGACCACTACAAATGGTTTAACTGGTTTTGGATTAACTAAATGGGCAACAGAGTACCCCATGACTGTCCATTGGGCTATAGCGCATAAAATAAACAACGGCCATTTTTTGTTCAAAGAAAAAATCATACAATCATACCGGTTAAAGTGGACGAACGGCCAAGGGCTCTTTAAAAATGCTTAATTTTGGTGCCATTCAATACCCTTGGATACACAAAAATAGGTGATTAGCTAGTGCAAACAAACTTTCTTCGTCTTCTTTATGGAACAGCGTTTTTATTCTTGAGCCACCTCACGCAAGCCCAGGAATTATCCGCTGATTCTCCCAAAATAACAGACCAACCACCTGGTGTAACCAAAGACACTTCCCTGACAAAAAGCGGTGGAAAAAAGAGCAATATCTTATCAAAAATTAGATATACCGCTAAGGACTCCATCGTACTAAAGCAGTCTGAAAACCGGATTTATCTGTATAACCAAGCAGAGCTCTATTACCAAGACATGGAGCTAAAATCTGGAATCATCATTTTGGATTATTTAAAAAACGAGGTATATGCTGGACGCCTTAGGAACAAGGAGGGAATGCTAACGCAAACCCCAGATTTTAAACAAGGAAGTAATTCCGTGACACCAGACTCCATCAGATTTAATATCGATACCCAAAAGGCGTTAATTTGGAATTCAAGAACCCAACAAAACGCTGGAGGTGGTATGAGGTCTGAAAACATGAATGTGAAAGCTCAATACACCAAGAAGGAAAATGACTCCGTCTTTTTTCTCAAGGATGTGATACTTACCTCCTCGATGACCCCTGAGGACCCAGATTATTACATCCGGATCAATCGAGCAAAATTTGTGCCCCAAAAAAAAATGGTCGCTGGTTTTAGCAACCTGTACATCGCTGATGTACCTACGCCTGTGGCGTTACCATTTGCCTATTTCCCGCTCACCACAGGACGCACAGCAGGATTGATGATGCCTACCTTCGGAAATGACCCCAGAAGGGGATACTTTTTGCAAAATGGAGGATATTACATTCCCCTGAGTGATTATGTAGATCTCAATTTAACTGGCGATTTGTATTCCAATGGCAGTTATGGTTTTAGAGCACAATCTGTGTACACCAAAAAATATAAATACAACGGAAACTTTAATTTCAGGTACGAGAACCTGGTCAATTCCCAAAAGGGGTTCAGCGACTATGCTCGGAATACTATTTATAACTTGCAATTGTCACACAGTCAAGATGGAAAGGCGCATCCAACAGCCAGATTTTCCGCATCGGTAAACTTGGGGAGCAGTCAGTACTTCAGAAATTCATTAAACCAGATGAACCTGCCCAACACCCAAAACAACAACCTTTCTTCCTCGATTAACTTTAATAAAACCTTTCCAGAGTATCCTTCGGTTAATATGAGTTTAACGGCGTCTCACAACCAGAACACCAATACTCAAGAGGTCAACTTGACCCTCCCTACCTTACAAGCCAGCATGGAGCGAATCTATCCATTTGTCGCTAGAGGCGCCTCAAAAAAAGGTATTTTTCAAAACATCAATCTACAGTACAGCGTTCGTGGAGAAAACAGAATTCGAACAACGGATTCCTTGTTCTTGACACCTAGAATGTTTGAGGACAGCCGTATGGGAATGAAACACAGCATCCCGTTCAACACCAATTTCAAGGTAGCCAAACACTTTAGCGTATCGCTTGGCGGTAACTTCGAAGACAATTGGGTTACCCAAACATTTGCCCGAAGTATGGTGGGCGACAAGATGGTTTTAGATACCCTTCAAGGCTTTGATCGATTCAGTCAATACAATCTAAGTGCCAGCATTGGGACTACCCTCTACGGAACTTTTGTGCGCCAAGAGGGAAAGCGCATTCAGGCGTTGCGACACGTGATGCGTCCCTCGGCAAGTATTGGTTACACCCCAGCCTATGATCAGTACTACGATGAATATTTAGGCACGGACGGGACTATGGTTCCTTATTCACGTTTTGAAGGTACTTTATATGGGGCTCCAGGATTAAACAGCAGTCAAAGCCTAGGGTTTTCACTACAGAATGCCCTGGAAGCAAAAGTAAGGTCCAAAGACAGTACCCGTACGGAGCCACGCAAAGTTAAAATCATCGAGAACCTAACGATATCATCGAGTTATAATTTTCAAGCGGACTCGCTCAGATTAAACCCGTTTAGGTTTACAGGTGGAACTAGTTTGTTTGACAACCAGCTAAAATTGAATATCAACGGGAATTTGGATCCTTACGACATCGATGCACAAGGAAGAAGAATTAATACTCTGGTAGCCCAACAAAATGGCGCATTGATGCGTTTAACCAGAGCCAGTGCGAACCTGAGTTATTCCATCAATAGCGACATGTTTAAAAAGGATAAGAAACAAACAGATTCTTCACAGGATGAGCAGGATAATCAGGGAGATTTGTTTTATGCGGAAACCTCTCAAGGTAGAACTGACGGCCTTTTTGGGCGTAATTCAAACCCTTATGAAACAGGATACAACGCGCCAAAAAAACCATCGGAAATCAAAAATCCAGTCTACGCTACAGAGATACAGTGGAACTTTAATTTAGCGTACGCGGTAACCTACGCCAATGAGCAAAGACAAAGCGAATTTTCCAACAACTCCTTAATGTTTTCGGGAGACATTCAATTAACCCCCAAATGGGGCATGGGTGTTTCTTCGGGTTATGATTTTAAAAATCAAGGGTTTACCCTTACGCAAATTCGAATAGATCGCGATCTAAACGATTTTAGACTTAATTTTGATTGGACACCTTTTGGCGCTTACGAGCGGTGGTACTTTTTTATCGGTATTAAAAGCTCCATGTTAAGCGACTTGAAATGGGAAAAAAGAAACCAGAGATAGCATGAAAAAAATAATACTTACCTCAGAAGCACCCGCGCCTATTGGCCCCTACAGTCAAGCCGTTCAAGTGGGTCAACAATTATTTATTTCTGGTCAAATTCCCTTGGACCCAGCCACCGGAGCGTTGATCTCAGGGAGTATCGAGGAGGAAACGACTCAAGTGATGAAAAATTTGACGGCCGTTTTATCCCAGGCGGGAGGTAATTGGGAAAGCGTAGTCAAGGTGAGTATTTTTCTGAGCGACATGGCTGATTTTGCAGCAGTCAATAAAATTTATGGCCAATACGTCCCAGAAAAAAGCGCACCCGCCAGAGAAACCGTAGCGGTTGCTGGGCTTCCCAAAGGAGTGCGCGTAGAGATTTCTGCGATAGCGTTTTTAAACGCCTAAACGCTTAGATGGTTTTTTTATGAAAATCGACTAGACCATCAATAGGTCTTTGCACGATGACTCCAGCCCTTAGGTCATTGCGTTCAAGGGCAGCTCTGAGTTCATCCTGCAGATAGAACGCAATACTGCCGACAAAATTCACTTTTACCTTGGTGGCTAGTTCAAACTGCATGATGTAGTTGTTTATAAACTGTTGCAACCCTTTTTCAATGACACCTTTGCAGTATGAATGCTCTTTGTTCTCCACAATAAAACGGGCAAATGTGGCCAAATAGGTATTCGGGTTAGGCTGTTTGTACAAGTTATCCTTGATGTTATCTGCTTCCAGGTTGTACTCCTTGGCAAAGCGAATCCCCAAATCCTGAGGCATTTTGTGGAAATAGTAATCGCGAATCAATTTGCGACCAAAATAATTGCCGCTACCATCATCCATCATGATATACCCCAATGAAGCAACCTTTTGAAATACTTGATGTCCATCGTAATAACTGCAGTTAGATCCTGTACCTAAAATACAAACAATGGCTTGTTCTTCTAAATTAGTGGTAGCGTGAATAGCTGCGTAAGTATCCTCTTTTACATTGATTTGGGCATTGGGAAAAAAGGACTGAAAAATATCACCTAAAAAGGTTTTCATTCTAGCTGTCCCACAACCAGCTCCGTAAAAAAACAATTGTTTTACTTGACGGCTATTTTTTGAGAGCTCAAAATTATTGGCCAATCGATCTTGGATCACTTCTTTAGTCAATACCTCAGGACTCAATCCCAAAGTTTGTGTTAAAAAGAGTTTGTCTCCATTCTTGTCCAAGGCAATCCAATCGGATTTAGTCGCCCCGCTGTCTGCAATTAAAATCATAATCGTCGGTTAAAAAAGCCATAGAACACCCCATACACAGGGTGTTCTAAGGCCTAAATGATTTTGGTATAGTTAAGAAAGGCTAGATACGTGCTTAGCTAGGTCGATCAATTTATTTGAATAACCCGCTTCATTGTCGTACCAAGAAACCAATTTGAAGAATGTGCTGTTTAGCTCAATACCCGCGTCAGCATCAAAAATTGACGTACGTGCATCACCGATAAAATCTTGAGAAACTACTAAATCTTCTGTATAACCCAAGATACCCTTTAATGATCCTTCAGAAGCTGCTTTAAACGCTTGTTTAATTTCTGCCATAGAAGTAGGCTTGGATACCTTAACGGTTAAATCCACAACGGAAACATCCGCATTGGGTACACGGAACGCCATCCCGGTTAATTTGCCCACCAAAGAGGGGATCACTTTAGTCACCGCTTTGGCAGCTCCTGTAGAAGATGGAATAATATTCAATAAAGCTGAACGACCGCCTCTCCAGTCCTTTCTAGAAGGCCCATCAACAGTCATTTGCGTAGCTGTAGTGGCGTGAACTGTTGTCATCAAAGCCTCTTCAATACCAAAGGCATCATTCAACACTTTGGCCATAGGTGCCAAACAGTTGGTCGTACAAGAAGCATTGGACACAATCAGATCAGAAGCTTTGGCTTCTAAGTGATTTACCCCCATAACAAACATAGGTGCGTCCGCAGAAGGAGCAGAAATAACTACCTTTTTGGCTCCACCGTCAATGTGGCTTTGAGCCATTTCAAGGGTAGTAAAAATACCGGTACACTCTGCCACAACAGAAGCACCAACAGCATCCCACTTTAATTGTTTTGGATCGCGTTCAGCAGTAATACGCACCACCTTACCGTTAACGACTAAATCAGTTCCGCTGATTTCAACAGTTCCGTCAAATCGTCCGTGGACTGAGTCGTACTTTAACAAATAAGCCAAGTGCTCAATATCCAACAAATCGTTGATAGCTACTACTTGTACATCTGGTCTGGCAGCTGCAGCACGGAAAACCATACGGCCGATTCTACCAAAACCATTAATTCCAATTTTTAATTCAGACATGGTATTAAGGATTAGGTTGACATGATATCAGATACTCTGATCAATTCTTTATCTATTTTGGTGTGCCCCTTGATCGCTTTATCAAGCGGTGTCAAGTTTAATTTATTGTCTCGGATACCCACCATATATCCAGATTCTCCACTAAGGAGGGTTTCAACTGCTTTGACCCCCATACGGCAAGCCAGCACTCGATCAAAACAAGAAGGTGAACCTCCGCGTTGCATATGACCTAACACAGATACGCGAATATCGTATTGTGGCCTGTGTTGTTCCACGTAATCTTTGAGTTCGAAAATATTTTTACCGGTTTTATCTCCTTCAGCTACGATGATAATGCTGGAGGATTTGCCGGAGTTCTTCGATTTATCTAAAGACTCCAACAAACGCTCTATACCTAAATTTTCTTCAGGGATCAATATCTCCTCAGCACCAGATCCGACACCAGCATTAAGGGCTATATGGCCGACATCTCTACCCATCACTTCAACAAAAAACAGTCGATTGTGGGATGAGGCCGTATCACGGATTTTGTCAATAGCGTCCACCACGGTATTTAGCGCCGTGTCAAAGCCCAAGGTACTGGTAGTTCCGTAAATATCATTATCTATGGTTCCTGGAATACCAACTACTGGAAACCCGTATTCTTGGTTGAATATCTGTGCCCCAGTAAAACTTCCATCACCACCAATAACCACCAAAGCATCTATACCCGCAGCCACCAAATGATCGTGAGCTTTCTTTCTTCCCTCTGGAGTTCTAAACTCTTTCGAGCGCGCAGACTTTAAAAAAGTACCTCCTTTATTGATGATGTTGTTGACATCTCTAGGACCTAACTCGATAAAGTCCCCCTCGATCATTCCTTCGTATCCTCGGTAAATACCTACACAAGCAATTTGGTGAAAGGCACAAGTGCGCACCACAGAACGTATGGCTGCATTCATCCCAGGCGAATCCCCTCCAGAAGTAAAAACCCCTATCTTTTTGATCGTTGATTCCATAAAAAATTTAAAGTTCGTAAAAATATCAATTTATTTCTATTTCAATGAATCGAGTGTAGATTAATTGTACATATCCACATATCCTGAAGAAAAAAGGAAAATATTTAACAATAAATCAAAAAAGTGATTGCACAAAATATACTATTTATGCCCAAAAATCTGATTCATCAACACCCGCCAACGATCAAAAGAAACCTGATAGGAAAGTCCAACACCTTGGGTATATCCCTGACGTAACGCAAATAGTTGTTGAAATTGATTTTCTCGATTAAATATCTTAGCGCTTAAACTACCCGACTCGTTAAGCAAAAACTGTACTTCTGCATCACCAGCTAGAGAAGGATCAGCCACCCGCCCTCCTACCGGAACCCCTAACCTACCGTTAAACAATAGGCGATCTGATATTTGGGTAGATAAACTTACCCCGATTCTATTGTCCAGGGTGATATTGGCATTGCGGTCGGTATATCCTTGTTCATAGGAAATACCCAAATTAAGCCGGTCACTCCCACCGCTGATCATTTGACTTAAAAATCCAGAAGCCGATTGAAGTAAATTCCCTGTAACTGCTTGTTCTGTAATCGCTAGTTCATTATTGACAAAACTCCCTTGTGCCAACAAGAAAAAGGCATTTCTATCTTGAACGGTAGGATCCTGAAGGGCGTAGTTTAGCTCGGACTGAATCACCGAATTAGTCCCTGGAAAGGCAATGTCAAAATCTATATTTGGTCGCTGTAGCGGACCCAGTAATCGAATCAATACTTCGGTAGGTATTCGTTGACTGTATCCGGAATTCCTCACTAAAGGAGCCGGGTTGGCATATAAATTATAAGCAGCTTCCACATTGAGTTGGGCTTGTAGGGGATCCCCCTCCCAAACGATGGTGCCGCCAGGCTTTACTTTAAACGTTTTATCGATAAAACCACCAAACTTGTAGTTGTAGGTTCCACTGTTCACGCGGTAATCACCAAACATGCTAAATCCACCCGTGGTGTTGATATCCATCAATATGTTTCCTACCCCCCTACCTTTTAATGAACTCCCCGTTTGCGGATCGATCACCACTTCAATTTCAGCGTCAGGCGTAATGTCAAAATCAAAATCCAGTTGTAATCCTTGGTAGGTTTTGTCTACACCAAGTTGGTCTACCTGAGCCTGTTCATTTCGTTCGTGAAAGGTGATGAAATCATAGGATCCCGTATAAACAACATCAGAAACAGGAATTTTTATCGATGTCTGCTCTCCTGTGGCCCCTTTTAGGGAAATGGATAATTTCTCTGTTGGTCCCCAAATACGCCCGGATCCTTTTAAAAAACCCAAACCGTAATACAATTGTTCGGGGGCTTGCTGGGTATTTAGCACTAAAAATCGGCTATTGGGCGTATCGACAAATAAGTTGAGCTGCCAATCCGTAAACGCTTTATGTTTGATCTCACCCCGAAGCAGTGCTTTGGTTTTATACACCGGATCAATGAGGCTAAAATCCTGAAAAACAAACTCTTGACCATTGAGCATCAAAGTTTCCGTTGGGGCAAAATCGTAGATTACTCCCAAATAGGGAATACCCAAGCCACCTTGACTCCAAGAAAGCGAGCCGTCAATCTGCGGCTGTTTGAGCAGTCCTGTAATTCGGGCATTGCCAAAAAGTCGTCCCTTGATGCGGTGAATAATATCCTGCCCCAGAGGACTAAATGGAGCTACATCAAATCCGTTAAAACTAGCCAATAAATTCAATGATGTAGCATCTGACTGATAAAGCACCTTACCTAAAACACGCAATTGTTCTGTTTGTTGGTCGCCGATATGTCCATTCACCAAAAGCTCAGACAGGTCTTCATTACCTACAATATCGACATTTAGGGGACCAAAAACAGTTTGGTTCACTGAAAAATCTTTAATGTTTAACGACGCTGAAGGAAAAGCGCGATCGTCTTTTCGCTGAATTTTCACATAGCCATCTGCCATACCATCCAAGTGTAGGTTTTCTATGGGAGGGGTGATATAACGAAGGGGTACATGGTCTAACGAAAAATTCAAATCCTCGATTTGGCTATTTAACCAACTTCCTGTTGCTTGAATCAAACCACCATCACCAGAAACGACCGATGTAGGGCTCAGGATAATTGAAGAAAAATCATGGTCTATCCGAGCTTGATGGTTCGTGGGTATTGATGAGCCCAAGGTCCAATCCATGTCGCGAACCTGGGCCTGTAGGTTCTTGACACCCAATACGGATGTATTGCCTTTGAGGAACGTGTGAAAAAAATCGATAGCGTATTTATCTTCTTGATTCGCTCCTCCAAAAAACTCCGTCCTGAAAAACAACGTATCCTTACGGGTGTTGTTGATCATTTCCAATTGTTTGATCGGATATAAACCGCCCGACTTGGCTAGGGAAGCTACCGACAAATAGGACTTGAACAAGGGGTTTTTCGTGTCTACCTTCAACAATACACTATCTAATGTATATGTCCACATGCTCATTCTAGGCGCCTGAATATCTAGTTTAAACACCGATTGATCCGTATCAATGCGCCCGCTGAGTTCCGTGTTTTGACCCAACGAAAAATCAGGTAAAAAGGCTTCGATCAGCTTATTGTACAACTTAAACCTAAAATCAAATTTTTGACCTTTAGTTACCTTTAAGGGAACAAAATTATCATAGATCCCCCCTACTGCATTTCGGACAACCTCGGTGAACTCCTTGAGTTTAAACTTTCCTTTTATTTGACCAGTTACAATGTCTGGCGAATTAATCGATATCGATCTTTGGTCCGTGGAGTCTCTCTGAGCAACTACCTCAAAATTTTCAAACGCAAAGGTGTCTATGGAGTTTTTGTATCGAGACTGATTGAAGGAAATCGTTCCCGCCACATCATCTATATCATTACCCTGTAAATCAAAAACTACCTTCCCGCTTAATTGTGCCGTAGAATCCTTAACCAGGTTCATTTGAAACAGGTCTGCGTAGGCCACATCTGCCTCAAAATCAAATTGATTACGCTCACCACCCAAATCAGCCAATCCGCTAAAGGTGAAGCTGCAATTGGGATCCATCACAGACATCAACCCTTCAAAACGCTGATTTTTAAACTGTCCTGAGAGTTCAATATCGCGATACGTGTAGCCATTCAAGGTTGTCTCATAGATCAATCCTTCAGCAAATGTGTTCAGTGTACCCCAACTGAAACCAGTCCCACCAATCTGAGCATCTGCGGTTGTTTTTTGAAAACTGGTGTTGCCCAATGCGTAGGCACCAAGATCAAATTCGATCAAGGACAAGTACCCGCTGTATTCAGCGGTTTTTAATCGATCAACCCCCTTGATGGTCACGTCGGTGTAAAACGCCCCTAACTCCGTCGAGGCATTCATTTTGGTATTGAGCAATGATCCTTGCCAGTGCACACTACCCCGGGTTGATATATCCCCAAAACGATCGAGTGATTCCGGTGATTTTTGAGGAATCCAGCGCGGAAAGAGCAATTTAAGTGAAGGTATAGTCGTTTCTAGGTTCGTTATTTGGGCATCCAACACACCGGGTTGTTGTCCAAAAAACATTTCCTTAAGTTGAATATTCCCTCGTAAACCCGTTTCACCAGAATTTAAATAATCCAATTCAATGGCCAAATCATTGAGCGAACCATCCAAGGTAAACTTACCCGAAATGGTTTGTTTTGTTCCAAAATAGTCAGCCCAAACATTGAGCTCATCCGTATACAGAATAATCGACTGGGCATCGACATGCCAGATGGCCCTTTGAATATAAGTCTCCAAGCTTGGTTCGGGATCACTCAGCGATATAGCTCCTTGAAAACTAGATTTTGGTGTGCGCAACAATAGCTGGTTAAGGGCTATTCTATCCTGATCAATGGTCAATTGACCACTTAGGGATTTTATGGAGGTTCCAGGATTAACATCCGCCGATAATGATTGGATCTCTGCGTCGAAAACTCCTGATTCCAGATGCAGTTGAGCCGCCTGAAGCGATTCAATACCCACAATCAGGGGCGCAGATTTGGGAGAATTCGGTGGAGGGTTATCTCCTACCCGAACTTGGCCGTTTTTCAATGACCATAGAGCCCCAAAAAAAGCTGTTTCCGTGCTGTCTTTTGTCCGGGGTAGTTCTGCCAAAAAACGATTGAGTGAATGCAATGAGTCACCTGGATGATAGTGAATATCCAAAAAGAACTTTTCCAAAGAAACATAGCCTAAGCTGGTTTTGCCATGGCTTAACCCAGCCAAGTCAATCCCAGAGACCGACAAGTTATGCGCATAAAAGAGTGTGTCTTGTGCGCGATCAAACAACACGACGTCGCGGACATCAAAAGCGCCTTGAATCGGTCTTAATCTCAGCTGAGCGAGAGAAATACTGATTCCGTACTGCTTCTCTAATTTTTTTGTCAACCATTGTGCTGCATAAGTTTGCACCTGTGGAATGGAAAAAAATAGCGCAAAAACTAATAGAAATACCATGGCAAAAGCCAGCACCCTACCTACTATGTTGCTCCATTTTTTGATACCGACCTATGTATTACCTTTGTAAACTGATTCCAAAACGATGAACAATAAACCAGTGTACCTGCTCGCCATAGAATCATCCTGTGACGATACTTCCTGTGCTGTGCTGTGCGATCGGCGTAAACTGAGTTTAACCACCGCTGGCCAATCCGTCCACCAAGCCTACGGAGGCGTAGTTCCAGAACTGGCGTCAAGAGCCCATCAACAGCATATAGTTCCTGTGGTACACCAAGCTATTGCCCAAGCAAATATCGACAAAAAAGATCTATCCGCCATCGCTTTTACGCGCGGTCCTGGACTTTTGGGATCATTGCTCGTCGGGACCTCATTTGCCAAATCTTTGGCCCTGGGCTGGAATATTCCGCTGATCGAGGTAAATCACTTGCAAGGGCATGTATTGGCTCACTTTATAGAAGATCAAACCCCAAGAGAAATTCCTGAGTTTCCTTTTCTGGCTGTTACCATCAGCGGTGGACACACACAAATCATCGAAGTGCACAGTCCATTCAACTTTAAGGTGATCGGGCAAACATTGGATGATGCTATCGGTGAAGCCTTTGACAAGTCAGCAAAAATATTGGGATTTGACTACCCGGGTGGACCGTTAATCGATCGTTGGGCACAATCTGGAAATCCCCATGCGTTTAATTTCCCCATACCAAAGGTGGGAGGATTAGATTTTAGCTTCAGCGGATTAAAAACAAGTATTTTGTACTTCATTCAAGAACAATCTGCCAAAAATCAGCACTTTATAGACCAACACAGGGCTGATTTGTGCGCGTCCATACAACACACTATTGTCTCCATTTTAATTAAAAAAATTCACACAGCTGTTGCTCAGACTGGAATCACTCAAGTCGCTATAGGCGGTGGTGTTTCGGCCAACTCTGGGGTTAGAAATGCCCTTAAAAATGAAGGTTCAGCAGCTGGATGGACTACTTTTATTCCTCCTTTCGAGTATTGTACCGACAACGCCGCCATGATTGGTATTGTTGGTTATTTTAAATATCTTGAGGGTCAATTTAGCGCTCAAAACATCAGCGCTCAAGCACGCTACCCGATATAATGCAACTTTTTTACGCACCAGATTTGTCCGCAGAGCAATCGATCTGCCATCTTTCTCCAGAAGAATCACAACACGCTGTGAAAGTACTGCGCAAAAAAATTGGGGATCAAATTGACCTGTTTAATGGAAAAGGGCTGATCGGCACAGGATTCATTACCTCTCAAAGCCACAAAGAAGTAAGCCTGGAGGTAATCAACACCTCCCAAGCACCTGCTTCAAAAAAACCCTTGCATATAGCTATAGCGCCTACCAAAATGAACGAGCGGTTTGAGTGGTTTTTGGAAAAATCTACTGAAATTGGAATTCAGCGAATCACGCCTTTATTGTGTGATCAATCAGAGCGAAAACAAATCAATCCTGATCGCATGAACCGCATATTGCTCTCTGCGGCCAAGCAGTCGCTAACAACATTCATCCCCCTTTTGGACGAGTTAACTGCTCTGGATGATTTTATTCAACAACACCCTGAAGGGGTGATGGCGCATTGCGCTGAGGACGCTGAAAAAAATCCTTGGCCCTCCCTGATACAAAATGCCTCTGAAGGATTGATTGTGATCGGCCCAGAGGGCGATTTTTCTTCCAGAGAAATCGCTTTAGCTAAAGGTCATGGGTGGAAAACATGTTCCTTAGGCACCACAAGATTGAGAACTGAAACTGCAGGAATTTGGGCTGCTACTGCCTGGGCAATCGCCCACAACAACCAAGAATCTGATGTTGAATAAGTGGCTGGCTACGAAAGTGTGCCAAGAGTGGCTCAGGAAACATCTCGACCAAGACCCTCAAAGCATAGCCTTAAAAAAGGCTCCGTGGCCTGAGGTTACCTCCCTAGAATGTGCCCAACAAATAGAAGCTTTAAGGACTATATCTGCAAAAGTGCCGTCATGGTTTGCTGTATGGGGTTTGATCTATCCCCCAAAATTAAATCTAGAACAATCCTCCTCTGAAGTAACAGCTCATTACAAAGCGGGACTGGTCAGCGGTGAGACCCTCTGGGATCTATCAGGTGGTTTAGGGGTGGACACCTGGGCATTTGCCCAAAAATTTGATCGGGTGACCCATGTTGAGCGAAATGCAGCACTCAGCGTCTTGGTAAAGCACAATATGCAGGTATTGGCCTTGAGTGATCGAATAGATTGTCAAACGGAAGAGGCCGAAAATTGGATCGAAAGAAATGAAGAAGTAAGCGTGATTTATCTGGATCCTTCGAGAAGAGACACCCATCAAAAACGTGTTTTTTTACTTTCAGATTGCACCCCAAACCTGATTGAATTAAGCCCAAAACTATGGGAAAAAACATCGGTTATTTTGGTTAAAACCGCTCCGTTTTTAGATATATGTTCTGGTTTAAAAGAAATGCCTCAAACAGCTGAAATACATGTTGTTTCAGTAAAAAATGAGGTCAAAGAAGTGCTTTGGCTTCTCCAAAAAAACCACCTAGGAAATCCCCGGTTATTTGCCGTGGATATTCAAGCCCATACACGTACGGTTTCCCTGGATTGGGAAGAAGCAAAAAATGCCCAAACTACACCAGGCCCCATAGGCCAATACCTCTATGAACCCATGGCTTCATTAATGAAACTAGGTGTTTTTTCTTGGATTAGCTTAAAGTATAACCTGTCCAAAATAAGCCACAACACTCATTGGTACACCAGTGATCAACTCATTGATTTTCCTGGGAACACCTACATAATCAAAGAGATCTATCCGTATAAAAAATCATTATTTCCCTGGCTTAAGGGACAAAAAGCTAATGTCAAGTGCAAGAATTTTTCTTGGGATCCGCCTCAAATCAAAAAAAAACACCAAATCTCTGATGGTGGCCCCGTCTTTTTATTTTTCACAACAGATTGGATCGGCAATCAAGTGGTTATAGAAGCAGGAAAAGCGCCTTGATCAATTTTGTATCTTTGAAAAAATGAGCCTTATGTTCCTAAGATCCCTACTCGTCTGTGCTGTCGTAATTTTCTCATCCACTGCGTTTGCCCAAAACTATGACCAAAATGCCTATGCATTAGGCCCTACCAAAGACACCTTATGGGTTATTTCGTCGCCATCGGGAATATTCACCCCCTCAGATCGCGCTTTGGCGGTCACAGAGCACCTCAAGAGCCTGTCAAAAGACACCCAATGGAATGCTCAGCATCTCAAGCTTCGTCAAAACAGTCAAAACATTGACCTGGTCTACCGCGAGGTTGTCTTGGCTACTGTTCAGCCACAAGACACCGTAAACACGGGGATGAATGCCGAACAAATCGCCCAAGAACACTGGGTGTCCGTAGTTAAATCCCTGAATCAATACCACGCGGACAACGACTGGTCTTTGTGGCTTAAGAAATTAGGATTGGCCCTGTTGGTACTGACCCTGGTACTTGTGATGGTCAAATACATAAACAGACTCTTTACCTGGTTATCCCATCAAATCGAACTCAAAAAAGACACGAGCATTCGCGGGATCACATGGAATGATTACGCGTTACTCGATGCACAAAAACAGGTGAATATTTACTTGTGGGGGATCAAAATATTGAAAATCATCATTTTGGCCTTATTGGTTTATCTCGCGCTCCCCGTAGTTTTCGGCTTATTTCCTCAATCTCAACAGCTAGCTCAGACACTATTCCAGTACATACTCGATCCACTAAAACGCATTGGCTATGGTTTGTGGGATTTTTTCCCCAACCTTATGACCATAGTAGTCATCTCGTTGGTCGCGCGTTATGCGCTCATGGGCCTTAATTACCTCAAAGAAGAAATAAAGTCAGGTCACTTAAACATCCATGGGTTTTATCCCGATTGGGCCACGCCCACCTTTCAAATAGCCAGAGTGCTGCTCATCGCTTTTACGTTTGTGGTTATTTTTCCCTATTTACCTGGAAGTGATTCACCCGTATTTCAGGGCGTATCTGTGTTTTTGGGATTCCTATTCACCTTTGGTTCCGCTGGCTCCTTAAGCAACATTGTGGCGGGTATTGTATTGACCTACATGCGTTTATTTCAAATTGGAGATCGCGTACGCATCGGAGAGACTGTGGGTGATGTCGTTGAAAAAAACATGTTGGTAACCCGCATCAGAACGATTAAAAACGAGTTGATTTCCATCCCTAATGCCTCAGTGATGAATAGCCACACGATCAACTACAGCGCTGAAGCCAAAGAAAAAGGGCTTATACTGCATTCTACGGTGACCATTGGCTATGATGTGCCCTGGCGTGAGGTTCATCAAGCCCTGATCCATGCTGCAAAAAAAACAGAATTCATCCTAAAAAACCCGGAGCCATTTGTACATCAAACCCGTCTGGATGATTTTTATATAGCGTATCAAATCAACGGTTATACCCATCACCCCAACCAACAGGCGGCCATCTATTCCGCACTGCATCAAAATATTCAAGATAGCTGTATCGAAGCGGGTATTGAAATTTTGTCCCCTCATTATCGAGCACTTCGCGATGGCAATGAATTAGCGATGCCAAAGGATGTAAAACCTTCTGAACATTCGACTCCTTCTTTCAGAGTCTCCGTTCAAAGGAATTTAGATTTATAAGTCAAATAAGTACTGTAGTTTCATGTATACTTGAGCGGTGTCAATTTTGTACCCATACCCAGGCTCTGTATAGGAATAGCCATTCGTAGCGCCTATATATCCTATGGTGAAGGGATTGGGGTTCCACTTGAGCAATACTTGAACAAAAGAGGTATCGCTGAAGTTGTTGGCCTCCCCAACAAACCTAAATGAAAAATCCTTATTTATTTGAAAATCAGTATTTAATCGAACAATCATTCCGCTGTAATACACCTCAGTTCCATCGATAGATTTCATCTCAGAATACCTTAAACTGGGACTTAATTTGAGTTGATTTCCCCATTGAAAATCATTAAAACTTCCTATAAATAACGCATTACCCACCACGGGCAAATCTGCGTTGTAATAGATCTGTTTTCCTCCTTCAGTAAACAACCTCATATTGAGTCGCTCGCCTGGATTAAATCTAAAAAAGACACTGCTCATGCTCAGATCTTTACCTAAATATCCATCAAATTCTTCATAGGGAATGACTCGATGACTGAGTTCAGTGAGCATTCCATTGGACCAACCCAGAACAGTTTGAACATTTAATGATTGAAAACGTTTCATCCCTGATGTGGTACGTACATCCTCAAAACGAATTCCCGCCTCTAATTGTTTCCAAGCTTGGTCAGGTTCAAAAAAATGGGTATACCTGTGCCTCAAATTGAGTACTTGAGCATCGTTTTGGTTCGTAAATCCCAAGGGGGTCTGGTAATGAGGACTCATCGAGAAAAACGAAACCCCGGAATTCCAATTACGGGTATTTCTAGCTAGATAGACCAATCCAGAGGCACCGTTTTGTGTCTCCCCATCTAAATCAACGGTATAGCTTCCTATTCGTTGTCCCGTAGCAAACCAGTCTGCTACAGGTTCATGGTGAATACTCTGGTTGTACTCAAACCCCGCTGTATACGTCTTGGGAAATCGATATGTTCCATCAAAACCTAGTGTATGACCCGATCCTCCATGAGAAAAAAATCGGTGAGTGGATAAAAATCCGAGACTAGAACTGTTTTTAAACATGCGTTGGGTTCTAAAAATCGAAGCGTAGGAAGCTCCGCCTTCTGCTGAATACGTCGTGTATCTGGAAGGGATTAAGTAAGGAGAAACCTCATCATATGCTGTCAACAAGTAGGTTCTTTGTTTGGCACCTTGTGCAATTAATTTAGACGAAAAAACAGGTTGATTAATCGCACGTGTGTACACCGTAGAGAGTTCAGTCTGAATTAAATCATTACCCTCGTTAAAATACGGGCGACGTTCCGGAAAGGCTATGGCAAATGTATTATTGACGGTTATCTGAGAAACGTCTGCCTCCACCTGGGAAAAATCAGGATTGAACGCAACTTCGAGCGATGTAGTTGGTGACAAATCAAAAAGCCCGCTTAATCCAACACTTCCTACTAGTCCGTCCATAGTGAAATCACCCGCATCTCGAGCTCCTGACTGCCCCCCAAAAACATAGGGGATCAACTGAGCTCTTTTGCTCGACTTAACTCCGCTAAGCAACAGATGTGTCGGGGATTGACACGGCAGGCATGGATTATCTCGATTTAATGGAAATTGAAAATTTTGACTCCTAGCACCACCAACGAAGGTCGATCGATACAAAACAATCTTCCAATCCATTTCCTCTGATTGGGTAAACTGCAATGAAGCAAACGGTATTTGTAATTCTACATGGTAACTATCTTCATGAATGGAAGCCTTAGACACAAAATTGATGTTGTAGTTAGGGTCATCCTCCCCTGAAGCTGTTAATTTCATATCGAGTTGACTGCCTGCAGCATTAGCACCTACATTCACCAAAAACCTTCCATCGCCAAATGTGTCCAGCCCAATCATGACAAAATCATCCTGCCAAGCTTCATCTCTATTTCTGATCGAAGAACGCAATTCCGACATGTTGCCATAAGCGATAAACCCCACATATAAATCAGTGGTCGAATAAGTGATCCAGGCCTCCGTTTTGTTCACCGAGGATACATTATCCCCTGGATCAAACTCATATTGAATCACATGCTTTTGCGCCCCTTCCCATTCCTTGGGTTGAACAACACCATCCAAGGTAATTTTTGGATTTTGAGACCAACCCATCAAGGGTAAAAGCAAAAGCAAAAAGGGATATTTCATGCAGATAAATTTTTAAAAAGACGCTTGTATCGCCGCAATGTTACAGTGTCTTACGGATTTCCAAAAAAGAAGAAAAAAATTTGGGTTGTATCTGTTTAATAAAGTACATTTGCATCCGCGTTTTTACGCATTTTTATTGTTTAGGAGAGGTGCCGGAGTGGTAACGGAGCAGATTGCTAATCTGTCGACGGGTAACTGTCGCCAGGGTTCGAGTCCCTGTCTCTCCGCAAATTTTATCAGCGATGATCATTCGGGGTGTAGCGTAGCCCGGTTATCGCGCCGCGTTTGGGACGCGGAGGCCGCAGGTTCGAATCCTGCCACCCCGACAAAGGTCGCGTAGCTCAGCTGGATAGAGCATCTGCCTTCTAAGCAGACGGTCAAAGGTTCGAATCCTTTCGCGATCACGAAT
>Ga0181562_10001219_pt1 | contig 21025 bp, 14 predicted proteins | sample 011ome_26_FD_139344 | JGI IMG/M metagenome (GOLD analysis project Ga0181562, IMG submission 139344) | Coastal salt marsh microbial communities from the Groves Creek Marsh, Skidaway Island, Georgia - 011511BT metaG (megahit assembly) | ecosystem: Environmental > Aquatic > Marine > Intertidal...
CGCCCGAAAAGGGCGTGTTCCCACTCGATCATTTCGCCGAGTGCAAGCCTCTGGCCGCGGCGTACGTGGAATGTTTACGCGAAAACGCCAACGACGCCAAGGCGTGCCAAGGTCTGTCCAAGTCGTATTTGGAGTGCCGCATGAAACGGGACTTGATGGCGACGCAGCCACTCCAAGAGCTCGGGTTTCGCGATGACGACGACGACGACGATGAGCGTAAACGTAAGAGCAGTAGCAGTAGCTCTCGTGGTGGCGACAAGACATCGACGGCTGACGCCAAGGAGGATGAGCCGCACATCGCGGGCTTACGCGCGGCTCGACGCAAGTAGGACAAGGAGAAGAAGGACGACGACGACGACGACGACGACGACGACGCGGTAGGAAAGTAGTTGATAAACACATAGAATTATAGTTAAATGATAGTATTAGCGTAATCAAGCGTACGTGTCGAATAGAAGCGCCTACACGTGTGCGCTATCGACGCCTCTCGAGGCCAAACATGCAAGAGCACCAAGTTGAAACAAACACGCACACACACACACAGTGTACTCACACACCGACTCGCGGTAGACGTGCGAGGTGACCGCGACGCCACGAACGCGAAGCGCGCACGACAGTAGTGCACTGCAGTCGTCAAAATCTCAAGAGCCCGCGCGCGCGTAGAGAACGACAACCCGCCGCCGATCGTGGTCATCGGTCCTTGGGTGTTGACGCGGTCGACATGGCGTCCTTGCTTGCAGCACTTAAGGCGAACGCGACGCCGTCATCGTATGGTGCAGCCATTGACGACGATGACGATGACGATGCTGTGATTGAGTCCGCGGTCGAGGATGAATCGCCGTCGCTCACGCCGTCATCGACGTATGTCGAGAACGCAAAATACTTGTTAATCGTGTGCGTCGTCTGGGTGCACGCGTTGGAAGACTTTTTATCTCGCGCAGTCATCGTCGATGCCGAATCGTGGAGCGTTCGTAAGACTAAAATTGAGGTTTTGAATCCTATGCTACCGTACTTTCGTGCATGGTATTTGACTTTGGGGTTGTTTGTGATGCCTTTGTTCACGATTATTGCCGGATATCAAAGCAAGAGTTGGTTGGAAATAGCACGAGTGCACGACACCAAGGCGCACATCATGCTCAAGAAAGTACGGCATTCGTCAACGAGTTTACTCGGTGGTTGGGTCGTCTGGCAGGCGCTGTACGTATTAGTCGACTACCCCACGGTGCGGCCATTGCAGTGGTGGAGCCCAGTCGGCGTCACCTGGTTTTTACTCGCCTTGTACATATGGCGATCTAGCGTGTTATTGTTTGGTGGAATGAAGGATGGCTTCATCTATACGTTTGTCATCGCCGTCGCGGTGTTGGCTGGGTTCACGGACACGCCAGTGACGGCGAATGGGTTGAGATTTTTAGACTGGCAACGTACGTGCACTTTTGGGCTCTATTTTTACGTCGGCCTCGTCGCGGTGAAACGCAAGCATGTTGATGCGACGCTAGATAAATTTACAAACATGTCGGTGTGGTTGCGCGTGACTGTTGGATGGGCCGCCGTCGGCGTCATTTTCGGCGCGTTCAGATTAGCCGAGTACTTGGGAGTGCCCTTTGATGAAGTGGAGGAATGGGTGTTTGTCGCGGCGCCGTATGGATTTTCGTCGTGGTACGATCCTATCCGAGAAGCGGCGCTGCGTGTGGTGTTGTACGTGTGCGTAAGTTTTGCATCGATGGCGTTCATGCTCACCGTGCCCATGGAAAAGTATTGGTTCACATCTTATGGATCACGCACAATCGTCGCCTACCTGTTGCACCGTGTTTTATTGAATGCATACAACGAACTGTGTACATCGTTCTGGGATGACGACGACATCTCGGTGGCGTTTCAAATAACCATGAGTGTGTTCGTGCTTCCACTCGTTGTATCGCAAGTGTCTTTAGCTCCACCGGTGTTGAAACTGTTGAGTCCGCTCATCGATCCAGTGTCGCACGTGACGCAGAAGATGCCTTGGCTCTTCAACGCGGCTGACGACGCGCGCGCCTCGGGCATGACGCACGATGACGCCGCCGACGTGCATGTCCGCTCGTGAATTCGCCTTGTAATGTATAACACCAAACTCGTTCATAGTCATCGTAATATCAATGACGTGCGTGTGTGCATGTTTCGTTAACACGTGTCCGCATCCACAGCCCCTCTGTGTCAGTCTGTATTTTTAGCTCCAACACCGGTTTGGCCAACCCACGCGAGTGGTCTCAAGACCGCATAACGCCCCACGCGCGGTTCACCATGGGCGTGGGTGCGCCGCACACCAGTGCGTCATCGATGCATAATACGCATGATGACGTCGTTGTCGTGCACGATACACCCGACACCGGCGCCCCACCGTCGTCGTCCACGGTGTCGTCGTCGTCCACGGCGTCTCGTCAGCACCATGCGCCTCCAGGTTTGTCTGGACGAGACGACGGAGACTTGGACGCCGCGTACGAATCATACGTGCTTTCACGAGGAGGCACGAGAACGATACGAAAGATTCTCATCGCTAATAACGGATGTACGTCATACACGCGACGCGCGCGACGCGCACGAGTCCAGAGCGCGGATGTTGTTGTGGATATCCTCGAGACTCGGGCGTAACGCCTCTCAGAGCTCTCTGGACTCGCACTCGCACTCTAGCGATGCACGACGCATCGATACATCGCTCTCGATGAGCCATGAATGCGAATCGTGTTTTGTTTTATTGATATATCTCGCGGTGACGACAACTCTCACGACTGACGCGGTTGCTTGTCGCACGTACACAGTGGGCGCTGTGAAGGCGATTCGTTCAATGAGACTGTGGGCTCACGAGACGTTCAAGTCCAGAGAAATTTTACATCTCGTGTGCATGGCGACGCCCGAAGATTTAACCGCGAATGCAGAGTACGTGACGTAGCCGACTGCACACGCGAAGTAGATGGCGTTTGTGATTGTGCGCAAAGGATGGAAGTGTGCGAGACGCGCCGACGGGAGACGACGAGACGCGAAGAGACTGACGAATACGGCGCAATTTCATGTACAGGTATATTCGTCTCGCCGATGAATTCATTACAGTTGAAGGTGGAAGTAACAGAAACAACTATGCAAATGTCGATCTCATCGTTAAGGTGGCGCGGAGGTGCGGTGCGGATGCGGTTTGGCCGGGTTGGGGACACGCGAGCGAGAATCCGCAGTTGCCGAGTCAGTTGGAGTATCACGGTATCGCATTCCTTGGTCCACCTGCGAGCGCGATGGATGCCGTAGGGGACAAGATTTGTGCAAACTTACTCGCGCAGTCGTGCGACGTAGATGTCATTCCTTGGTCTGGAACAGGATTGACAGTTCCTGGAATATCCATTCCGGAGGAAGTGTTAATGCAAGCGACGTTGGCGACTGTTGACCAAGCCGAAGCGAGCGCGGCAAAGATTGGGTTCCCTGTCATGATCAAAGCTTCTGAGGGCGGCGGTGGCAAGGGTATTCGCAAGGTGAACAACATGACAGAACTTCGAATTGGATTTGATCAAGTCAAGGCTGAAGTACCCGGGTCTCCGATTTTCATCCAAAAGTTGAGCATCGATTCAAGACACTTGGAAGTACAAATGGTAGCAGATGCGCACGGTCAAGCGGTGGCACTGTATGGACGCGATTGCTCGGTTCAACGTCGCCATCAGAAAATCATCGAAGAAGGTCCTATTACCGTCGCTCCTCGTGAGTTGTGCGAAGAGCTGGAGCGAGGCGCGGTCCGCTTGGCCAAAAAGGTTGGTTATTGCGGCGTCGGTACGGTGGAGTACTTGTACAACATTAAAACTGGCGAGTACTCGTTCCTCGAAGTAAATCCGCGTTTGCAAGTAGAACATCCAGTGACGGAGCAAATCACAGGAGTCAATTTGCCAGCGGTGCAATTGCAATTGGCTATGGGCATTCCTTTGAACAAGATTCCCGATATTCGTCGCTTCTTCAAGCAAGATGATGTTCTCGGTGTTTCTGCAATCGATTTCGATAATTCTACGCCGATTGAACCTCTTGGTCACTGTGTTGCTGGACGCATTACCGCTGAAGATCCCGATAGTGGTTTCAAGCCCACGTCGGGTGCTATTCATGAGCTACACTTCCGCTCGTTGCCTGGCGTCAATGGCTCGTTCTCCATTGGTACTTCGGGTGGGGTGCATCAATTCGCAGATTCACAGTTTGGGCACATCTTTGCACTCAAACCCAACCGAGGCCAGGCAATTACGCTTCTTTCGCACGCACTGAGTGAGTTGAGCGTACGCGGGGAAATTCATTGCAACAAGACATACTTGATGAAACTTTTGGAAAAGCCTCGATTTGTCGCAGACGAGCACGACACCGCATGGTTGGATGGACTTATTGCTCAGAGTGATCGCTCCGAAGCATTGGCTGAGCATATCATCGTCGCGTGTGGTGCAGTGCTTCGCTCGTCAGCGAGACATCAAATGCTCGAAGCTGAAGTTGTGGCGTACTTAACGCGTGGCGTCCCTCCGGAAACGTGGATGACAAATTTAAGCGAACACACGTTTGAGCTCATCTATAATGACATCAAGTACTCCTTGCGTGTAACCATGGGTAGCGAGACGTTGTTCTATTTGCACATCAATGGTGCTCTCATCGAAGCTGAGGTTTTAGTCTTGTTTGACGGTGGATTGAAGGTGTTGTTAGACGGGCGGGCATACCTCGTGCATTCTGAAGACACGAAAGTCGGGATGCGGATTCATATAAATGGCGTGCCGTGCTTTTTCCCAGATGATTTCGATGCCACAAAACTAGTCGCGCAAGGTCCGGGTAAACTGCTCAAGTTTCTAGTCGCTGACGGCGAACGCGTGGAGCAAAATCAGCCCTACTGTGAAATTGAAGTCATGAAGACCGTGATGCCGTTGATTGCCACGAGCACTGGATTCATCCGACACGTCGCGCAAATTGGAGCTATTCTCGAAGCTGGTGATGTTCTGTGCGACGTGACTGTCGAAGACGCTGCAGGTGTGCGTCAGTCTGAACCGTTCACAGGTCAATTTCCAAAGATGCATTCTCGATCGCTAACTGGTATGCTCCCAGATGACTCTCCGCTTGTGCGCTTCGCGCGCATGAGCACGGGTGTTTTGCAAATATTAGCGGGGTACGATTTCAATAGTGATCCCACAGAAGTGTTGTTCGATGTTCTCGGCACACTTCCTCTTGTAGTGGATGACTTTATGGAGTCTAGAGAAGCGGTGATTTCCCGAGCGCGACCAAAAGCTAGGCGCGAGTTGAGAGAGATTGCTGAGACCATGTCGGCGTCGATTGTAGGAGACACTGTTGAAGATAGCACGACGGACGCGGTGTCGTCTGCCGTAAACAGAGTGCGCGCGTTGATTGCCGAATACGGTGTCGATTTCGCTCCGCTTGCGGCGTTTTGCGAACGTCACGAAGGTGGATTGTCGCAAAGTCGTGCACGGGTGCTTACGCGATACTTGGAATCATTCTTGGATATTGAAGAGCCGTTTTCAAACTACGCGTCGACTGAGGATGCGATTATGTTTTTGCGCGACCGTTACCGCAACGACGTGACCGTCGTCGCCAAGTACGCGCATGCGAACGCCAAATTGAAGCGTCGATCAGAGCTCGTGCTCAAAATTCTCGAACAAATATCGCTTTATGATATGATTGACATTCCGTCGTGTCACGGAGTGGTGGTTCGTTGCATGAATTTGTCTGGGCGTGATTACGAGGCTGTTTCACAAAAGGCGCGTGAAATCATCGTGCGGAAGCAAGAAATTACGCGTAAAACGAGGCGTGAACGCATGGCTGTTGCTTCTAGAGCATCGCGCATGAGTCGCGATGAGTCTTTCTCTGCATTCTCTCAGCTGGGTCTCGATGACTCGGGTAAGATGTCGCAGAATTTCAAGCGCTCGGCATCTCGGTCGAAAAACACAAGCGTCGGGAGCGAATCTGAAATCTCGAGTGCGTTGAGTGAGGATATGGAAGAGGATCGCAATTCGCCCTTCAAGCGCCATGTTGGCAATATTTTCTTGGATCGTCACAATTCTATCGCGCGTTATCAGTCGTACAGCAATATATGCGAAGCTGAAGACGAACTCTTGGATTCGCACACGTGGGAGAGCTTGTTTGACGGCGCGTCAGAAACATCAAAAGCGACGGCGATTGAAACGTTGTTTGGTGCCGCCGGCGTAAACTTATATCTTCTTCGAGATGCTCAACCCGAACCGTGCGCGTGCGAGCCAGAAGTAGTCAGAGTCTGGCTTAATGATACCATTCACCTGTTTGCGCCTTCGCTCGGGCACGCCGTCGCCGCCCTTCCAGATGCGACGGCAAACAACCCCAAAAAGTTGCACTTTGTGATTTCTTACCATCGTTTGGTGGGAAGAAATGATGGTGATATACGTGCCGCCGCAGAGGCTTTTGTCACTGGGCAATACCTCGCTGGTGCTTTGAAGTGCGGAAGTCTTGAGCGCGTCATCGTCACCTTGCTCGCGCTCGATGCCAAGCCCCATCATTACGCGTTCAAGCGCACCGAAGAAGAGTCTTCAAGTGAAGGCTTTTTGGAAATGCCTAGCGCACGCGGCTTCTGGCCACACGTCGCAGATCAAATGGAAGTCGAGCGTCTCGCGCCTTTCCGCGTAGAATGCGTCGGTGTGCTCAATTCGCGTACGCATCACAGGCATACAAACTTTGTGACGCCATCAGAGTACACAATTGGCGTCTTCCTCGCCGAAGAACCAAACGTGAAACCAGGACACAAGCAACCTCAGCGTGATCGTCGCGTGTTTTTACGCGCTGCAGTGTACAACAAAGAGCTGTTATTTGAAACTAGATCTCCAGGCGATGGCACGCCACGTCGAAGCGCATCCGGAAGCGTGACGTTGGACTTGGCGAGACAACGCGCGGAAGAATCCATCGGCTCGGGTGGTGGCTCGGGTGTCCATGACGATAGCGTGTTCGCCGACGTCTTGGGTTCGCTCGAACTCGCAGTTGGTCGTCATCGCACAGCCTGGAATCACGTATTCATCAACCTCGTCGGTGCGGATGCGAATGATGACTTGCCCATTGTTGAAGCGGCCATTGCATCTTTCATACACGCCGCGTTTGACGACTTGCGTCGTCTCAAGGTGGCATGCGTTGAAGTTCGCGTCGGCACAGGCGCTGTCGTCGCACTCAACACCAGCGGGTTGAAGTTTAAAATTACGAAAACGCTCGATTGTGGTGAGAGTTCAGAAGTGCACCCGTTGCTGAACAAGATCCAACGCAAACGCATGGCGTGCCAAAACTTATCTTCGACGTATGTGTACGACATTCCAGAAGTCTTCTCGAATGTGCTCGCAGACACGAACCCCGGCATTGGTGACATTTTGGACTTGTGTGAGTTGGTTATTGAATCCAACTCAACAACACTTGTTCCCACAAATCGCCAGCCTGGATCGAATGACGTCGGAATGGTGTGCTGGCGTATGACGTTTGCCACAAAGGAGTACCCCGCAGGACGTGAAATCATTCTCGTTTCGAATGACATCACGCACATGTCTGGTTCGTTATCGCCACCTGAAGACGTCGTTTACCGAGCGGCGTTCGACCTGGCCGTTGCCGAAGGATTGCCATGCGTGTACATTAGCTCCAACAGTGGTGCGAGAATCGGCCTCGATGAAGCGGTCAAGGCGGCGTTCCGCGTCCGATGGGTGGACGACGCCGACGTCAGCAAGGGCTTCAAGTACATCTATCTCTCCGAAGACGATTACGAGATTTTATCAGCTAAAGGCCGCGTTAAAGCGAATCGTGTCGTGCACAATGATGAAATCCAATACGCCCTCACGGATGTGTGCGGTGGGCAAAGCGTAGAGTGTTTGCAAGGCTCGGGCGAAATCGCGGCGGCAACGAGCCGAGCGTACAAGCACACCGTCACGATGGCGTACGTCACTGGGCGCAGCGTTGGTATCGGCGCATATTGCTCTCGTTTATGTCATCGTGTCATTCAACACGTCGACGCCCCGCTGATTTTGACTGGTGCTAGTGCGTTGAATAAAGTACTCGGCCGCGAAGTGTACACGAGCAACGCTCAAATCGGTGGTCCGAAAGTCATGGGCGCGAACGGCGTGTCCCAAGTGCTCGTTCCCGATGATGTCTTTGGTGTGCGAAGTATTTTGCAATGGCTGTCTTACATTCCATGTCGACGTAGCGCACCTTTGCCGTGTATTTCGTGCGTGGACCCGATACGGCGATACGTCACGTTTGATCCGCCGTCGTCGGCGTACGATCCTCGGCATCTGCTCAATGCATTCTTTGATGCGGACTCGTTCATGGAAGTCATGCCTGATTGGGGCCGCACCGTTGTAACCGGGCGCGCGCGTCTCGGAGGAATTCCTATCGGTATCGTTGCTGTGGAAACGCGCACGGTGGCTAAGACCATTCCCGCCGATCCGGCGTTTGCGAGCGCGCAGATTGCCGAAGAGTCTCAAGCTGGCCAGGTGTGGTTCCCAGATAGTGCGTTTAAGACTGCTCAGTCGATTGGAGACATGAACCGCGAAGGTTTGCCGTTGATAATTTTCGCCAACTGGCGTGGCTTCGCCGGTGGTTTGCGCGACATGTATGGCGAAGTCTTAAAGTACGGCGCGTACATCGTCGACGCGCTTCGAGAATATAAGCAACCGGTGTTTGTATACATTCCGCAAGGTGGTGAACTTCGAGGTGGTGCTTGGGTCGTCATCGATAGCTCCATCAATCCGGAGCAAATGGAATTCTATGCCGCCGAAGGCGCCAAGGGTGGCGTGCTCGAACCAGAAGGTATCGTAGACATCAAGTTTAGACGGGAAGACTTGTTGATGACGATGAAGCGCACGGTTCCGGGCGGTCTCGGTGATTCTCAAGAGGATGACGCGAAGAAAAAGGTAATGATGCCAATGTTCAAGCAGCTTGCCGTTCACTTTGCGGGTCTGCATGACACCCCGGGCGTCATGCTGCACAAGAAGGCAATTCGAGATGTGGTACCGTGGCAAACGTCTCGAGAATTCTTCGCACTTCGTCTTCGCGCGCGGTTAGCCGAGGAACGAATCAAGTCATCTATACTCGCGTGCGCGCCAAATGCTGATGTCGGAGAGGCATTAGCAAGCGTCTCGCACGTCATTGATGAAATCGTCGCCGCGGAGTTTGGTCCCATCGAGCCCGAATCACACGACGACGTCAAGAAGATGTTGGCGGCTTTATCTGGATAACGACAACATTGACGAGACGGAAAAAACAAACAAACTACTACTAGTACGTCGTCTTCTCACGAGTTGGCTGTGGCTTAGCGCTTTTGTGTAATTCATATTTATTATATAGCAACCAAAAACGTCGACATTCGACATTTTGAGTAAAACATTTTTGTTTTATAACTCTTCACTATCCATTTCCAATGCGCCCGAGTCGACGATGACCACCTTCTTTCGCGGAGGCGTGCCGTCCAAAGCCTCGATGGCAGTGACGACATCCATGCCTTCCAACACGCGGCCAAAGACGACGTGGCGACCATCCAACCAAGACGTTTTCACGGTACAGATGAAGAACTGCGAACCGTTGGTGTTCGGGCCAGCGTTCGCCATCGACAACGTCCCCGGGCCTTCGTGCTTCAACTTGAAGTTTTCGTCGGGGAACTTGGCGCCGTACACTGACTTTCCACCGGTGCCGTCATGATTCGTGAAATCACCGCCTTGAATCATAAAGTCCTTAATCACGCGGTGGAACGACGAGCCCTTGTAGCCGTATCCGTGCTCACCCGTCGCGAGCTGCTTGAAGTTCTCCGCCGTCTTCGGCGTCGTCTTCCCGTACAGTCCCATGACAATCCGTCCCGCGGGTTCGCCCCCGATTTCAATATCAAAGAACACCTTGTCCGTCACCGTCGGTCCACGCTTCGCCGCGTACACGCCGTTCACCGCGCACGCCGCGAGCAACACGCTCACCGCCACGAGCGCCAATCGACGCATGGAGAACATCGTTCGTCGTCGTTGCGCCTTACCCGTCGTCGTCGTCGTCATCGTGTGTGTGCGTCGCGTACCGTAGATGACAATCAATGAACAATTAATCAATCAATCACTGTCGTCGTCGTCGTCGTCGTCGTCGTCGTCCAAATGGATGACGTTCGGTGTGCGTCGCGTTGTCACGTGCGCGCACTCGAGCGCCCGATCGGTCGTCATCGTAATCCACCTCTCCGTCACCACGGCGCCTCGACGGAGAACTCTGCGCGAGGTCACACCGCCGACCGACTTCAGAGGACAGAGGACGATGGGCGAACACGCGACGACGACGACGAACGAGAAGACGGACAAAGCCAATGCGTCGACATCGGTGTTGAAACAAAAGTACCAAGCGCTGTTGGAATCGAGAAACAAGGTGCGACGACGACGACGGGATGATGCGTTTGAACGCGCGTGGAGCTGTCTTTTCACGCAACCGATGCGTTTCAACCCGCCGTGTGGATGCGAATGGTGTACTGACCTCGAAAAATCACGCATCGCACGTCATGACAGTACAAAGAAGAAGCCGAAGAACTGCGCCGGACGGTGATCGCGCTCGAGAAACGCGTGGTGGCGTTGGAATCCGAGCTCGTGTCCCCGAGCAACCCGAACCACTTAGCGGCGGAGCTCGCCGAGACTAAGGGCGCGCTTGATGCGGCTAAGGAGGCGTTGAGAGTGGAGAAGAATCGCGCAGCGAAGGAAAATGGACGAGCGGATCGCGTAGCGAAGCTGGCGCGCGATAGAGAAGAGCTTGAGCGTGAGGTTGAGCGTAGCGCGTCCCGCGCTCGCGCGGCGTTCGCCGTCGGCTTGGCGTCTGGCGCGGTGACGTGCGCGGCATTCTACGCCTTATTCAGTCGTCGCACGAAATAATGAGCATATTCTGTCGCGCGCGCGCCTTAGCGAGGCTTAGCGAGGCTTGTCTACTTTAGTCTAAGTACCAATACACACATTTCTATTTCTATTCTACTTTCGCCGCGCCTCTGCGCTCGGTTAGGCGCTTTTTAAATACGCGCGCCTGATTTTCAACGCTTTGACGTACGCCTGCACGTCCAGACCGTCGACAAGGCGCGCCACACGTGCGCGCAGTCCTATGACACCATCTATTCCCCGCATATACGCTTCGCCTATGACGCATACGCGTGAACCGGCGCGCGTGGTTGTCCCTTGCATCGCACTCGTCTCATCTCTGCACAGCGCGCTAAAGTCCACCTCAATTCTCGGCACTTCGACGGCGGTTGAACCACCGCTCGCATCGGTGGCGCCGCGCTGACGCTTTTTCCGACCATGTTCGCACGCGACGAGCCAACCACGTTCGGCGTCGGCATCGTACGTCTCGAGCACGCCGAGCACGCGCACGGATACTTCGTCGCCTTCCGCGCGCAACGCCGCTTCGATGGTCTCATCGAGCGTGCAAATCACTCCATGGGATATCAACGCCCAGTCCATGGCGTGCGATACCACGCACGCGAGCGGTGTGCGCCGTCGTCGAGTGGCGCCACGACCGCTCGCTCAGCAACTTTTTAACTGCACAGTTGCGCACGACGTAGTATGATTTCGGCGTTGACGCGCGCAGCGTTGGGCGCACGCGCGTGCACGAGTCGTCGAATTCGGCGAATCACGAATCTTGCGTCTCGAACGTTCTCGACGACGCCGACGCGAGGTTCAGAAGGAGAAGATGACGTCGGGACGTCTGAGTCAGGACAAGAACGCGCGCTGTTGCATTATTGCACGGGCTTGCGTCAGGTGCTGTCAAAGCACGGTGATGATGGTGGCGCGGAATCGTTGGCGCGGAATCGTGAAGGCATCGTGCGCGCGTGCGAGGAATTAAGACGGACGCTACCGGTGAAATATGACTATCGCTTCATGTCATCTGGTTTGTTGATGCACGCGTTTGAGTTTGAGTTAGAGCGAGCGCGGAGCCCGAATGAGCTGGCAGAGTACGTGAATATTGCTACACAGTGTGCAGATATAGGTCTTGTTCCTCTTCATAGCGTGAGAAATACGTATGTGCGCGTGAGAGAGGTGTTAGAAAGTCACGGCGCGGCAACTGCCAGCGACGCGTTGTTGAACTGCGCGGGCAAACGGATTGGTCAGACCAATCCAACGCGCGTGGAGGACGTGACGCCTTGGACACTCACTAGGAATGATCCGAATTTAGATGCTAAGATAGTTACGGCATGTATGGATGTCAAAAATAGAGGATTCGCCATTATTGACGGTGCGCTCGGTTTTCCAAGCGCCGACGCGGTGCGAGTGGCGCTCGAAAAACATGCCGAGCGAACGAAAGCACAGTTCACGAAGGGAGAGCTCGATCAATCAGAGCGTCATGTTATCGGTGACGCAGCCGTTGATAAGATACGCGATGATTCTATCACTTGGCTCACTGGAGACGAGATGATGTTTGATGGTGGGTTGGTTGGCGCGTTTGCTCAATTTATGCGCGTCACGATGCTGAATCCGTTGCATCTTGCACTTGGAGGCGACAAAGTCCTCGCCCCGGTTGACTCATACATAAGTAACACTATGTTATCTGTGTACGAGCCAGGTGCGCGCGGGTTTGTGGCTCACGTCGATAATATGGGCCCGCATGTCGATCCGAGAGCGTTGACAGCGATTTATTATCCGATGAGCAGCACTCCGAGTGACGGTGGCGCGTTGGCATTATTTCCGGATGATCCACGCATTGTGCGAATCACGCCCACAGCGGATAGATTGGTCTTATTTGCGTCCGCCCGCGTACCACACGCCGTAGAAGCCCGTTGTTTGGATGCGAAAAGCACGCGTCTTGCCGCGAGCTTCTGGTACATTGGAAATCCAAATGCAGTCATCACGCGGGCTGCCGCAGCTTAGCACATTTGTAAAACAGAGAATGACTTAATAACGATGCTGATGCTGTTGTACACATTACAATTTTGCGCTATGTCGACGTTTTGTCGCTAGTTGGAGTCATCTGCTTTTTAATCACTTGATTCGCCTTGCCCGCCGACGTCGGCGATACTCCAAAAGCCGAGTTTGGTGACTGACTAAACGTCGGCACACTCGAGCTGGCAGGGAAACCGACTATCGATTGATAGGGTTGAGGTGGCAACTTTGCTGCTCTGTTCAGTCCCGGTACGGTGATCTGTTGCGGTGCCGTGGCATTGTGTCCGTTCGTCCTCGCTTCGGCCAGGTGTTCTTCGTCGAGCATTTCTCCGAAAGTAGGATCCCAATCCGCGCCTTCGGCGTGATCATCTTCCATCGGACTCGGCGAATTCGGCGGCGGAGAATCCGCCACGACAGTTTCTTGCACAGTCTTCAAGTTTTCACGTGACGAAGACCGACCGAAATGAGAGACATTCCCCGAGTACGAAGATCCTGCACCACCAAACTGTTGGAACCGCTGCGACGTCGCGCCATTCATGCCTCGCGCCAAGAACGACGTCCCTCTCGACAGCGGACTCGCTGGTGGAAGCTGGACAGCCGTCGCAGCTTGTGCCGCACGAGTTTGCTGCGATGTGGATAACCCCATATTCGACATCGCGGACGTTGGAGGCGAAACACCAAAGTGCAGCGGATGAAGCGCTGCACTGTTGAGTGCGTGCGGCGAGCCGATGAACGAGCTCGCAAGCAACGACGAAGAGTTGTACGAACTTGACAATGTGTTCGCAGAACCAACGACGAATGGAGGGTAGCCACCGCCCAAACCGCCACCTGGTGACATAGGAATACCGGCCGGTGACATCGCAGCCACGGCGGCGGCGGCGTGCGCGTGAGCCGCCGCCTGCGCCTGCAACATCGCGCCCGTAAACGCCTCTGCAACAATGGGATTGACCACGTTTGGCGACACCACTTGCATCGGCGGTGTTGAGCCAGATGAGCTCGCGGCTAAAGCCGCGGCTAAACCGCCGACTGGAATCGCAGGCGGACCCACGGGTGTGGGCGTGACTGGCGTCGGCGGTTCTTCCGCGATGGGTGGTTGCTTGATCTTCTTCTTCTTTGCTGGTGAACCAGCGGAAACCAAGGCGGCTTCTTTCGCGGCAACGCGCTGCAAAACCTCACGTTCTTGAGGCGTTGTGCGCTCTGGGATGTGTTCCGGCGTATATGGCGCGTCGAACGGCTCGTTCGTGATGAACGGGTGCTGCAACGCTTGCGCCGGAGTCCATCGGTGATTGGGATCGATTTCCATCATCCCAGTCAACAAGTCGTAGAACGAAGAACGCTCCACCATGCGTGCTTTTTTCTCTTCTTCGACCGCATTTGCATCGCTCTGATCCACACAAGACGATTGATACGGCACGCTCGCAATAATGTCGGAAAACTCTGTATACTTGAAATACTTCTTACCCATGGCGGTGCGCTTTCCCGTGCGAGACTCGTACTCGCGTAATGAGAACAGTTTGTACCGCGAAGTCGCTCCAGAGTTCAAAGACGATGAGCTTTCGTCAAAACCTATGTCTACACGTGTGAAGAACTTGTTTGCGTTCGGTGCCTTGCTCAACATGTCGCTCGGTGGCGTACCGATGGTTTCGCAAATGCGCGCCAACAAATCATACTCGCTTGAGCCAGGAAAGATCGGTAAACCTAGGAACAGCTCCGCGGCGACGCATCCCAGAGACCACATATCTATTGGCATTCCATACGGCATGCCCAAAAACACCTCGGGAGACCGATAGAATCGACTTTGAATGTACTGATACACGGTGCGATTTTGAAAGCACGCGCTGCCAAAATCGACGAGTTTCACTTGAAACGAGTTGTTTGAAGTCAACAAGATGTTCTCCGGCTTGATGTCGCAATGCACGACGTGCGCATCTCTCAACACATCAAGCGCACCTAAAAGTTGCTTCATCATGCCTCGAATAGCCCCCAGATGCAAACCTTTAAACTTGTTTTTCCGCAACAACTCGTACAAATTCATTCCGAGGAGCTCAAACACCAGTGTCAGGTGATTGTGGCAGATGAAATAGTCGAGCAACTCGACAATCACCCCTGACGCGGGCTTGTCCGCACATCGTGTATTTAATGTACGCAATATTCCAATCTCCACGTGTGCCTGATGAAAGTATGCGGGATGATTTTTAATCACCTTCAACGCGCGCGTTTTCCCATCCACCGAGCTCTCGCACGCCACGACTTGCCCAAACGTCCCCGATCCGAGAGAATCCATGATCCTATACGTCGCCGCGCCCTCATCGTCGTCATGCGCTTCAAAATTTTCTCGTCCGTGTCGCCCCATGGGTCCACTCGACACCCGCGCGCCGAGTTCATCGTTCACTCGAAGAATCAAATCATCGTTTTCGTTATCCCTGCCATTATTCGCGTGAGGCGTCGAAGGCTTGCTCAAGACGCGCGTCATCGTGGACGAATCCGACATGGATGGCGAATGAGACATGACCGTCGAAGACGCGATGTTTGCGGTCGGTGTCACGCGCGTCGATGTCGTCTCCGATGTCGTCGTCGCGCGTTCAAGTCGGACGCAGTCGCACCCAAATCCACGCCCGGAGCAGCGTCAGCACGCGCCTCGCCTGTGGTGTCGACGACGCCGAGGACGACGCCGGAGAGGACGACGCCGGACGCCGGACGACGACGTGTGCGCGTTGAATGCGTTTCGAGTCGCGTTCGTTACCCTCGGTGCGTGCGTGCGCGAGTGCGTGCGCCGACTTTTGGTGCACCGCGTCGACCTCTCGGGCTCGAAAAGGCGCGAAAAATTTTCATGGAGGGGGCCGCGCGAGGGTATAGCATCGACGCATCGAACGCGCGCTTGAGGGCGGTGATGCGGATGATACCAGCGCCTAATATAATAACACGTGATGTATATGACGCTAGACTATGTGTACGACTAAACCATATCACGCAACGGCACGGGATCGAGAGCGTGAGGCGCGCCGCGGCGGTCGAACGCGGAGGACGCCGGCGCCATGCGCGCGCGCGACGCGCGCGAGCCTCCTGTGAATACTCCTCCACCGCTCACATTGCGCGATTCGAACGCTAAAGGCACGAGTAAACATACGGCTGGAATGCTAAACACGCACGCTAACGCAATCATGGCGATTCCGGTGGCGTTTAAACGCGCGGCATCGTTGGCGAATGATGCTGTGCCGTCGGTGGCGTTTAACAGCCAAACGTGCGGATCCGAGCCGTGACGCAAGCTCACCGCGCTCGTACCTTTCGTTCGAGTCGTCATCAGTGCTCGACGTACGAGTGTGAGTGATGGATATGCTCCAGTAGCGGGAGCGACGAGTCGTCGGCGCGTAATCGGTTCCCAAGTGTAACCGCCGCTCGAGGAATCTTCAATTTTACGAGGCGCGCACCCTTCGCCGCCGTACGACGTATCTACGGCCCAATCTCCCGACCCGTTCGATGATTGAGTGAGCTTGAAGCACACTTTATCGATAGCCGAATACGTGTCGCACCCACCAAAGTGATGATACCCCGAAAATCGATACTTGCACGTCTTCCAATTCGTAATCGGCACCGTCGTCTTGGTGAAAAATTCCACACCCGACGCGAGCTCAATCTCTTGCGTGCCATCTATGCGAATCTTCAGCACGCGTTGGCCCATTAAACCTTCCATCACCGCCGTGTTGTTATACCCAGACGTGTACGCGTGCTCGTCACCGCTGTTTTGACCCGGGTGCGCGATCTCATCTAAAGTCGCCACGTCGCGCGCGTCGAGCGTCCCGCTCGCGATGAGCTCAGGAATCCCAATTGCCTCGATGAGATCACTACTGTCGAGTTCGTACCACAACGGCTCATACGAACTCACGTCTCGACCTCGCGTGCCGTACACGTGCTCGACCTGCGTCGTCACGGGCGCGCTCGAGACCCACGTTGCCGACGCGCCCGCCTTGGTTGCCGAAAGCTCAAATGTTCTCGCTCCTCCGCCTTGAAACGCATCGCGCCCACGCGAGCTCCACTCTCGAACCACGCCCTCGTAGGCAGTAATTTGCATATTCAACCTATCGTCGTACTTTGACCGCCCTATTGCACTAAATCCAATAACAAACAACACCGCGCACGTCGCGAGCGCCGCTCCGCCGCACCTCCTCGAACTCGCGTCGTCCCGCGCCCGTCGTCGTCGTCCCCGCTCCCGTCGTCGCGTCACGTACCACGGCTCATCCGCGGTCGCCGTCGACGGTTGAACAGTCGAACTTCGTCGTTGTATGCGTCCTAAAAACCTCGCCTCGTCGTCGTTATCGTCCTCATCGTCGTCGTCGTCGTCGTAATAATCACCATCACCAACGTCGTTATCGTCGTCGTCGTCGTCGTCGCCGTACCCATCCGCGCGTCCATCGCCGACGGCCCTGACGTTCGCCGTCGTTCGCGCGCGCGTAGTCATCGTCGTCACCCCCACGCGCATAACCCCTCGCTCGCGCGCGCGCTCTCGCTCGCTCGCGCGCCCCCGGCGTGCGGTGTCGCGTTCTGTCGTCGAAAAGGTCGTCGTCGTCACAATCGCGCGTCACAATCGACCGACGTCGACGACAGAGCGATCGATGCATCGGTGCGCGATCGTGACGACGACCTCAACCTCGACTTCGGCGGCGACGTTGGCGCTCACGCGAGCCATCGTCACGCGCGCGACGACGACGACGACGACGACGACGACGACGACGACGACGACGACGCATCAGTGGTCGTTGGCGTGCGCCGCGAGTGAACGACGACGACGACGACGACGACGGGCGTCGACGAGCGGCACCACCATTACGAGCGCGACGGCGAGTGGGCAAACGATGGGTGGAGTGTTCTCCACGGTCGCGCGACGAAGCGCGAGGGACGTGGTGACGCGCGGGAAGACGTCGTCGTCAACCGACGCGGGCGCGGGCGCGGGCGCGGGTGGTCAAAGAGGTAAGAAAGCCAAGTCGACGAAACCGTACCCGGAATCACGCTTGGTGGAGGTGCATGGGGAGAAGTACCGTTTGTGCGCCGCGGCGTTGGTGTTTAACGATCGCGGTGAGGTGTTGTGTGGGGAAAGAAGCGATCGACCGGGGTCGTGGAACATGCCGCAGGGCGGCGTCGAGGCTGGGGAGACGACGCGCGAGGCGGCGACGCGCGAGTTATTTGAAGAGACTGGCATACGAGCGATGAATGATGCGCGGGACGACGCAGGCATCGTGCGCGTCATAGGCGAACTTCCCAAAGACGATGGGTATTGCTATAAAGTCGAAGGCGAGAATTGGCTCACCAAGCGCGGTTTAGCCGGTCAACGCTTGGAATTTTGCCTCTTTCATTGGCGCACGGTGGATGACCCAATGTCGCACCCAGGCGTCGATCTCGGGGGTTTAAACGGTGAACCGAAAGAATTTTCCCGACTCAAATGGATACATTTCGACGATCTCGTGCGCGACGTATGGGGCACGAAGAAGGCTCCGTACGCGTTGGCGCGTGACGCCTCGCGCGCGCTCATCCGCGCCGCGCTCGACGACCCCAGTCGTTAGTCAACACGCGATGCGTGTATAATACTCATACAATACATCATAGTCAATCTACTGCTCCTTATTCATTCTCCTCATCGATGATGGATGTATCATCGTCCCTAAGCCCTGTGTCTCGGTCCTTGTCGCCCCGCCTTGTCCTTGTCGGTCGACGACGCGCGGGCGTGGAATATACTGTCCCAACCGCGCGCGTCGCCTGGTGCACCATGGTGTTTCACGTGGTTTCATCATCATCATCATCATCGTGGTCTTTGCAATCCTGGGGGTTCAATCTGCCAATCGTGATCAGGGACGATCACCCCCCACCTCACCGCGTATCGACGTATCGACGGTCGAGTGTTGACATCATCGACGACGACCTCTCGGTGGCGTCGCGACGGCATTCGAACCCACGACGACGACGACGACGACGACGACGATGAACGCCCTCGCTTGCTCAACCACCACGTACGCGGTGTGCGCCAACGCGCGCACCACGACCAAGCGCACCGCGACTAGAGGTACGACGACGACGACGACGACGACGACGCGACGACGCGACGACGCGACGACGCGACGACGACGCGACGTCACGCGTGATGATGAACGATGAGGGAATATTATGGACTCACCAAACTTGGCGCGCGTTCTTACGTCGTATACAGCGAGCGCGATGGGTGCGAACGATCGCCGAGGGGTGTGTTTCAGTGCGTTGAGTTCGCGCAAAGGTGAGTGTGTCGAGCGCGTTCGTTCGACGGCGCGCGCGCGAACGGAGGGGTGAATATTCGTCGCGACGGATGACGCGCGGATGGAGATCTTTATCCAAAAAGCGCGCGTCGGGCGCGGTTTCGCGGCGATGCGTGGCGCTGGTGGTGGTGGTGACGCCTCCGTTGCCGCCGACGACGAGGGCGATACCGATGATGCCGATGATGCCGATGTCGACGATCGTGGGATGATATCGCATGATGTGAGTCGTCGCTCGCGTGGAACGTTTCCGTGGACTGACGCGGTGTCTTCTCGCGTGTTTTTGCTTTGTGCGCAGGTCACGGTTTGACGGCGCACGCGACGGCACCGCGCGCTCGTGCGGCTCGCGCGCGTCGTGCGGCTCCTCTCGCGGCACATCGCCCCGATGCGGATGCCCCTGATGCGGGTAAGGGTCAGCGCGTGATGATCATCGGTGGTGATGGCTATTGCGGCTGGGCCACGGCGTTGCACTTGTCCAAGCGCGGCTACGCCGTCTCCATCGTCGACAACTTGTGCCGTCGCTCTATGGATGACCAACTCGGTTTCAACTCGTTGACGCCGATTAAGGGTATCCACGAACGCGTGCGCAAGTGGAAGGAGGTGAGCGGCAGAGACATCGACCTCTTCATCGGCGACGTGTGCGACTATGAATTTTTATCCGCGGCGTTTCAAAAGTTTAGCCCGACGGCGTGCGTGCACTTTGGTGAGCAACGCTCTGCACCGTACTCCATGATGGACCGCACTCGTGCGATCTTCACCCAAACGAACAACGTTATGGGTACGATCAACGCCTTGTACGCTGTGAAGGAATTCGCGCCGGATTGCCATATGATCAAGCTCGGCACGATGGGCGAGTACGGCACCCCGAATATCGACATCGAAGAGGGTTACATCACTATCACGCACAACGGCCGCACCGATACCTTGCCCTACCCCAAGCAAGGTGGCTCGTTCTACCACTTGTCCAAGTGCCACGACTCCGCCAACATGTTGTTCTGCACCAAGGCGTGGGGTCTCCGCACCACGGATTTGAACCAAGGCGTCGTGTACGGTGTGTCCACGGATGAGTGCGACATGCACCCGGATTTGGTCAACCGTCTCGACTATGACGCTGTCTTCGGTACGGCGCTCAACCGTTTCTGCATCCAAGCCGCCGTTGGTCATCCGATGACTGTGTACGGTAAGGGTGGTCAAACTCGTGGTTTCTTGAACATCAAGGACACCGTGCGTTGCATCCAAATTGCGTGCGACAACCCCGCGCCGGCTGGCGAGATGAAGATTTACAACCAATTCACCGAGCAATTCTCTGTGAACGAACTCGCGGCGATGATTACCGAAGCTGGTAAGAAAATTGGCTTGAGCCCGGAAGTGATCAACGTCCCGAACCCGCGTACGGAGATGGAGGAGCACTACTACAACGCCAAGAACTCCAAGCTTCAGGATCTCGGCCTCACGCCGACGTTGATGAGCGAAAGCTTGATGGATTCCTTGTTGAAGACTATTGTCGAATACAAGGACCGCGTCGACCAGCGTCTTATCCTCCCGGGCGTCAACTGGAAGGAGTCCGCGTCTGTGGGCAAGACGCTCGCCAAGTAAAGCAGCGGCAGCATTCTTTCGCCGCGCGAGCGCGCGGTTTCATTCAAACATAACAAACCAAACCAAATATTAGCGCAGGAATAAGTTGGTAGAAAACTCGAACAGCGCGACGGGCGAATTGAAATAGTCTATTATTTTAATACGAGATTTTGCGACAAAATGCTTCAGCAACATAGTTTCATGAGGAGTGCGAGGCGCGATGTGAGGCTGACGCGCGTGGAGCGTATTTCGTTGAACGGATTTTCGTGTAATATCGCATAATGTCAAATTGGTTCTAGGAGATTTATTCCC
>Ga0181562_10001229_pt1 | contig 20926 bp, 20 predicted proteins | sample 011ome_26_FD_139344 | JGI IMG/M metagenome (GOLD analysis project Ga0181562, IMG submission 139344) | Coastal salt marsh microbial communities from the Groves Creek Marsh, Skidaway Island, Georgia - 011511BT metaG (megahit assembly) | ecosystem: Environmental > Aquatic > Marine > Intertidal...
ACTCGATCTTTATGGCAGTCCCGTATACGTGCGCAAGGAAATCGTTCACAACAAACATGTTGTGGAGTCCCTGCAGGAGCGAGGGGTGATTTTTGTCAACGAAGTTGAAGAGGTCCCAGATAACGCGACCGTTGTTTTCTCTGCCCATGGCGTAGCACCTGTGGTGCATCAAGAAGCCGCCGAAAAGAACTTGAAGACTATCGATGCAACGTGTCCGTTGGTCACCAAGGTGCATGCTGAAGCGCGCCGATTTGCGAATGAAGGTTTCGACATCATTCTCATTGGTCACGAGGGGCATGAAGAAGTTGTCGGTACTTCAGGTGAGGCGCCCGACTCAATCACACTCGTTGAAGACCCCGCCGCTGCCCGCGAGATTGAGGTGAAGGATCCCGACAAACTCATTTGGCTTTCGCAGACAACTTTGTCTGTTGATGAGACGCTCGAGACCGTCGAGGTTCTGAAAGAGCGATTCCCCAACCTGCAGAGCCCGCCAAGTGATGATATCTGTTACGCAACTCAGAATCGGCAGACTGCGGTCAAGGCCATGTCACCTGAATGTGATGTGGTGATTGTGGTCGGATCTGGTAACTCATCCAATTCGGTTCGTCTCGTTGAAGTCGCATTGGATGCTGGTGCAACAGCGTCATATCGGGTTGATAGTTACCGGGAGCTCGAGGAATCGTGGATTGATGGAGCATCCACTGTTGGAGTCACCAGCGGTGCATCGGTTCCTGAACTCCTGGTCAATGAAGTGCTCGAGTGGTTAGCCGAACGGGGTTACGGAACAGTTGAAGAAATCCGCACCGCTGAGGAGACTCTGATGTTTGCCCTGCCGCCTGAGTTGCGCAGGGATATGAAGGCTGCTTCAGCGAAGGGAACGGCGTCGTAACGCGACAATCGCGAGCGCAATGACGGTGGATCCGATTACCCAAATCCAGTTATTGCCAAGGATGAAAAAGACAGTAACTCCTCGGTTTATCAAGTTGGAGTCAGTTAAATTAATTTGTCCAACTGTGGCTGCCATGATGAAATATGAGATGGCCGGAGCATAGATAGCGTGGATATCGTCGCTGGATCGCACAGCGAAACTTGTAAAAAGTGTGGCCAGAAGAAGCCCAATTCCGGCGAGTAAGCCCGGCTCTCCGCCAAAGATCAGTACGTCACCCAAACCAAAAACTAATGCGACCGAGATGGCGATCAGGTAAACCCACGGGGCGCTCAATGAACCCACCAATTCGGAACGAGATCCAGACGTGGGTTTGCGTTCTTCTCGCGAGGATGTGTGGGGGCTGGAGGTCGGTGCGGGGGCATGCATGGCAATTCCGGACGCGTTCGCGGTTGCGGGTGGCAATGCGATTTCAGCATCTGGGACTCCTAGGGATTCGCGCTGCGAGTCTCGAGTCAGCGTACGCAGGCGACCGGATTTTTGCAGGGGGATTGCTATGAGTGCGTCGTCATGGCCCAACACGCCTTGGCTGCGGAAAATGCGCCCAGTTTCCGATGCTGGTTGATCACTGTCTGGAGTCTGAGGGTCGGCGAGAGCCTGTTCAGCGGCGAGTTCTTGTGGGGATTCAGGTCGAAAGAGACCCTCATATTCCCGACCAACAAGCGAGGAATTCTCCGCGCTCACGGGGTTCGAATCTTCCGTCACGGGGATCAGGTTACTCATTTACCGCATCGAGGTGGCGGTCCACCACGTTCTGTTCCTCAGAGTCGAGGTGGAGGGGCAGTTCCGCGACAAAGACCTCAAGCTGTGGAGTTTCGGTTAATGCGTCATCGTTCTTGTCGGTTCGAACACCAAGTTCGGCAAGTTTTTGACCAGTGGGACGAACGCGCGTCTCAATGGAACGCACCGTTGAGTTGTAACTGCTCACCGCGGTTCCGAGGGCTTTGCCGAGTTTGCCGAAATGTCCCAGCACCACGTCAACTCGTGTGTACAACTCACGCGATAGTTGAGCAATAACTTGAGCTTGGTCGATCATTTCGCTATTTTTCCAACTCATGCCGACTCCGCGAAGCAGAGCAAAGAGAGTGGTGGGAGTTGCGGGAACGACATTGCGGCTGAAGGCATAGTCCAAGAGATCTGGGCGATGGGTCAATGCGGACTCAAGGAGTGACTCTGAAGGAAGGAACATGACGACAAAGTCGATTGATTCGTTGACAGAGCCCGCATATGCTTTGCGGCTCAATTTATCGATGTGACTCGCGACGGCTTGTGCGTGCGAAGCCATGAGTTGCTCAACCTGCGCAGGCTCTGTACTTGCCGCGGCAGCCAGATAGTTGTCCATGGGTGTCTTGGCATCAACCAAAATGCAGCGGTCATCAGACAGCATGACCTGAAGGTCTGGGCGCAGGGCGCCATCTTCGGTGGCGAAGTGCGACTGCTCAAGGAAATGAACGCGATTGAGAAGTCCCGTTGCCTCCACCAAGCGGCGCAGTTCCATTTCACCCCATTGACCGCGGGCTCCCGAGCGGCTTAAGACGGATGTGAGTTGTTGCGCTTGCTGGCGGACTTCAGCCACCGACCGAGTCACCATCTGATTGTGGTTTTGCAAACCGACCATGAGCTCTGAGCGTAAAGCAGTTGCAGATTCGACACCTGCCTGCTGATTACTCTGAACCTGAGCATTCATTCTGTTGATGGCATCAGAGAGTGAATCCAGACCTGACTCGAGAGCAGGGACATGTGATTCATCGGCGGATTTGCGCCCCAAGAAGTAACCGAGGGCCACGCCAGCAAAAGCAATAACGGCCATGAACAAGACGATCACAATCAACAGCAACGGTTCCATATATTCATCGTGTCACGGTGGGCTGACATCTGCGTGCATTTCGCCCCGCAACATGGTCAATCTGTGCCGGATCTAGACTCACGGCCGTGGGATTAACTCTGGGAATTGTCGGACTGCCTAATGTGGGCAAATCAACCATGTTCAATGCGTTGACCAAGAACAACGTTCTGGCTGCTAATTACCCGTTTGCGACCATTGAGCCGAACACGGGTGTGGTCGGGGTTCCTGACGACCGGCTCAATGAACTCGCCAAGATTTTCGGTTCCGAGAAAATCATTCCGGCGAGTGTGATGTTTGTTGACATTGCCGGAATTGTGAAGGGAGCTTCTGAGGGCGCTGGCCTTGGGAATAAATTCTTGGCCAATATTCGTGAGTCCGATGCCATATGTCAGGTGTTGCGCGCGTTCACGGATGACGATGTCGTGCACGTTGAGGGTCGTGTTTCTCCCAAAGAGGACATGGAGACCATTAATACCGAGTTGATTCTGGCCGACATGCAGACACTCGAAAAGGCGTTGCCTCGGCTTGAAAAGGAAGTGCGCCTCGACAAAGGCAAGGCTGTTGTTTTAGAAACAGCAAAAGCAGCTCAAGAAATCTTGAACTCAGGAAAGACTCTCTTTGGCGTGGGCTTCGACTCAACTCCGATCCGTGAACTATTCCTACTCACCTCAAAGCCGTTTGTTTATGTGGTCAATGCTGATGAGACAGAGTTGGCTGATGAAGCATTCAAGAGTGAAATGCGAGAACTCGTCGCACCCGCCGAAGTCGTCTTCCTTGATGCCAAGATTGAATCCGAGTTAGTTGAACTCTCTGATGAGGAAGCTCTCGAATTACTGCAATCAGTTGGTCAAGATGAATCAGGGCTGAAAGCGTTGGCTCGGGTAGGTTTCAACACACTTGGGCTGCAAACCTATTTGACCGCTGGGCCAAAAGAAGCCAGGGCATGGACTATTCCAAAAAACGCAACGGCACCCGAGGCGGCAGGCGTTATTCACACTGATTTTCAAAAGGGATTCATCAAAGCTGAGATCGTGTCCTTTGAGGATCTTGTTGACGCAGGTTCCATGGCAGAGGCCAAAGCGAGAGGCAAAGTGCGCATCGAGGGCAAGGACTATGTCATGCATGATGGAGACGTTGTCGAGTTCCGTTTTAACGTATAGGCGTTGACATGTCCGACAAAGTCACCGGCCCTCAGTCCTACTTTCCGTCGATTGAAAAGAAGTACGGGAAGCCCATAAGCCATTGGATGCAGCAGCTTGATTCTGTTCGAAATGACAAACACATGGACCAGGTGAAGTTTCTCAAGGAAAATTTCGGCATGGGCCATGGTCATGCAAATGCAATCGTTGCGGTGTATAGGAAAGACAATGGCCTCTAATGTTGACTAACGGCTTTGGCGGAACATGCTGCGGTAGCTACCATGTTTAGTATCGGTCGAATTGATATTGAAGATGCCCAAGACGCGGCGGTGATTGCTTGCAAGGCACGTAAATCAACGGGTGCCCATATCCCCGAACTGCACACCCCCGCCGAGGACCTCGAGTTTTACACTCAAGCGATTCTTGAGTCGGAAGGATCCGTCTGTGAAATTGACGGTCGAGTAATCGGCTTTATTTTGTGGAACGAGGATTGGATCAATCACCTGTACGTGTTACCTGAGTTTCACCGGCGAGGAATAGGTTCCGCACTGCTCGAGGCCGCATTCGAAGCTATGCAATCGGAAGTAGTGCAGCTTTGGACATTTCAAGCAAATGCGGGTGCCATCGCATTTTATGAATCCAAGGGTTTCGCCATTGTTGAGTCCACGGACGGCGCACGCAATGAAGAAAAGATGCCAGATCACCGATTGGTGCTCGTGCTTGAGTAGTTGGCCGCGGTAGCCTTCCCCCATGTCAACTGAACCGGCTTACAGCGTTGAGCGTGAAATAGATATTCCCCTGGAGATCCTTTGGGCTGCTTGGACTGATCCGGACGCTCTAGAAGTGTGGTACCACGGCATGGAGCACTCCATTGTTCCCGGTTCAGTCAATTCCGATCCGGTCGTTGGTGGGCTATGGACGGTGGGCATCGATGTACCGGAGGCCGGTTATGTCGCATACTTTTACGGCCAGTACACGGCTGTCGTTGATCAGGCCCGACTTGACCACACGCTGCATTACACGGAGTCAGCAGAAGAGTTTGCTGCACGCGATTTTGACACCATGCATCACGACATCAGGATTGAGTTCGAATCCCGCGATTTTCGCAGTTGGGTGAAATTCAGCCAGTTTGGGGACTTATCTGAAAGTGATGCAGTGCAAGCGCAAGCAGGCATGGAGAGTTACTTTGATTCGTTGGAAAAGTACCTGTCAATCCCTGAGTGAGAGTTTCCACCATTTCACTTCATCATCAGACTTGAACAACTCAAATCCATTCTTTTCCAAGATTCTGTGACTGGCGGCATTGGCATTGTCGGCTTCGGCGACCAGGATTGCAATGCCGCGATTTTGGGCAATGGCTATGAGACCTCGCAGCAGTTCGGTGCCCAAACCCTTTCCCTGGGTACTATCAGTGAGTCCATAACCAATTTCTATTGCGGTGAAATCGCCATCGTGAAACTCGCCTTTGAATCCACAACCTCCGCATGCTTCACCGGTTGAGCGAAGTCTCAGTTGAAATAAATTCGTTGTTCCAATGGCGTGAGGGCCGGTGAGTTGCATGAGCCGTGAAATGCGAAGGTCTCCCTCGCTGGGAAAGTCGTCGAGCCAAAGTTTGTTGTCCCGATTGTTATTGGCTATGTCCTCAAGTTCATATTCGAGGGGCACTATGTCCAGGCGGGCTGTGTGGGCAATGGGTTGGATTATGTTGATCCCTGATTGCTGCCATGAATCGATTGCTTGCCCGACAGTTTGCCCAGCGGTCAGGATGTAGTCAGTATCAAATGTGCTCACAACGAAGATTCCTATGCCGGCGTCCGCCAAAACCTGCGAAATTCTGGCGACAATTCCGGTCAGGCTGAACTCCATGGTTCCCGCAACTCGAAACGCGATCCAGTGATCCTCGCGTTCAAGAATTCCGACGCTGGGAGCCTGATGGGTTGGGCAGACCAGTGACAGTTCATCCATGGTCTGAGCAATGGTCCAGAAATCAGAATGAGCAGGAACGGCAGGGAGCGGGGCGGCGGGATCGAGCTTGATCACGGAGTACTCAGGCACTTGCCGGATGAGATGCACTGGATCATTAAAGCGCTCGTGGGGACGCTTGGTGCGCCCCACCGTGTGGTGCGCCCTAGCACACCCATAGTCTCTGTAGGTGACTTTTCGCTCAGATTTACGCAATGTTGCCATCATTGCCCACGTTGACCATGGCAAAACAACTCTCGTTGACGCAATGTTGTGGCAGTCCGGTGCATTCCGTGACAACCAGGATGTGAATGAGCGAGTCATGGACTCCATGGATCTTGAACGTGAGAAAGGCATCACGATCCTGGCCAAGAACACCTCGGTGCGCTATGCCGGTCCATCTGCTCCCGAAGGCATCACGTTCAACATCATTGACACCCCGGGCCACGCTGACTTCGGTGGCGAGGTGGAGCGCGGACTCGAAATGGTCGATGGCGTCGTGCTCTTGGTGGATGCCTCTGAGGGTCCATTGCCCCAGACTCGGTTTGTGCTGCGCAAAGCACTGAGCAAGAAATTGCCCGTTGTTCTGGTTATCAACAAAGTGGACAGACCAGACTCGCGCATAGCTGAGGTCGTTGATGAGGCCTATGAACTCTTCCTTGACCTAGACGCTGATGAGCACCAAATTGAGTTCCCCATCATTTACACAAGCGCTAAGGCTGGGCGTGCATCTTTGACTCGCCCTGCTGACGGTGGAATGCCTGATGCGGAAGATCTCGAACCGCTGTTCAAGACCCTCATTGACACTATTCCAGCACCGACTTACACCGAAGGTGCGCCACTGCAGGCGCACGTGACCAACCTTGACGCGTCTCCGTATCTCGGCCGCCTGGCTTTGTGCCGGGTGCACCAGGGTGAAATCAAGAAGGGTCAGCAGGTTGCTTGGATCCGTCACGACGGAACAATCGAGCGTGCCAAGGTTGTTGAACTACTCATGACGGAGGCACTCACCCGAGTCGTGGCTGAAAGCGCCGGCCCTGGTGACATCATCGCTGTTGCGGGTATCCCAGAAATCACGATCGGTGACACTCTCGCTGACATTGAGAACCCGGTTGCCCTTCCCGTTATTACCGTGGACGAGCCATCGATCTCCATGACCATCGGTATCAATACCTCACCGCTTGCTGGTCGCAGCGGGGGCACAAAGTTGACGGCCAACATGGTTAAAGAGCGCTTGTACGCCGAGACAATCGGAAACGTCTCTATTCGCGTCCTTCCTACTGAGCGTCCTGACACCTGGGAAGTTCAGGGTCGCGGCGAACTTCAGTTGGCGATCCTCGTGGAGATCATGAAGCGTGAAGGTTTTGAAATGACCGTGGGCAAGCCCCAGGTTGTGACTCGGACAATTGACGGCAAAGTTCATGAGCCCGTTGAGCGACTGTCCATTGATATCCCCGAGGATTACCTCGGTGTTGTCACGCAACTGATGGCGCTACGCAAAGGTCGCATGGAGCAAATGACAAACCACGGCACCGGTTGGGTTCGCATGGAATACCTAGTTCCTGCTCGCGGATTAATTGGTTTCCGCACGGAGTTCCTCACCGAAACTCGTGGAACAGGTCTGCTGCACCATGTGTTTGATAAATACGAACCATGGTTTGGCGAATTACGCACTCGTCCCACGGGTTCACTGGTTGCAGACCGCACGGGTCCAACAACAGGCTTCGCGTTATCCAACCTTCAAGAGCGCGGCACCATGTTCGTGGGACCGGGTACAGAGGTCTATGAAGGCATGATCGTTGGAGAGAACTCCAGATCAGATGACATGGATGTCAATCCCACCAAGGAAAAGAAACTGACAAACATGCGTCAGTCCTCCTCCGATGTGCTCATTCCGCTGATTCCTCACAAAGCTTTGTCGCTTGAGCAGGCTCTTGAATTCTGCCGTGAAGACGAATGCGTTGAGGTAGCTCCTGCTGCTGTTCGACTTCGCAAGGTGATCCTCAACGCTGGGGAGCGTCAGCGCGCGGGGCGCAACAAGTCAAAGAGTTAGCGACTGCTACCAAGTATTACGCGGCAAACGACATTGTGAGTTTGTCGCCGCCAAGCGTTTCAAACTCAAATGAGTCACCAGGTGCAGTTCGAATGGGTGGAACAATCGATCCAAGAAGGATGATGTCGCCTGCTCTGGTGCCGCTGGATAAGCGTTGGTCATCATCGAAAATGGTGGCTAAATGGGCAAGATTAGTGAGATAGTCACCCGTGATCTCTTGAACATTGGTCACTGTTTCACTCCAAGCGTTATTAGTTTTGACGCGACCTGAGAGTGATTCGGGCCCATCACCCCAGCCAACTGTTAAGTCCGCTCCAAGAATGTAGTGACGCTGGAAAATATTGCCTTCGATGATTCGCGTCGCGTTTTCGGGCACGTGATCAAGGTCAACAATTTCAAAAGCAGGTAGAAATGCATCGATACAGTCGCGAACCTGTTCGGGAGTTGCATTGCCCGGCAGTGCCGCATTGAGCCGAACGGCGATCTCAGCTTCAATGGCAGGACCTGTCCAACCTTGGACATCGAGGACATGCTCATTGGCCAACTCACCTGAATTGAGAAGGTAGCCAATCAATGGCTTCTCAATCCCAAGAAGTTGTAGGCCTGAGGGTGAACCGAAACCAAATTTCCAACCGCGCTGTTGATCTCTGTCCGTGGGCATGGCGACGAGTGAATTAGTGCTCATGGCCTACTTCATATCCTGCGTCCTCTAGAGAACCTGCGCCACCCCAACCCCAGACGAGCACCACGTCTTGATCCGTCGTGTTTTTGAAGCCGTGCCATTGGCCTCGCGGAGTGAATACAACATCTCCTTGATTGGCGGGCTGCTCTCCGTCATCGGTATACATCACGCCACTACCGCTAAGGACTATCCAGAACTCGTCTGCGTGGAAATGTCGGTGCCGATCATGCATCGCGCCGGGCGGGAGAACTGTCCACCCAACGAGCAAGTCCTTTGAACCCGCTGTTGCTTTGTCAATGAGGAACTGAACTTGCATGTCGACCCAACCTTCATCCCGCCTTAGTCCAGGCACAAGGGGTACGTCCTTGAGGTTGGTGATAAAGCGCTGTGCTTCTGTTGAATCTGGACCCATTATTGCTGCCCTCCCATTCTCCGGTATGCCTCGTGAGCAACGACAAAATCATGATGTCCTAATCCCATGCCGCGAGAGACGTTCATCATTTCATTCGCGGCGACGGCCAATGGAACTGGTGATGCCAGCAGGCGACCTTGCTCGAGCACGAGTGTCATGTCTTTTTGTTGGAGGGCAACGTCGGCGAGTGGTTTCTCCGGCATGTGCCCCTCGAGGATGAATGGACCTCGGTAACCAAGCACGGGGGAGGCGGCGACGCTGTTAAGAATCGCTTGGACTGCCGCTTCGCGATTAACGCCACCCTTTTCAGCTAAGGCAACGGCTTCCCCGAATGCGATGACCTCGACCATCAAGAGCAGATTCACAGAGAGTTTGAGCTGTACCGCAAGCCCACTTCCTCCGATGTAATTGACGGTTGGCCCAACTGCAGAAAGTACTTCCTCGGCTCGATCAAAACCGATCTTGTCACCACCGACCATGACCGATGCTTTGCCTTGCACAATAGTGACTGGGCTACCGCTGAGGGGAGCGTCCAACATGATTCGTCCTGCATCGGTGAACTTCTGGGACACCGACCTACTGACATCAGGGGAAATTGTGCTCATGTCCGCATACACGGCATCGGGACCGAGAGTTTCTAAGACTCCATCTGGACCACAGGCAACCTGTTCGACGGCCTTTCCATCGGTGACAATGGAGAGAACAACGTCCGCTCCCAATGCTGCAGCGGCTGGCGTGGGTGCGGTTGTCATGCCGAGTTCAACGAGTGCGGCGTCCTTGCCAGGTGTTCTATTCCATCCTCGAACCTGATGTCCGGCCTCGAGAAGTCGCGGAACAATCACTTGCCCCATGTCTCCTAATCCAATAAAGCCTACGATTGCCATGAGTTTCCTCTCTTTGAATGCTGCACCGATTAAACCTTGCCCTCGCCATGCACGTGATATTCGAGCTGTCTTGCCGCTTGCCGCCCCTTGGTATCAATGCCAGTGGGTATCCACCCGCAAGCGTTTGCTCCAGGTGACCAGATTGTTTGGCTCTCGCCAGGGACAAAAAATTCGATGAAGATCATGTCTTCCGAGGCGTGCGGATTATGAAACCAATGTGGCTCATTTTCAAAGTTGTACAGTAAATCACCCGTTTCAAGTATCACCTCTTCACCGTCGAGGACAGCAACGCCGGAGCCAGAAATGATGTATTGAAAATGTTCGGCACCGATGTGATGGTGCTCGGCACCCGACGCTCCGGGTGGATAAATGATCATTTCCCCCTTGACCGCATCTGTTCCCCACAATTCAGGACTGGCAAGGTAAATGCGTTTACGGGTGTCATGTTCGGAGTTGAGCACTGGTTCCACGCTCCAGTCCACTTGGAAAAACAGGTTCTTGGGCAACTCAGGATCATAACTGCTGGCAAGGGGCACACGAGCCATGAAAATGCGGGACTCGGTAGTACTGACGAATTGCACGACCGCACCCGTCCCGATCACGAATAGGTGGTCAGTGGTGGCTGGTTCATCATTAATTGCACCTGCACCCGACAAAATCTGGATCCAGATCAATTCCGAGGCCTGGGCTGTAATGTCGAGTTGTCCTAATTCTGAGATCTCGAGAATGCTTATCTCAACGCGGCCATCGGTGGTGGCGGTGTGAGCAGAGAGAAGTTCTTGCGATGTCACTTTCTCAGCCAGCGCCCGATGTGGGACATCAAGCGAGCGTATGACCAGTGCCATGTGTTGAGCTCCTTTACATATCCCCGACCACTGCAAGATAGCGGATTCACCACCTTAACCGCAATCGATTGCAGAAAATTGGGATGAGACTAAAAGAGTGACAAGGGGGGACAAGGGGGACAAGGGGGTGGCCTTGTGAACTGGCGGGACCATGAGGGGAAAGAGGAGTGCTATCGGCCCATTCTTACGATCAGATAACAGCTCGTCGGATGGTTACCTAAAAGTAAGTTGGTCGGTGTAGCCTGCGGCGTCGCATGCAAATGCGAGGGATCCATCTTCTTTTAGTTTTCTACGTTTTGATATCGCCGGTAATCGTGCAGGAAAGTGGGGACTGTCCGTGTCACTGACTGTTGAGCCTGGATCTGCCGAGGGTGCTGCACTTTTGGGCAATGGCGCATCGTCGGGCGATTTCGCTGGTCTTTCACTTCGTGCGTTGGCGTGGCGACGGCTCCGGCGGGACAAAGCGGCCATGGTTGCCATGGTGTTTTTGCTCCTAGTTGCCTTCATTGCAATTTTCACTCCTTGGATTGTGGGTCTAATGGGACTGGATCCATATTCCTTTGACCAGGAGGCACTCGACCCAGCCCTGGGTTCAATTCCGCTCGGGCCATGGGGAGGGATTTCGTGGGATCACCCATTGGGCGTGGAACCGCTGACGGGTCGCGATATTTTTGCTCGCCTTCTCTATGGCGCCAGGGTCTCGCTTTTTATCGCCTCGACGAGCGTGTTGTTTATTGTCATCATTGGCACGACGGTGGGAATCGTCGCGGCTTACAAGGGTGGGTGGCTCGATACTTTGATCGGACGCCTCACCGATCTCATTCTCGCTTTCCCCTTCCTGTTGATCTTGATCGCGCTAAGTCCGGTTCTCACCCAGCGGCTTGAAGCAATTGGGTTTAGTCCGGAATGGGCACGCTTTGGCTACATCATCATTGTTTTTGTGGTCTTTGGCTGGCCATATCTTGCGCGTTTAATTCGTGGACAGGTTTTAAGTTTGCGCGAGAGGGAATTTGTCGAGGCCGCGGTTGCTACCGGCGCCCCAACCCGCCGCATTCTGTTCAAAGAAATGCTGCCGAATCTCTGGGCGCCCATCATCGTGTACGCCACAATCTCATTGCCGACTTTGATTGCCGCTGAAGCTGTGCTGTCGTACTTGGGTGTTGGAATCATTGAGCCAACGCCATCGTGGGGCAAGATGCTTTCCGACTCAGTTCGCTATTTCGTGATCATTCCGTCGTACCTATTCATTCCAGGAACCGTGCTCTTTCTCGTGGTTTATTCATTTAACGTTTTTGGCGATGCCATCCGTGATGCCTTAGATCCACGCGGGAGTAGGAACAACTAACAAAGAATTCAGTGACCCCACCTCGGGGTGATTGAAGGATGGTGGCTCGGAGCTGCCGTCCAAGAAAGGGAGGAACAATGAGAACAAAGTCCATGCGTGGGCTTGGCCTCGTGGCAGTAGTCGCATCCGGCGCACTCGTATTAGCCGGCTGCGGTAGCAGCGACGACGGTGGAACAGCAAGCGATACAGCAAGTGAATCCGCAAGTGAATCCACGGGCGGAGAAGATCCTGCAGCGGCCGACGGAGGCAACGCTGGCGGCACAATCAACGTGCTCACACTTGAAGAGCAATTCCTGCATATTGATCCACAACGTGTTTACACAGGCGTCGATCTCGCATTCCTAAACGGCTACATGCAGCGCACACTGACTGCATACAAGTTCGCAGAAGGTGCCGAAGGCGTCACGATCGTTCCAGACATGGCAACTGATCTCGGTACACCCAATGCAGATGGAACCCAGTGGTCCTTCACAATCCGTGATGGCGTCACATTCGAAGATGGCTCTGAAGTTGGTTGCGCCGATGTGAAGTACGGCGTTTCCCGTACCTTCGCTCAGGACGTGATCACTGACGGACCGACATATGCAATCTCTTTGTTGGATATCCCAACAGATGCCGATGGTGCTTCGGTTTACAAGGGACCATACGTCACCGAGGGCAATGACATGGCAGCATTTGATGCCGCGATCACTTGCTCCGACGACAACAAGACAATCACCTTCAACTTGAGCCGCCCATCCGGTGACTTCAACTACACGGTGACCTTGACAGCATTCTCACCTGTCCCAGCAGCTGCTGACACGGGCGAGGGCTATGACAACGCACCAGTGTCATCTGGTCCATACAAGATCTCTGAGTACACCAAGGGCCAGAAGATGGTCCTCGTGCGCAATGAGAACTGGAACCCAGATTCAGACGATTACCGTCCTGCGTACCCAGATCAGATTGTTGTTCAGTTCGCTCTTGATCCTTCAGCGATCGATCAGCGTCTGATCGCTGATGCTGGCGACGACCAGACCGCTGTGACCTTCGCAGGTCTTACTCCAGAGTCACTGGCAACAGTGTTCGCTGGCGGCGATCCTCGTTTCACAGAGCGCTCAGTTGATGGTCTGGACCCATACGTTCGTTACCTCGCAATTAACACGCAGAAGGTTCCGAACCAGAAGCAGCGTCAGGCAATTGCAGTCGCAATTAACCGCGGCGAACTCATCACTATCGCTGGTGGCGACTTTGCAGGTTCCGAGGGTGATGGCGTGATTAAGCCAAACCTTGCAACTGACTATGAAGCATCCGGCATGTGGGATGGCCTCCTCGGAGGAACCGTTCCAAGTGAGGGTGACCCAGAGTTGGCCAAGAAGCTCATTGCTGAGTCAGGCGAGCCAATGCCTGCAATTACATACGACTACCCGCAGACACCAACCAATGACAAGGCCGCTGCATCAATCCAGGCTGCACTCGCAGCTGCAGGTATTGAATGCAAGCTCAATGCCATTGAAGCTGGTCAGTACTACGGCGTCGTACTTGATCCCGAACAAGAAGGCGCTCTCGTGAGTGCTGGTTGGGGTCCTGACTGGCAGAACGCATCCACCGTTATCCCCGAACTCTTCGGTGTCAATGGAGGATTCAACCTCTCACGCGTGGATGATCCCGCATTCGAGGAAATGGTTCAGGCAGCACTTGCCAACACGGACCGCGCATCACAGGCGGCCGAGTGGAAGGAACTGAACAAGTACGCCATGGAGCAGGCTTGGGCTATCCCAACCCGTTTCGGCAAGATTCAGTACCTGTGGGGTTCCAAGGTGGGTAATGCCTACCTCTGGGACGCATATGGTTCCTTCCCATTTGGTGAGCTGTACGTAGCTCAGTAACAGGTCATTGGGGGGTGGGCCCTGCGCAAGCAGGGCCCACCTTCCTGTCACACAGCAATTCCTATCCCCAACAAGGGGAGTCTGAACCTAAGGACCTCAACCCGAAGGACTTGATTTGACCGCTTATGTGATCCGCCGAATCTTGACCGGCATCTTGATTCTGATCTTGCTCAGCATGGTCACGTTTCTGCTGTTCAATGCTCTCCCCGCGGATCCTGCTGCCCTAACGTGCGGCAAGTCATGCAACCCTCAGGTAATCGCCGCCAACAGGGTTCGGCTCGGTTTGGATCAACCGCTCTACATGCAGTACGTTGAATTTGTCAAAGGAATTTTCTTTGGCCGCACCTATGGTTCCGGCACTGCAACTTTTGAATGCGATGCGCCATGTTTGGGCTACTCTTTCCGCAAGGGCGAACAGGTCACTCCATTAATCCTGAAGGCACTTCCTGTCACAATCTGGCTTTCCTTAGGAGCGTTCCTCCTGTGGCTGATCCCAGGTGTGTTGCTCGGCATTTACGCATCGCGCCGCAGGGGGCGTTGGCAGGAGCGCGTAACGCTTGGATCCGCCCTCGTCGGGTACTCATTCCCTTCATTTTTCATCGGTCTTCTCCTTTTGTTTTTCGTTGTTATTCGCTGGCAATGGCTGCCCTATCCCAGCTACATTTCGCCATTCGAAAATCCCGTTCAGTTCCTACAAACTATGGTGCTGCCTTGGCTGACCCTTGCACTCGTTTATATGGCTTTCTATATTCGTCTCACCCGAAACCAACTCTTGGAAACCTATAGCGAGGATTACATCCGTACTGCTCGCGCAAAGGGATTGAAAGAAGGGGTTGTTATTCGCAAGCATGCATTGCGAGCGGGACTCACCCCAATCGTTACCGCGGCAGGCTTGGATCTTGCAGGCTTGCTCGGTGGAGCGATCATCACGGAGAGCATCTTTAGTTTGCCGGGTGTTGGTCGACTTGCCGTCGATGCAGTCATCGATGCCGATCTTGCGGTCATCACTGCAACGGTCCTACTCGCGGGCACGTTCATTATTACGGCAAATATTGTGGTGGACCTCTTGTACGCGGTCATTGACCCGAGAGTGAGGCTGGCATGAGTTTCCTCACCGTTAATGACCTGCAGGTGGCATTTAGCACAGAAGACGGTGTTGTCCACGCTGTGGATGGTGTCTCATTCACTCTTGAGCGGGGCAAGACACTTGCGATCGTGGGTGAATCGGGATCAGGCAAAAGCGTGACATCGCAAGCCATTATGGGATTACACACTGGTCGTGGGGTCAAGATCTCGGGTGAGATTCACCTTGACGGTATTAACTTGGTCACTGCCTCGAGCGAGCAAATGCGTTCCATGCGAGGCAATCAAATGGCCATGATTTTCCAGGACCCATTTGCGTCACTGCACCCGTTCTATCGAATCGGCCGCCAGCTCTCTGAGGCTGTTCTTGCTCACCGCAAGGTATCCAAGAAGGAAGCTAAGGCTGAAGCCTTGCGCATGCTCACCAAAGTGGGGATTCCTAATCCCGAGCAGCGCATCGAGGACTACCCCCATCAACTCTCAGGCGGTATGCGCCAGAGGGTGATGATCGCCATGGCTCTGATTAATGGTCCTGAACTTTTGATAGCCGATGAACCAACAACAGCACTGGATGTCACGGTGCAGGCACAGATCCTTGAGCTCCTTGCCGAACTGCAGGCGGAGTTCAACACCGCCATTATTTTGATCACCCATGACCTGGGAATCGTGGCTGACATGGCGGACGAAATTGTGGTCATGTACGGCGGACGAATCGTTGAGCGGGCGGGGTTGCATGACCTTTTCTACCAGCCGCAAATGCCTTATACGGTGGGACTGTTGTCCTCTGTTCCTCGCCTTGACTCAGCAGGGAATCGCCTGCTGTCCATTGGTGGGCAGCCGCCTTCGCTGATCCACTTGCCGCAAGGCTGTGTTTTCCATCCACGTTGTGCTGCACGCAACCCAGAGGTCGAGTTGCAGTGTGCGACGGTCCGTCCCGAGCTACGAAAAGTTTCCGATGATCACCTAGTTCGGTGTCATTTGGATGAAGCCGAGCGTGAGGCATTCGCCACAAAGCGCCTAGCGGAGGTGTTAGACGGTGAGTGAAATTCTAAAGGTTGAAAATCTTGAAAAGAAGTTCCCTATTACCAAGGGAATCTTGTTCAAGAAGCAAATTGGTTCAGTCAATGCGGTCAATGGCATAAACCTGTCACTAGGCGAGGGTGAGACTTTGGGTCTCGTAGGTGAGTCAGGTTGCGGTAAGTCAACTGCAGGTCGGGCAATTTTGCGACTGCTGGATCCATCTGCTGGGACAGTGACATTTGAGGGCACGGACATCACGACCATGAGCCGCAAAGACTTGGTTCCCATGCGCAGTCGCATGCAAATGATCTTTCAAGATCCATTCAGTTCACTGAACCCACGCCACACGGTGGGAAGCATCATTAGTGCCCCCTATGCCGTTCAAGGAATTAAGCCTGAGGGCGGAGTCAAGCGAGCCGTGCAAGAAACAATGGAACGAGTAGGTCTTAATCCCGAGCACTACAACAGGTATCCCAATGAGTTTTCAGGTGGTCAAAGGCAGCGCATCGGTATTGCGCGTGCTGTAACCCTCAAGCCAAAGTTCATTGTCTGCGATGAACCGGTTTCAGCGCTCGATGTGTCAATTCAAGCGCAGGTCATTAATCTTTTGCAGGATTTGCAGGATGAATTTGGAATCGCATATTTATTCGTTGCACATGATTTGTCCGTCGTGCGACAAATCTCAGACCGTGTTGCCGTGATGTATTTAGGGCACATTGTTGAACAAGCGCCACGTGATGGCCTTTACAGCCATCCGTATCACCCGTACACGCACGCATTGCTTTCAGCGGTGCCCGTTCCTGATCCAAAACTTGAAGCGCAACGCGAGCGCATCGTGCTTCAAGGGGATCTACCATCGCCCATTAACTTGCCATCTGGATGCGTATTTAGCACGCGGTGCTGGAAAGCCACGGATCTTTGTCACTCCACAATGCCTGAGTTGAAGGAGATGGGGGATGGACATAAAGTCGCTTGCCATTTCCCAATCATGGAGTCTCTGGGAAGTGTGACCATTTTTGGACCTGACTCCGGTCTTACCCCGCAACCAGACAGAGTCGTTCAACCTCCGAGTGAGGTTCTCCAGGATATGGAGTCAGGTCGCGCGCTGCGCCCCAAAGACATTGATTACGCAGGTGGGGAAGAGCCGTACTAGTCCATTGGTGAGTCTTGCTGCAGGTGTTGTTGAAAGAAGCGCAATTCAGTCAGCAATAAATTTTCTGCCACGATTTCCTGTGGTGTCATATGTGTGACACCGGTAAGAGGAAGAACAGAATGATCTTTGCCTGCCGCAAGGAGCGACCCTGAGAGTTGCAGTGTGTTAGCGAACAACACATTGTCATCTGCTATCCCATGAATGATCAACAGGGGACTTTCCAGCCCGTCAGCCTTGGTGAGCAGTGATGTTTGTGCATAAACCGCCGGGTTGTCTTGGGGGCTGCCCAAGTATCTCTCGGTATAGGCAGTGTCATAGAGGGCCCAATCCGTGACAGGAGCTCCGGACACGGCGGCGTGAAAGACATCAGAGCGTTCAAGTACGGCGAGTGCTGCAAGGTAGCCTCCAAATGACCAGCCGTGAATGCCTACTCGAGTTAAGTCAAGATCGGGGAATTGCTCGCCAAGGTTGGTGAGGGCCGCCACTTGGTCTTCGAGAACCTTCGAAGCAAGGTCCATCGAGATTTCATATTCGAATTTGGGGCCGCGCGATGGAGTGCCCCGATTGTCAGTGACCACGATTGCGAACCCATGGTTTGCCAACCATTGGTCGGAGCAAAAGGCTAGGCCCGATTGAATGACCCGCTGGAAGTGTGGTCCGCCATAGGGGGCGCAGATCACGGGAATTTTGGTACCAGGCACATGGTCCTGAGGCCAGATTATGGCGCTGCGCAATTGCCGCTCGCCCGTCAAAGCAATATTGACTCGAGGGGAAATTACTGGGGTTTCAGCATTATTGGTGAATGTGTGGAGCACGTCATCTGGCTCTTCCAGATTTATCAACGTGTATGTGGTTCTTGTTGAATCAAGATCTGTGTGGGCAAGGGTGATGAGGTCGTGATCTACCGTGGCACTCGTGAGCCCATGGTTGTGGCACAGCGGTCCGAGTTTTTGGTGGAAAACTATTTGAGCGGTGGGATCGGTCGAACCGATGAAGACAAGTTCGGGGTCGGTGCTGATTACACCGCTCACCTGAATATCCGGTGAACTGACAGGTTCGCCATTGATGCAGAGCCTAAAAGTGTCATCGATTGGACGAATCTCGATGAGTTCACCCTTGGAATTCAGTGCAGGAACTCCCGGATAAACCGTGTGCCAAGGCGATTCAATGCGGGTGGCAATTTCAGTTAGTTCCGCGTTATCAATGGCAAATATCTTCAGTGTCTGTTGATCCCGAGATAGAACACTGATTGTCGGGTGCGCTCCCGACATGGTGACGGTGACCAAATAGGGAAATTCCTCGTGATCCCAATGGATTTCAGTGCTCTTTCCCTGGAGATCGACTTCATGCAAACTGACCACGGCATTGGCGGTTCCCGCGAACGGATACTTGTGGGAACGAGCAGGAGTCTTTGGATGTGCAGGATCTGAGATCCAGGCGATCTGCACATTAGATTCATCGACTCGCTCAACAAACAATGCTTGGGAATCTGGCCGCCACCAGTGACCACGCATTCGCTCGAGTTCTTCGGCGGCAGCAAAATCGGCTAGTCCCCAGCTGACATGCTCCTCGTTTTCAGCGGGACCGCAGAGTTTGAGAAGTTCGGGAACTGCAGAGTCAATAGTGACGGCAAACACCGAGCCTTGGGTGACATATGCGATTCGCTTTCCATCGGGACTGATTCGAGGGTCAACGCACGCACCCTGAGTTGGCAATTTGTTCACATGTGGCGGTTGCACCTCTGAATGCAATTCAATCCAGTAAAGCTCGCCGTCCACGCTAAATGCTGCTCGGGTCATGTCTTTATCTACCGAGAATGCAGTGATGCCCTCAGTGACTTCTCGCATGCGTTCACGCCTAGCCCGTTCGGCGTCAGGGATGTCTCCGCTGGAACCCAATTTCGCCGCACTCACAAGCTTGTTTTCTACCCAGGGGGCACCCGCATCCAGCGATTGCGGTTGAGCACACCACAGGTCACCGGTTGCGGAACGGCCCGACTCGCTTCGAATGAAGAGGACAATTTCCCGGTCAGCGTTAAGGCGGAAGTTTCGAGGAGCGCCGAGCCGAAAGCTTCGAGTGAGTGCCCGTTGCCTGGGAAATGATTCAGTCATGCGTGAATCATGCACCACTCAGCGCGAGCAGTACCCTTGAGTGGTGACTGAAATAAAATCCCACGACAAGCGGCTGCTTATCGTTCACGCCCACCCAGACGATGAAACAATTGGTACCGGCGCGACCATGGCGAAATATGTCGCTGAAGGCGCACAGGTGACCCTCGTGACTTGCACTCTCGGCGAAGAAGGTGAGGTGCTGGTTCCTGACTTGGCTCACCTGGCGGCCGATCAAAACGATGCCTTAGGAACCCATCGAATCGGCGAGCTCACCGACGCCATGGCGCTGCTTGGGGTCACGGATTTTCGTTTCCTTGGTGGGGCAGGCAAGTATCGTGATTCCGGCATGATGGGTGTGCCCAGCAATGACCGACCGGATTCATTTTGGCGGGCCGACCTCTTGGCAGCCGCTACTGACCTCTGCGAAATCATTCGGGAGGTGCGACCTCAGGTCGTTGCAACATACGACGATTTTGGCGGCTATGGACATCCAGATCACATTCAGGCGCATCGGGTCACTCACTACGCCATTTCTTTGGCCGAGAGCCCCAGCTTTCGCCCCGATCTTGGCCCTGCCTGGTCGCCGAGCAAGGTGTACTGGACGGCGTTCCCGCGTTCGCGCATGGTTGAGGGGATAAAGAAACTGCAAGAGGCAGGCGATGACAGTGAATTCGCAAACATGGATCCTGACAATCTGCCATTTGTGTGCGATGACGAACTCATAACGACTGCCATCGAAGGCAGTGCGTACATGGACGCCAAATACGCTGCCTTGGCGGCTCATAAAACTCAGATCACCGCGGAGAGTGGGTTTTTCGCCCTGTCCAACAATCTGGGCATGGAAGTGTTCGCCACCGAGCACTTTCGTCTTGCACGAGGTAGCTCGCATCCATCTGGACAGTACGAGGATGACCTATTCGCAGGGCTTTCGTGAGCGGTGAACTCTGTCCTTGGGCGAACTAGCGTTCTAGTCTCATTTGTTGTCTTGGGGTTGATTATTGGGATTTGTGGTGCCTTTTTTCAGGCTCACAGGTGGATCCCTGAACTTTTTGGTCGTTATTTCGTCATTCCATGGGGGACAATCATCCTTCTCGTTGTGTTGGTCCTGGTCACTCGAATGGCGACGGTAGCAACTGGCACGCGCTGGGGGGCTTGGCTTTTTGTCACAGGATGGCTGGCGTCCACGGTATTGCTGTCAGCCGATTCGCCGTCAGGGGACTTGGCCATCAGTTCGGGTGGCAGGCAATGGGTGTACCTCTTTGGCGGAATAATCGTGTGCACGGCTACAGCAACATTCCCTCCCCGCTTGGGCCGAGGAACCAAATCACAACCTCCAGCGTCCATTTCATGAATGGCAATTCGAATTGATGGAAGCATGTCGCTCAAGGGATAACCGCTCGTGGCTCTCTACCATGTGTGGACGGTCTCGCCGACAATATTTGCTGCCCAAGACGGAAATGCCCAAGACGGAAATGCCCAAGACGGAAATGCCAAGGAGTGATTGAGTGTCCGAGCATCTGAAGATGCCCGAGCTGTCACGACAGACCCTTGTCATAATCGGGGCCTGCATCGCGGCG
>Ga0181562_10001265_pt1 | contig 20611 bp, 23 predicted proteins | sample 011ome_26_FD_139344 | JGI IMG/M metagenome (GOLD analysis project Ga0181562, IMG submission 139344) | Coastal salt marsh microbial communities from the Groves Creek Marsh, Skidaway Island, Georgia - 011511BT metaG (megahit assembly) | ecosystem: Environmental > Aquatic > Marine > Intertidal...
AGATTTAGAGCTTCTTTGCCGTTTTCAGCAACTTGAGACTTAAAGCCCTCTTCGCGCAGAATGTCGTTCATTGTTTCTCGAATAGCGGGGTGATCATCGACAACAAGAATGTGGTTTTTTTTACTACTGTATTTCACGGAAATGATATTTGGATTAGAAGTTGGGTGCGGAGGGTAATGTTATTAAAAAACAAGTGCCTTCAATCGAGCTAAATTCGACCCTTATGGTTCCAGCATGCCTTTCGATCAAGTCTTTACATAAGGAAAGCCCCAATCCGACCCCATCTTTTTTGTTGGTAAATAAAGGGTCAAATATCTTTTCCCACCTCTCTTTGGATATTCCTGTACCTGTGTCAATAAATCGAATGTAAATATTTTCTTTCCCCGAGAAGTCTGGAGTCGCAGTCACTTTTACTACCCCTCCTTTCGGCATTACTTGGATTGAATTGGTTATGAGGTTTGTAAAAATTTGCCGGAACAAGAGAGCATCGACATTTATGTATGTAACATCTTGATGAATATTAGTTTCAAGTGTCGTGTTTTGTATACAATTAGAAATTTCAAATGCATCAGAGATCAATTTTTGGAGATTTGTTTTGGCCAGTTTTAGCTTCTTTCCTTTTGTCAGTTCTAGCAGTCTTTCAATAACTTCGTCGCTTTGAGTTAATTCGCTATCAATCAAATCCAAGTGGTGAATGAATTTTTCATCCTCAAGTGCTCTTTTTCGTAAGAAGTACACGGAACTCCTTATTGCTGCCATGGGATTTCGCAGCTCATGGGCAATATTGGATGAAACTTGACCAACACTGGCAAGTTTTTCTTGTCGGTTTAACCTCTCTCTTATCGAAAGTAACTCTCCGTGGGCTTTCTCCTTTATCACAATTTCCTTCACCAGTTTTTGATTTGCTTTAGATAGCTCCTCGGTCCGAAGTTCCACTTGTTTTTCCATGGCTTTGTTATAATCGCGAAGTTTTTGATCCGAATGATTCAGGGAATCCATCATTTGATTAAAGATTTTTGTTAGCCGGCCAAATTCATCTTTGGAAATCTCTTGCGCACGAATACTGAAATTTTTTTCGACAGAAATCCTTTCAGAAACTTTCATGAGTTCCTGAATTGGTCGAGTGAGTGAGCTTTGGTACCAAAGGGTAATCATAACGATAATAATGATAATGATTAACCATGCCAGAAGCCCAAAACTAATGAATTGGTCCTTTTTAGAGACGAGATCCTCTAATGATCGGGTGATTGAAAAATATCCCAATAATTCGTTGTTGGATTTTATAGCCTTGGTAATCGTTAGGCTATTATTACCCCAAATCTCTTCCTCTTGTACAGATGGGGAATCGGATGATCCACTAAGGTTGGCAAAGACATAAGGTTTTTTGTCTGAAAACTTTGAGAGAGTCGCTTTCTTGATTAATGGGTTGTATGCAAGAGAAGTAACGATTTCGTTTGCGGTAATTGAATCTTCAAAAAGAAGGGTCGGAGCAAGAGTATCCCGGTATGCATCAACCTTCTCTATTAAGTTTTTGTGAACAAGTTGCTTAGAAAACTTTAACTCTCCTTCTAATACCAAGTAAACGCCAATTGTAGGTATAAAGAGAGATACGATAAGAGTTGAAGATAAGAACTTGGCTCTAAAAGACCAAGGTGCACCGTGTTTTTTTAGTATCGAATAAATGACAATAAAAAAATTATGTTGTCGACTAGATGTTTCGTTTAGTAGCTCTTATGCCCTTAATGGCTGATTTAAGAAATTCTTCAGGAGCTTCGGTTATTCTTTGTTTTAAATCCTGAATAATATCATTTTTGAACTCAAACTTTTGGGTGCTATGTTTACTGTAACAGATTCGGTTTATTGATGAAAAACCTTGATTTTTGTAACTGGTGTTTTCGCTCAGAAATGAATCCGTGACCTTATGAATTCTCATCATTAGGTCCAGTTTGATTCGGAGGGAATCAAAATGATCTTTGTTTTGACCGCAATAGGATAGACTTCCTGCAAAGAAAGATAATGGCCCAGTAATTCGGCTAGATATAATTTTTTGGATTGATTCAGGTGTACAGTCTGGGAAATCTCCGGCAATTATGAATAGTCGGTTTGCCAGGAGTGAAGGTGATCTCAACAGACCTTGGCAAGTATGGGACTTGTAATAAACAAGACCTGACATTTCAGTATCCTGGATCCAGGACTCGATGAATGACTTGCTAGCACATAAAATAGTGGCGGATCGAAGAGCCTGCGGTTCATGGATTACAGATTGAGCTAGGTTATCCAAAGTACGATTATCAACTCGGGGGAGCTCAAGATTATCTGTAGGGGGTAAGGGGTAAGTGATCATAGGGTGGGATATGTTTTATAATATTATTTTTTAAGTCAATATCATAAAAGGAGGGGTTTGATTGCACATACCTTGGTATAACGGGGAGTTAGGTCAATAGGGCGTAGGCAAGGCGAGTCTCGATAAGTTCCGAAAGATTTGCGGTAACCGTGTCGCACTGAAGAGTCTTTAGCTCCTCCAGTGTGTGCGTGCCTGTGGCCACCAATGCACATTCCATTCCTCCGAGTTCAGCCGTTTTGAAATCGTATGGAGAATCTCCCACATACAGAGTTTCAGCAGGTTGAAAGCCAAGCTTGGTCAGGGCAAGATGGGAGAGCTTTGGGTTTGGCTTTTTCCATTCTGTATCATTTGCACCCATAGTAAATAATAGATACTCGCTGAAGTTTAGATGATCGCAGACAGCCCGAGCATGAGGGCCATGTTTATTGGTAAGAACGGCTGTAGGTATTCCTTTTTTCTGGCATAACCTTAGCACCATTTCAGCACCAGGAAGGGCATGAAGTCCAGTAAACATCTCTTCCTCGAAAATGGGTCGCAAACGCCTGACTGCTTCCTGGGAATTTTCTTCCCCGATAAGCTTAGTCATGGTTGTGTCTGACGCACCCCCCACGGCCCGTTTAACAGTATCAAATGACGGAGCAGGGAAACCCATTGAGGTTATGACCCGACTGAAAGCTCGATAAATGGCTTCGAATTGATCTATCAAGGTTCCGTCAAGATCAAACATGATCGCTCTAATTGGCATTGTGATTAGTGCTAAATTAGTAAATAATTTAATCTCATGAGCGATAATGGAAACGAAAATATGAGGTTCAGGCAAGATCAAGTTGTCTCTCCTGCTTTGCGTTTTGAGCTCAATTCAAATGAAATAATATGCAATTTCCTGGGCGATTGGAGAATCATGGGTGGAGGTTCGCTTAGATCTGCCGCTTTAGACTGGCAAACATTTTTCGGGCAAACTTTGGAAACAAAAAAAGTGGTCTTGAAGGTCGGTCAGAATATTTCCTGGGATTCTAGCTTAGTGAACTTCATAATAGTAAGAAAAAAAGAGCTGGGAAGGTCAGGTTTTGTCGTTAAGGATCATTTTCCGGACAGGTTGCGTAAGCTTATTTCGCTTCATTCAACCAATGCAGTGCCTTCAAAACTTCCTGATAAGCCCCTTTATTCATACAGTGCTGTTTTGACTGAAATATCAGTAAGTATTGCTCGACCGCTTAACTTTCTAGGTGCCTGGGTGATTTCACTTTTATCCCTTGGTGCATTAAAAACCCAGATGCGGGTTGGTGATTTTATTCAAGCATGCAGGCAATGCGGAGCTTCAGCTTTACCGATTGTTACATTAATTAGCTTTCTAACCGGTCTTACCATGGCATTCGTAGGAAGTGTACAGCTCGAAAAATTTAATGCAAAAATATACATAGCCGATTTGGTTTGCCTTGCCATGGTGAGAGAAATGGGAGCGCTAATGGTAGGTATTATAATGGCAGGAAGAACTGGAGCATCTTTTGCCGCAGAATTAGGAAATATGAAGCTCAACGAAGAATTGGATGCCCTTCGAACATTTGGTATACATCCCATGGAATTCTTGGTGCTTCCGCGTACTTTAGCTTTATTGGTGATGACTCCCATGTTAGTTGTTTATGCCGATATTGTGGGAATACTTGGTGGATTGACAGTAGGAGTGCAGGTAATGGACTTTTCGGTAAGTCACTACATTGAGCAAACGCAGGCTGCGGTAGTCGGGATATGGGAAGTATATTCAGGCCTCCTTAAAAGCATATTTTTCGGGCTTATCATAGGCTTGGTGGGCTGCTACAAGGGGCTTCATTCAGGTTCTGATTCATCGGCACTTGGCAAGTCGGTAACCTCTGCGGTGGTTGTTTCTGTTACTCTCATCGTGGTTGCGGATGCCTTATTTGAAGTGATTTTTAATGCCATGGAACTACGGTAAACCTGATGAGGAATTCTTTTAAAAATGCACTTTCAGTGTCTGATCTTTCTTTAGCTTACGGAAGTTTTCAAGTTTTAGATCATGTGACTTTTGATGTGCGTCAGGGTTCTTGCACCATTATTATGGGAGGGAGCGGTTGTGGGAAAAGCACGCTGCTTAAATCCTTGATTGGGCTGCTCAAGCCAAGTCGGGGAAAGATTTTACTCGAAGGAGAAGACTTGTGGAATGTCAGAACTTCACAAAGGCAAAATTTATTAAGAAGGTGTGGAGTTCTTTTTCAGGGAGGTGCTTTGTGGAGCTCTTTAACTATCATAGAAAATTTATCGCTACCACTTCAGACTCATACAAAGCTTGATGAAAAAGAAATTAGGGAATTAGCTTTATACAAATTGAGCTTAGTTGGTTTGAGCGGTTTCGAGGAGTTTTACCCATCGGAAATAAGTGGTGGTATGAGAAAAAGAGCAGGGATCGCACGAGCTATGATTCTGGACCCAAGTGTTGTATTTCTTGATGAACCGTCTGCTGGTCTTGATCCCCTTAACTCAAAGAGATTAGACGACTTAATCAACGAATTAAAGCAGAGCCTTGGGGTGACATTTGTAGTGGTAACTCATGAATTGGCTAGTATCTTTGAAATCGGTGATCATAGTGTTTTTTTAGATGCAAAAAGTAAATCTGTAATTGCCCAAGGTTCTCCCCAATTTTTGCTTCAAAATTGTGAGAACCTTGATGTACAATCATTTCTTAAACGAAAAGGGTAAAACTTTTATTGCGAGGAACCCCGATTTAGTTAATAAATTAATTAATTGAATAAACAAACAAACAGACTGCTAGTAGGGTTCTTTTCACTTGGTGCCGTCTCGCTCCTTATAGCCTTCGGTTTTTTTACTGGAAGCTTTTCTTTTCTAAGGCAGGATAATGAGCGCTTTGTTCTGGTGTTTCATGAAAATGTCTACGGTCTTCATGAAGGAAGTAAGGTCACACTTAATGGAGTACGCATTGGTCGCGTCGAGCGTTTTTTTATTGGAGAAGCCAGGCAGGATGGTCCGGTGCCCGTGCAAATTGAAGTCAACCGAAGGTTAGTTTTACGACACATGGTTGAGAGTGGTAATGAAATATTTGATAGTGATGGGGGGTTTAAAAAAGAGATCATACCTCACCTCTTGGGGCAGTTGAACCAAGAGAGTTTTGTAACGGGAATCTTGTACATCAATTTAACAGTCGAAGATTTTGCTTCTGCTAAAACGGAAACACTTCATGGTTTTCCTGAAATAGTTACTAAAGGTTCCATTTTTGCAGAACTAAGTGAAAGCATTAATCTCGATCAACTAAGTAAGCAGATTAACGATTTAATTGTCATTGCAACCGATCGGTTGCGGGAACTTGATATTGAAAAAATTTCATCGGACGTTTTTGTTACTACGGCCAAACTTCGTGATGTTTTGGACAATCTTTCTGCATCCTTTTTACCCCTTGGTCCAAGTTTAACCAAAACTTCGGAACAGTCTCGAAAAAGTTTACTGGTCATTCATGAACTAGCGGGAAATTTAAAGAGTGCTTTAGAGCCAAATTCAGAATTCCGTTTTGAATTAGATGACACTCTCCGGGATTTTTCCAGCATGGCCCGATCTTTAAAAAACTTGGCTGATTTACTGGAAGAAAATCCACAAGCTTTTATAATTGGTAAACCTAAATCTGAAGAATGAGGACTTTATTAACACTACTCTTTTTGGCGTCTACCGTTTTTTTTACATCTTGTCTTATCCCAGAAGCCAACCATTCAGTTCCAGACTATTTTCTTCTTACGAGCAGAGCGGGGGAGTCTAACAACAGCACGCAATCTGACCCCGTAAGTTTTTATGTTAAAGAAGTGAGACTACCCCATTACCTTCAAGACAAAAGACTCGTTTCTCGCCCAACGGATGACACGATTTTTTTCAGGGAAAACCAAAGGTGGGGTGAACCACTTGAAATGGGGATTAGTCGAGTTTTGGGGCAAAACCTGAGTTTTCTTCTTAATACTTTTGCTTATGGAGTATACCCGCAACGGAGAAAGTTTGAGTATTCATCGGAAATAGAAGTAACCATTGAAAGGTTTGAGATGATTTCCGGGAATCTTGTTAAAGTGAAGGCATTCTGGGAAGTTAACAGGAAAGATGGTCAAAAACAAAGAAGCGTTTTTGACCAGACATATTCAATTAGTGACAGTAATGTACAAAGTGAAGTCCGTGCTTTGAGTGAATTACTCTTTAAGATGTCAAACGACATTGCCCGAAAATTTTAATTGTAAGCTGAGCGATTCGCAGTGGGTTTGAGTTTAGCAATTTGTTTTTTCATTCTTGTTCTTGCCTTTTGTTTAATTATTCACATCCAAAATAAGACTTACCGTAATGACCAAAAAAAGATTTTGGACGAAATCAGTTCAGATTTAGAAGATGATTTGCTTTCCGATAACCAAGAAGATGCTATGGAGACTTTAGCAGACTGGATTAAAAAGTAACTTTCCGTTCAAATTTTATGCTTATTTTGCCTCTTGAATTAAATTAAAAAATGAAGATCTTTCTCACCTTATCCTTTTTGATGTTTTCATATTCGTCGGCTCAAACCCTCGATTCACATGATTGGCCTAACTGGAGAGGGCCAGCTTATAATGGTTCCGCAAAATCATCCAGTCGTGTGCCCTATAACTTCAATAAGACCAAAGGGGTCAAATGGAAGGCTGAACTCCCTGGGCCCTCTGCCGCAACTCCTATTATTGTAGGGGAGAATGTGTTCATTTCTTCGATCAAAATAAGTAAAACCGAAGAATCTCCAGTAACAGGTGATTTGATGGCGCTTTGTTATAACCGAAACGATGGAAGGTTACTATGGAGCCATCGAGCAGGAAGCGGTTACCGACCAAGTGGGGATGGATTTGATTACAAGCTTGATTCCAAATCGAATTATGCAAGTCCATCACCTGTATCGGACGGAAAACATGTTGTCTTTTTTTATGGGAATGGGGATTTGGTCTGTTTCAATTTAAACGGCGATAAGGTTTGGAGCCGAAATATTCAAAGAGACTACGGTGATTTTTGCTTTCAATGGACATTTTCTGCGTCCCCGACTTTTTATAATGGTAAATTATATTTAGCGGTCTTGCAAAGAGATGAACCTGTGCATGGAAGGGGAAAGCAGGGGGCAGACTCTTTTATATTATGCATGGATCCTGAAGATGGTAAAACTGTATGGAAAGTGTCTCGCCCTTCGAATGCAAAGAAGGAGTCCTTGGAGGCCTTTGGTACAATCATTCCGGTTAACGATGAACTTGTGATTGCAGGAGGGGATGTACTAACTGGGCATGACCCGGAAAATGGTAAAGAGAAATGGAGATGGGGTACATGGAACCCAGGTCATAAGCAAGAGTGGTGGCGATTGGTGCCATCCCCTGTTTACGGAAGCGGTGTATTTTTAGTCTGTGCTCCTAAAAAAGCTCCTGTATACGCAATCAAGTCAGGGCTGGTTGGTCAACAAGGCCCTGTGTCTGGTCTAGCTTGGAGTAGTAAAGCAAATTCTGATTTAACCTCGGATGTCCCTACGCCTTTATTTTATGAGGACAATTTTTTTATTTTAAGTGACCTAAAGAAATCCCTCTCCCGCGTTAATCCAAACTCGGGTGAGGTGGAGTGGCGTATTTCCTTACCAGGGAAATACAAATGGAGATCTTCTCCGAGTGCCGCAGGTGGGGTGATTTTTGCGATGAACCACAATGCCAGTGTCCTGTCTGTAGCTTCAGAAACTGGAAATATTTTAGGGCAGGCCCAAATGGGGGATGAATATGAAGATAATGTTCGTTCTTCTGTATCGATTAGCCGAGGGAATTTATTCATTCGTACCAATAAATATTTATATTGCATTGAGTAGAGTTTGGCTTCATTGTTAATAACTTATTTCCCATCCACCACACCCGCGCCGGGCGGTTCCCGCCAATCTACCGCCCGGCGCTTTTTTATTTGGTTTTATCTTCCCTTTTAAGGTGATATTTATGAGAATTAGAACTTTGTTTATGAAGTGCCCAATTCTTGCTTTAATCTTTTCATTTACCTCTAGTCTGTCATACGCGGGGTCTACTTCCGCATTGGAATCTAAGTTTCAAGATATTATGGCTCGATCTTCATCCCATAGCTCCCTGGTAAATTCCTTACTCGCAAAACCACCGGTTAAGAAAAGGAACCTTAATTTACCCGTGGTTTCAAGTCCTCCACCTGATGCCCCTGATTCTGATACCCAATTACTAGATGTTCCCTATATTCCTGTGCCTGAGTTTGATGAAAGTATAGAGATTTACAGGCCAAATTATGAAACCGAAGTGCTTGATGCTGCTGCTTTACGAAGCCCTCCGGCTGCTCTTCCCATGGAATCTAATCCTACTCAATCAACGATGGAGGAAACAATCATTAAGGATTCTTACAATGAGCTTGATGAGGATGATTTTGAGCAAAGAGGTAAAGGCTATTATTTCGGACCTCTCGTTGGAATTTTTTTGCCGAAGGATGGTTCCATAAGAGATGGCACCAATTTGAATCCATACGAAGCAGAAAACGGATACCTACTTGGCTTAAACCTGGGTAAAGACTTTGGGGCAGTCAGTGTTGAAGGAGAGTACACTTATTACGGGGCCAATGGATCCGGTGGTATATCCATCGGGGTAAATAACTTATTTTCTAGAATTATACTGGAGAAAGAGATCGGAGATGCAATCGACCTTAGAACGGGATTGGGTATTGGTTTAGCTTTTGTCAGTATTGATGGAGGTGGGTTTGGGGAACCTAGCGATGTTGGTTTTGCCTATGACTTTTTAGTCGGGCTTGGATATAATTTTTCAGAAAGCCTCGCTCTTAATTTTGAGTATAAATATTACCTGACTGCTGCAAACGAAAGGTATGACCGCATTGCGGCCCATTGTATTTTACTGTCAGCCAATTTTTTGCTTTAAAACAAACCGGTCTAATTTTTTGAAAGCCGCGGGCAATGAGCTCATGTACTTATAGCTCTTTGAATCAAGCTTAAACTCAATCATCGAAGCATGTAAGAACAAGCGGCTTATCTTAGTTTGTTTTTTGACCTCTCGATTAATTATGTAATCACCATAGGTTTTATCCCCAAGAATTGGCATTTTTCGACTTGCTGCCTGAACACGTAACTGGTGAGTCCTGCCAGTTTTGGGAACTAATTTAAGTAACGCAAATCTGTTCGGACCTCCAATAGTTTTATCAAGATAGCATTGAGTTTTTGCGATTACTCCATTGCCCCTTGAAACTCTCATCTTGCCCATTACTTTTTTCTCCACCAAAGAATCAACCCATGAGCCAAGCTGAAGCTTTTGTTTTTGAGAAACTACAGCATGGTAAGTCTTATTGACCAAATTTTGGCGAAAAAGATTTTTTAATTTTGCTGCAAGCGTTTTGTTTGAAGAAAACATAATCAATCCAGAGGTTGGAGAGTCAAGCCTGTGTAACAAGTATAATATGCTTCCGTTAGGCGTTAGGTAGCATTCTTTTTTGTGGTCGTAAGCTAATGACAGGAGTGATGGCTGATTCTGAATTTTGGAAAAGCTGTTTTTTAGGTTTGGATGGGCGAGCACCCCTACGGCTTTCTCTACAACTAGGAGACCATTGGGATTATTTTCTAAAAGGTGGCAATCTTTGGCCCAAGGAAGACTGTAAATATTTTCTATCAATGATATGAGAATTTAATGGTAATTAAATCTGATTCCCCCAGATCTTTGATCATTTCATCGGACCATGCTCCAAACGGAGCTCTGGAGGAGATAGCTTGCCGGCATAGGTCGGCAGCTAAACTATCATTCTGGGATCGTAATGAAGTGATTTCTATTACTTTACCATTGGAGTTAAGCACAAAACGGTAAACTATTTCTGGGGGTATCTTATCTTTTTGAATATACAGAATCGAACCCTTCACGAGTTGGTGCCATTGTGATTCTATCGCTTGTAACATTTGCTGTACATACACACCATAAGGATGGAGTTTACAATCAATCGCTATCTCTCCAATGCGAGAAGCCTTACTCTTGGACCTTAAGATCGGTCCGTTGAGCAGTTGGGGGGATACTCGGGGTCTAGGTGCCATTTGCTGCTCAGCCTGCTTTGAAGCCTGAGATTTTAAGCCCTTTTCTTTGCTGCTTTGCAGAGTATTTTCTCCTAATTTTATAATTTTTGGGGTCGTCTCTGCTTTTTCTTTGACCGAATAATAACTTTTGAGCTCTTTCTTTTGTTTAATATCGGGTGTTGATACAGGAAGGGAAGGTGGAGGGTCATTATTTCCCAGGGATTCAGGCTGGGAATTTTTTTGGTATGTGATAACTTTACCTCCTTTTAACGGGTTACTTTTTTCTACTGATCGATCCACCCGGTTTTTAATGACCTTCAAGTTGTCGCTGGTACCATCGGTGGATGGTTTATCGAAATCTTGTATTTCTTGCTTATCTTTCAGGTCTGCAGTTTGCTGTTCACGAGAAGAAAAAAAATTGGCTTTGTCGGGAGTGTTACTGGGGACATCAGGATTTGATTCAATGTAAAGCATTCTTTTTTCAATCAATGAGGGGCGGGCAAGCTCTATTGAAACTGTATTCCCCTTTGATCTTTGATTCTTTGTTTCTCTATGATAACTCCATATTTCAGTTAAGTTACTTGAGAATATATATAAAATGATGCCAGCAAAAAGGAGTCCTCCAAAGTTAGAAAGTAGACTCCCTGTGGAAGGGTTTGGGTATTTCTGGGTTTGCAATGTGAGGTATTAAGTGAAGATTTTTAGCCTGTTGCAATTTGAATTATCTTTCTTGATGCCATTCCATTTCCGTTAACCCTGGCTGATTTTGTATTTGGAGAGTTTTCAATCTGTTTTTCCAGATGATGCAGCCAGCTTGATCTTTTAAATTCTTCAGTTGTTAAGCTGATACCAATGTCTTGGTTTACTATAAAATCTTTTAAAACTTCACTTTCTCGGAAATCTTTTCGCGTGACACCAATTAATTTTGTTTGTGCAGCCCAGCATTCTACAGTCATTCCATATCCAATTTTTCCAATCACCACAGCTGATGCCCTAATCAGGTCAGGGAAGTGAAAGTTGCTATCTTGCGGAATCCTTCTTGTCGGCATATTAATTTCGCTATTCTTATCATCGCCGCATAAAATATAACGGTGAGGAGAATTCTTAATAAATTGCTTGAATTTAGCGTTAAGTTGCAAATCATTCGTCGCCATTAGGATGAGTTTTTGAGATTGGGTAATATTTAATTTTCTGTAAATCTCCGAGGGCGAGGCTTGAAAGTTTCGGTAAACCGGTTGTACTTCAACGGCACCATTGATTTTCTCACAGTATGGAGTTGCCTGAATCCGTAAGTGTACTGTATCAAAAATTGCCTTTAATCTGTTCGATATATCTTTAAATGCCTGACACTTGGGAATTAAAGGTTGGTAGATCCAATCCCAAGTGAAATTTTCAATCAGTGTAGTTTTTAGACCAAGATAATTGGCCAGCTTTATACCCAAGGGTGAGATGTCGCAAACAACATGACAGAGATCAAATTTTCCCATAGCCTTCAGGAGTGAGGTATTTTTGTGGACGGGTTTCTGAAGGTATGCGTTAAGAAGTTCTACACTCTTTGGAATATTGCAAGTAAAGGCGTCATCTTGAAATAAGCCAATGTCGGTTTTGAATCGAAGAGTAGTGTAAGGGACACTTTGATCTAAATTTTTTTTCCAAAATACATCAGAAAGATCACTCAAAATAAGAAAATGAATATCTTTTTTGCTAGCGTGTATCTCATTAATGATAGCAGTTGATCTTGTTGCATGCCCAAGACCATGAGATGACACAAAATAAGCGATAGTTGGCAAAGCTGTGCTCACTCAACTAGGTGCCAAATAATATTTCCAAGTAGGATTTAAGCTGGTCGGAGGGTTCATATTGACCGCCCTGGCGGGTTACCAAGTTTCTGCAAGGTTTAGTGTTTGCATGTAAGTCGTAGCTTAAAATTTGAATTTTTGGGGTAACCCGAGCAGCTTTTTCAGCGGGCTCAATTCTCAAGGGGATTCCGTAAGGACCCATACTGCAGTCCCAGGTTGTAGCATGAGGATCGAAGTTCGGGCAGAGATCAGGATATCTTTTACCAAAATCAACAAGTTTAGAGCTTTGAACCCGAATTTTTACGATAGTGGGGAGAGTTTTGATCCAGTTCAGGGGTTGTTCAAAAGGTTTCTTTTGGTATTGAGAAAAGAAATGAAGAGGATCAATCCCGACTAAGTTAAACCCACTGTAATTTCCATGCCTGTTTGGTGTTTTGAATTCCTTGGAGTCAAACCATTTTTGAAAACTATCAGAAAGCCTTAACCCCATTTCAAAGTGTAAATGCGAGCGGTTTACAGGAATTCGAAAAGAAGAAGTATTGCCCATAACACCTATCGATTCTGCGACCGTAACCTTACTTCCAACCTTAAGCTTTGGAGACACTGCTGATAAGTGTGCATATAATGAGTAGAGTGCGGGCTTGTATGCAGGGTGTTCCAATACGATATATTTCCCGTACGCACTGTAGGATTTTGTTTCGTTGATATAGCTAACAATTCCATTCATCGCTGCAAAAACAGAATCCTCAGCTTTTCCACTCGTATCTCTTTTGATAGGAAACAGGTCAACTCCCTCATGAAACTTATAACCGTTATTACGAACGCATCCAAAAGCTCCAGAGGAATATGCTTTGTCCGGTCCAGTTTTTTGGAGAAAGGTTGAATAACCTAATCCTTGGGCAAAGGAAGGGTTAGGAGTGGGCCAGGACAGTCGAAAAGGCTCGGCTAAACAGAATGAGCAAAAAAAGGATAAGCTTACGAGCTCTACGGCGAAGAGGTTTTTCATCTCTTTTCGTTTTCCAGTTCAGCTTGAATATAATTAATAGACTGAACAAGCTGTTGATATAGTATTCTTGCACCCTGCTCTGTCATCCTCGTAGACAGAATGAAAGGAATAATCCCATTGCTAATGGTTTTCTCGATTGGATGTATTCCTAGGATTTGACCATTTGAAACTAGTTGTAAGCGACTTCCCAATCGAGTAGTGGTCTCTTTTTGCAGGTAAAAAGAACTTCTTCGGTCAAGATTTAACCACAAGGCAAATACTCGATCCTCTGAATCCTCAGAAAAGATGTTTTCAACAGTTCCAATCTGAACACCTCTTATATCGTATTCGTCGAAAAGCGGAATTGGCGAGGCCCCCTCAAGGAAAATTTTAGGCCTCATGGTAATCTTTGATTGATCAATTTTTCGCTTTTGACAGGATTGGTTCAAAAAGCATAGCAAAGTTACCATGCAAAAGATTATGAGGGCTTTGTTCATGTTTTAGTAATCATCATTTAATTTGATCCGAAAATCTAAAGTCAATCCATGTATAACTAGTGCAATCCATGAATAAGTGCGAGGAATTATCGTTTTTAACAGAAACTAAAGGGTTGGCTGGTGTCTTGATGGATATTCAGCCGAAATTAACGATGAGTATAAATGAGGCAACGATGGAAGTATTGTTAGATTCCATCGACCTGTTTATCGACTCCATGGCATGTTTTTCGATTCCCTTGTTGGTGACTGAGCAGGCTCCCGAAAAACTTGGAGGAAGCCTAAACCGAATTGCGGAAAAAATTTCAGAATCTACAATTATAAATAAGAATACTTTTTCAGCTTTTGGAGATAGTGTTTTTTGTGAATGGGTGGAGCTTAATGAAATTAAGCATTTGTTACTATCAGGGATTGAAACTTCAATTTGCATTTATTTAACGGCTATTGATGCTTTAAAAAAAGGGCTTGGTGTAACCGTAATTTCCGATTGTGTTTTATCAAGAAGAGATGCAGATGCCACCACTGCTCTCAGTCAACTATCCCAGGCGGGAGCCACCGTTTTAAGTCTGGAGACGATTATATATTCGCTGATGTCCTCCTCGAATCATCCTGAATTTAAAAAGATTTCCAATTTGGTTAAGGCCAGAGCTTTCTAGAATTTTTATGTTAGCATCTACTATGTGTGCAGCCCTGCAGGGAGTTGATGCTATTCCTGTAACGGTTGAAGCTAACGGTGGAGAAAAGGGTGAACCCAGGTGTGTTCTTGTTGGGCTTCCTGATACTGCAGTCAAGGAAGCACTTGACCGTGTTTATTCAAGCATATCAAACTCTGGTTTTTCCCTGCCGAGAACAAGAGTCACGATTAACCTAGCACCTGGAGATTTAAAAAAAGAAGGAGCTTCATTTGATTTGCCTATCGCAGTAGCTATGCTTGCAGCTATTGATCATTTTCAGGGTTCTTTAATGGGAGACTATTTAATCGCTGGTGAGCTTGGTTTGTCAGGAGAAGTCCGAGGAATTAGAGGAGGGTTGGCTATGGCGGTTTTAGCTCGAAAATTGGGAAAAAAGGGGATTATTTTACCCGATGATTCAGCGTGGGAAGCTTCATTGATTGAGGGCTTGCCTGTATATCCAGTAAAATCGTTGGCGGAAACCATTGATTTTCTGTCAGGAAAGATCGATATTGAACCTTTGAGTTCAAGTAGTTACCTCAATTTACTTTCCCAAAGTAAGTCCTTTGACCTGGATTTTAATGAAATAAAAGGGCAGTTGAATTTGAGGCGTGCTGTTGAAATTTCTGTAGCTGGTGGTCATAATTTACTCATTGTTGGCCCGCCTGGATCTGGCAAATCTATGGTTGCAAAAAGAATTCCAACAATCTTACCACCCCCATCTATAGATGAATATTTAGAGATCTTAACTATATTTTCTGTCGGTGGGCTTGCGACTACTATTCAAAAAGGTGGATTATCACGCCCCATTCGTACACCACACCACACGATTAGCGATGTAGGATTGCTTGGGGGGGGGGCTAAACCTGGTCCGGGAGAGATATCTTTGGCTCATCATGGAGTCTTGTTTTTGGACGAGCTTCCTGAGTTTAAGAGATCCGCCCTTGAAGTTCTTCGGCAACCTATTGAAGATGGAACGGTTACCATTTCCCGCAGTGCGGGAAAAATTACCCTGCCTTGCCAGTTTATGTTGGTTGCTGCGATGAATCCATGCCCATGTGGTTATCTAGGTGATGATTCAAATCAATGCCGGTGTTCTATTCCTCAAATTCAAAAATATCGAAATAAAATAAGTGGTCCCTTATTGGACCGTATTGACTTACATGTAGATGCGCCTGCTGTACGGATTTCTGATTTAAAATCAGAAGAGGAAGGGGAAGGGTCTGCTCTGATTCGAGAGAGGGTTATTCAATGCAGAAAGATTCAAGAAAAGAGATTCAAGGATATAAATGTTTCTACGAAAACAAATGCTAATATGTCAGAAAGTTTACTTAACAAATTTTGCAAGATTTCTGCTGAAAATATGGATTTATTATCTTTAGCAATGGAACGCATGTCTTTGTCTGCTCGTGCCTATTCACGAATATTAAAGGTGTCCCGAACCATTGCTGATATGGCTGGTGCTCATGATGTTGAGCGCGAGCACATACTGGAAGCTATTCAATATAGAAGTCTAGATCGCTCCTTATATTAAAACTTTACATTTTATTTTTATTTCTATTATAAATTATTATTTAGTAGCAACCCTTACAAATTATGGACATTACAAATGATACAAGTATTAAAGACCTTGAACGCTTAAAGAAAAAAATAGAGAAGCAAATCAAGGCCAAAAAAAATATTAAATCAAAAAAAGAGAATTTCTATGATTTAATCAAAGATGATCACAAAAAGCATGTTCGCTCTGATGGTAGAAAACTATTTCGCAGTGTAGTTGATTACCTAGAATGTTATGTAAATGGTTTACCTCCCATTGCAAAGTCTACTTTTAACAAAAGATTTGGAATTTCTGCCTCCCGAAAAAAAATCACGCCTGAAATTGTGAGTCAGGTAAAGGCATTTTTAGTAGAGGGCAAAACCTTGAAGGAGATGTCTGAACTTACAGGAATTTCCATTGCGAGTTGCCAAAAGATTAAGTCTGGCGACTACAATTCCTAAAAGTTTTTACAACACATTCCCTGCAAGTGCGGAAGGTAAATGATGACATCTACCTGAATCGTGCTGAAGCCATTGATTACCTAATTGCTGCTTATTCGCTGAAATGGTGCAACACCAAGTGGTCATCAAAGGGGATCATGATATCCTGGCAAGACGCAGAGGGCAATTTGAAGTCCAAAACTATCCTGGCTTACAAATTGAAGAAAAGTAGAGTTGCGAGAATGAAGAAGAGAGATTTAGACTTGGCTTTAATGCTGTGACTTGGATATGGTTTAGAAATCTTCTTCGTCATCAGGGATGTCAAGCCGGTGCATTGTCGTGTCTTCCCCTTTTGTATTTGTTGTGATTACTTTGATGATCTTGCAGTCTTTACCTTGTGCCTGGAATCTCTTTGGTTCCCCATCTGGACCAGTTTTTTGCATTAACCCTGGTTTCTTTTCAATTTCTACACATTCGAGCAAGTCTTTACCGTTATAGCCTTCCTCATGAGAGGTTGAATAGAGCCCGTCGGGGTGTACGAAGCATACAATCCTACCATATCGGATGGTAGTACCCCTTTTGTGACGAACCACATCACCTTTTTCAAAAGTTTTCTTGCTAAACAGCAATTTTCTAGGCGTGTAATGCTTTAATTTAGATCTTTTGGTACGGAATGTTTTCATACCATCAGATCCTTTCTCAAGAGGAGTAAGTTCATCCGGGTGAACTTCTACACACTCAATAGTCGGATCTCCTGGATTATCTGCAAGAATCATCAGCACTTCACCGCACTTTTTTTTACCTTTCGAAGATACAGTTTCTTTGACGAAGTCACCGATCTCGATGTCTTTTTTCTTTTTTTTCTTGGTGGTGGAAATACTCATAAGAATATTTTATTTCATGGATCCAATTAATGCCAATCTTTTTTCTCTGCATTCTGGGCAAATACAAAATTTTCCGTGACCAAAATCCCCAGGGGTAAGCAAGGCGTTATCCTGCTTGCTTTCACCTTTGGCATTCCTGGGCGGGTTTTTATTACCCAGTTTGCTAGTAGCTTGGGTCGTTGCTAGTTTCTTAGCGAGTAATGCTTTTTTCCCCATTTCAAAGCGAAAAGCCACACATTTTTTAAAATCTGTTTTATCAAGTTCTATAGTTGTTTCAAATTTGGAGTTTACCGAAGGGGAAATAACGAGAGATTCGCCCATAATCCCTTTGACCACAACATCCTTAGCTGCATCCAAGGGAGTTGTTGCAATAACCTGTCCGTTCACACCTGTAAGCCTGAAAACAACTGGTTCCTGAATACTCACATCCTTGAGAGGAAATACGGATTTAGGTATCTTTTTCCAATTGCCTACTGCCTTGAGTAACTCCTCTGTGAACTCAGGTTCGATTATTTTTTGTGATTTTTTAATCGCAGGAGGTGCCATCTTTGGCAGACCTGGTAAGGAGGTAGTTTCTCTATTTTTACTCTGTTTTTTTTCTTCCTCAGAAGATAAAGTTTTACCAATTACTTCTGGCTTTGTATTACTAGCCTGGTCTTGAACGGGAAGAGGAACTTTGGACGAGTTAACTTCTTCAACGGGGCTATAGTCAACCTGCTTTTCACATCCCAAAAATCCGAAAATAAAAATTAAAAGTATAAATTTATGAATTTTCATTGAAACGATTCATTTAAAAGTAATGTTTAAGGCAAGACTAATTTTAATAGCAAAATACCTATATTTACCGAATATGTTATACAAGAAAATTGAATTCATTAATTTAACTCTATTTATCACACTCTTAATCACATGTTTGTTTCTAAATGGATCTTTAATAATTGCAGTTGCCCTATGTTCTTTAGGAATAACTTTTAATATTTATTTATATTCTTTAAATAGAAAGAATATATCAGCAGTTATTGAGAAGGAAGATACTGCGATGAATGAAAAAAAAGCAATTTTAAAGGATTTGGATGAAGAACTAAGCCGGCGAAAAAAAGAAGACAATTTTCTTCGTAACTAAAATGTTTCGTTCTACTCCCATTATTACCAGTCGCTTACCACCTGGTATACCATTTATTATTGGAAACGAAGTCGCTGAGCGATTTTCCTTCTACGGTATGCGTAGTGTTTTGCTTGCGTACATGACACTTTACCTTACCCAACCCGATGGGGAATTGGCAGTTTTTGGTGCAAAATCCGCTGAGGCCTGGGTTCATTTATTTGTGGGTTCAGCATATTTTTTCCCCATCGTCGGGGGTCTCGTCGCGGATGCGTTTTGGGGGAAATATAAAACAATTATCATTTTATCGATCTGTTACTGTGCTGGTCATGCTTGCTTGGCTTTTATGGGGGTATGGGGTGATACCAAGTTATGGCTTTTCCTCGGTCTTTTATTGATCGCAATCGGATCAGGTGGTATCAAACCCTGTGTCTCTTCTCATGTGGGTGACCAGTTTTGTGACAAGAATAAGCATCTCATAACAAAAGTTTTTGGTTGGTTTTATTTTTCAATCAACTTGGGTGCTTTTATTTCAGGGTTACTGACGCCTTTTTTGCTTGAGGCGAGAAGGGTAGAGGGTTCTCTTGGTGAATGGCTTTATCCTTATTTTTCATGGATAGTCGGACCCAAAGAGATGGGGGAGGTTATATTTGGTCACCACTATGCCTTTGGTTTACCTGGTGCTCTTATGGCGATCGCGACTGTAATCTTCTGGTTGGGAAGAAATGATTTCACTCATATTCCACCTCGTGGATTTTCTTGGTTTCGCGAGACTTTTTCTCTAGAGAATGTCCGAATACTGCTTCGGTTATCCCTTATTTTTTCATTTGTAATTTTATTTTGGGCTCTCTTTGACCAAATTGGTACCTTATGGCAGGTGCAGGCAAGAAATCTTGACCGTGTGATTCCTGAATGGATTCCTTGGGTAGGGGGTATGGAGATGCTTGCATCTCAGGTGTCTGCAGTATGGAACCCTTTGTTTATCTTACTGCTGATTCCTTGCTTCTCTTCGATTGTTTATCCTTCTTGTGCTAAGTATTTCACTATTACTCCACTCGGGAAAATGAGGTTAGGACTATGGGTGATGGGTGGATCCTTTGCCCTGGTTTCATGGGTTCAGATGAAAATAGATGCTGGGTTGAATCCGAGCGTAATGTGGCAGGTATTGGCCTGCTTTATTTTAACCGTTTCTGAAATTTTAGTTTCAATTACATGCTTAGAATTCGCCTACACACAGGCACCCAAGAGTTTAAAGTCAGTGGTGATGGCTCTCTTTCTTTTAACGGTATCCCTGGGAAATTACTTGGCTTCGGGAGTCAAGTTCTTGCTCGTTGATCAAAATGGCAATTTCTTGCTTTCCGGTGCATCTGAATTTTGGTTTTGGACAATTCTCGTCTGTATTTCCGCAAGCCTTTTCAAAATAGTTGCGTCACGATACAAAACCGTCGATCATTTCCATTGAGCTGCTAGTAAATTTTGATTTCTTTAATTGTCTCGCATCCTTTCAACTTGGAAATTCTTATTTGAATCTGTTTTTTGATAAAAGATAATTCCTGTTTGATTGGACCGCTTGCGGACCGTATAAATAGCTTGCCACTCTTATCTATTCGATCTGGTGCACACTTGGTGGATAGCCTGTTGCCAACCACTTTGTACCAATTTTGAGAAATAACTTGCTCAGGAGAAACTTGGCTTCCAATAGACCAGTCACTCCACGCTTTTTCAATGACGCTGGTGATAGACTTAGGTGTGGATAGAAACATGGTTTCATCCGACTCGGGTAGCCCCATAAAATTAGCAATTAAATCTGTTTTCTTGAAATTCTTTTTTCTTCGGTATCCCATCAAATTAATCCATAGCAAAATTATACTTCTTTAATTTAGTCAATAGTGATAAAAAAAGACTCATGATTATTAAGCCAAGAATTAAAGGTTTTGTTTGCATTACTTCACACCCGGCCGGCTGCCTGGAGAATGTTCGTGACCAGATCAGTCATGCAAAAGAGAACCTTCTCACTCACGAGGATAAACCAAAGCGTGTACTTGTCATTGGTGCATCCACTGGCTACGGCCTTTCAAGTCGTATCTCAGCTACTTTCTCTGCCGGAGCTGAGACCCTTGGTGTTTATTTTGAGCGCCCACCCAAAGAAGATAAACCCGCAAGTGCTGGTTTCTACAATTCGTTAGCTTTTAACAAATTCTCCCAAGAGATAGGTATTCGATCTGTTGACATTAATGGCGATGCATTTTCCAACGAATGTAAGGATGAAGTTATTGAAAAAGCCAAGGAAATGGGG
>Ga0181562_10001267_pt1 | contig 20581 bp, 16 predicted proteins | sample 011ome_26_FD_139344 | JGI IMG/M metagenome (GOLD analysis project Ga0181562, IMG submission 139344) | Coastal salt marsh microbial communities from the Groves Creek Marsh, Skidaway Island, Georgia - 011511BT metaG (megahit assembly) | ecosystem: Environmental > Aquatic > Marine > Intertidal...
GACCAGTTTTTCTGGGAAGGCACCAACCAACGCGACGATGGCTACGGCGGCTCAATGGCGGCCAGAGGCCGCTTTGCAGTCGAGGTCATCGAGGCCTGTCGATCTGAGGTCGGACCGGATTTCCCCATAATTTTACGCTGGTCGCAGTGGAAGCAGCAGGATTTCACCGCGCGTCTCGCGTCAACGCCGCAGTTGCTGGAAGCGTTTTTGCGGCCGCTTATCGACGCGGGTGTCGATGCATTCCACTGCAGTCAGCGCCGGTTCTGGGAGCCCGAATTCGATGACTCTGACATGAATCTGGCGGGGTGGGTGAAGAAACTCACTGGCATGCCGACGATTACGGTTGGCAGCGTCAGCCTCGATCAGGACTTTGTGTCCCAGCCCAACGAAGGCGACGGCGCCATCAGTGAGCCTGCCTCGATTGATCGGTTGCTGGAGATGATGGATCGCGGTGATTTTGACCTTGTCGCCGTTGGTCGAGCGCTCATCGCCAACCCAGACTGGCCCAAGGTGGTCCGTTCTGGCGATACCGCTGACCTTCAGGCCTACAACAAGGACCTTTTGGCGACATTAGCCTGACATCGGGAAAAATTTTGCCTATATTCATCGCTGTCACCAAGTTGTCACAGGGTGGCCCCACAATAGGATAAGTATTCGGCACGCTTCCATCGCGTGTCGGCCTCACAGCTTGCTTCTAGTTCCCAGGAGACGCGTTATGAAACATCCCCTAGCATCCCTTTTCGCGAGCAGAGTGCTCTCGAAGGCGGTTGCCGGCGCCACTTTGGTGGGTCTGGCGACTGCGGTTCCCGGCGTTTATGCACAAGAGACCTCTGCCACAGTACGTGGTGCGGTAAGTACCAGTAGCGGTGAAGCACTGTCTGGGGCGACGGTTGTGGTCACCAGTAATGCCACCGGCGTCAGTAAGACCGTGACCACAGATGAGGGCGGCTTTTATTCGGTAAGAGGCCTTCCGGCGGGTGTTTCCTATGATATCGAGGTGGATGCCAATGGCTGGCAAAAGGCCTCAACCGCCGATCTTTCGCTGGCTGTCGGTCAGTCGGAGGTGATCAACTATCGACTCGATGCCGAGGAGGAAGTGATCGTGCTAGGCAGTCGTGTCGCAGTGGATACCGCGGTCGGCCCCAATGCGGTATTTGATCTCGCGACGCTGCAGGACTCGCCGTCGATCAACCGCAATATCAACGACATCATCCAGCAGGATCCCAGGCTGTATGTCGATCAGTCCCGCGGCGACATCGATGCGGTGCAATGTGCTGGCGCTAACCCGCGTTACAACAGCTTAACTGTTGACGGAGTTCGCCAAAATGACGCCTTCGGTCTCAACAGCAATGGCTACCCCACGCAGCGGATGCCGTTCCCCTACGACGCCATTTCCAGCGTTGCGGTTGAACTGGCGCCCATGGACGTGGTCTACGGCGGTTTCTCGGCCTGTAATATCAACGCGGTTACCAAAACCGGCAGCAACGAATTTTTTGGCTCGGTGTTTTTTGATTACGGCAGTGACTCACTCCGCGGTGACAAGCTTGAGGGTGACAGCATCGAATCACAGGACTATGACGAAACCCGATGGGGTGTCGAGCTTGGCGGTGCCATCATCCCCGACAAGCTGTTCTTCTACGCAGCTTATGAAAAGTACGACGGTGCTGATCTAAACAACCGCGGTGCGATTGGGAGTGGTGCAGTCAATGAAGTGCCGGTAACGCAGGCGGAGCTCGATGAAATCGCCCGTATCTCCCGAGAGGTTTATGGCTTTGAGCCGGGCAGAACGGCTTCAGAGGCCTTCGACTTCGAGGACGAAAAATATCTTTTGAAGGCCGACTGGTACATCAACGATGCGCACCGATTGTCGGCGACCTACATGTATAACGATTCCTTTAACTACACGCCCTCAGATGGCGATTTGGACGAGTTCGAGTTTGACAAGCATTTCTATAAGCGTGGCGCCGAGCTCACCACTTACAACGTCAACTGGTACGCCGATTGGAGCGACCGGTTTTCAACAGAGATTCGCTATTCTTTCAACGACGTGGATTTTCTTCAGCAAGCGGTCGCTGGTAAAGACTTCGCCGAGTTCCGAATTGAGCTCGATGAGGTGGATGTTTACCTCGGCCAAGACGACAGCCGGCAGGCCAACGCGCTAGACACCGAAACAGAACAGCTTGTTATCAGGGGTACCTATACCCTGGGTAACCATACGATCACTGGCGGATTCGAGCGCGAGGATCTGCAGATGTACAACCTGTTCTACCAACACGTCGACACCGAAATTCGTTTCGACGGCATCGAGAATTTTGCGGCGGGTCAGGCTGCCCGTGTCTACTACGGCAACGCCATCTCGAATGACGAGCGGGACGCGGCCGTGGACTGGGGCTATGCCGTGAATTCGGCTTACATTCAGGACGAATGGCAGATTACCGATCGGCTGGAGTTGACCATCGGTCTGCGCTACGACTGGTACGAATCGAGTGACCAGCCTAACCTCAATCCGGATTTCGTCGCGGATTATGGTTTTCCCAACAATGCAACGTTGGACAATCTTGATCTAATGTTGCCGCGCTTCGGGTTCACCTGGGACGCCACCGATACGATCACCGTCCGGGGTGGCATCGGGTTATTCTCGGGCGGCAATCCGAACGTGTGGTACTCCAATGTATTCTCGAATACCAACACAACCGCAGTGCAGACACAGATCCGCGGCGTAGACTTGTTCGCGCAGGAGTGGGTGAACTGTGAATCCACGGCACCAACCTGTGGTCCCGGCTGGGGCGTGCCGTCCCAGCAGGCCGAGCAGGTTGCAGCCGGTGACGGCAGTAACTTCGAGATCGTGTATCTGGACCCTGACTTCGAGGCGCCGACCGAGTGGAAATACTCCTTGGGCATGACCTGGGAGTTCGGCAATGGTTATGTGTTGACCGCCGATGCCCTGATCACCCGCGGCGACGATACGGCCATCTACAAGCATGGCGATCTCGACTTTACCGGTGAGTACAACGACATGGGTTACCCCGTGTACGATTCGGCGCGGCTGCCGACTTTTGTGCTCACCAACAGTTCCAAGGGTAATGAGTCAGAGTCACTCAGTTTCAGCCTCTTCAAAACCTTTGAAAGCGGCTGGGATATGCGGCTCGGCTACGCCTGGACCGATGCAAAAGACGTGAACCCGATGACCTCCTCAGTCGCGTTCTCCAACTATGTGAACCGTGCTTTCTATGATCCTGAGGAAGAGGTGCTGTCCACCTCCAATTACAACATCGAGCACCGCTTTACAGGTGTGTTCAACTACACCGCCAACTGGTTCGGTGAGTACCGCACGCGCTTCTCGATTTATGGTCAGGCCAGCTCTGGCGTACCGTATAGCACCACTATCGGCGGCTTTGAGGGTACTGTGTTGGCTTATGGCTTTACGCCCTACCTCGATTTCCTTGAGCATGTCCTCGAGGAGCCCGGTACCCGTAACGACAACAACGGTAGCTGGTGGCGCAAGGTGGATATGCGCATCAGTCAGGAGTTCCCGGGCTTCGCGGATTCACACCGCGGCAGCGCCTACGTCGTCATCGATAACCTCACCAACCTGCTCAACGACGATTGGGGTGTGATGTACAAGGCGAACTTCCCCTACGGTGTGACGCAGGATGACATCAATGATGGCCGCGCAGAGTCGCGTATTGGCGACGCTTCGCTGTGGGAGATTCGTGTGGGCTTCAACTATCGTTTCTGATTAAACGCAGACCTGATGATAAGGCGCCTTCGGGCGCCTTTTTTGATGCTGTCTATGGGTGGCTGACGATGCAACGAGGTGCTTTGTCATCAATGCAAGGCGTGGGTCGAGGCCCGCCGGTGGTCGGTAATTGTGCCGACAGCGGGAGAGCGTCGGCAGGGCATAAAACGCGACTTATCGGTCACTCAGACCGTGTGAGCGGGCCGGCGGTGGCGTGAGTCGAGTGAGGAGCCGTCGCCGCACTATTTCTGGAGGCTCCAAAATAAAACACGTGTCGTAAAACGCTGCTTGGTCTACAGTGGCGCGCCGACACAAAGCGACCCCGAAATGCCATGTTGAACCCCGCCCCCATTGCCGTTTCTCCGGCCGGCTCTCGTTGGCTGGTGTCGATGACCGTGCTCGCGGTTTATATCTGCATGATCGACCGGATCGCGATCTCCATTGCCATTATTCCCATGGCTGAGGAAAACGGTTGGTCCCCGACCATTCAGGGTGCGGTCATGTCGGCTTTTTTTCTGGGCTACGTCACGCTTCAGATACCGGCCGGCTATTTATCGGATCGGTTTGGCGGCAAGTGGGTGCTCGGGTTGGGTGTACTGTTTTGGTCGCTATTTACGCTGCTGACGCCTGCTTCTGCCGCTTTGGGTATCAGCATGTTGTTGGCGTGCCGATTTTTGATGGGGGTCGCCGAGGCGGTTACCTGGCCTTCTATTTATTCGCTGTACTCGCGTTGGGTGCATCCTGATCGACGCGCCTCGGCGGTCGGGCTGATGAATTCGGGTATCTCGGGTGGGAGTGTAATCGCCCTCATCTGCACGCCGTGGTTGATTAGCGTGTGGTCGTGGCAGGGTGCTTTTTATTTATATGGGCTACTGGGCATCCTGTGGTTTGCGATCTGGGCACCGATAGCGCGTTCACGACCGGCTGACAGAACCGATTGGGATACGTCTGAAGCCCCTCTGACGAACCCGGCGTCGGTGCAGGCTGCAGATCAAAGGGAGACGTATTCACAACCGGTCTATCCCCGGCTGACGGTGCGCGGCATGTTGCGGTCTCGCGCCGTGTGGGCCATTGCCATCGCCCACGTTTGTATTAATTGGTCTCTATACCTAGTGCTGTCTTGGTTCCCGACGTTTGTGAATCGCGAGCTGGGCGCCGATCTGCAGCTTGCGGGTTTTTTGGCGCTCGCGCCTGTACTGGTGTCGCTCATCATGGCGCCCACTGCCGGCAGACTATTTGATCGACTGGTGGCCCGTGGTGGGGATCGCCTCAAAATACGGCGCTGGATGCAAACCATCGCTTTTCTCGGTATCACCGGCGCTATGCTGGGTATTACTCTGACTGAATCTTTGGTCGTCAGTGTCATCGTGATCACACTGAGCAATGCGCTCACGGCGTTTTCCATCGGCGGCTTCGCGACCAATCACCTCGACATCGCACCGAATCAATCGGGTCTTCTGATGGGGGTGACCAATACGCTCGCAGCTGTGTCCTCCAGTCTCTCAGTCTTTGTATCGGGCTGGATTCAGGACGCAACAGGTGGTTGGGATGCTGTATTTCAAACGGCAGCTGGGGTTTCGCTACTGGGTGCGGTGATCTACGTCCGAATGTCAGGTGTGAAGCGTGAGTTTGACTGATCAGCGTGCGAAAGCGCCAAAAGGCCTCGTCATTATGGCCTTAAACCGCACCAATAAATAACTATTGGTAATGATTATAAAAATTAACATCTCCCAAAGTTAAAAATATAGATTTTAAAGCCCTTTCCCGCCGATTTAGAGCGATGATAATCCTATAATCCCGCCCTCGTAATGAGGCCATTCGGCTGGTAAAAACAGGGAGCACAAGGATGTTCAAGACCGCACTCAATCTATTAAATAACCTATATGTATTATTTATACCAATATGCGTCTCTTCGGTAATAGTCTATTCCGTTGAGCGTCTCGTATAGCGCTGGCAGTGACGGCCTGTCGCCCAATAGCATCCGACAGCGCTCCCGCGGCCTTTTTGCGGCAGTGCCATCGATCCGGTTGCGCGCTGCTGGGGTGCGTCATGTTGCAAACCGTGCTCACCATGGGTGATTTAGGCAGGCCAGTGTCCAGACGCGGATGGGCGCGGTACAGTAGCGCCCTGAATTGGGGCCAATGGGGCCAGATGCATGATCAGCCTGTTGGGCGTAGTTGTTCTTTTATTGGTTGCCGTCGGGCTATCTTCTGATCGATCTGCCATTCAGCTCAGAACGGTAGGGTTAGCGTTTGCACTCCAGGTTGGTATTGGCTTCGTGGCACTGTTTACCGACTGGGGCATCGCTGCACTAGGTACCGCTTCCGAATACGTCTCGGTACTGTTGTCGTATAGTCGTGCGGGCATGGAGTTCATGTTCGGGGGTCTAGTCGGGCCGACCGAATCCTTGGGATTTATCTTCGCTTTCAGTGTGCTTCCCGTAGTGATTTTCTTCAGCTCGCTGATCGCCGTGCTGTATCACGCGCGAATCATGCAGTGGATGATCCGGATCATGGGCGGAGGGCTGCGCGCCATCCTGCGCACCAGTCACACCGAGTCGCTGTCTGCCGCAGCGAATGTGTTTGTGGGGCAGGCTGAGGCACCGTTGGTTGCACGGCCCTACATCCCGGGTATGACCCGTTCTGAATTGTTTGCGGTGATGGTAGGCGGCATGGCCTCAATCGCCGGGTCTGTCATGGCGGGTTATGTGGCACTGGGCGTGCCGCTGGAGTACCTGTTGGCTGCGAGCTTCATGGCCGCCCCGGGCGGTTTGCTCATGGCAAAACTGATGGAGCCCGAGACGGACACGCCTGCTGAGCCCGAGCAAGGAGAGCAGTTGGCCAGCGAGCAGTACATCAACTTCATTGATGCTGCGGCCACCGGAGCGATGAACGGGCTGCAGATGGTCGGTGCCATCGGTGCAATGTTGTTGGCCTTTATCGCATTGATCGCCATGATGAATGGCATGCTGGAGTCAGTCGGGCTATGGGTGGGTGTGGAGCAACTGACCTTGGAGCGTGTGCTGGGCAGTTTGTTGCAGCCGCTGGCTTGGGCACTGGGCATCCCTTGGGAGGAAGCACAGCTGGCCGGGAGTCTGATTGGACAAAAATTCATCCTGAATGAGTTTGTGGCTTACGTCAGCTTCAGTGAGGTCGCTGATCAGCTGTCACCGCTGGCGCAGGCTATTGTCATCTTCGCGTTGTGCGGATTCGCCAATTTATCGTCCATCGCCATCTTATTGGGTGGGCTCGGCGCGGTCGCCCCGGGCCGCCGTGACGATATTTCGCGGTACGGCTTCAGAGCCTTGATTGCGGCGAGTCTGTCGAACCTGATGAGCGCCGCGTTGGCGGGCTTTTTTCTGACGCTTGGCGGCGTCTAACGGAAAGCCGGTGCCCGTGGTCCCCGAATTGCCACCTGTTTCTTATTTGGCATCAGACTTTGATGCGTCTTTTATGGCGTCATTGCACGAGTATGGTTTCGCCGCAGTGGTTGATCATCCTCTCGACGGCGAACGCATTTCACGCATCTATCGAGACTGGCTGACCTTTTTTGGCACCGACGCGGTGGCAGAGTTCGAGATGGATCCGGAGCGTCAGGACGGCTATTTTTCGCTGTCTCAGGCTGAGTCCGCCAAGGGCTATGTCGAACGAGATCACAAAGAGTATTTTCAGTTTTATCCCTGGGGTCGATGTCCGGAGGCATTGCAAAGCGACTTGGCAGAGCACTTCGATGCAGCGGTGCAACTCGGTGCTGAGCTACTCACCTGCATCGCTCGCAGCTTGCCGGCAGACATTACATCGGGTCTCAGCGAACCGCTGCGCGATATGATTCACGACAGCGAGCAGTCGATGCTGCGGGTGTTGCATTATCCTCCTGTCCCGGCGAGGCAGTCTGTGCTCCGCGCGGCGCCGCATGAGGATATCAATTTGCTGACCTTGCTCCCTGAGGCGGACGGCCCCGGCCTGGAATTACGGTTGCGCAATGGAGAGTGGGTGTCAGTGCCCCACAAGCCGGGTCAGCTGATTGTTAATATCGGCGACATGCTGCAGGAGGCTACGGGCGGATATCTCCCTTCAACCACCCATCGAGTGGCGGCCTCTGATGCGGCAACACTGTCGACAAGCCGCATGTCACTGCCACTGTTTTTGCACCCGCGGCCAGAAGTTGTATTGTCTTCGCGTTACACCGCGAGACAGTATCTATCGCAGCGGCTCGACGAGTTGGGTGTCACCTGACATGGCCCGGTACTGGCTGGCCTCATTAACGTGCAATGTGATGGGTCGGAAGCTTCTATATGGTCTCGTGATAGGACTCGCTCTGCTTAATAGCGTGAACAGTGGGGCGGCCGATGCGCGCATCGCCGTGGCCGCTAACTTTCGCGAGACTGCTGCGGCGATTGCTCAATACCTTGAAAGTCACTCCGCGCATCGCTACGAAATCATAGCCGGCTCCACCGGTAAGCTGGCGGGACAGATTGTCAGCGGCGCGCCTTTCGATGTTTTGATGGCCGCTGATGAGCGACGACCTCAACAGCTGGTCGATCTCGGCATGGCGTTGCCCGATTCCCAGGTTATCTATGCCGTTGGAGAGCTGGGTCTGTGGTGGCCTGATGCAGCCTCTCACATCGCCATTGATGCTCTGCAAGCCTTGGACCCCCGGGAGGTCTGCATTGCCAATCCGGCCTTCGCCCCCTACGGCGAGGCAGCATGGGCACTGTTGAATCGATCGACGATCACAACTGAATGGCTGCGCCGTATTGTCCGTGTCGACAACGTCAATTTGGTTACCGGTTTGGTCGCGCAAAAACAGGTTAAGGCGGGTTTTATAGCGCGATCGTCGCTGATTGCGGGTCAGCGGACAGGTACCGTCTCTGCGGAGCCCAACGAGGTGCTGTGGTTGTCAAACCAAGCAGGTATCGCGCAGGCTCTAGTGGTGATGCGGCGGGCCCGTGATAACGAAGCAGCGCAGTACTGGGTAGAGCAACTTCGCGGCGAGGCAGTGCGCGCATTGATCGTTCGTGACGGTTATCACGTGCCCCAGGAGCAGGGGTGATAACGGGAGATCTTCAGGCGGTTGCGCTAACGGCGTTACTGGCAGGTGTGACGACGCTGTTGCTCATTCCGATTGCATCGCCCCTGGCGTGGTGGTTGTCGCGATCGCGCTCCTCAATTCGGTCGATGATTGAAGCGGTGGTGGCGCTGCCGCTGGTCCTACCCCCCACCGTGCTCGGTTTCTATTTGCTGGTGCTGCTTAATCCCGAGTCAACCGTTGGCGGCATGTGGGTGAGATTGACGGGATCCTCGCTGACCTTTTCTTTTTCAGGCTTGGTGCTGGCGTCGATGATCTATTCTTTGCCTTTTATGGTGCAGCCGCTCCACGCGGCATTTCGCGCCGTACCCCAAAGCACCCTCGAGGCCGCTGCCACCATGAACGCGTCACCTTGGGACCGTTGGCTGAACGTCGTTTTGCCCATGACTCTGCGCGGTTACATTACGGGAGCCGTTCTGACTTTTGCCCACACCGTCGGTGAATTTGGTGTGGTGCTCATGATGGGCGGCAATATCCCGGGTGAGACACGAGTGGTGTCAATTGCTATCTATGAGCACGTCGAAACCTTGAACTATGACGCTGCGCAAACCTTGGCACTCGCCTTGCTCTGCTTTTCATTCGTCTCTCTGTGGGCGGTGTACCGTTTTGCGGGACACCGCTTTGAGGTACTGCGGGGATGACTATGCGCCTGGGTATTGAGGGCTATCTTGAAAGACCACAGTTCCGACTCGACCTGTCCTTGGATCTTGATCTGACTAAACCGCTGGGGGTGCTCGGGTCTACTGGCGCCGGCAAGACTACCCTGTTGCGAGCGATTGCAGGTTTGGAGCCAGACTTTGAGGGCCGCATAACGTTTGGATCAGAGCGCTGGAGTGAGGGTACTCGGTTTGATTTGACGCCCACCCATCGCCGTGGAAGCGGCATGGTGTTTCAGGATGGCCGTCTGTTGCCGGGCAAAACCGTGGCGGAGAACCTGACGTTTGCCAGTCGCCGTGCCCGCGCTGTCGCGTCCTCAGTCAGTGAGGAGGAGGTCATCCGGGAGCTCGATCTCGATCATTTAATGAACCAAATGACTGAGTCCCTGTCCGGTGGGGAGCGGCAGCGGGTGGCGCTGGCGCGCGCGCTTCTCCTAAGGCCGAAACTTTTACTGATGGATGAGCCCCTGTCGGCCAACGACTTGGGCCATCGCCAGCACATAGCGGACTGTCTGGCTCGATGGCTGGCCGCCGAACAGACGCCGCTGATTTATGTATCCCATGCAGCCCATGAACTGGCGCAACTGACTACCCAGTTACTCACCCTCAAGGGCGGTACCGTAACGACGCTGGGCGAGACTGCGAGGTTGTTGCCGCAAACGCATGCTGGCGTCCAGACACGTGCGCATCGTGCGGTAGTGGTCGGGTCTGATCCCAGCCAGGGCTCGCTCACTCTTCAGTGGGAGGGGGCAGCACCATTCGCCGCGGAGGCTTTTCGCTTGGGTGATGTGGTAAAGGTCAGGCCTGCTGCGACTAGGGATTCAGCCTTCGGCGCGCCGCTGCCACCACAGGCCGAGCAGAATGAGCGCGAGACCGACTAAGGTATAAGCGCGCACGGGTTCTCCCGCTACCAGCCAGATCAGCACCAGAGACAGCGGCGGCGACAGGAAGATCAGGCTTGAAATCCGCAACGTCGAGGAGGTCATCTTCATGGCGTTCATCCACAGCACAAAGGCAATCCCCATCTCGAACACGCCGACATAGATGCCGCCGGCCCAACCCTGCCAGGCGGCAGGCAAAGGCGTGCCTGTCCACCACAACAGGGCCACCAGTAGGGGCAGTGCACCTGAGAAGTTGAGGAACAGATTCACTTCAGGATCCAACGCAAACCGGGTGTTAAGCACCCAATACAGACTCCAGATGAGTGTGCTCAGCAGCGCGAGCCCCACGCCCAGTGGTTGAGCAAAGTCGAGTGACCATGGACTGCCGCGTGTGGCGATGATCACGATCCCAAAATAGCTTATGCCCGTTGCAAGCAGTGCCGACGCAGTCAGCCTTTGTTTCAGTATCGGGGCCGCGATCACCGCGAGCGTGATACCCCACGAATAGTTGATGGCCATGGCTTCTTGCGCAGGAAGCCTGTCGTATGCGGCGAATAGCACGAGGTAATAGAGCCCGGGGTTCATCCAGCCCACCAGCAAGCTGGTAAGCCCCTGTTTCGGCGACGTATTGCGCAGGGCCTGCCACCGCACCGGCCGCAGCAGTCGAATGGCGAAAAAGCACCAGCTCACCGCTACCGCCCATGTCACGAGTTGAAGCGGCGTCAGGTAGGTGAGGCTCAGGCTGAAGGCGGTGGCGACGGTGCTCCAGAGCATCACTGCTCCCAAACCCAACTGCACTGCGCGACGATCGGACTCTGACATGGCTAAGCTTCCAACATACAGGCTTCGCAGGCCTTAGCGCTCCTGTGCGCAACGTGACAAGATACGGACTTTATCGGTCAAACTGGAGCCCACAGCATGGGACACATTGGTGAGCATGTCACTCTCGACGAACCCGCCTATATTCACGAGAGTGCTTGGCTATACGGAAAGGTCTATGTGGGTCCCGGGGCGTCAATCTGGCCAAATGTGGTAACCCGTGCGGAGACATTTGAGATTCGCATTGGTGCACGCACCAATATTCAGGACTTCGTCATGATTCACGTCGGGATCGCGTCGCCAACCATTATTGGCGAGGATTGTTCGATCACCCACCATGCCACGCTACATGGTTGCGATATTGGTGATCGATGCTTAATCGGGATAAACGCCACCATCATGGATGGCGCAAAAGTAGGTGAGAACTCCATTGTCGCGGGTCATACCATCATCACCGAGAACAAAGAGTTCCCTCCCAATTCAGTGATCGCTGGTGTGCCCGGCAAGGTGGTGGCGACCCGGGACTGCGGCGATGCCAATCGGTTGAATGCCCAGTTCTACAGTGCTTGTGCGGCGCAGTACAGCGAGGGTGTCGACCGGTTGTCTGATGAGGCGCTTAAGCAATTCGCGAGTCTGGCCAAGCCAGCCGATTGATATCGGGGCGGTGGTCTGGATTGCAATGCGTGTCTTCCATGCGCGAACGCAGCCTGACGCACAGCGCCGCGAAAAGCGCTACCAGGACGGCTAAGGCAAGACCGGCTCAGCCTCAGTGGCCCCCAGCAATGCCGTCAGGCCCCCGGCGTTGTGCGCGTTGTCAAAGCCAGCCGTTCGTAATGCGGTCTCGGCTTGCCCCGAGCGATTACCGCTGCGGCAGTACAGAATGATTGCATCCCCACTGGCGATACCCAGCGTCTCGAGGCCCTTATTGATGCTGTCGTGGGGGATGTTTATGGCGCCAGGGTAATGACCGCTTGAGAACTCTTCCGGGGTTCGCACATCGACAATCAGTGCTCCCTCGGCCATCATTGCCAAAATGCCCGGATCAACCACTTTGATGGGGGTGTCGTCCGTGCCACCGCAAGCCACCAAGGACCCTAAAAAGACTGCAAACAGAACGGCTCTCATGATTAGCCCCTCTTGAAAGAGGGGCTGAGTGTACCAGCCAGGGGGTGAGCCAGCGCGTCGCGGTCAGGCGACGGCTGGCTTTGTTGAGTGAGGCGTTTCAGCGCTGGCGTCCAAGCGCGCGGTATTCTCAAAGATCCAGTCTCGAGCCGCTGTTAATGCCTCCAGTCGAGTTGCAAACCGGATGTCAGTGGGCAAATGCACGTTAACCCCCAGACCTTCAAAGCTGGCGGCGACCTCATCGTTAATTCCGCAAACGTAGAGATGTTTGCCCGCGTGGGCTGCATCCTGAGCGATCGTCTCAACGGCGCGCACTGCCGACACATCCATAAACGGCACCCTGCCAAAATCGAGCACTAACGACATGTGGTGTGTGGGGCTAATCCGCTCTCTTACGTGGTGTCCCAAGTCAGCTGCTGCGCCAAAGCTCAGGGGGCCGCCAAAGTCGAAATAGGTCAGACGGTCACCGCACTCTTTCACCAGGGCGGTTTCCTTGTCTGACAAGCTGTCCTTGGAATCATCGCTCTCACCCGCAGCCGCGGCGAGCTGCGCATCGGCAACTTGCTTCACAAACGCAACTGCCGCGATAACAACCCCTGCGACAACGGCAGTGATCAGATCCACGAACACGGTCAGGCTGAGCACCATCACCATCAAGATGAGATCAAAGCGAGGCCCTTTGTGGGCCCGCTTAAGATATGAGAGATCAATAATGTCGTAGCCGACTTTGACAAGAATGCCCGCCAACACAGCATGAGGGATTTTTGAGGCCAACGGCGCAAGAATCAAAACCACCGCCAATAGCAACATACTGTGCAACATGCCCGAGATTTTCGTTACGCCCCCGGTGCGGATATTCACAACCGTCCGCATGGTGGCGCCGGCACCGGGGATACCGCCAAAAAAGCCAGCTGCAACGTTGCCCACGCCTTGCCCAATCAACTCACGATTGGATTGGTGGCGGGTGCGGGTCATGTTGTCGGCCACAAGCGACGTGAGCAGACTGTCTATCGCGCCCAAGATCGCAAGGATCAGTGCCGCCTCGAACACAATGAGCAACGTATCATTGGAGAAGGTGGGCATGATGAATTCAGGAAGCCCGGTCGGAATGGCACCGAGCACCGGCACATTACTCAGAGCCAGACTGACCAAAGTGCCGACGATGAGTGCCGCCAATGGACCTGGCAGATACCGCCCCCATGTGGCAGGCCACATAAAGACCATGCCCAGCGTGAGTAGCCCTATGCCCAGTGCTTCCATATTCGGATTGCTGATGGCGTTAGGAACCTCCATGAGTGCGGGAATGGTGCCGCCGCCCTCGGGCTCGTGCCCAAATAGCCGGGCGAGCTGCAGCGCAATAATGATGCAGCCAATGCCGCTCATGAAACCTGATACCACTGGATACGGCACCAGGCGGATGTATTGGCCAAACCCGAGCACGCCAAAAACGATCTGTATCAGACCGGCGAGCACCACGGTGGCGAAGACCAGCGACAGGTCGCCGCTTAATGAGGCAAACACCCCGGCAAAGACAACGATCATCGGACCGGTTGGTCCCGAAATTTGTGAGGGGGTGCCGCCGAATAGCGCGGCAAAGAAGCCGACCAAAATGGCGCCATACACACCGGCAATGGGCCCGGCACCAGAGGCTTCGCCAAACGCCAGAGCAAGCGGCAACGCGACGACCCCAGCGGTCAGGCCGCCGAAGATGTCGCCGCGCAGATGTGTTAAGTCAAAAAACCGGGACATTTTAAAATAACTCCGTAGGCTCGAATCAGTGCAACAAAGCGGCGTACTGCTCTGCCACAGGTTTGAATTGGTTGGTGGCCGCGTCGTGACAAGTCACGTCGCCCGTACCGATGTGATACACCCAGCCATGCAGGTCGAGGCTGCCAGACTCCATTGCTGCGCTGACCGCTGGGTGCGTTATCAGGTTTTGTAGCTGCAGCAGCACATTGGCTTCGGTCACTGCAAGCAGTGGGTCGTCGGCGCCATCCGCTGCTCTAGCAGCGGCTTCGGCGTAGCCAAGCCATTCGTAGACTTTTGGTAGAGCGGCGACGGCTTCACGATTCATTGCGCCCTTCATTGCGCCGCAATCCGTGTGTCCCATCACAATGATGTGTTTCACACCCAAGGCAGCTACACCGAACTCTACCGAGGCCGCGATGTCGCCGCTGTACTCGGGCAGCGGGGGCACAATATTGCCTGCGTTACGGCAGATGAAGAGGTCACCGGGCTGGGTTTGGGTGATGAGTCCGGGGTCGATACGAGAGTCTGCGCAGGTCACCAACAGCACGTCGGGCGACTGAGCGCTGGCCAATCGATCAAACAAGTCTTGCTTGGCGGGTTGCGCGTCTTGCTGAAAGCGCAGGATTCCCTCAATGACGGATTTCATGTTGTGTCGGACCCTTTTTCGTTCCAATGAATTTCTCGGGTGTGCTTTATACGTGATAGGAAAAATAAAGATCATCGGTTTTTGTGATAGATTTAATCTATCACTCGAGCGTTGGCGTATAGGCCAAAGCACAGGCCAGCTTGTGGCCATGTGGCCATCACAAGGGCATCGGTATGTCGAATCCAGAACAGTTAACTTTTAAACAGATCCGATACTTTCAGAGCATTGCCGAGGCGGGGAGCTTTCGCCGCGCGGCGGAGCGACTGGGCGTCACACAACCAACCTTGACGGTCCAAATCGCGGCAATGGAAGAGGCGCTGGCCACGACACTGTTTGAGCGGCAACGTAATGGCGTGGTGCCCACGCCGCTTGCGCGCGAGCTGTTGCCAAGAGCGCGCAGAATCGCCGAAGAGATGAAGGGTTTTGCCGACCAGGCCCGAGGTGTATCGGGTCAGAGCACCTATCGGCTGGGGGTGACGCCGACTCTAGGCCCTTACGTGCTCCCCAGAGTGCTGCCCTTTGTGCACCAACGGTTTGAGGATCTGCGACTCTACGTGCGCGAGGCGATCCCTGCACAGCTCACCACGGATCTTCGTTCAGCGGTTCACGACGTGATCTTGACCACGCTACCTCTGCAGAGCGACGAGCTCGAGGTGGTGCCCCTCTTTCGTGAGTCGTTGAAGCTTGCATTGCCGCTTGAGCACCCGCTCGCTTCGCAGGCCATAATCTTGGGGACTGACTTGGTCGGCGAAGCGGTGCTCACAATTGATGAGCAGCATCTTTACCACCGTCAGGTCAGTGCCTTGTGCGAGAGCTTGGGTGCGACGGTGAACCGCGATTACGAGGGCACCTCGCTGGATACCCTCCGGCAAATGGTGGTAATGGGCATGGGCATCACTTTTCTGCCTTCACTGTATGTTGCAAGTGAGATTGGCGACTCGGACACGCTCCGCGTGACCGATGTGAAAGGCGTCAATATGAATCGCGACCATGCGTTGGTGTGGCGAAGGCGGTCACCGGCTCGGGTCTTTTTTCGGCAGCTAGCTGACACGATGAAAGCGATTGCCGATGAGCATTTGGCGGAGGAAGTCACACTTCTGTGACTTTGAAAGGATAATGACGCACAATGCCGCCCCCGCAAACAGCTGACCTGCACCATGCATCGCATACAGACCTACAACACCATTTCTCCCAAGGGACTTGATCGCTTTGAGCGTGACCGGTATGAGGTCGGACAGGGCATTGCGCGCCCTGATGCATTGCTGTTACGGAGCCACAAGCTTCAGGATGCCGAGATATTCGAGTCCGTCACCGCCATTGCTCGCGCGGGGGCCGGCGTTAACAACATTCCGCTCGCGCTCTGCAGCGAGCGCGGTATCCCGGTGTTCAACACACCTGGCGCCAACGCGAACGCGGTGAAAGAGTTAGTCGCAGCAGCCATGTTGCTCGCCTCCCGGGATATTGTGGGGGGTATCGCCTTTGCGCAGTCGCAGGACCCTGGCATGTCCGCGCAGGCAATGAATGCGCTCATGGAAAAAGAGAAGAAACGCTTTGCTGGCGCAGAGCTGGCTGGGAAAACGCTTGGTGTCGTTGGGTTGGGTGCAATCGGTAGTTTGGTTGCGCGCCTCGGGTTGAACTTTGGTATGGAGGTCGTCGGATTTGATCCAGCCCTGTCTGTCGAGGCGGCGTGGCGCCTACCCAGCGAAGTACAGCGCATGGAAAACGTACAGTCGCTGTTTAGCCGAAGCGATTTTGTGAGTTTGCATCTGCCGGTACTCGACAGCACCCGCGGCTTGATCAATGCCGAGATGTTGGAGCATTTTCGCAAAGGAAGCTGCCTATTGAATTTTGCGCGCGAGGAAATCGTTTCAACCGAGGCAATCGTAGCCGCGCTGGATGCCGGGCAACTGCGATGCTATGTGGCTGATTTCCCCAGCCCACTCTTGATGGGTCCGACCGATGCTTTGCTCATGCCCCACATCGGAGCGAGCACCGCCGAGGCGGAAGAAAATTGCGCCATCATGGCGGCCAACCAGCTCAAAGCTTTCCTTGAGCATGGCAACATTCGCAACTCGGTGAATTTCCCCGCCATTGAGCTTGAGAGAACGACTGACTATCGGATGACGATCGCCAACCGTAACGAGCCGGGTATGCTGAGTCATATCCTGACCCTGATTGGCGATGACGGTTTGAACGTGGCTGATCTGCTGAATAAAAGCGTCGGCGATATTGCCTATAACATTATCGATCTGGACGAGATCCCACAGGCGGCCCTGCTAGACAAAATTAGGGGCCTTGAGGGGGTGATTAATCTGCGGTTGATCGAGGGATCTCCAACCTAGCCCGACGCGTCCATTTGCGACATCTCCTCGTTCGCTTCCTTGAGTCGTGCGGCGCAGACATTGCCGCTCGTGCTCATGCGATCGAGCACGTTGCGGATCAGGATAGATATCCCGCCCGTCACATAAGCCAGGCCGCCGGCGACCACAGTGTTACCGGGGTTTAAGGACAGTCGCGGATCAGCGAGTGTGCCCGTGACCTCGATATAGGGGTTGATCAAGCTCGACATACTGAATCCCAGGCCTTTCTGAGGCACCGTCTTAAACTGTACCTGTATTTTTTCTGTCGATAGATCAGCCGCGGCGTCAGCAAAAATCTTCACGTTGGGGGTGTCGACCACAACGGCGGGTTTACCACTCAGTTTGCCCGAAGATATGGTGGCAAAAACTGCGCCGCAGTTAATACTGGTGCTTTCCTGTTGTTCCTGAAAGGGATTTAGTGCATCTGACAGCTCCTGCAGAAAACTGTTGGTGATGCGATCCAAGCCGGCGTTCAGCACTTTTCCTTCACTCATGGTCACGTTCAGGTAGCCATCAAGATTCGCGGCAAGTTCGCGGCTACTGTGCCCTGACCCATTGAGCCGCAGTTTGATGTAGTAGGGCGGCAGGGTATTGATGTCCTCAGAGGGTGCCTTGGGAATGCCCAGCACCAGATCTGTGCCGTCAATACGAAGGGAGAGGATGGGTACGCCGTCGGGATCGTCAACCAGCTCAGCGGTCAGCGTGGAGATGCCGCCGCGTTCATTCGCCGCTTCTGCTTTTTCGATGCGAATGCCGTCACGGCCCATAGATGCAAGGATATCGACCGCTAATACGGGTCGGGGCAGTCCAATGAGCTCACCGATCTTGATTGAGGCGTCGGCTTGAAATGCGTCCAGCTGCGCCCAGTGGAGCGGGTAGTCTGGTATGAGGCGCTGACGCTTGTCAGCAGAACTCACGGCGTCTTCTAGGCCCTCGTCTGTAGCGTCGGAAGCCGCATTATCGCGCGGCAACCAGGGTGTCAGATCAATCCGCTGGCTTGACATGGCCAGCGAGACAGCAGGCGCAGAGGGGTTGATCGCTTGGCCAGTGATAGAGAGATCCGTGTTCCCCGAGCGCACATCGAACTGGTCGACCACCAGTGCGCCGCCGCGAGAATCAACATCCAGCGTGATGTGCAAATCCTCTTCTGGCAGGGGATGTCCCAGCAAATCGCCGAATACTGAGAGGCTTGCCGTATCGAACTGCCCATTAAAGTGGCTGTTGGCAAACTCTTGGCCCTCCAGTTCCAAAAAGCCCGAGCCTGTGATCAACGTCTGCGCTGACTCGACCCGCAAGGTCTTCACCGACCACATCCTGGAAGTCAGCTCACCACTAGCGCGCACTTCCATGGGAATAGACAGTGCCGGTGCGGGGACCGCGGTGTCGGGCGCATAGTCGATCAGGTCTGGTGTACTGGCGCGGAAGTCGAATTGCACGGTGAACTGATTGAGATCCGCTAATAGATCGCCGGCGATGGTGGAGGAGCCGTAGGTTAATTCCCCGTCGATCAAATCAATCCGCTCCTGCTGCCATTTGGCGCGGCCATCATAGGTAATCGGTTTGTCCAAATGGGCCGGGAGTTCGATTTGCGTCAGTAGCGGCTTCAGGCTGGGTACATTGAGCTGCCAATCGCCCGACACCGACGCGCTTTCAGCTGACAAATTCACTTTGCCAGTGAAGCGGCCTGTTGCCTCATCGATCGTCAGCTGGCCCCCGTCGATACTCAGTTCCAGTGGCGCAGGGTAGGTAAACGCGCCCTCGATAGCGGCGGGTAACAGGGGGATCGTTGCGTCGTCTGAAACCCAGGGCGATAGTGTCGAGCGCAGATCGCCAATTTGTGCCGACATGTCGACCCGGGTCGTGTGTTGTGCGGCACCCCAGCCGACCATGCCTGTGGCCTGCGCCACATCCTCACCCAGCTGCACCCGAAATGCTTTGAGGCGGATCTGCTCCGCATCCTCGATGGCGAGATCGCCCGTGAAAGACAAGGCCGGCAGAGCCGGTGGCGCGTCCGAAAACAGGCCGAGGAGACGATCTGCTTGGGCACTGAAGCCCTGCACGGTGAGTGTGGAGCCCAGCATGCTCTCGCCAGGCTCGATTCGGCCGCTGATATCCAGCGATCCCAAGTCGCTTTCTGTTTTGACCGACACGTCTGCGCCATTTCCCTCGCCAATGAGCGCGATGCTGCCCCTCAGTGAACCGCTGAGTTGAGGAGGGAGTTCGAGCACTGCTGACCAGACGTCAAGCGAGGGGATGAAAAGCGTACCGTCAAACTGCCCCGAACCAAGGGAGCGAAAATCTGCCACCCTACCGCTTAAACCGAGCAACAGGGCGTCGCTGTCTAGCTGAAAAGTCGTGACGTCGATTTGCGTACCGGCTCTTGCCGCCTCGATACGAAGATCAAAGGGGGTCTCGGGCCAGTGGGGTTGTGCAGCCAGGTCGCCCAAATGGGGGAGAGTGGGGCCCTTCGCCTCAAGCTGGATTTCTGCCACCTGAAGCGACGAGGGATCCTCGCTGCGGGCCGTTCCAATCAGGCTGAACTCTCCGAAGACCGCGTTGATATCGATTTGGGCTGCGTTCTCTTGGGGCTCGAGTATTGCCTTCACGTCAATGGGCCCGTCATCGATCAGCGGCATGGAGAGTGTTCTGAGAAATTCATTGGCGCTGTCAGAGTGCAATGTCACCTCGAGGTGCGAGCTATTCCAATCAGCAAGGCTTTCCAGAAAGCCGGTGATAGCGAAGGATGCGCGCCCAACCTGGCCGGTTGAGTCGACGTGCCACTGGTGAACATCCAAAAGCGACGTCACGCCATCGAGCGTGCCGGTGGCGCGGACAGACCGCTGGTTGAGCGCGCCATCCAGCGACATCGTCAGCGTCGAATCTGCGGTGCGGCCTTCGAGAGAGGTGACAGCAATGTCCAGAGTGCGCCCGACCTCTGCGTCGCGAATCAATAGATTGACCTCTGACAGCTGAGCGGAGCCCACGCGCATTGACAGATCTGAGGGCTCGTCATCGGTCTCGAAGGTTGGCCAACTTCCCTCGCCCGCCTCATCAATATCCAGCCTCACGTTGGCGTCGACCAGAGACAAAGACTCGATATCAATGACCTTGTCGAACAGTGCCGGCAGAGAGAGGCTGACTTCTACTGATTTGACCGAGGCAAGGGGAGGGTCAGTCGGCGCCGCGCCAAGCACCGTGATGTTTTCGGCTATCACCCTCAGCGAGCGGCCAAGGCGCACGCTCATTTCACCGCCAACCCGCACGTCGCGCTGCAGGTAATGGCTGCCAACCCGCTCGTAGACTGGTTTCAGGAACCCGAGATCGATAATGAGGGCCGCTCCCGCAATCAGCAGGCCCCCCAATCCTAGAGCGAGTAGAGATTGCTGAACGGTGCGCATAGCATCCCCTAATACATGCGCTCGTTATACCATGGGCGAGATGGTCACGGCGGTTGGAGGCTTACGGGGATCGTTGCAATGAATTACATCTCTGACAATCAGGCGGGCGCGCATCCTGCTGTA
>Ga0181562_10001273_pt1 | contig 20509 bp, 20 predicted proteins | sample 011ome_26_FD_139344 | JGI IMG/M metagenome (GOLD analysis project Ga0181562, IMG submission 139344) | Coastal salt marsh microbial communities from the Groves Creek Marsh, Skidaway Island, Georgia - 011511BT metaG (megahit assembly) | ecosystem: Environmental > Aquatic > Marine > Intertidal...
ACCCCAGCGATCCCCGGGTCGCAGCCCTGGAAACCCGTACTCGGGCAGTGGAGTGATCAAATCATTTCCCACCTGCCGTTGATGCTCGAGGAACTCCTCGGAGACAACCGCGCACACGGTGTGGGAACCAAAGTCTTGTGGGCTGGTGTTCGTGTACCCATCACGAAAGAATCCAGTTAACGGCTCAAGGCTGCAAATCTCGAGCGGTTCACCGTAAACGTTGAGTTGATTGGAAACATCATCAGCATTAATTGACTCGCCCATGAGCCCACGTTAGCCCAAGCAATACACTTTGGCACTACATCGCGGGCGTAGCTCAGTGGTAGAGCGCTAGCTTCCCAAGCTAGATATGCGGGTTCGATTCCCGTCGCCCGCTCTGGCTTGACAACACTTAGATGGAAACGACCCGGCCCAAAAGGGACCGGGTCGTTTCCATTGAGGCGTCAATCGCCGTGACACCAATTACTATTTGACAACCTTGATGGTGCGAGTCACCCGCATGGCAGTGAAGCCCGGAACCACAGGCGAGAACTCAACCAGCGTGAAGGTGCCCTTCTTTGCTCCCGGCCTGAGCACGGCGCGAACCTGCGCTTGATCGCCGACGTAGCGGAAGGAGACCGACTTGACCGAGGATGAACGACCTGTTGCGCTCAGCTGAGCCTCACGACCAGCGTTGGTATCGAGGTTCGCCGTGTCGTTGAATGTCTTCCACGTACCACTCTTGACCTTTGGACCGCCGCCTGTCCACATGGGGCCGTTGAGAACCTGCTGCTGAACGGGTGCAGGTGTTGGCGCGTTCGCAGTGTTCTGAGTGATACTGACCCAGTCACTCCAGCCTTGGGCATTAGCGGCGGAGACACTGAAGGTGTACGACGAGCCAGCCGACAACGTACCGACGTTCGCATTCGTGGCCTGGACCGTGATTTGACCGCTGGTCGGGCCAGCCCACTTCACGATGTAACCAGAAACGGCTGAACCACCGCTACTGCTCGGAGCATTCCAGTTCAATGAGACCGCGTTGGTCGATACTCCAGTGACTTTCAAGTTCTGCGGTTTGGATGGAGCCCCCGATGGAGCGGCGGCTGCGATGCTGACCTTCTTGGAAGCCTGGCCCACCGTGTTGTTACCACCAAGCAACTGCTGGGTGGCGTAGGTGGTGATAGTGAATGAACCGTTCGCAGTAGGTGTCCAGTTCATGGTCGCGGTCCAGGTGGCGACAGGGGTGGTGGAACCATTGCTCACCGGGGTACATGTCCCTGCGATGGTGCCCAAGTCGGCGCCTCTGCTGATCTGGAAATCGAAACTAACAACTCCACTCTCGTCATCGCAATTCGTGTCTGCGTTGTAATCCACATAGGTCGCTGTGAGTACTTGATTGACATTGACCGTCCCGTTGCTCGCGCTGAGGGTTGTCTTCCCATTTGCTGCTGATGCAGGTACAGCGAAGGCCACGGCCGAGGCAACGAGCCCCATGCTCACGACCGCGGCAAGCCGCGCTTCAAAGTTTCTTTTCACAATTTTTCCTTTCAGATTTTCATTCCAGGTCGTCATCACTATCGGCTACTTGTTCATACTCATCAGGGCGCCGCCGCAAGGCCTGCGATACGACCCTGACCCCCAAGTACTTGAATGAACATTTTCGCTAGACCGACCGTACACGATGGGCATTCAGTTGTCCCCTCTCGCCTCACCTTCGCACGGAGAAGTTAATTCTCGCCGTGAACAGCGGTCTGCCCCATCTTGAGTACCTATATATCCAGCGCAAGGTGTGACCAAAGCTGAAGATCGTGTCGGCCACTGCGCCGAACTTGTGCGGAACGCAGAACTCCCTCGAATCGGAACCCAGCATTGCGCAGAGCCTTTTGTTCGGGGAGGTTACCGACATCAGTACTTGCTTCGATGCGAACAACGCCTTCTAAATGCAAGGTTTGGGCCAAGATCCTTTGCGCTGCGCTTCCAACTCCCTGCCCTCGAAACTGGGCAAGCACCGAAATACCCATGTTCATGCAGACCGAGCTTTCGTTGGGTCCATATGAAACTGGGTGCGCACTCATGTTGCCCACCAAAGTTAATTCATCGTAAATAATCCAACGCCGAAGTCCTTTTGGAGGCGTAAGGTCACGCAATTCCACTCCCCAATCCTCATACTCCTCAACTTCCGACGTCAGGAGTTGTTTAGGTAGTTCATCTACTTCTACCAAGTGGATACGCACAAGCGAAATCTACTGGGCAACACGCAATTCTGTTACTTGCATTTGCTCACTATGACAATGTCGTCTCTACCACCTTCTCTGGGATTGGTTAATGAGAGCCCGTGACCTAGTCGTGGCAATAGCATGTGGGGCATGATCCAGACAGTCACGTGGGCAGCGACGGAGAGCACCCCATTTATCGTTGTGGAATTCATAGGCACCATGGCCTTTGCTATCACGGTGTCATGGCTGCCGCTCGTGCCCGAATGGACTGGTTGGGCGCTGTAGTACTTGCACTAGCTGTAGCTATCGGGGGCGGAACCATCCGCGACCTACTTCTGGGACAACTTCCCGTCGCATGGCTTGAACGAACATGGCCAGCACTCCTTGCCATCGGCACCGCTGTGTTGATGCTCGCCATTCTCAGATTTTGGCCGCAAGCCCACCTGGTGCATCGACTCCATTACTCATTGCCGATGCCGTCGGCCTTAGCGCATTTGTCGTCATTGGAACGCAGATCGGATTGCAGGCTGACCTCAATCCATTCCTTGCAGTCATGCTCGGCGTTCTCACTGGTGTTGGTGGTGGTGTGATCCGTGACCTCTTAACGGGACGCAAGCCTGTTGTACTTGTGGGACAGATTTATGCCGTCGCCGGAATCATTGGCGGGGCATGGTTTGCGATTGCAAATGAAATTGGAGTGAACACCCAAGTAAGTGTCTGGACATCAGTTGCCTTGATCTTCCTGATCCGCATGGTAGCAATTCGACGCGATTGGCATCTGCCCATGGCATTGCCAATGCAACAAAGTGATGGTCAAATTGAATAGAACTTTGGCAGTAGATGGCCCACATGAGTAGTGGAAATATTGGTCGATATCAGGAACATCGACTGTTGGAATCCTCAGCACATTGATCGGGGCGCGTAATGGTTACACCTTTGACGTATGGGATGGCGCATAAGACTTCGCAGGGAACACAGCACTGTGTGTTGTCCGATCCAAGTAGGTCTGATGGGCAACGGACAATACGGAAAATTCCCGGAATAAACCTTGCTCAGTAACTCCGCAATTCGATCACGTTTCCATCGGGATCGTGAATATAGAGACTCCGAGCAAAACCCTGTGCACCAAAAAGTCCTTCAAGTGGTCCTCTGGCAACATGCACCGAACCACTCCCGGCAAGTTGATCAAGATCTGTAGGTTCAATGACTAGACAAATGTGATCCACGTTCACGCCGGATCGCTCGCCGTTCATTAAATCAATGAGTGTCGTTGCATCGAGTCGAACGGATGGAAACAAGACCTCGCCGCGCCGCCACTCATTCACTCGCACGCCTTCGAGGCCGAGCACATCCGTATAGAACTCGAGCATCGCTTCCACATTTGAGGTGTTGAGAACAACATGATCAAGGCCAATTACTCGAATACCCGACTCCATGGTTACAAGTCTATTGGGGCTGAGACAATGGTGTTCAAGATTTTTCATTGGGCCACGAGAGCGCTAGGCCAACTCGAGAAAGCAGACCTTTGTGATCAATTGGTTGATCTTGAGTGCGGCAATTGTGACCGAAGTGTCCGGATCACTTGCACTGCGCGCTGCAGTGGATGATCCCCTCTGGTTTATTTGGGTTGCCATTGGCTACACAACCTCAATAGTTCTTTTGGACAGAGGGTTGCGTCGGGGGTTGCCGCTCGGCTATGCCTATGGAATTTGGGCAGCAGTTGGTGTTGCACTCACCGCTGTAATGGCGTGGATTATTTTCGATGAACCTCTCACCGCACTGATGGGTGTCGGAATTTTACTCATCATGGCCGGTGTCGTACTCGTGGAGTTCGGCTCAAACGCGGCAGAGAAGAAACGTGGAAACCACTGACATGGGATACCTATTTCTGATCCTCGCAATCCTTGGTGAAGTGGGTGCAACACTTGCACTCAAAGTTGCTTCAAAGGGTGTCCGCTGGATGTACGCGGTCGTCATTGGCGGTTACATCATTGCATTCGCACTGCTATCACTTGCTTTGGAAAATGGAATTCCCTTAGGTGTTGCTTACGGCGTCTGGGCAGCTCTAGGTGTCGCAGCAACTGCACTTCTAAGCAAAATCCTTTTTGAGGAACCACTCACTAAAGTCATGGTCGCAGGAATTGGTTTGATCTTGATTGGAATAGTGATCATTGAGGTTGGTGCTGGCCACTAGTATTTACGCCATGGGTAAATGGGCAGATGGAAAAATTCTGAGCAAAAAGTGTTGGGCGCTATTGCGTGAGAATCGCTATTTTCTGTGGTTCCCCGTCATCGGTTTCGCACTAGCACTGATTCCCATCATCATTCTTGGTGGCGGCGCGCTGGCTCTTGCAATCGGTGACATGTCTATTGGAGCAATCATTGTCGCGGCCCTAGCATTGATTTTCATCAACTTTGCTTTCACCATTTCAGGGGCCGCGATCGTTTCTGCAGTTGATCAGGAACTTGCCGGACGAAATGCGTCGGTCGGTTACGGTTTTGGCAAGGCATTTGGCCGACTTGGCCCACTACTCGTCTGGTCGGTCATTCGAGCAGTCGTATCGGCGCTTCTAGGACTTTTGCGTGGAAACGGCAACGGTGCCAGCGCTGTTGCGGGGAATATTCTCGCCTCCATTGGTGCGGCCGCGTGGTCCATTGTCACCTTCTTTGTGACTCCCTACATCATGCTCAAAGGTGAGTCTGCTGTCCCGGCGCTTAAAAAGTCAGTTGGCATGGTGAAAGAGAAATGGGGAACTCAAGTCACTGGCGGTGTGCGTATTGGGCTGAGTTTGTTGGTGTTGGTGGTACCTGCGGTTTTACTCATTGTTGCGGGAATCGTCTTGGCTGGAGGGGTGGGAGCGTCGGCGAGTTTAGGAATTATTCTCGTGACACTGGGCGTAATTCTCATGGTGGTATCGGTGCTACTCGGCACGACATTGCAAGCCATTTTCTCGGTAGCGTTGTTTCGTTTCAGCACGGGTGAAGGAACATTTGGTTCATTCACTGCACAGGAATTACAAAGCGTTCTAACCAAAAAGTAGTTGTTAGCTGGTGAGACGTGGTTAAGCAGGAGTGACGATTACGTAGTCTTGACCCTGCGGTACGGCATCATTACCAGGCCAGTAGCTCGCTTCAATCTGAACAACCTTGAGACCCGCGTCCTCCACCAATTGGGTGAAGTACTCGCGGCCGTAGGCAATCGCCGCCGCAGGCCTGGCCTGCAACCTCCACCGCACAGGCAAATTCGGATCACCGAATGGAAAAGCCGGCGTCACAAAATTCGGGTCCGTGTCATCGAAAAGAAAAGCTGTCAAGAGTGCTTTTCCGCCCGGGGCCAGCACACGTCGAGTTTGAGCGAGGTAGTACTTGGTTTCATGTGGTTCCAGATGGGTGAAAAGTGACTTGGCAAGCTCAAAGTCAATAGATCCGGACTCAACCGGGAAGTTGAACTCTGAGAGCGGAACCGTCGAGCTGCCATATGAGGACTCAACGTCGGCGAACTCGAATGAGAAACGCGCGTCGTTGCGGAAATGCTTACGACACCATTCAATCGAAAGCTCATGGACGTCAAAACCGATGTAACGGAAATTCGGCCCCATGCTGTTTTCCCACTGCAGGGCCATTGCACCGCACCCACAGCCAGCATCGAGGACCACTGAATCGGGTTTCAACAGATCCAAGCGCGTAATTGCATCAGACATTTGCAGCGCAGCGGCCTCAAAAATACTGGCTCGCCCTGCATGTCTGCGCAATGGAATAGGTGGCAGCGGATTGAGGCCGCGCACTTTGCGCCATGCCGTATCCACAGGGGAGATCGCCCACAGGCCCGCATTGCGAGCGCTTCGCATTCCCTCAATCAGTGGTGATGGAAGGTGGGCGGTCAAAGAGGTCATGATGGCAATAGTCAATCATATGGACCCCCTGATCGCTGCGGTGCGCGTACCATGTTGAGCATGGGAAAACTTGATGGAAAAGTTGCTATGGTCACCGGTGGATCACGTGGATTAGGTGAAGCCGACTCTCGTATCCTCGCGCGAGAGGGAGCGAAAGTAGTTGTATGTGACATCTTGGACACCGAGGGCGAAGCCCTTGCGGCCGAGATTGATGGCGCTTATATCCATCTTGATGTGACGAGTGAAGAACAATGGATAAAAGCCATTGCATTCGCTGAAGAAAAATTCGGACCGGTTGATATCTTGATCAATAACGCCGGAGTTGTTGCGTTCACACCGTTGGATAGCTGTGACCTTGCAGAGTGGAATCGCGTCATCGAAATAAATCTCACGGGCACGTTCCTAGGTATTCGACACATTGCCGCATCCATGGAACGGGCAGGCTCAGGTGTCATTGTGAACATAAGTTCAACTGCTGGCCTGACAGGTTATTCACAATTGGGTGCTTATGTGGCCAGCAAGTGGGGGGTCCGGGGACTCACCAAATCTGCCGCATTAGACCTGGCCAAGTACAACATTCGGGTGGTTTCCGTGCACCCCGGTCCCATCGAAACACCCATGACTGCGGGCCTGGATGTTGGTTTCTCGAGACGACCGATCCCGCGAATCGGCCAACCAGAAGAAGTTGCCGCAATGGTTTTGTTCCTCGTTGCTGACGCTACCTTCTCCACCGGCACTGAGTTTGTCCTCGATGGTGGTGCCACCATAGGTGAAATGGTGCGCTCATAACTTTCAGCTGGGAAGTTTGCGAAAGATCTGCTTTGGCAGAACCTTAAGGCCCGCCATAACAAAGCGGAGTGGTCCTGGCGCATAAACCGTATGACGACCCTTTTTCAATGACGCAACGATGATCTCGGCAACATCTTCCGGGTTTGTTGTCATGGGCGCCTCAGGCAGGTGTGAGGTCATTTTGGTGCGGACAAAACCCGGACGCACAATCAACACATGAGCGCCTGTGCCGGCCAACGCAGCATCCAGACCTTGGGCGAATGCATCTAATCCTGCCTTGGTTGATCCGTACACATAATTGGATCGGCGAGCGCGGTCTCCTGCGACACTTGAAAGGACAACGAGAGTGCCATGACCTTGATGCTTTAACCGGCGCGCGATATGTAGACCTGCGCTAACAGAACCTGTGTAGTTCACCGTTGCAAGTTCAACGGCGTGGCTGGGGTCTTCTTCAGCAACCATCTGGTCGCCCAGAAGCCCGAAAGCCAGGATGACGAGGTCAACATCTGCGTCATCAAAAATCGAATCAATTATTTGACCATGTGAGTCCGTGTTCTTTGCATCGAAATCAACCGCCTCAACACCAGCGATGTTCAAAGAAGCCAGTTCGGTTACTGCTGCATTCAGTGCCGGCGAGGGCCTGCCAGCAAGAACAACTCGACGCAGCCGATTGCGCGGCATCTCCTTGATTGTCGCCAGAGCGATTTCACTCGTTCCGCCTAATACGAGCACGGACTGTGGTTCACCTAATGCGTCAATCATTACTGCCTCTCAAATTGCCAAACGTCGGGATAAATCGGATGTAAACACTCGGTTGGGATCCATGCGATCACGTATCTCACGCCAATCATTGAGACGTGGATACGTGCGCGCAAAGTTCGTTGGTGACTGCCGTGAGTCTTTAGCTAGATATAAACGCCCGCCCTCTGCGGCAATCAATGCATCGAGTTCATCAAGAGTTCGCCCCAAACCATCAACCCCTGCAGGGACATCGGCAGCCAGTGTCCACCCCGATTGTGGGAAGGACAAAGGCGCTTGGTTACCGGGCCCAAATCGCTTGAGCACCGTCAAGAAACTCAAAGCACCAACTTCGCGCAATTTTTGCAATGTATGACCGACAAGGTACCCGGCGGAATCGGGAACTTGGAATTGGTATTGCAAGAAACCCTTGGGGCCATATATCCGATTCCACTCCTGCACACCGTCAAGTGGATGGAAAAAAGCACCAAGTCGCTGAAGTTCACCGGTTCGGTGTGTCGGGTGCTTGCGGTACCAACCTTCATTGAATGCCCTGACACTCCATCGATTGAGCAAACCCGAAGGCACAAGCCCTGGTGCCGTTGCAATGTTTTTGGGGTCATAATCAAAATAGTTGGTCACACCATCTTGCATGCACTGCTCAGCAGTGGCATGGTCACCGCGAGTAATGACGCCTCTGCCAGATGTTGCCACAGTGTCAATCCAAGCGACGCTGTATTTGTATTCGTGGTCACGCTCAATCATGCGCGACATAACATCGTCCAAATTTTTGGCGCGCTCGGTGTCAACGGTGATGTAGGAGCTTTGAATCGGAATGACTGTGAATGTCGCAGACAGAATGACGCCCGTCAATCCCATCCCACCGATGGTCGCCCAAAACTCTGGATCATTTCCCGTATACGTGTGAACAACACCTGCGCCGTCAAGCAGAGTGATTTCCAAAACATGCGCGCCGAAACTGCCGTCGCGGTGATGATTCTTCCCGTGAATATCTGCGGCTATTGCACCACCAACGGTGATGATGCGAGTTCCAGCGGTGACGGGGACAAAGAATCCGAGCGGAACAATCTCGCGCAGAATGTCGTCGATGCTCGCGCCCGCTTGCGCGGTGAGCGTCATTGTTGCCTGATCGAGTGAAAAGTTGTTGTATGTGGTCATGTCAAACACAGTTGCGCCACCCGATTGAGCCGCGTCGCCGTAGGAGCGCCCTAAGCCGCGAGCGAGCACCCCACGTGAATTTGCTTCGCGGATATAACTCGCCATTTCATTCTCATGTATTGCCGGTACGACTGTTGCCACCGTGCTCATGGTGCGACCCCAGCCGGTTAGGGCTTCGGTTCTGGCTGCCGTGCGGGGAGCGCTCATACGCCCAAGGCTCCCAGACCGAAAAGAACCAGCCATGCAACACCTAAGAAAAGGAGAGCTCTATCTCTCAGGACGGCATCCTCGGGAGCTTCGGCTTCACCTTTGTCGATCACAATTCCGTACCTCAAAATGGCCAGCACGAATGGCAGGACACTCCACTCCGCCCATGGGAATGACGATGGTGTTTGGGCCACGTCAAATGACCACAGGCAATAACCCATGATCGTGACCGATGCTGCAACCCCCCACACAAAGCGCAGGTATCCAAGGGTGTAGCCATCGAGTGACTTACGTCGTGTGGCACTGATGCCTTCTGTTTCTTCTTTTTTCAATTCGCTGTATCGCTTGCCTGCCGCCATGAATAGTGAGCCAAAGCCAGCCACGATAAGGAACCAAGTCGAAATAGGTAGGTCAGACGCGGCGCCACCTGCAACAGCGCGCAGTAAAAATCCAAGTGACAACAATGCGAGTTCAATGACCGGTTCATGTTTTAAAAACAGTGAGTAGGAAAGTGTGAACACGGCATAGGCCAGAACAATTCCAGCCAGTGCCGGTTGAATTAAATATGAACCTATGAGCGAGAGTGCAGCCAACACGATCGCAATGGCTATGCCCATCGGTATGGGGAGTTCACCAGCGGCAATGGGCCTGCGAGACTTCTCGGGGTGAGTTTTATCGCTCTCAACATCTCGAGCATCGTTGACCAAGTACGTTGCGCTGGAGATTAAACAGAAGGCAACAAAGGCCCCGATGCTCGGCCAGAAAACATCGGGTTGGAATATTTTCCCCGCAGCTAGTGGAGCGGCGAAAACCAAAACGTTTTTGGCCCACTGACGGGGACGCAGGGCAACAACTACTGCGATCGGTAGTGATCTGTGCTTGACAGTGTTGTTCATAGCACCGCTCTGTTCACACGAGCGTCAGGTTCAGTGTCGCCAATAATGCGAGCAATTTGTGGTACTACCAAGAACCATGTGATCACGTGGGGAACTGACAGCCAGATGGCCGTTGACACCATTTCAGCGCGCATGATGGGGAAGGCCAATGATGAGATTGCAATGAGTGTTCCGGCCCAAAAGACAATTCGGCGAGCGTGCGCGCGCCCTCGAGCCAGTAATGCGGCCATAGCGCCGGCCTCAGCCGCGGCCAGCGGTACAACTGCAACTGCAATCCACGTGATGAAAACGGGAATTCGATCAGTTTCCACAATCATGGGAACCCCAATGAGCCTCGCGAAACCATAAACAACAAGACTCAAAAGTGATGACCAAGCACCGGTGACAAGTCCGGCATAGGCCAGAAACTTGGGCCCCGGATCCATGGATGTCGCAGGAGCAATAGGTGTTTTTGACCCCAACCAAGCCGGCTGAGCAGGATCGGATCCCGCGGCCTGGCCTTCAGTTGTCAACACGACCCTATTCTGCTCAAATGAGACGCCCTACAGGGAAGCGACCCTCAAGAAATTTCAAAAATCTTGCTAGTCACGCAGCATTCGGCGCAGGATCTTGCCGGATGCACTCTTGGGGACTTCATCGATGAATACGACGTCATGGATCACTTTGTAGGTCGCAACGTGACCTTCCATGAAAGCCGTGATGTCCGCCGCCGTGACTTCAGTTCCTGGCTTGCGCACTACATAAGCGCGTGGAATTTCACCGGCCTCAACATCAGGCACCCCAATGACTGCTGCATCGGCAATATCTGGATGAGTGAGTAGAAAAGCCTCAAGTTCGGCAGGAGCGACCTGGAAACCCTTGTACTTGATGAGTTCCTTGAGGCGATCCACAATGCTGACAAAGCCTTCGCTATCTATCGTTGCGATATCGCCGGTCTTTAACCAACCCTCGGAGTCAATGGTGATCTCCGTGGCCGCGGGATTATTGAGGTAACCCGTCATTACCTGAGGTCCACGGACCCATAGTTCACCAACACCACCAACACCTTGGTCTTCACCTGTTTCAGGATCAACGATTCGGCTCTCAGTGTTGGGGGCCGTGATACCAACGGTCCCTGGCTTATCACGACCCGCTGGAGAGATATGGCTTACGGGTGAAAGTTCAGTCATGCCAAAACCCTGAACCACATCGCAGTCGATACGTGCCGCGGCTTCTTGACCGAGCTCAGCGCTCAATGGTGCTGCACCGGAAAAAACCTGCTTCAAACTTGACAGATCGTATTGATCAACGAGTGGATGTTTGGCAAGAGCCAAAACAATAGGTGGCACGGCAAAGAAGCGAGTGATTTTCTTGTCTTGAATAATTCCTAGAGCCTGCTCGAGGTCAAATCGAGGCAAGGTCACAATTGTCGAACCTCGTGAAAGAAACTCATTCATAAGTACCTGCATGCCATAAATGTGAAAGAACGGAAGAACGGCAAGGACAACTTCGCCATCTTCAACTTCCAGTGCATCTTCAACTTGTGCCAAGTTAGCCACCAGGTTTCTGTGTGTCAGCATGACCCCTTTGGGCAACCCAGTGGTTCCTGATGAGTAAGGCAACACGACAATCTGAGTCGCTGGGTCAATATCGACCTGTGCAATGGGTTGACCAAAAAGTTCAGTGAATGCAATCGTGCCTTCAATTGGTTCACCAATGATGGCGATATCTGTGACACTCGTGGCCTCAACGGCAACTTTGGCTGTGTCATAGAAAAGTCCAATAGTGACCAAGAGTCGCGCTTGCGAATCATTGAGTTGGAATCGAACTTCGTCTGCCGTGTAAGTCGGGTTAATGGTGCTGACTGCAACACCCGCGACCGCTGCGCCATGAAAAACTATGGCGTATTCAGGAATATTCGGAGCCATCAGCGCGATCGTGTCTCCCTTGCCCAATCCACGAGCGGCAAGACCCCCAGCAAATGCGTGAATCATGCCCTTGAGCTGCCCATAGGTATATGAGCGGCCAGACGGCCCATCCACCAGTGCAGGCCGATCAGGGACACGGTCAGCCTCACGCAATATGTATTCGCCTATAGAGACATTGGGAATCTCAACTTCGGGGAGAGGGCTCTTGTGAATGATTTGACTCGACATTGGTGGCGCCTTTCTGTCACGATCAATTACCGGTGCAGGACTCAACCCCCAATCTCAGAAAAATCCTCCGGATCGGTAGTTATTTAGGCTTGAGTGTCTCAGGAACCGAGCAATCGTGGGGCAATTCGACAAAAATCACAAATTTTTCTGAACTTGCGCTTGCAAAAGTTGCCACGGGGCTCCATCATTGTTACTGACGGGTAACTTAGCCCGTCTCAGGCACACTGAACTGCATCACATGGGAGACGCTATGTCGCATTACAAGAGCAACCAACGAGACCTCGAATTCAACCTCTTTGAGGTATTCGGTGCTCAGGACCGAATGGGCAAAGGCCCATTCTCTGAGATGGATGTCGACACCGCGCGCGATGTTCTCGATGAAGTAAATCGGCTCGCAGTAGGCGAACTCGCGTCGACTTTTGCCAGCGCAGATCGCAATCCCCCTGTCTATGACCCAGCAACCAAGTCCGTCACCATGCCTGAGGATTTCAAAAAGAGCTTCAAGGCACTCATGGACGCAGAATGGTGGCGCCTCGACCTCCCCGAACACCTAGGTGGCACCGGAGCACCCCCATCACTGCGTTGGGCAGCCAGCGAACTTCTCCTCGGCTCAAACCCCGGCGCATACCTGTTCATGAACGGCCCGGGCTTTGCCGCAATCCTCGACTCACTCGGCAACGACGATCAAAAGCGCTGGGGAGAGCTCATGATCGAAAACGGATGGGGAGCATCAATGGTTCTAACCGAACCTGATGCAGGCTCCGACGTCGGCGCTGGCCGCACTAGGGCTGTTGAGCAGGCTGATGGTTCATGGCACATTGAAGGCGTTAAGCGTTTCATCACGAGCGGCGAGCACGACATGGCGGACAACATTGTTCACTTGGTGCTCGCTCGCCCCGAAGGTGCAGGACCTGGCACCAAGGGTCTCTCCCTCTTTGTTGTTCCTAAATTCCACGTTGACCTTGCAACCGGCGAGATCGGTGCACGCAACGGTGTGTATGCAACGAATATTGAAAAGAAAATGGGTATCAAAGTGTCAACAACATGTGAGTTGACCTTTGGTGAAAACGAACCAGCCGTTGGTTGGCTGGTCGGTGATGTCCATGATGGCATTGCTCAAATGTTCAAAGTTATTGAATCTGCCCGCATGATGGTTGGCACGAAGGCGATTGCAACTCTGTCCACCGGCTACCTCAATGCTTTGGAGTACGCCAAGACTCGCGTTCAAGGTGCCGACCTCACGCAGATGACAGATAAGACGGCACCACGCGTCACCATCACCCATCATCCCGATGTTCGTCGTTCGCTGATGCTTCAGAAGTCATACTCAGAAGGTCTGCGTGCACTGATCGCCTACACCGCTTACTGGCAGGACCTGATCGAAATGGGTAAGGCTGGTGACACCTCTGTTGATCTTGACATGGCAGAGCGCATCAATGACCTGCTACTGCCAGTCGTTAAGGGTGTTGGCTCCGAGCGCTCCTATGAAATGCTCGCGGTTTCATTGCAAACATACGGTGGCTCCGGTTACCTCCAGGATTACCCCATTGAGCAGTACCTGCGCGATGCAAAGATCGACACCCTCTATGAAGGAACGACTGCTATTCAGGGTCTCGACTTCTTCTTCCGCAAAATGGTGCGCGATCAATTCAAGTCGATCAGCTTCCTTGCTCAGGAAATCACCCAGACCGTTAAGGGTGATGAAGGTTCCGGTCAACTTTCAGTTGAGCGCGAACTACTTGGCCAGGCATTGGAAAATGTTCAAGGAATTTTGGGAGCCATGGGCCAGTGGGCCATGGCATCACAGGAAAACCCAACCGAAATTTACAAAGTTGGCCTGAACTCAACCCGACTGCTTTTGGCATCCGGCGACTTGATCATTGGTTGGCTCCTGGTTCGCCAGGCTGAAGTGGCACTTGCTGCTCTGGCCAATGGAGCAAGTGAGCGCGATATTCCCTTCTACACGGGCAAGGTGGAAAGCGCACGCTGGTTCGCCCGTAACCGTCTCCCACTCATCGCTGCCGAGCGCAGCATCGCTGAAGCAACAACCGGCGAAATCATGGAGATCCCTGAAGAAGCGTTCTAAACAATTTAATTCGCGCGCTTTCCCCAAACGTGGGTGAAAGCGCGCGAATTTTTGTGCACCTGCGACACTGGATCCATGAATGCGGGAGTTGATTTTGTTGCTCACGTAGGTGCCGCCGCATCCGATGAAAGTTTCCCCGCCCTGTTTCTCGAGTTTGGCTCCCTGCTTTTGGTCCTTGGCCTGCTGGCCATGTTCGCTCGCAAGTTGGACATCTCTGCCATTCCGTTTTATCTCATTGCAGGATTGATTCTCGGTCAAGGTGGGTTTGATGTCATCGATCAAAGCAACAGCTTTGTGCCAACACTCGCTGAACTTGGAATAATTCTTTTACTTCTGCTTCTCGGCCTTGAATATTCCGGGCGTGAACTCGTTGACACGGCACGTGCGCAAAGCAAGTCGGGCGCTATTGATCTGATAGCAAACTTCACCCCTGGAGCACTCTTCGGATTTCTGCTTGGGTGGGGGCTTCCGGGAGCCGTCGCACTTGGTGGTGTGACCTATATTTCGTCATCAGGCATTGTGTCCCAAGTTGTTCGAGATCTTCGCTGGCGAAGCAATCCCGAAACAAAACCTGTCGTGAGTGTCTTGGTTTTAGAAGACCTTGTCATGGCCCCGTACCTACCAATTCTGACAGTCATTTTGACTGGAACTGGCCTTGTCACAGGGCTTATCAGCGTTGGTGTTGCACTTATTGTCGTCGCCATTGTCATTGTGATCTCAATAAAGCGGTCCAATGCCATTCAGCGACTCTTCAATGCCAGTGAGCCTGTCGGCCTACTTCTGGTCGTTTTCGGTGCCGCCGTGGCTGTCGGTGGCTTGGCTGGGCTCGTTGATTTCTCTCCGCCTGTAGCGGCGTTTCTCGTTGGGCTGCTGCTCACGGGAGAAATCGCTGAGGTGGCTCGGCGACGCCTTGACCCACTCCGTGAACTTTTTGCCGCCATCTTTTTTGTGTACTTTGGTTTGAACACCGATGTCAGCGAAATCCCCAGCATGCTGCTGCCAGCGGCCATCTTGGCCATCATCACAATCGCCACTAAATTCCTCACGGGCTGGTTTGCGGCGAAAACGGTGTCAAAATCCACCATCTCCCGTTTGCGAGCCGGTGCTTTGCTCAGTTCACGGGGCGAATTCAGTGTGATCATTGCTGGGCTTGCGGCCACGAGCACCTTGCTTCCTTCGAGTTTTCAGGCTTTGGTGGCCGGATACATCCTCCTCACCGCCACCGCCGGGCCGATTCTCGCTCGCTTTGCTGAAGGGGTTGGCTGGTGGTGGGACCAAAGACCAGGGGTCGTACCCTCGTAATTGTGAAAACCATGGGGAAATCCAGTGTCTTGGCAGTCGTTTCAATGTTGCTTTTCTTTGCAGCTCCTGCCGCAATTCATGCCCATGCTGAACTCACTTCGAGCAACCCGGCTGACGGCAGTGCGTTGGCACAGGTTCCGGAAACCGTGGAGCTAACTTTCAGTGAGGATCTCCTCGCTGACACTGTTGAAATTGCTGTCACCGACTCGACTCAAACCTTGGTAGATAACATCTCCGTTGCAACGGATCGGAACACGGTCACAACAACTTGGCCCACTGATCTCCCAGGTGGCGAATACAAAGTGGCCTATCGAGTTGTGAGCAACGATGGACACCCAATTACTGGCGTAATTAGTTTTAGTTATCCGGAAACTGTCGCAACTGAATCAGAGCCCAGTACTGAGGCAACCACAGAAGACTCCCCAGCCGCCGTGCCCTCGGATCAATCCAGCACAGTTCAGGACACACCAGAGCCTGAATTGATTTCAGTAGAGTCCACGGACGATGAACCAACCTCAGGAATTTCTCCAATCTGGCTGATCATTATTGGCCTTGGCATCGGCGCCGTGATCGGGTTTGTCATGCTCAAACGCGGTGCATCACGAGCATCAAAGAATTGATTGGCCAATGAAGGTCACGGTTAGCGCTGGAAAGGAAACATCCAAAGCGCGCATTTCACTCGTTGGTGCGCTGTTGGTTTTTCTGGCCGTGAGCACTACCGCTCTCGGACTTGTAATTTCCGGTGGCGCCTACGCGCCCGCACCCGTTGGAATCTCAGACCCCGGGCCACTTGTCGTGTGGGGCTCAGTTCTCTTGCGAGTACTGACGGACATTGCAGCGGTAACAACGATCGGGTTCCTCATTGCTGCTGCATTCTTGGATCCGTCGGGTAAGGACGGTGTGCTCTCACATGCTGGCCGCAAAGATGTTGTTCGTGCATCAAAGTCCGCTGTTGTGTGGATGTTTCTAGCCTTGGCGCAGACCATCTTCTTACTCGCCAACGTACTCAGCTTGTCACTCACGCAAACACTTGATCCAACGGTCATTGGTACCTATGTCAACGAAGTTCCCGCAACGCGGGCACTAGTTGCTGCCGCCATCGTTGCGCTTGTTATAGCCCTCGGAGGCTATGTAACAGCGACGACAGGGGTGAGCGCTGCTTGGCTCGCGCTCGCTTTGATTACTGCCTCTCTACCCGCACTCGCCGGACATGGTTCCGGGTCTGGTGATCACGCTTTAGCGCTCACCGCAGGTGTCGCACATGTCATCGCTGCAACGTTGTGGGTCGGCGGTGTCTTCGTTCTTATACTTCACGCGCTGCGCAAAGACATTCCAATCCAAAGGTCTCTGCAGCGCTTCTCACCAATAGCCCTCACAGCCATCGCACTGCTAGCCCTCAGTGGAATCACCAACGCCTACACCAGATTAAATTCCGCCTCAGAGCTTTTCACAACTGGCTACGGGCAAGTTGTCACCATGAAAATCACACTGATTGTCGCCCTAGGAATAGTGGGATGGCAGCTTCGTCAGCGCGTTATCCCCCAATTAAACAAACTTTCGCGCGCCGTGATTTTTGTGCGCACCGCATTGGTTGAACTCATCATCATGGTTCTTGCCATGAGTTTGGGAGTTGCCCTAGCAGCAAGTCCCTATCCACGGATCGAAACGGAACTGCCCAGCTACGGCGAGTCACTTCTTGGCTTCCTTTATCCAGAGCCACCAACTTTTGAGCGAATTGCGTTCGGATTCCAACTTGAACCATTCTTTCTCGTTGGTTCACTTGTTGCTGCCTCGCTCTATGCAGTTGGGTATGCGCGACTGCGAAATCGAGGCGATTCATGGCCCATTATGCGTCTGGTTTCATGGATGGCAGGCATTGCTGTTGTGATCTGGTGCACGAACTCGGGTATCGCTCTGTATTCGCAGGTTTCCGTTGGTTTACACATGACGCAACACATGACATTAACCATGCTTGGTCCTATTTTCCTCGTCATGGGAGCGCCAGCCACACTTGCGCTGAGGGCGCTTAAGCCATCAAGCACTAATGAGCGAGGGCCACGGGAGTGGGTTGTTTGGTTCCTGCACAGTCCAATCAACAGGGTTCTCACAAACCCGTTCTATGTATTCATCGTTTATGTGATTGGTCTTTATGGGCTCTACTTGACGCCCGCATTTGGCTGGCTGATGGGTAGCCACGTCGGTCACATCATCATGCAACTCCATTTCGTTACTGCGGGCTACCTTTTCTACTGGGTTCTCATTGGAATTGACCCCAGGCCGCGGCCACTTCCCTACTGGGGACGCATTGTGTTGCTGCTGTTGTCTCTTGGAGTGCACGCATTTTTCGCAGTCATTCTGATGATGGGAACAACACCGATGGCTGTCGAGTGGTACGGGATCGTGCGGCCAGATTGGGTGACCGACCCACTGCAAGACACGCTATTCGGTGGCCAAGTTGCCTGGGGTTTGTCTGAGATTCCTGCCCTCATCGTCTTGATCGTGATCATGGTCCAGTGGTCACGCAGTGATGACAGGGAGGCGGTGCGCAAAGACCGTCAGGCTGATCGTGACGGGGATGCCGAACTTAACGCCTACAACGAGCGCCTTGCCAGCATGAATAAGCGCCCCAGTTAAGGCAGCCCACTAGCGACTAGTTCGGTGGTTGTTATACCCTAGGGGGTATGAAGATGTCCGCGATTGGTGCCGCTCTGGCGGCCACAGCCCTTGTCCTAACCGGTTGTTCAACATCCACCGATGCAGCAGAATTCGCCTCTGGTCCAGACACCTCTGTTGTTGTGGAGCAGCCTGCGGCTCCCGAGCGCGTTGACCCCGCGATGTTTGCCAATGTCGTTGCAACTCCGGGCGTCCAAATTATCGATGTCCGCTCACCTGAGGAATTTGCACAAGGGCACATCGAAGGCGCGGTCAATTACAACGTGCAGGGCCCTGACTTTGCCGCTCAGATTTCAACACTCGACCCAGCCGGTACTTACGCCGTCTATTGCCGAAGTGGAAATCGCTCCCAGCCAGCCGTTGCTGCGATGTCGAGCATCGGAATCAATGGAATCTTTGAACTTGAATCCGGAATCGTCAGTTGGGAAGATGCGGGCTTTCCTGTAGTTTCCTAGGTGTGAACGTGAACAAACCTCAATGGTGGGTGAGATTGTTGCCTACTATTGCCATTTCTTTATTCGCTTTTTCAATCATTCCAATCGGCGCTCAAGCGCAACCAACAATTCCCAAAATCGTCTCTGAGATTCAGGGATCTGACCAGGTAGTCCTTGTCCAGGCACCACGGTGGAATTCCACAAAAGGAACACTTCGCGCATTTGAAAAACGAGGCTCCATGTGGGTTGAGGTCATACCCGCTGTTGTAGCAAATCTCGGATATGGGGGGCTAGTCCCAGGAGATAATCGAGTACAAGGCACGGGTAAAACACCAACAGGTGCCTATAGTCTCGTTTCAGCGTTTGGCACCAAGAAAAATCCTGGCAGCAAACTTCCCTATAAAAAAATTAGAGAGTATGACGCGTGGACTTATAACCCAAAGTTTCCAAGCACCTACAACATCTTTCAAACTGTCAAGAAATCTTGGAAAAGCTATGGGCAATTTGTTGAGCGCCTAAATTACTACGGGGTTCAGTACAACTACTCATTGATTTTGGATTTCAATCTGCCCCCAGGGAAAATTACGTCGGGTGCGAATGGGATTCGGAGAACGAGTGAGCCTGCAAACACTCAGCGTGGCGGTGGCATCTTTCTGCACGTGACAAATGGTAAAAAGACAGCAGGGTGCATTGCGGTCAAGCAATCCGTCATGAAAGAACTGCTTCAATGGGTGGAACCTTCACGCAATCCCGTGATTCACATCGAAGTCACTGATTAGATACTTAGATTAGATCCACAGTAAATTCACAGCCTCAAGTCAGGCATTTCCCAGACTCACAGCACAGAGTGCCGTCAATAGGAAAAACTACTTGAGGAGTTAGTATGAAAAAAGTAATCAAGGCAGTAGTGCTCACCGGTGCAACGGTCTCACTTCTTGCAGCAGGAATGGCAACAGCAAGTGCCGCACCGAATTCAGGTGCGAATCAGGGGACGCAGACTCGAGCCGGTGCTGGCAACAGTTTTGCTGTCACCTGCGATTTCAGCCACTCGGGTCGCTTTGACCCGATCGTGATGCCTGGTATGGCGATGACGAGTCATCTCCATCAATTCTTTGGCAACACCACAACCAATGAGAGTTCGACAGGAGCATCTCTGCTCTCCGGCGGCACCACCTGCGGCGATCAAAACGATCTGTCCGCTTATTGGTTCCCCGCTCTCTACCAAGACGATGTTCTCGTCGAGCCAACAATGCTGCGCGCTCGCTATGCCCGACTTGGAGGCAATGTCACGGCCTTCCCCCAAGGATTCATGGCAGTCACAGGACGTACCGACTCGACGGCACGCTGGGGTTGCACTGCGGGCGGTCAAACAACATTCAGTTCAACCCTGGCTAATGTCCCGGTTTGTGAAGGTGGAGCGCGCTTGGTGGCAGAAGTGAAGTTCGGAGACTGCTGGGATGGAACAAGCTTGGACAGTGCCGATCATGCGTCGCACCTTGTGGCATCAACCACGGGCACTAGTGGACGCCCCGAGTGTCCCTCAACTCACCCTGTGCGCGTACCTGAGGTGACTCTGCAAGCCCAATATGCAGCTGCGGCAACAGGAGGCGCAGGGGTGACTCTGGCAAGTGGCGCCGCAACAACCCTGCATGCCGATATTTTTGAAGCATGGGTTGGCACGAGTCTCCAGAACCGTGTTGGGAATTCTCAAAGAGGGGACGCCAACTGCACAGATAAAGCGCTCAATGGGACGACCACAAATTCACGCAATGGTCGAAGAGCTGGTAATGGCGTGACTCAACTCAACGGGAACGCGCAACAGTTCCAGGGTGCCAACACCCAACAGTTCCAGGGTGCCAACACCCAACAGTTCCAGGGTGCCAACACCCAACAGTTCCAGGGTGCCAACACCCAACCTCAGGATCAAGGCAACCAGAATGCTCGTCGTGGTGGTCGCGGTCCCAATGCAGGAGGTCCTAATG
>Ga0181562_10001279_pt1 | contig 20436 bp, 14 predicted proteins | sample 011ome_26_FD_139344 | JGI IMG/M metagenome (GOLD analysis project Ga0181562, IMG submission 139344) | Coastal salt marsh microbial communities from the Groves Creek Marsh, Skidaway Island, Georgia - 011511BT metaG (megahit assembly) | ecosystem: Environmental > Aquatic > Marine > Intertidal...
AAACATTCCAAGTGTTACAAACATTGAACTAATTTCAATACCATTGCTAATATTAATTCCGATAATGGCAACGATAAGGATAATTAATACTAATTCAATTAAATTTCTTGGGATAGTTGATGAAAATAAAAGTCTTACCGATGTTTTTGCAACTAAATTTGCTGCCTCCACAATCAGTTTCATAAAAAACTGCTCTTTACCAAGTGTTTTGATTTCCTTGAGACCTTTTGCGATGTCTGTTGTACCTTGAAGCATGCCACTTGCTCCAGTCATATACCCCTTACCATAATAAGTAAGCCTTTTTGCAAAAATTAAATTAAATACAACTAGAACAAGCCCAACCATTCCCAATAATATCAACAAGGAGGATAAATTTGTTATACCAAAAAAAATTGAAACAGCCAAAATTACAATTATGCTACTTACACTTTGGAATATAGCCTGAAGACATTCAGCATAATTTGATGCAAAATTTGCTATTGAAGAGAGGTTATCTCCAGTTTTATTGGATAGAAAATTTTCATAACTTTGGTTTAAGATGCCGTCAATAAGTTGTTTTTGTATTTTAGCTTTTTCATTCATCGCAAATGTTAGAATGAAGTATTGAGATGTTAAGACAAAAATAAATTTTATAAAAAAAATCATAACCATTGTTATTCCAAGCATAATGATAATTTGATTATGACTATAAGATTTCAGATAATTAAAAATTTGGTAGTTATCAAGTTTATCAATAAGTTCTGGATCAAATAATAATGTTAGGTATGCTCCAATCGCACTTATTCCAATTAAATCTCCAACTGAGACTAATAAGAAAAGTAATATAAGAGGGGCTATCTTTACGAGGTTTTGTCCCAAAAGATACCGAAGGGATTGATAGAAGCTCATCAAATTCTAATTAGTAAGTCTCAGGGTTCGTTTTATTAAATTGGCTTTTTACCATATTTTCCATGGAGCCAAGTTTTTATCATACAAATCATTCAGCATTTTCTTTTCTGAAAGTGTATCCATTGGTTGCCAAAATCCAGAGTGTTTGTATGCAGCAAGCTCATTTTTTTTAGTAATTTTTTGAAGAGGTTCAACCTCCCAGGATGTCATATCTCCATCAATATAATCAATTACAGATGGATGTAAAACAAAGTAACCCCCGTTAATCCATGAATTTTCATTATTTGGTTTTTCATTAAATTGCTTTACTACATTTTGCTCATCTATTTTGAGTATGCCAAATCTTGAGGGTGGATTTACAGCTGTAACTGTTGCAAGTTTTCCATGAGCATGATGAAAGTCCAGAAGTGATTTAATATTTATATCAGCAACTCCATCACCATATGTTAAAAAAAAAGGTTCATCTTGATCAAGATATTCGCGCACTCTTTTTATTCTTCCGCCTGTAAGAGTTTTATACCCAGTATCTACACATGTTATATTCCAATTTTCATGAATATTCTTAATTGCTTTTTTTGAATTATTTTTAATATTAAATGTTACATCTGAATTTCTTAGATGAAAATTATTAAAATACTCTTTTATATAGTAACCCTTATAACCAAGACAAATGATGAAGTCATTTACTCCATAGAAACTGAATATTTTCATAATATGCACTAGAATTGGCATGCCGCCAACTTCAACCATTGGTTTTGGTCTGCTATGAGTTTCTTCGGCTAGCCTTGTTCCAAGACCGCCGGCTAATATAACAGCTTTCATAATTATTATTTTAATTTAATCTGGCTATTCTATCACTAAGCTATTTACTATAGATACAATTGAAAATGTTTACTTTATAATCTTTAGATAATTAGTAATGAGCATCAGCTTAATAAAACCCCAAGCATTTAATGACTGAGCCAAAAGTTTCAATAATTCTCATGACTTATAATCAAGAGCAATTCATCAGAAAAGCTATTAAAAGCGCATTATCACAAACATATAAAAACTTTGAACTTATAATTAGCAATAATGGGTCTAAAGATCGAACTGCATCAATAATCGAGTCTTTTTTGCCTGACAAAAGAATTATTTTTCTTAACTATGATAGTAACGAGGGTCCAAACATTAGAGCCAATCAGGCTCTTGATTTAGCCAAAGGTAGTTTTATTAGTTGGTTGTACGGGGATGATTATTACATTAACACCAAGATACAAGATCAAATGAATGCCTTCTCTAAATTAGATAGTAGCTATGGGGTAGTTTATGGTCCAGGATATGAAGAAAATGTTTCGAACGGGCAATTATCTTTATCAAAAAGCATTTCTAAATCTGGACAATGTTTTGAAAGTTTTTTATTGGGATGGTTAAACCCAGGTTCAGTCAATCCAATATCTCCGTTAGTTAGGAGTGAGTGTTACAAAGTTTGTAGACCTGATAATTCTATCTTTACCGAGGGGGAGTGTTTATATATACATCTTGCAGTTAGCTTTAAATTTTTTTTCTTAAACAAACCATTGGTTGTAATGTCGGAGCATGAATCAAGACTTGGTAAAGCCTTTAAAAGAAATCTTGATACTCATGAAAAAAGCATGATGAGACTGCTGGACGAAAATAATCTCTCACCTAGAGACATAAAAAAAGTGTATCGTCATCTTTGTGAGCTTAAAATTAATTGTAGCTGGCATTGCTTTAGAACCAATCAGGAGACTTCATGGGCAATAAAGAATCTCTATTCTGCTTATTCTAATTCAAAAACGCACTCAATAATTAACAAATACTTTTTGATTTCACTCTTTTGTTTACAGTTACCCATTACTTTTCAGAGATTAATTAATCAAATTCTGCCAAGGGTTTAATTATTTTGTAAATGCAATCCTCATTTATGCAGTCTAAAATAATATTCTACGCTAATATTATTTTTCTATCTCTTACAAGAGTTTGTTATAATCCTTAAAATTTTTTAAAAGGTATCTATTGCAATGTCAAATTTTATAAGAGTCCCATATGGGTCAACCGTTCATGGTAACGAAGAAATAGATGCAGTAGTCAAAGTCCTTAAAACTTCAACACAAATGTCTGCCAATGTTTCTATTTTTGAAGATAAAATTGCTAAATTGTTCAATAAAAAAAGAGGTGTAATGGTAAATTCAGGCTCCTCTGCTTTATACCTTCTTATTGAATCAATGCAGTTACCCCCTGAATCAGAAGTCATTACTCCCGTGTTGACTTTTGCTACAACTGTAGGTTGTTTAGTAAAAAATAATCTCAAACCCCACTTTGTAGATGTTGGGATGGATACATACTGCGTAGATGTTTCGCAGATAGAGCAAGCCATCAATGGTAATACCTCAGCAATTATTGCGCCTGATTTAATGGGGAATATATGTGAATGGGATGCTATTCAAACTATTGCAAAAAAACATAACCTTAAGGTTATTTGTGATTCTGCTGATACCCTTGGCGCTAAACTTAATGAGCAGTCAACCGGTTCTTTTTGTGATGCAGCTATTACTAGTTTTTATGGCTCTCATGTCATTAATGGAGCTGGTAATGGAGGAATGCTTGTTACTGATGATGATTCTGTTTATGAGAAATCTAAACTGTTAAGGTCTTGGGGCCGCAGCTCATCTCTTTTTAATGATAGTGAAAGTATTGAAAATAGATTCAATGTTCACTTAGATGGTATTCAATATGATGCAAAGTTTGTATTTGAAGAGATTGGATATCAATTAGAGCCATCTGAGATCAGCGCTGCTTTTGCCTTAGTTCAGCTTGAAAAATTAAATAAGAATATTTCAGCTAGGCAAGATAATTTTAATAGTCATATGCAGTTCTTCAAGACTTATGAAGAGTTTTTAGTTTTACCCAAGCAAAATCCAAGAGCTGAAACTGGCTGGCTTGCTTTTCCGTTAATCGTTAAAGAAGATGCTCCATTCACGAGAACGGATTTTCAGATTTATCTTGAGAAACGTAATATACAAACAAGAGTTGTTTTTACTGGAAATTTGTTAAGGCAACCGGGTTATAAAGATATTAATTGCATCGGTAAAGCTGAAGATTTTGTAAATGCAGATAATGTTATGAGGGGGGGCATTCTTTTAGCACTTCATCATGGCCTTAATCATGAGATGATTAATCATTTATATGATTCATGTGATAAATTTTTTTCTCAACATTAGATAATTAAATTATTGAAAGATAAAATAAAAAATGGCTCAGTTTGCTTTTTTGCATATGATTTAAGTTTTGGTGGAGCAGAAAAAGTCATTGTAACAATGGCAAATGAGCTGTCTCTTTCAGGCAGAGACATTTCAATTGCAATGCTGGGCCAGCAAAATGATTTTCTAAATATTTTAAGCCCAAAAATAAAAATAATACCGCTAAATTGTAAAAATATTAAATATTCGCTACCAAAAATTTTTAATTTTTTTTATAAAAATACTTTTAAAAATTTAATAGTTAGTCTTTGGCCAATAACCTGTCTAAGTTTCCTCGTAAAGCTTATTAAACCCCAAACTAATTTTGTCATAATTGAGCACTGTGAACTTTCGGAGCAGTTCAAGAACAAGGGAGTATTCTTTAAAAAATCCTTGCAACTTTCCATTAAAGTTTTTTATAGTTTTGCTAATAGGATTATTGCAGTCTCAAAAGGTGTCAAGCGCGATCTTATAACATTAGGAGCTCCTGTAGATAAAATAACTGTTATTCATAATCCTTTCTATCAACATTCTCAAAATTTTAATAAAACATACAACAAAGAGATTTTAGAATGGTTGAAAGTCCACGAAATTAATCTTATTTCAGTAGGTAAACTTAAAGAGTGTAAAAATTTTTTAAATTTAGTTAAATCAATAGATATTTTAAAAAGTGAGTATCAAAAAAAAATAAGCTTACTTATTCTGGGAGATGGAGATGAAAGACCTCAAATTGAGAAATATATCACTGAGCATAATTTACAAGAGAGTATATTTCTTCCAGGCTGGGTTCCCGATCCAGTGCCGTATATGGAGTTATCAGATTTATTTCTGTTGTCATCTGATTACGAAGCGTTTGGTTTGGTAATTATTGAAGCTTTGTCTGTGGGGTTAAATGTTGTTTCAACAAATTCTTCAGGGCCATATGAAATTCTAAAAGGTGGAAAGCTGGGAGTGCTATGCAAAATCAATGATCCTTTGTCAATGGCTGAATCTATCATTGCTGCTTTAAGCAATCCTATTTCCAAAGAACTACTCATGAGAAGGGCTGCAGAATTTAAACCTAAGAAAATTATTCAAGAATATGAGAAAATTCTAAATTAATGATTAAATAGAAAATACTTACTGGATTCAAGATGCTTAATTACCAAAAAAAAATAACTTTATGAACGCTAGTTTTTGGAATGGTAAACGTGTTCTAATTACAGGGGACACAGGCTTTAAGGGCGCATGGTTAAGTTATATATTAAATACTTATGGGTCAATTGTTCAGGGTGTTTCCAGCTCAGAATTTAACCAAAATACGCATTTATATTCCAGCTTAAATCTCAATCAAATTACTAATACTATTGATAGTGATGTCAGAAATGCTGATGAAATTAAAAAAATTTTTAACTCATTTAATCCAGAAATTGTTTTTCATCTAGCAGCTCAGCCACTTGTTCGGCATTCATACAAAGACCCCTTATTGACCTATGAGACCAATGTAATTGGAACATTGATTATTTTGGAAGCCATAAAAGAATCTAGTTCCGTTCAAGCGGCAGTTATGGTAACGACTGACAAGTGCTATCAAAATTATGAATGGGACTGGGGATATAGAGAAAATGACCCATTAGGTGGCCATGACCCATACTCTAGCAGTAAAGCTTGTGCCGAATTATTGATACGCTCATATCAGCACTCATTTTTTAATAAATCTAAATCTTCTCCTGGTATTAGCAGTGTACGGGCTGGAAATGTCATTGGAGGTGGCGATTTTTCAGAAGATAGACTTATTCCCGATTTATTTAGAGCTATTCAAAATAATTCTAAAATCCTGCTTAGAAATCCCTTATCAACTAGACCTTGGCAGCATGTCTTTGAGCCTCTTTCAGGATACATGGAGGTTGCACAGAGACTTTTTGATTTTGGTTCCGATGAGAATGATTGTTGGAATTTTGGCCCAAACAATCCTGATATCAGAACAGTAAAAGAAATTGTAGATTTATTCTCTTCATCATGGGGGATAAAAAATATTGCAGAAAATGATCCCAGCTCTCAACCTTATGAAGCTAAATCCCTGAGTTTAGATATCAGTAAAGCTCAGTTTAGGCTGGGCTGGTTTCCTAAATGGGATTTAGAAAATGCTATTAAAAAAACCACAAATTGGTACAAGGGGTATCTAAATAATGATGATTTAAGAAGCTTGAGCTCATTTCAAATAGAAGAGTTTTTTGAAAATTGAGTATTTACTATTAACAAATTTCCAATATAACTTGAAAAATAAACAACTTAATCATCTAGAGATTGTCTCAATGATAAAAAATAGCTTGTATTCACTTATAATCTCTATCCTATACATATTAAGAGCTTGCTATACGTCATTATTTGATGTTTTTTACTTAAGAATTCCTTTCTATTTATAAATATGAAATTTAAAAATACTAAAATCGCAGTCATTGGAATGGGTTATGTTGGTTTGCCGCTAGCAGTTGAATTCAGCAATCATTTTTCGGTTGTTGGCTTTGATATTAATTTAGATAGAGTGTCTGATTTAAATCAAGGCGTTGACTCAACCAATGAGGTTGATAGAAAATCCCTCCTTAAACGAAAAAATTTACTTTTCACATCAAAGGTTGATGATTTGATAGAATGCAACTTTTACATTATAACTGTTCCTACTCCAATCAATGCATATAAAAGACCTAACCTTAAGCCTCTATTAAGTGCCTCGAGACTTATTGGGGAGATTCTTAAGAAAAATGACACAGTCGTATACGAGTCTACCGTATATCCAGGAGCCACAGAAGAAGATTGCATACCTATACTAGAGCAATATTCTGGACTATCTCTTAATAAAGATTTTTACGTTGGTTATTCTCCGGAACGAATTAATCCAGGTGACAAGCAACACCGATTGGCCAATATAATTAAAGTGACTTCTGGCTCAAGTCCGAAGTCAGCAAGGTTTATTGATCAAATCTACAAAACAATTATCACTGCTGGCACTCATCAGGCAGAAAGTATAAAAGTAGCCGAAGCTGCAAAAGTAATTGAAAATACCCAAAGGGATCTTAATATTTCTTTGATAAACGAGCTTGCAATTATTTTCAATTTAATGGGCATTGATACGGAGGCAGTATTAAGAGCAGCTGAAACAAAGTGGAATTTTCTAAAATTTCGACCTGGATTAGTGGGCGGACATTGTATAGGTGTAGACCCATACTACTTAACTCACAAAGCTGAAAGTCTTGGTTATAACCCGGAAATAATTCTTGCCGGCAGAAGAATGAATGATGGCATGGCTTCATTTGTATCATCCCAACTAATTAAACTCTTGGCTCAGAAAAGCATCAAAATCAATCAGTCCAAAATTCTAATTCTAGGACTTTCGTTTAAAGAAGATTGTCCCGATATAAGAAACACAAAGATAGTAGACATTATCTCTGAATTACAAGAATATAATTGCAAAGTTAGTGTTTATGATCCTTGGGTGGATAAATTTTCTGCAAAAAAAGAATACGATATTACATTAATAGATAAACTTGAGACAAATAAATATGATGGAATAGTTATTGCTGTTGCTCACAAGCAATTTAAAAAATTAGGCATTAAAAAAATTAAATCGTTCGGTAAGGCAAAACATGTTGTATACGATCTCAAGTATTTATTTTCTCAAACTCAAGTTGAAAAGCGACTCTAACTTCTCAATGTCCTCTTACGCCAGAATCAAAAAAAAATTATTATCTAATCATAAGACTTGGCTGATTACAGGGGTCGCTGGTTTTATTGGAAGCAATCTCTTGGAGACACTTTTGGATTTGAATCAGATAGTCGTGGGAGTTGATAATTTTTCTACGGGTAATAAAAAAAACTTAAATGAAGTTCAGTCTTTGCTGCCATCAAAACAATGGAAAAACTTTACTCTGATTCATGGTGATGTTACAGATATCAAGGTATGCAAAAAAGCCTGTAAAAATGTCGATTATATCTTACATCAAGCAGCTTTAGGATCAGTACCTCGAAGCATAAAAGACCCTATTGCAACAAATCAAAGTAATATTTTAGGTTTTTTAAATATGCTAGTTGCAGCAAGAGATGCTAATGTGAAGCGTTTTGTTTATGCCGCAAGTAGTTCCACATATGGAGATCACAAGAAGTTGCCAAAAAGGGAGCATATTATTGGAAAACCGCTCAGTCCATATGCTGTTACCAAATATGTAAATGAATTATATGCTGATGTATTTCATCTTACTTACGGCTTGGACTCTATAGGCCTGAGATATTTTAATGTGTTTGGAAAAAGACAAACTGCTCAAAGCGCTTATGCTGCCGTAATACCAAGATGGATTGATGCAATTATAAGAAATCAAGAAATTTTTATTAATGGAGATGGTAAAACGAGCAGAGACTTTTGTTATGTTGACAATGCAGTTCAGGCAAATATTCTTGCTGCAACAACTTCCAATTTGAAAGCGTTAAATCAAATTTACAATGTTGCAGTTGGGGATAGGACTTCATTGAACGATCTCTACATGAAATTAAAGATCTTAATTGATAAAACCACAAATACCTTGCACTCAAAAGTTAACTATCGAGACTTTAGAGACGGAGATGTGAGACATTCGCAGGCAGATATTTCTAAGATCTCTAATTTATTGTCTTTTAATCCTACTCACAGAATTGATGAAGGTCTGTTTGAAACAGTAAAGTGGCATTTTACAAGAAGAAGATCATAAATGTATTACAAAGTAAGTTTTATAAATTATTTGAAAATAATCCATTTAATACTATCAGTAAATTTTTGTGCAAGAAGAAATCAAATAATCAAACTTAGAGTGTTTTAATGTTTCTAAGCTAATAGGGTGTATAAATAATTAATATTAGATAAGATATTTATTCAATCAAAGGTATATTAAACTTAAACACAGCCAGGTAGGAGTTGATCAAACAATGAATATTCTAAAAAAAATTGACTTAAAACAAAAACTTTTACTCACAAAAAGCTTCGTAAAAGAATATTTGTTAGTAAAAAAATCTATTGTAGCATTTGGCGTATCTATTGTTTTAAGCCTCCTTATCATTCAAATTAGTGTACCCAAGTTTTATATATCAGCTGTATTAAGGGAGGCAAAACCTCTAGAGAATCAAGGTATTTCTATTGGCAGTGGTGCAGATGGATTGTTTTCAGAATTTCTGCGACCTACTGGTGGTGATGGTGATTACGAGGAGATGATCTCAAACATGAGATCCTATATAGTTGCGCAAAGGCTTTGGAATAAGGGATGGGGTTCAATAGTTTTTGGTAACGGACAATTAGATAAGGAATATTTCAATCAAATTCCAAAAAATCACAAATTTTTAGATAAATTAGGTGCTTGGATTTTGGGATACCAACTTCATGAATACTATTCAGCCCATGATTTAAAAGCCTATATCAATAATAGCGTTTTTCCTCAGAAAGATATAAGAGACACTAATATAACTGTGTCGATGCTTTCAAGTGACAAGGAATTTGCAATTAAATTTATTGAAGCTGTTATTTTGGAAACAGACAGTTATGCAAAAGAATATTTGATTGCGAAATCAAATGAAATTATCTCAGCTTCATATGAACAACTTGCAGTTTCAAAAAACTCTGCAATATCCTCAGCCCTAGCAAGCACAATCAATTCCGAATATTTCAAGATAGCTACACTGAATAATGATATGCCGTATAAGGTTTATTTTATTGATCCACCGCATTCATCAGAATATCCCGTTACTCCAAACATCTATGCTATCTTAATTTCAGCCATCATAATTTCTTTATTTTTATCTAGCTTACATTCATTTATTTTAAAGAATAAAGATGAAATATGGTAAATGAGTACTTTCAATTTCTAGATTATGGCGGAACTACTTATTACTACCTCTTTGAATTTGCAAATTTTTCATTCATAGGCTTACTTGCGTTATACACATATAAGATCCGATTAATAAATCTTAATTCATTAATAGTATGGCTAGCAATTTTTTTCACTCCCTTAATATTTAACTACTTACTATTTTCGCCTTATTTATTTGGCGATCAATTTTTATACTCTGGGGAGACTTTTTTGCTTAAGACTGGCAATCAGTCTCAATATCAAATGAATCATATTGAATTTGCTGGCAAAATCTTAGGCTCAATTCCATTACCTAACTATATGACAGTAACGTCTTTAGCATTTTCAAATAAACTGTTGTTATTTTTAACTTTTTTATGGTTCAAGCGATACTTTGATGATGAAAATAAGATTTTGTTATTTTTTTTAGTTCCGAGCCTTCTGCTATATTCATCATTGGCTTTAAGAGAAATATTGATCATAGTATTTTCAATATTATTTTTGGTTAACCTAATCAAAGATAGATATTTGCTAGCTTTAATTTTTCTTTATCCTATCTTTATTATCAAGATGCAAATGTTTGCATTCTTGAGTTTGTATTTTGTTGCTAGAACAATTTTTAGAGCTCATAAATCTATCAAACATGCCGCTTTTTTTATCTTGTCTACTTTGGCTGCAACGTTTATTTTAGAAAGTGAAATATTATCTTTCGTTAATACTTATAGATTAGGTTTTGCAGCAGAAAACTTTAGAGTTGATGGAGGAGGTACTTCTTATGCTGCGTGGAATTTATATGGACAGGATATAGCCCAAGCCATAAAGATAGATACCATACAAGAAGCTATAATTAAAAGCATTATTAATTTACCTCAAATTATATTAATACCAATGCCATGGAATTGGTCATCTATATTCCATGTATTTCAAACGATGGAGAGCATATTTTTAGTTTATTTGTTTTACTATATTTCTATGAAAAACAAAAACTATAAAAATAATGAATTCATATTGCTATCCATTATCCTTCTATTAAGTTTAATGTTGCTTGGGCTTATTATGGCCAATGAAGGCACATTTGTAAGGTATAGATTTAGCTTATTTTATCCATTTCTATTGGCAGCTTTGTATATTCATAAAAATAAAACAGTTGTTTCTAAGTTTTAGCTAAAAAAATCAACTATGTCACCATCAGATGAATCAGATTTTTGAATTTAAAAATTTTATCTATAGTTGTAGTCTTATTTCTTTGGTTAAATTTAAGCTCGAGTGAACTTTTCATGTTAATAAAGATCTAAACATAGTTAAAAAAATACTACTTCAATGTATAATAGCTTCTATGTCTAGTACCACTTCTAAAGAAATTATCAATTCTATCAATTCTATCAATTTTAAATTATTAACAATATTTTTTAGCCTTCTTCTTTTGCCTGCATTTTTATTTTCTCAAAATTCTATGGAAGATCTTAGAGAGGAACTGAAAGACAAATCTATAGCTGGTTCTGGGCCTAGTTCAGAAGATGATGGATACAAGTCCTTTGTGCAAAATGAATTTCAAAATATATTCTCAAAAATGGATGAATTGAATGAACAAGAAATTCAAGAAATCACTTTTGCAGAAATTAACAAACAACGACTTCTTTATGCTATGGAGCTTTGCTCCAGAGATGAAAGAGCCTGTTTTTTAATTGATGAATATCAATCTTACAAATCATCCACGGATCTACCAAAAGAAATTAAGGATTTAGAGCTCTTTGGTGTGGATATTTTTTCTGGATACTCTAACGAGTTTAATTTTTATGACAGTCTTCCGCTTGATGATGAATACGTTGTTAAGCTGGGAGATAAATTCAAGATTTCTTTATTTGGCGGTTTTGACTTTGATGAAATAATTGAGGTAGAGAACGATGGGGCAATTATTATTCCTGATATTGGAAAATACCAAGTTGCAGGTTTATCTTTTTATGAAGTATCAGCAAATATAAAAGATGATATTGCTCAAAAATTTGCTGGCACAGAAGCCTTTATTTCTCTATCTAGTGTGAGGTCAAAACAGATTTTTGCATTAGGTAATGTTAGAACTCCTGGTACCTATGCTTTAAATGCATTTGGGACAGCTTTAAATGCCTTAATTTCCTCTGGCGGAGTTAATGCTAATAGCTCTATACGAACTATTAAAATAGTTAGAGATAGTAAAACCATAGAGATTATAGATTTATATGACTTGCTGATGAATGGCAATATTGGTGCTGCCGATTTTATTCTAAATGATAGCGATTCTATTCTTGTTGGAGGGCTTAAATCCAGTATCTCCATTTTGGGTGAAGTAATTAGACCTGCAATCTATGAAATCAAAGATGGTGAGTCATTATCTGATATTCTTCAATTCGCCTTAGGAACAACTCCATTTGCAGATTTGTCTAATATTTCTGTAGAGAGAATATTGGATTCAGGTGAAAAAACAACACTTAACCCATCAAATTTAAACGAATTCATTGTTAAAAATGGAGATAGTATTACAGTTAATTCGGCTGAAGGCCAAACCATTAATACGATTTCATTATATGGAGCTATAAGAAATAAAGGTGAATACTCTATTGAGAATAAAAGAAATCTTGGTGACGTTATTGATATAAATAAAGATCTTTTGGATAATACTTACACTGGTTTTGCTGTTCTCAAAAGACTTAATTTTTCATCAAAATCTTATAGATTATTAACATTTGTTCTAACGGATCAATCAATTTTAAATGAGTTTAATATTTATTCAGGAGATAAAATTTTTGTTTTTTCATTAGAAGATATTCAATATTCTCAATCACAAGAAGTTTATAATTATTTAAATTCAAAACTATCATTTGACCCCAAACCAATAGAGGGCCTGCCTTCTTCCGAGCAATTAAAATATGATTCTTCCAAATTTTTAACCTCTAATTCATCTGAGATTTCTGAATTCAATGTAAATAATTCATGTTTAAATTCTCTTGATTCATTAACAGTCAATCCTATATCCAATTTAATAAAAGCAAAATTGAAGCTGTTTCCATCAAACAATCTATCCCAGTGCACTTCTTTTCTGAAAACCAACCATGAATTACTGCCCATTTTGTTAATTAATTCTGTACCAGTTGTAGGAAATGTAAGGTTTCCTGGTCTTTATCCCACCTCTAGAGAATTAAATGCATTGGATTTATTTAACTATGCTGGTGGTTTTTTAATAAGTAAATTAAATACTCTACCAGTTTTTGATGTTGGAATTCGAGGTAGGGGTTTTGGCTCATTTAAGTTCGATGAATTAAGATCATTAACTAACATCACTATGTTGAATCTAAAAATAGATGAGGATACAAGATCGGTTGGTTATGTTGAACTATTAGGAGAATTTAAAAATCCAGGAGTATATGCAATATCAAAAAATACATCTCTATCTGAGATTTATGAAAGATCAGGGGGGCTAAGCAATAGTGCATACCCAATAGGGGGAATTTTTACAAGAAATAGCACAAAAAAAGTTGAGAGCGAGGCTTTAAAAAGATCGAAAGCAGAATTAGAGCAGACCTTAGCATCTGCTGTTGCAACTGGAAGAATCCAGCAAAATTCTTCAGATTTACTTGGATTAATCTCTTTATTGTCATCCATGGAAAGCATAAATTCAGTTGGTCGATTGGTCACAGAGCTAAATCCTACAAAAATTACTAACAATTTAGATCAGGATATCATTCTAGAGGATGGAGATAAAATATATATGCCTTCTATTCAAACCACTGTCACAGTAGTTGGACAAGTTTTAAATCCTGTCACTGTTCCACATATTGTAGGCGCATCATTTGAAGATTATTTAAAACTTGCTGGTGGATTAAAAAAAGAAGCCGATAAGAGCAAAATATATGCAATTCTTCCAAATGGAGCTGCTATTAAAAAAGGCAGATTCTCTCTTCCAGTCCTTCCATTTGTTGCCCCTTTAGATAGAAATAATCTTTTGGCTGGTAGTACAATCGTAGTTCCCAGAAAGGCTAGGCCCCTTGATTCATTGGCTTTAGTTGAAACTATTACTCCAGTATTAGCTAATCTCTCTGTGACAGCAGCTTCAATTGCAGCAATTTCAGATAATTGATCAAAGTTAATGAGGCTTTTATTAATCCTCGTATTATCGACGTGCTTTTTTAGTGGAAAATCAAACGCTCAACTTGTAGATTATATTTATCCGTATTTTGATCAACCCTCATTTTCAAATTATGGAACAGTTGGCCTAATCCAAATGCCTTCTGCAAGAATGCATCAAGCTGGAACTATCGGCTTTACATGGTCACATTCAGAACCTTATCTTAGGGGTTCCATAATGGGCAATCCGTTTGATTGGCTTGAAGCTTCTTATCAATATACAGATGTAAATAATCAGTTGTATAGTGATGTTAGAGAATTTAGTGGATCTCAATCTTATAAAGATAAAAGCTTTGATGCAAAATTTAGAATATTAAAAGAAAGAGATTACCTCCCTCAGATCGCTGTTGGCTTTAGAGATTTTGGGGGTTCATCTTTATTTTCATCAGAATTTATAGTTGCTTCAAAATTGGTAGGTAATGTTGACCTAACTCTCGGAATGGGCTGGGGAACTATATCTAACGGTACGATATCAAATCCATTGGTTAAATTAGATCAAAGATTTTCAAGCAGAAGAAGGGATATTCAAGGAGATACACAAGGTGGTGAAATAAATTATGGAACATTTTTTGGGGGTGAAAAAGCAGGGATATTTGCAGGCATAGAAATTTTTCTACCTAAGCTCAAAGGTGCACGCTTAAAAATTGAATATGATTCTACTAATTATGGTGAAGATGGAGAAGGTTATGTTCCAGTTCCTCAGGATAAAAATATTAATTACTCTTTTGTATTTCCAATTACAAAAGGATTTCAGCTTAAATTGGGATATATTCGAAATAATACTCTTAATTTTGGTTTTTCTTTAAGCGGCAATTATTCGAACCGATCTACAGGCATATCTAAAAAAGATCCTCCGCAAGTAATAGAAAATAGCCGAGTGTATAGAGAGGTTGTAAATGCAAAAGAGGCAGAATTTTTATATAAGTCATCTTTAAAATTACTAAATGATAATAAAATATTTTTGCAAACTGCAAATGTAAGAAATAATAGATATGAACTTACCTTTGCTCAATCAAAGTATATAAACACTGCTCAAGCCGTTGGAAGAATTGTTAATATCCTGGATCAAATTTCACCTTCTGTTATTGAGGAATTTTCATTAGTAGGAGTGAATGCTGATCAGTCGATGTTTGCTGTAGATATACCCAGAGCTGATTACACTCTTTATAAAAAAACAAAAAAAACAGATGCCTTATTAGAATCAGTGAAAATATATCAACCAGATCCAAAGCAACATCTTAGCCATGATTATAGGCCCACAACAAAACTACCATTAACAATTTGGAAACTTTCTCCTGCAATTAGAAGTCAAATTGGTGGACCTGATGGATTTTATTTTGGAGATATTTCAATAGCCTTTCATGCAGAGACTTTACTTCGAAAGAATTTTAATATTTTAAGTGTTGCATCTGTTGGCTTATACAATAATTTTGACGATTTAAAGCTTGCCTCTGATAGCGTTCTCCCGCATGTAAGAACAGATATCGTCCAATATTTAAAAAATAGTGAAAAATCTCATATCACAAGATTGCAGGCTAACTATTTCATGAATCCATATAAATCAATTTATGCGAAGGTATCCGCTGGAATTTTTGAACCTATGTTTTCTGGCTTTGGAGGAGAAATCTTATACAAACCATTCGATATGAACTACGGTATTGGGTTAGAGTTATGGAAGGTGCGCCAACGAACTTTTAGACAACTTTTTCGCAGCAGTGATTACAGTACTTTAACTGGACATATGAGTTTTTATTATAGAGAGCCTAATACTAGAATACTATTTCATGTCAAAGGGGGAAGATTTTTAGCTGAAGATTCAGGGTTCTCATTTAATTTTTCAAGGGAATTTAAAAGTGGTTTAAATATGGGAGTTTTCTTTTCTCTAACTGATATCAGCAAAGCAGAGTTTGGAGAAGGAAGTTTTGATAAAGGGTTTTTCTTTAATATACCCATTCAAGTATTTTTTGATCAATACTCAAGAGGGTCTAGTGGGTTTGGCTTAAGGCCTCTAACTCGTGACGGTGCACAAGCATTGGTTGTAGCTCAACCTCTATGGAGTACAACACATCAAGCAAGCAGCGATCAAATGATTTATGGGTGGAATGGGTTTTATGATTAGGTTACTATTTATTTTGATTACAGTATCTGGTTGCGGGAACCTCCCTATTGCGTATATTCAAAATTTTTCTGAGGTTAATAGCGTTATTTTTGGCTTCCCAGATTATGAAATAACTCAAGATATTTATGATAGTTATGATAATAGTTTTATGAAGATTCGTTTTGGAAGAGGCCCACATGCAATCTTAATACTTGCATATATTAAAGATGATGTGTATGAATGGGTTGGATCAGATGGTGTAAGAATCTTTACATTGAATGGAAGAATAATACGCACCCAAGGATTACCTCACAATTTTGAATTAAAAAATTTTTCTAGCATAGATCTTCCATCTTCTAAAACCTCATATAGTATGGTTGATTTATATAATCCAGATTTGTATTCATCAAAAATGGCAAGTCAGTTTTTAAAAAGCAAATCAATGGACATAGAAAAAATAGGTAAAGCTATTAGTGTGAATAAAATTTATGAGACTTTTGCAATTAACTCTATTGGATGGAGCGACACAAATATTTATTATCAGAATATCAATACTTTAGAAATTGAAAGTCTTGAGCAGAATATTCACCCAAGATTACCTACTGTTAAAGTAGAGTATTATTTCAAATATTAATTAGAAAAAAAAACCCATCCTAAGATGGGTTTTTTTAAAGATATAATTTAATTAGTCAGCCAATCTTGTTCTTGTTTCGGTCTGAATAATATCTTGAGTGAAGTCTTGATTAATTTCTTGAACAAGAATGATGTCTTGGACAATGTCAACTTCATAAAAGACGTCTTGAACAATATCTTGATTAATCTCTTGAACAAAGTCTTGTTCTATCATGACATAACCATTTTCCAGGACCTCTACAACATTGAAGTTACTACCTAGTTCAGTCTGATAATTATCATCAACGCTTAAATTTCCTGAATCTCTAAGACCATAGAATGCAGCAGCAGTATCATAATCGTCATAGCTTTCCCAGAAGATAGGGACGTCTTGTTGCTCAAATGTTTGCTCAAGACCGATAATTTCAAGATCTTCAATTACAAGATTTTCAATATACAAGTCTGTTATAGCAAAGTCAGTAACGAAATCACCAGTTCCATCACCAGTTGCAATATAGTTTGCAGCACCAACACTATCATCTTGAACGTATGTTGACGTTACAGTGTTGGTTGATGTATTGGTAACAGTGTTAGTATTTGTATTAGTAGAAGTAGTCGTATTGGTATTGGTTACGTAACGAGTTAAAGTTGTAGTAGAAGTATTGGTACTAGTATTAGTATTAGTATTAGTATTTGGTAAATATACCCCAGTAGTTGTAGCTGTAGTAGTGGCTGTAGAGGTAGTTGTGTTAGTGTTAGTAGCGGTAGGCACAATTACATCTACAGTATATGTTTCTGTTGGAGCTGGTGTAGGTGCAGGTGTAGGTGCAGGTGTAGGTGCAGGTGTAGGTGCAGGTGTAGGTGCAGGTGTAGGTGCAGGTGCAGCGCTGCCTCCATCTCCAGAGTCAACTACAGCAGCTAGTGCAGCAGCAGCAGCGACAGCAGCGGCTATAGCACCAGCACTTAAAGATCCAGAGGCTTCTTTTTTAGCATCTTCTCCAGCTGCTTTAGGATTTGCATCTGATTTAACAGTTGCGTCAGAGTCCTGAGCTAATGCATCTGAGGAAATAAAACTACCCATTAAAGCCATAAGCATTGTTAATGAGTTTCTTAATGTAAGTTTTAATTTAGCCATAATTGTTCTCTTTCTCTAAAAAAAATAAAAGTAATACTAATTCAAAATCCTATTTTCACTGAATTTATTCTCTATGTCTACTTAAAAAACAAAAAAATAATTTTAGTGATCTTTTGAATTGAAGTGCATATTAACATAGCCATCACAATTTTCATCTAAAAATAAAAAATATTTTTTATTTATATATTTAATTAAAATAAATTTAATTCAGTGCAAATTCTACACATTTTTTTTAAGAAAATGTATTCTCTATTATAATAAAAAAAATCCTTTATACCTTTATAAAAGAAAATTTACATATACTATCTAGCCTAGCGGCATTTTTATTGTTCGGGATGTAGCGCAGTCTGGTAGCGCACCTCGCTGGGGGTGAGGTGGTCGTCGGTTCAAATCCGGCCATCCCGACCATTTATATTATTTTGACTTGTGGATAACCTCTTCTGCATACCAATTTATTTCAGCAATCATACCGTCCAATGTTCTCTCATCTGGACCGCCTTCATATGTATTTCTAAAAGCTACAATTACCTCTGTTGCACCAAGATCCTCAAGTTTTTTTATTCCTTCTGGCGAGTAGGCTGCTTCCCCCATAACTTGAAACTGATAGTTTGGATGATCCAAGGTTCCAAATTCATTTCTGTATTCATTTATTTCATCTATAAAGTTTTTTGTTTCTTGTAGGCCTAATCCTGCACTTATCCAACCATCTCCAACTCTTGCAGCCCTTTTCAAAGCAAGCTTTGAATGGCCTCCAATTAATATGGGGACTGGTTTTGTGGGCGCGGGACATAGCTTAAGCTCAGGAATGTCATAAAACTCACCTTTGTATGCAAAGTATTCTCCACTCATCAACCCTTTAAGAATATCAATTTGCTCATCCATTCTTTTGCCTCTTTTCTCCCATCGCTCACCAGTGGCAAGGAAATCCTCATACCATGGACTAACCCCAACGCCAAAATGGAACCTATTATTTGTCATAACCCCCAAAGTAGTTACGAATTTAGCAGTTGTTACTGCTTGTCTAGGAGCAAGCTTATAAACTGATGTTGAAAATTCTAGCCTATCTGTTACGGCGGCAATAGCTGGAATAATTGAGAAGGGTTCTAAAAATGGCACTCCATCAAGAAATTCTCTACTTCCATCATCGTTGTATGGATATGTCGAATCACATTCTTTTGGATAGCATATGCTGTCCGGGAATGTAATAGCATCGAAGCCTGCGGCTTCGGCAGCTTTACCTAGCTCTAGATAAAATGATGGGTTGCACATTGATGGATGATATGAAAAACGCATAATTGGTTACCTTGGTGAAATTTTAAAGAAACAATATAATAACAAACAATGAAATGTCGATATATAATGACAGCGTTGTCAAACTAAAAAATTATGAAAAATCATTCTCAAAAAAAAAATCTGGTAAATGATCTTGAACTTAAGGAGTGGTTAGAGGCGTTAGAAAATATAATTAGGGAAGATGGTAATGATAGAGCTTCATTTATTTTAGGAAAACTTGCATCAAAATTAACAGAGTTAGGCACGATTCCCAATTTTGGTTTAACTACCCCATTTAGAAATACAATTCCGGTAAATGAGGAGGCCAAAATGCCTGGAGATCTTTTTATGGAGCGCAAGATTAGGTCTCTCATAAGATGGAATGCTTTAGCAATGGTTTTAAGGGCAAATAAATCTTCTGATGATTTGGGCGGCCATATAGCTACATTTTCTTCTTCTGCGACGCTATATGATGTTGGGTTTAATTATTTTTTTCAAGGTTCAGCAGACGGCCAGGAGGATTTAATATATTTTCAAGGACATTCATCACCAGGAATATATGCAAGAAGTTTTCTGGAAGGGTATTTTTCAGAGGATGATTTGGATAATTTTAGACGTGAGGTTAATAAACCTGGAATCTCCTCATATCCTCATCCATGGTTAATGCCCGATTACTGGCAATTTCCGACAGTCTCAATGGGTTTGGGGCCAATCATGGGAATTTATCAAGCTAATGTTATGAGATATTTATCTGCAAGAGGCTTAGCCCCAAGAAACAATAGAAAAGTTTGGGTTTTCTGCGGGGATGGTGAAATGGATGAGCCTGAATCCAAAGGTGCTATTGGTCTGGCCGGAAGGGAGAAATTAGAAAACTTAATCTTTGTCATAAACTGTAATTTACAGAGATTAGATGGTCCAGTTAGAGGAAATAACAAAATTATTCATGAACTAGAAAGGGAGTTTCGGGGTTCTGGATGGAATGTTATTAAGGTTATTTGGGGAAGACTATGGGATCCAATTTTTGCAAGAGATAAAGAAGGAAAACTTCAAAAGCTGATGGACGCAGTTGTTGATGGAGAGCTTCAAAATTTTAAAGCAAAAGGTGGGGCTTACACTCGAGAAAAGTTTTTTGGACAAGATCCTGATGTTTTAGAGATGGTAGATGATTTAACTGATGAAGATATT
>Ga0181562_10001285_pt1 | contig 20409 bp, 8 predicted proteins | sample 011ome_26_FD_139344 | JGI IMG/M metagenome (GOLD analysis project Ga0181562, IMG submission 139344) | Coastal salt marsh microbial communities from the Groves Creek Marsh, Skidaway Island, Georgia - 011511BT metaG (megahit assembly) | ecosystem: Environmental > Aquatic > Marine > Intertidal zone...
AAGCGGAAGCAGAAGCAGAAGCAGAAGCAGAAGCAGAAGCAGAAGCAGAAGCAGAAGCAGAAGCAGAGGCAGAGGCAGAGGCAGAGGCAGAGGCAGAGGAACTCGTTCCAACTACATCGAGCCCCGAAAAATTGCAGTTGTTAGAAAAGCCGTCTCAGCCTATCCACGTGCTCGATGACGTTCCGAAGAATCAGCCTGACGAGGATCAGGCGGACTTAACTGACACGAGCGACGAGCTGGATGTCAACCATGCTGATTTCGAAGACATAAGTGCAGATGAATATTCAGTTTTAGCGACTGGTACCGGTATAAGCACGACTGAAAATGCCTCCGAGTCAGAAGACTTGACTCCTTACGAATTGCGGCAACTTACACAATCACAAGCACTCGACACAGAGAATGATGAGAGTCAACAAGTCATGTCGAGTTCGCAGGTCGAATTGGCTAGTGCTAACGATCAAGATTCGAATGATGACCTCGGGCAATCGAAGACAGAGAATCCTATGGAAGCTGTTGCCGAGAGTTCGGAATCAATCAGCGATTCCCAGCAGCATGATGAATTGGAAGATGAAATTGGCAATTTCGATCAAGTCAATTCAAACCGTAATGAAGAGCTTTGCGACCCATTAGATCGAGAGGTAGAAGACTCTGAAATCAATGTTTTTGCCCCTCAATATGGTAATACTGAGATTTCGGTTGTAATTCCTAAAAAACGCGGAACCAAAAAATCGCTGCTGGTTATGGAAGAATTTCCAACATTTGGAGGGTATTCGAGAAATAGTAGCGAGTATATGCCTTCGACTGAGAGTACAACAGAAGTTGGGTCCGTTGAACCGGACGAAAGCGCTAATTCAGATGCTCAACCTTATCGATCGTCTTCCTACGAAGCGTTTCAACTATCGGTATCGGAGGCATTTTTAAATCCTAAGAAGCCATCCATCCAACTAGGTGATGCTGCCAACTTTGGCGGTTATGGAGCAGGCGAGGAACGGAAACAACGGTATAAAACTTCGCGTCGGACGACGCCTAAGCGTTTTGGCGCTAATCAGAAAAAATCAGGGCGTGAACGTTCGCTAGGATTCGGTTCAAACATATCGCCTCTTTTCGATGAGGTGAAACGAATTAATGTCGACTCCAAGCCTTCAACGCTTGTTGCAAAGCCTTCCCATGATCCTAACTCACTCTTGGCCCACGGCGGGGTTAACGGGCAGATCGTAGGCCCGCTAATTGAAGTTCCTTTACACGTTGAAACCAAAGGTGTATTCAACCAAGACTCATCGAGCCACAACGTTTTGAAACCCTTAGCGAACCGCGAGCGTGATGACATTGAATTCGAATCTTCGACTGATTTGAGTGATCAGAAGGGTGATTTTGATTTCGAAACAGGTTTGGGTGAATTTCTTACTGTCGACAGCGATTGTTCGTCGGACGAATCGCTCGGTTTCAGCGGGAATATTGATGCTGAACCAAACAAAGATTATCGAGATATTGGCTTGAGTGAAGATATTGAGCAGCAATCAGAAATCCCGATAGTTGACGCCGGTAGTTCATTCGAAACCTCTTCGGAACTAGCTGATGAAATATCGATTGATCATTTGCTATCGATGGCTGGTCATGATCTGAAAGGTCATAAGAGTGCCCCAGACATATCATCCGGCTCGCAGTCAGCTACGATCGATTCCGAGTCTCATGAACAGGCTGTTAATGAGTTTGATCTCTTAGACTTGTCGTATATGTCCCCAAAGACTCAATCTGAGATTATTTCTGATCCGGTTGTGAACACACCAACAAGCGAACGGTCCGAGATGGAGAGTCTACTCTCACAGAGCGGATCGATGGAATCCGATGAATTTGGTCCTTCTTTAAGCTTTGGTGAAACACTCGAAGCAGGAACAAAAAAGCCAGAACAGATCCCAAATGCGTCGTCAGATTTGGCGGAAAAAATGCCTGAAAATGTAATTCATCATCCGACATCGCCGGGCTATTCAGATCAGATAGGATCGACTCAATTTGAGAGTACGGAGAGCACTCACAGAGAGCCAAATGGGGCTGATCCTTTTGAACCATTTATTCGTGTGTTATGGCTTATTGAGACTGGTGAGACAAAAGAAGCTCGACTAGAGCTTGATGAACTTCTACAGAACGAGAGTGCAGATGTCCGCCGGATGGCGTATGACTTTAAAGAGCGTCTGGCAAAGAGCGAAGCAGCACGGGCATAAAGGCTATGATCCGTGTGCTGCTGGTTGTGACAATCGTTCTTTATCCATCGATTTTGGCCGCGGAAACGATAAGTTCGGTGAGACACTCTCAGAATCTGAACGGTTTTCGTGTGGTTATTGATTGGTCCGATCGTGTGCCAAATTATGATCTTGAAACCGAGGCTGGCGAGGCAGTTCTTTGGTTAAAGACTGTGACACGGATCTCCGCACAATTTCCGAAATTCATCGAAGGGTGGTCGGGGAAAGCGGGTTATCAAAGTGGGTTATATCGCATTACCTTTCCAAAAATTGATGGAATCGTTTCCGTCTTTGCAATCGATCGGACAGATCAACAAGATCCTCGGTTAGTGATAGATGTCGTTCGAGACCAAAAGCTCACAGAGCCAAACCAAGTGAGCTCGAAAAGATCAAATCAAGTATTAGAGGCTTCCCGCTCAGGGGATGAATCGATTAGTGCACAATCCATCCGATCGATGGAGAAATTTTTAGCACGTATTGAGGCGCGGGTTGCTTCGGGTGAAATCAGTCCTGAATACGGATATCAACTCGCCCAGAGGTATCGGCAGGAGTTGATTGAAGCGCTTCATCGCCAAATAAATCCGACACTGCAAGTTGATCGAAGTAGCCGACGAGGCCAGCGACGAACTGAAAGCCAGTGAGGGATCGGGCGTCGAGGATGAGTAAAAGAATTTTGATATCATCGCGGTTAGACCTTCGGAGAAAGTTGTCTCTTGCTCACAACGAGACTGTGTTAATCCGGACACAACAGGTCGCTTCTAAAACTTAGGGGAACGTATATGTCGTCGAAAAAAAAATCGGGCTTGAGCTCCCAAATGCGGCAGCGGCTCGCTGAGGCGAGAGGTGTCAAACGATCAGTTGACGACAAGACAAAGACCGATCCTTCTCAGGTGATCGACGATGAGCATGGGTTGATAGCTGATCGTGTTAGCCTAATGCGCGAACGTCTCAAGAGTGGGGCCTATCGCGATCAGTCGGTCGAGCGGATCACAGATGACCTGATACTAAACGAAAGAGAGAGTAAGGTGAGGGCGCAGCGGGAGGGGGAACAGAAGGCACTCGAGAAACTGCAAGCTCGCCTCAAAGGTCGGCGAGAGCAGTCTCAAAGAAGTAACTACTTTGCGGTAGATGATGTTGCCGAATCCTCCCAAGAGATTATGCGGAGGCCGTCAGAAAAGAATCCCGGCTTTAACGATGTTTTCGTCCCGAAAGGCGAGCCGCTATTCAAGGAAGGACAGATAGCCGACTGTATCTATCTGATCGACGACGGGCAGATAGAGATTTATTCTAAAACCCAAGACAAAACCTTGGCCGTTCTCGGTGCGAATCAGATCTTTGGGGAGCAGTCGATTTTGTTCGAGGGGCGTCGCTCCGCATCCGCTATCGCGAGGGTGGACACACGGTGTCTGGAGGTCGAGGGCGGAAAGTGGCGAGCATTCCTCGACAAGCAGACTCGTCCTGCGGTCCTTGGTTTTAAGGCACTGATGCTCGAGCAGGTACAAAATAACTTTGTTAGCCTGGAGGCGCAAACGCCTCGAGACGATGAGTCATCGCCGCAACTAGATGAGGTCGCTTTACCGGAGCTTTTCCTCTTTGATCCCCTTGACCCTCTGAGCCTGCCGGAGCAATACCGTGAACATCGACACCTACACACGCTGTTTTCTGAGATCGCCTTTGGGACCGAAGAGCAGCGTCAAACAGCCTCCTCCTCAGAGGCACTAAATAAGGTTCTGAGGTCGCACTCGGGACTGATTATCACCGAAGGTCACGTGGAGTTTCAGGTGAATGGCCGTAAATTTTTTTGCGGACCCGGGGCTATTTTTGGGGCGGCAAGCAGTATGGCGGGTAATGATTTTGAGATCCTTCTCAGCCTTCCTGAGGGTATCGAGAAGGTGGAGTTTCTACTGATCGACGGAATGGTCTGCTTCGCTGAGATTCGCCGCCTAAAGTCTGCACTTGTGCGATTCACTCGGGCCATCGTTATGCGCATCTTGGGAATTAAGGATCTGCCGGTCGGGATGCGATAACGCAGTCGGTCCCTAACGTCCGGAAACGGCCTTCGCCAGCGCACGGAAGTTCACAGCCGCCCTAGACGTCGGGAAGATCTCGACCACGGGCTTATACTGCTTGGCGGCGTCTTTGACAGCGCTGTCTTCTTCTACGTGCCCGACGAAAGGCAACTCAATGCCGAGAAACTTAGTGCAGGCGTTATTGATCCTCGTGACTAGAGATTTTGCGGCGTTCTCAGAGTCGACGTTACTTGCGATAATTCCGATTGATTGATAGTTGTGCTCGGTAAAGAGTACCTTGATGATCCCGTAGCCATCGGCGATCGAGCTCGGATCGTCACGTACCACGATCATCGACTCATTGCATGCTTTTAACAGTTGGATCACGTTATCAGAGATTCCCGCCGCTGCATCAAAAATCAAGTAGTCGATCGGATCAATCGGGTTAGCTAATCCCTTAATGAAATCGCTAAGCTCTTCCGGCTCGAGGTTCGCCAGACCGCCAATGCCAGACGCACCAGGGATGACCCTTAGTCCGTCACCTGTGATTATCGTAATTTCTTTGAGGGTTTTCTCACCGCGGAAGTAGTGCCCGATGTTGTATTTTGCCTGGAGACCAAGGGCGAGCTGTACATTTGCTAATCCAAAGTCTGCATCGACCAGCATCACTCTGTAGTTTGCTTTGGCTAATGTGTAGGCGAGATTCGTAGCGACTGTAGTTTTCCCAACACCGCCTTTGCCGCTAGCTATTCCAATCGATTTCAATTTTTTCCTCCATCCAATTTGAATCGTACAGTGCCTATTGTGGTAAGGCTATTGCATATTTCAGAGAGTATGTCGCGGAAGGTCCAGTTCTACCCCGAGTCGGTCGCTCGCAACGATTAATCGGGCGTCTATCTTTTTTTAAGTGGCGCGAAAATTTACATTGGATTGTCGGATGTGAGCGTTTTGACCGGAGACGCGAGCACTGCATATGCACCACTTGCAGCTCTTTTCATCATCTACCCGTTTCGTTTCGTTTCGTTTCGTTTCGTTTCGCGTGCGCATGTGCTTAGGCGGATATTATTGAAGGGTAATCTTTATGGCTATTTTCAAACAATCCTCAGCATAATTTTATTAAAAATATTTTGTTTACTAATATGTTGAAATTTTTATTTCGCATTAATTGCGGAAATAGAGGCTTTCGGATTGTTTTACTTTGATTTTTTGTTTGATTTGTCTGATAATTTGGCAGGAGAAGCGCTGTCAAACTGAGCTGAAAAAGCTTGAGGGAAATTTGGTTGGTTAACAACTGTTAGGTGGTTAAATGTGCAATCTTTCCAGTCAGATTAAAAAATCTCTGGTGCAACCAAGGTTGTGCCATCGCATCGCTAGGTTTATATCCGCAATCATCCTGTGCTTTACTCCCTGGACAGTTGCTTCAGAAACGATTCAAGCGGCAAGCTGGACATTTCAATCTTCTAAATCATTTGCGTCTCTTGAAATCGGATTTGAGCGCAAAGGGTCGGGTGCAAGCATTCGTGTGGCAGATTATAAAAATGCAGCTCATCCAGAGAGTCTGAACCTCATTAGTAAAGATAGAGCGCTGGTTTGGGATAAGAATGACTTAGTGATTCAGCTACAGAATCCGTCGCAACAATTTGCAGTAATGATTGGTTCACAAAGCGAGGATGGGCTTGATCGACTGCGTATTTTTTTACAGCCAGCCCAGTCAGAGTTTGATCTTGGAGGATTATCTTTGACGGGGCGTCCAAGTTTGTCTTCGCTGACTGGAACGGCTGCGTTACGACATTTTGACCAAATGGTTAAAGAAGATAATCAAGCTGTTGAGAGTTTAGAGGCTCAGAAAGCGTTACTTCTTGAGATTCTTGAGTCGTCGGTGTCTAAGGACTTCAAATGAAATTATGCGGCCGGGTCGTCTTTAGTGGCTTGTTTACGGCATTGCTCATGACCTGCCTACCAAACCTTGCGTTGGCTGAGGGTTTGAATATTTCCTGGCAGTCCAGCGATGGCGAAGGCCTTGTGCTCCAGTATCCAATCGGGAGTCGTCAGAATATATTTACGGCGACAGACCACGTAGTCATCGCACTCGAGGTGGATGGTATTGGTGATGTACCGGACTTGAGTGTCAATGGTGTTGAATTTGTCAAATACTCGGATGGGCTACTGGTTTTAGTCTCGACGAGCGGTTTGCTATCGTGGCATTACTCTTTGGATGATGCTGAATCTGTGATTGTCGAGTTAAAGTTTGGTCGTGATGAATCCGCGAGCGGTCAGTCATTAAAAGTGCACCGACAATTGATCGATCGTTTTAAGTCAATGTCATTTAAGTCTGCAAACTCAAGTGAAATGCAACGTATTGTCGTCGGACTTAAGCCTATTGATGAAACTATGGTGATGCTCTCTGACTACAGTGACTACATCGCTGAGTTATCAGAATTAGTTGCTCGAGGTGATATTAGTTCAGAAGAAGCTGTTGCAAAGGCCGAGCAGGTCCGTGAAGCACTTGTCTCTGATTTTAGAAAGGAAGGGGTTCGTAATGACTGAAAGATTCTTTGCCGTTTGTCTTTTAAGTTGTTGTTCTATCGGTATAGCTTCGGCAAATGAAGCTGAAGCACTTCCGGAGCTGGTGGAGCGTGCCTATCGATTCGATGGTGAATACCTGTCGGTGATCCAATCTTTGAAAGCGGATCAGTCTGTATACGACCAAGCACTGGCGGTTTTGCTACCTCAAATCGACGCGTCGATGACCTACAGTGAAAATAATTATTTGCAGAAACAAGAGGAGCAGCAGGGAGGAAGCGGAAAGATTGTTGGTAATTTCTATGACAAGAAAGATCGCGATTTCCGTGAGCGCAAAGCATCTCTCAATTTGTCCCAAATTGTTTATGACGCTGAGGCGTTTGAGCGTCTGAAGCAGGCTGACCATTTCGTGAAAGTTGCAGTTGTGCAGATGGGGAGCGCGGGACAAGCTCTGGTTGGTCGTGTCGCCGATGCATATTTCAATACGCTGGCAGCGTATCAAAATCTCGTGTTGTCCGAGCAGCAGGTTAACATTAGTTCGGAGGCTCTCAAACTGGCTTGGGCGCGCCATCTTGCCGGCGATATTTCGGAGGTCGAGGTGATGGATATGGAGGCGCGAATCTTGTCTTTAAAAGCGAGTCTAGACAGTGCGAAGACCGAGTTTCGTGCCAATGTTCGCGTTCTTGAGTTATCGACAGGAGTTCGACCAGAAGTTTTGCAATCGATTAACTTAGCGGGGATTTCTTCACTTCAGCTCGATACTTTTGATGTGGAAGCATCGTTGGAGCGGTCTTTTAAAGCGAATCCTGAGCTTGTCTTAACGAAGCTTGGCATCGATACGGCGGAGTTTGGGCTCTCGATCAACCAAAAAGCGCGGTTTCCTAAGGTGAATCTCGCAGCCAATATTGATTGGATGAATGAAGAGACGATGACATATTCATCTTCCACTTCCGATGAGCAGAACTATCGGACTCGAGACAGCTCTGCGGCGATTACGGTTTCGATGCCTTTATATTCAGGTGGTGCAATGACGTCTCGTATTCGTGAAAGTGAAATGCGAGTGGGTGTGGCTGAAACCGACTTCGTTGCCACAAAGCATCGTCTTGAGAGTGACGTGCGTTACACAGTAGATACTCTTAACAGCTTGGTTGGTCGCATTGAATCACTCCAAAAGACTGCTGAATATCTCGACGAGGTACTTACGAAGCAACAACTTGCATTTGACCAAGGCGTTTTAGGTACGCAGGAGATCTTGGATGCGCAAGATCGTGCTTTTCGGGCAAAAAATGAGTTGGTTCTTGCGCTGTATGACTACTATTCTGCCACCGTTCAATTGCTTGCGCTTGAGGGTCGGCTCGCACCTGATTTGATCGATACATCAGGCTTTTTGTTGGGCGGTCGAATTAGTCTGACAAGTCGGTAATAACCATGTTAGGAGTAGTGACCTCACCCGCAATAGCTCTCGATGCACAGGTTGATTTAGAGCAGGCTTATATCGAGCGTTCGTTACAACTGACGCGGATGAATCAAGCAACACGATGGTTGGTAGCCTCGGATGACCTTTCGCATCAAGGACTATTCGGTGCGGTTTTTGATGAGTTCGCCAATGGTGAGAGTATTGGAAAAGAGTGGCTTGCCACAGAGGCTTTTTTAAATTCGTTCGATGCAGTTGCGATCGCGTGGGTGGATGCTGAAGATAGCGAGATTGTTCCTGATGTACGCTTGTATGTACAGCGTTGGGAAAATCTAGTAACCAAGTTTAACGAGGGAGCCATTGTCCGCTTGAGCTGTATAAAGGAATCAAGCTAAATAACCAGAAAAAGCAATTGAGTCATGATATCTACCACTGTTTCCCTAATTTATCAGTAGATACGATGTGGTCTCAGATGAATACAATCGGAGGTCGATGGACGAATCTCGTGATTCAGTGGTTTCAAATGTTGCCTGAATTTAAATCGGAACTTTTAAGATATTGTGAAATCTCTGGTACTGGTGGGCGGGCTTCTTGGCTTGTGACGCTGCAAAAGCTTTCAGTGACGCAGCCACAGTGGTTGACATTGGCTGAGATGCTGGAGCAAGAGGCTGGATTTGGTGTCAAAGGGATCAATCCGAACGAGGAGCCACTGGTTCACATCTCTGGGGGACTCACCAACGATCGAGACGACTATATCAACCTCTATTTCGAATCAAGCAAACAACGATTACTTGCGAATTAATTATTTTTTGTAAAAAGGGAAAACCATGGACAAACAATTATTGATTTATTCATCTGTGAAGGCCTTGAGTAAAACTGATCACAAAGGGTGGTCACTGAAAGCTCAAGATAATTTGAACTTTGCAAAATCAATCAATTCGGTACCGGTTACGGCAATTGAAGTGGGTCTTTTAGCAACAACACTTCCTGTTGTGTTCACGCAGGGCGATGTTCCAGGATTGGTTGCAGTGATGGGGATGACTGAAAGCCAAAACCTGATGATCAACGATGAAGGGAAGTGGGAGGCGCGTTACATTCCGGCGTTTTTACGACGCTACCCATTTGTGTTCGCGAAGGCGCCTGAGTCAGATTCATTCACTGTGTGTATCGACGAAGAGTTTGAGGGATGGAACTCGAAAAGTCGTGGTGAACGCCTGTTTGACGGTGATGGAGAGCAAACGCAATATCTTCAGAACATCGTTGCGTTCTTACAAGACTATCAAGCGCAGTTTGATCGGACGCAGGTATTTTGTCGCAGACTTGTAGAGCTCGATCTACTCGAAGACATTCAGGCAAATTTCGATCTAACAAACGGTTCAAAAGTGCAACTCGGAGGTTTCCGCGGAATCAATCGCGCCAAGTTTAAAACGCTTCCTGATAATGAAGTCGTTGGTATGTTCCGTCGTGATGAATTGGATCTGATTTATCTTCATTTGCAGTCACTGAGTCGATTCCAAACGTTGGCTGAAAAGTTTGCCGAGCGAAAAGCGACGGAGCTTGTTGATGGTGGTGATACAAAGCATTAAGTCGGATTAACAAAATAGGGTAATCGAGTGGTATCGAAGCTTCTGAACAAGTTGTTGCGCAAGGGTGGGTCGAACGAAATTCGACTGTCGCCCAAGCGCTCTGCGGCTTCAGTTCAGAGTGCGTTGAGATCACGTTACAAAGTAGAGCCTCTAGAGCCACGGATTTTAATGTCCGCGGATCCGTTCAGCGCGACCCTGGTTGACTATGATGTGGCCGGTGCGACCTACGTCCGCCTGGTTGAAGACAGCGCAAATAATATCCGCGTCCAGAAGAGCGCTGATAACTCCAGCTGGAGTCAAGTTGGATCGAACGCCACGGGAAATATCCGGCTCACCGGGTCGTCCGGTGACGATGCTATATCATTTTCAGCGAGTAATCTGGCCAACACAAACGCAACCGTGGTAATTGACCTCGGAGACGGCGACGATTCGGTCACGTTTATTGATGACTACACGAGCATTGGTGATCTGGGCATCCGATCCGAGTCTGTCACTGTCACCGATAGCGCTGAGATTGATATTGGTGCAGGTGATTTGGTCGTTCAGGCCTACTCGAAAGATACGTCTTTTGCGAGCTCTGGAACCAATACCGAGGGTGGGTCTGGTACATCGATCTCGATCGACAACGGATCTGTGGTTACCGCTAATACAATTAGTTTGTCGGCGAGGTCCGAGCTCGAACAATTGGACGGAACATCTATATCGGTTGAGCCTTCGGTCGGCAACAGTATTACATCAACGATCAATCAAACTGCCACTGTCGAAGTCCGGGGTACTTTGACCGCTGTCTCAAGCATTTCACTGACAGCGACAACAGACGTTAATCTGGATTTCACGACACCAGTTGGATTTGCGAGTGCAACAGAGATTGATTTAGAGCTGGATCAAGAAGCCTCTGTCGTGATTCGCGGTGACGGTGTCATTAATGCTCAATCACTCGTACTTGACGCCAACCTTGATGGGTTGATTCGGACAGGGGGTGCGATTAGCGACTCGGACGAGTTCACGGCAAGTTTCGAGGTTCGTGACGCGACAAGTGGCGGTAACACTGTATCTGCGAAGGTGGAGCTTGGAGCCGACTTAAATATCTCTGGTGGAACGGGTGCCTTAACGATTACGGCAGACGACGACTTTGTTGTTTCAGTGAAAAATACAGGGATGGCTCTCTCGACCGACGGCGGGACCAAATCTACGGTTGATATTACTCGGACAACTACTGCCTCGATTGGTGCTGACGTGATCGATTCTACGGTAACTGCAACCTCCACCAGCCTCAAAAAGGGTCAAATTGTTAAGCATTCGGATGGTAGCTTTTATCAGTTCACTAGCGCTGATGATGCTGCGTATTCATTGAGCGATAGCAGTCTGTCGGGAGGAGATTTTTCCAGTGTTTCCGGTTCTGTTATCAATGGTTTGGTGTCTGCGACAGGAAAGGTTGTTGTCGAGGCGACATCCGACGGGGACATTACATCTGAAGTATCGTCTCCGTTCTTCGGTGTCGCAATTAACGACATTACGCAAGCCACTAATGCTCTGGTTGCGTACGCGGGCGTATCTGCCGCATCACTCAGAGTTCGAGCCACTGATAGTAATTTCTACCGATCCGAAGCTCGATTCTCACAAAATAAGGTTACGGGCTCGACGACTGCCAGTGTTACTGATTCAGTCGTCTCGTTGAGTGGTGTCGATAGCGATGGTTGGGGGCTAGACGTCTTTGCGAAGGACGATATTCGTCAGCAGGCTGTTTTTCAGGAAACGTTGAGTGGTAATCCTGGAGCAAGTTCTCTAACGGCCGGATTCACTGCGGCAAATGCGGACTTTGTTATTGCCTTTAACCAATCGGATAGAGACGTATCAGCGTTATTAACTGAAGTTGACCTGACGCAGACAGATAATAGCGCGGACCTGCGTGTGGAGTCTTTGAAAACTGGTGCGATGGATGCGTCGATTAACATTACGACCTCTTCAACCGGTATTTCATTAGGTGGAGTCATTGCCGAGAATAGAGTCGGTTACAGCGCGGGCCATGTCGATGTATTGGGTCAGCTAGGTAATTTGATTGGTTCGATTTTCTATCTGCCATCAACGTCTCCAGCCACTGCTAATACCTCTGCTTCCGTAACTGGAGGCACAATCAGTATGGGAACCTCCGCGGAGTTTGCAGTGACCGCGACTGACGAGTCTGAAAGTAACTCGACGGTATCGAGTGTTACGCTTTCTTACGATACGAGTGGGGATTACTCGCTTGTATCGAACCCCTTAGAGGGTGCAGCTGCGTCGGCTATCGTTGCGCAAACCCTTCGCTCCGCGAGCGTCAACGCGTTCATTGACGACCTTGATAACGCAGTGTCTGACACCCTCGGTGATCTTACGGTGTCAGCGACAGATCGGGCGAATTTGTTTTCCAACAGTCTCATGCTTACAGAAGCATCGGCACCTAATGATGGTGGGGTCGCTGTTATTACAGAAGAGCTAAGCAGTGAACTCTCTACCTATACGACCGCATCAACCTCGTTACCTAGCGACTACCGGTTTGATGAGGGTGATACTGTTTATGTTTTGGGGGACTACACGGGTGGCGGAGAAAGACGCCAAGTGTATGAATATATGGGTGCCGATGGAACGCAATCCAATGGAGCCAATCCCCCAGATTTTTCTGACGCTGATTACTGGCGAGTGCTGACCGCAACGAACGTTTTGACCCAGATGCCTGGCGTTGGAGATTCCAATACCAATGCAGTCGGTGCGATCCTCACTCGAAATGATTCGAACGCTGAGGTTGTCGCGAAGATCGTCGGATCTGATTTTGATACAGACGGGGATGTGGCGGTTAGTGCTGTCGCTCAGGGAGAGTTCTTATCAACTCTTGAGGCTGAGTTGCTTGCTGGCGGAGGTAATGGAGTAACCGGCGGCGAATCTACAAATCTGGCGGTTGGTGGATTTATTGCCAGTAATAATTTAAGGGGTTCAGCTGAGGCATTTGTTCGTAACAGTGCCATTGATGTCGATTCGGGAGCAGGTTTTACGATCTCGGCTCTCCAAAATCGCACAATCGAGGCCTACAACAACGCCCTCATTTCGAGTGGAGAAAAGTCAGCCGGGGTTTCGATCGCTTTTAATACCGTAGGATTCAATCCATCGGGATTCTTGGAACAAACAATTGACGCGTTGATAGGTCGGACTGCAATCATGACAAAGTCGCCGGTAAATGCGTTGGCTTTTGTTGAAGATTCGGTGATCGATGTCGAGGGGCAGCTTCGTATCGAGGCAGAGAATACCTCGAAAATTCTTGCAGAGCTCACCAACGACGTTGAATCCAGTGCTGGCGCGATGTTTGCGTCATCGAGTGGATTTGCTGGTGGAGGGCTTTTGTCGTCCAACCTCGTGGCTGGAGACGCAAAGGCCTACATTACAGAGACAACCGGAAATAATACCGAGATCAACAACGGCGAGTCTGTGGACGGCGATGTCATAGTCAGGGCAACGAACAATGCTCGAATTGATGCGAATACCGTCATGCAGTCGGTATCAGATTCGACTGGTGGTGATGGTGGTACGACGCTCGTTGATTCGTTGCTCGAGACTGTGACTGGAATCTACGACTATTCCAGCGTAAGAGGGTCGACCGCACTTACATCTGGTGACCTTGTTCGTGTGGCTGGGGCTCACACCGAGGGCGGAGCATCCGAAAAGGTTTACAGATATACCGGTCCTGATGGAACTGTTGATCTTTCTTTGCTCAACTACGGACTCGAGCTCTCTGTGCTGGAGAAACAACAATCAGGTTCTGCGCAAGTTGTTGCGAACAGAATTATCAAAATTGGAACTGGTGCGACGGCTCGATACTTTAAGAATTCCTCCGGTGATACCCAAACTGTCAATTGGTCTTCGGTGACAGCGAGCTCTCTGGGATCCGATTCTGATTACACGGAAATTACAGCATCGTCTGATGGTGCTGCCTTTTACTCCCTAGGTTTTGAACGAATTGACTATGATGTTCTGGGTGAAATCATGCCGGAAGGCATGAACTTCTATTCAGGTGAGGCCACGGCTGTCAGCATTTTGATCACCAGAAATGAAGTGGAAAGTTCGGTCGAGGCGTTCTTGTCTGGAGCCATTTCAGTCGAGGGCGACTCAGTGATTGTTGATGCTGAGGAGTCGGCCACAATCAAGTCGATCGCTGTCGGTGTCGCGGAGGCTGCTAGTGCTTCTGACATCGATGTTGGCGGTAGTGGAGATAGCTCATCAAGTCTGGCGGCCGGTGGGGCAGTTATTACTAATAACGTTCTGGCTGATGCGACCGCCTACGTGAAGAACGCAACCGTCGTGTCAGATGGTTCAGGCGGTGATGTTGTTGTTGAGGCCCGTAGCACAGGCATCCTCGACGCGACGAATCAGATGCAAATTCAGTCCGACAACCAAGCCGTATCGGTCCTGCTGTCATACAACACACTCGGCTACGAGTCGTCAGATGTGTTTACCCAGACACTGGATACATTTCTTGGTGGTGATTATGCATCGACTCAATTCAAATCCAATATGGGTAGGCAGCTACTACAACAATATGATTTGGTTGTGGTCACTAATGATCATTCTGGTAGCGGAAATATTGGCCACCGATATTTATATGTGGGGACCGCAAATACAGAGCTGGATCTGAACGGAGTTGACTACACGGGAGCAGACTGGGTTGACCTTGGTGGAGAGACTCAAACACTGAGCGAGTTTTCCACGAGCCAGGGCTCTCAGACACTCGCGAAGTACGAACTAGTAACCATTAGTGCTGGTCATGCGTCGGGTGGACGAGCTGGCGAAGTTTACATGTTCACCGGAACTCCCGGTGCGGTCGATCTGTCTGCGGTTGATTACTACTCGAGTTCAGATTTCGTGCTAGTTAAAAACTCGGCTGGCTCAACTTTTGAGAGCTCATGGGGCGCGGTGACCCTCAACGAAAACGCGTTGGTGACAGTGTCCCAAGGCCATCGTGCTGGAGGAAATATTGGAGCCGTTTACCGATATACCGGCGCGATTGACGATAACTCGCATCAGTCCGCAGTAGACGATGAGTCTGAGCTGAGCCAGCACATTGACCTAAGTGAGGTGAATTTCGCTACAGACGCCGATTGGGAACTAGATTACATCAACAGCAATGCTGGCTTGATCACGTTAAACAGCGGTGATGTCGTCAAAGCCATCAATGGATCTAAGGCTGGTGGTGTCGACAACGTATTTTATCGCTACGTCAGCGATGATGCTCTTACAGCCGATTTAACAACACTTGATTACGGTTTTTCTGGCTCGTTCCTCGACTCTGTACCTTTGTACAACATGATTGCTGATAGTCCTCCGAAGTTTGAGAGGTTATTGGCCTACGACTCGATATCGTCGAGCCAGAATTATCATTTCGCAGCAACAGCAGATGATGTTGATTCGGGTGGCCTCATTGGCATCAACCAGCGGCTGCAATACATCGTAGACGATGGTGTTGTTTTCAAATACATCGGTGATACAAACAAAACGATACGACTTGGATCGTTTGATATCGACGGCCAAATCACACTGATTAATGCTGATCAAACCACCACCACCGTTGATGCCAAAGATTACTTTGCGAGAGTAGATCAGTACTGGTCGAGCGATTCGAAAACTACGGTCAATAATGGTGACACCATATATGTCGCCGACGATCATGAAGCGGGCGGCTCTGGTATTTTTCAGTTCACTGGCGCTTCTTCCGAGACGCGTTCCTTGCACGCTACGGATTTCAGTGATGCGGCAAATAACTTTACGCAACTGAGTGCGCCATCCAATGATGCGAATGACCTAAATAAGTTTGGTACCGGGTTTTTGACTTCTGTCTTTGGTAAGGAAATTCCTTCCAATGTGACCGCCTTCATCAGTGACGCAGACATTACGAGCGCGGGTGATGTTGTGGTCAACGCGTCAAATGAATCCATCATCAATGCTGTTGTGTCGAACGCCGCAAAATCTGAGGCATCAGTGATTTATGGAAAGCAGGCCGCGAAGTCAACGGCAGTGACGATGGCGAGCAATATGCTGTCCTCAAGCGCGGTGGCGTATATTTCTGAGACCGGCACAGATACAACAGTTGATATCGAAGCCTCGGGCGGCGTGTTTGTGAACGCACGCGATGAGGCTTTGATATTTGCTGACGTTAAGACTCTATCAGGATCGAAAGTAGCTAAAGATTCTGGTGGGGCGAGTGTGATCCAGGACTTTGTTGGTGATGTCCTTCCATCCGATTACACGACTGCAGACAGCGCAACCTTATATTTCGGCGATAAAGTTAAAGACGATTCCGGCGTTATCTATACATTTATGGGTGACAGCAGCCAGCTGCTGTCAGACGAATCTTATGTCACTGACGAGGGGGTGGTAACACTCGCAGACGCTGATTTCTCGGATAAGACGTTCTGGCGTGACGACATCAGTGATATCGGTGTATCTATATTCAAGTCAGCCTATAACATTGCCAACGCCAATTTGGGTTTTGATAAGAGTGGTAATGAGTCATCTGCTGAGTCTAACGCCGGGATGTTGGTCAGGAACGACCTTAAAGGCGGTGCTCAGTCGTTTATCGTGAACGAAGAGCTCTCGACTAGTGGGGTGTTCGATGGGTTTGTTGACGGATATGTAGTTGACTTTGACGCAGCGGCTGTAACAACCGCGGTCGCCGTCTCTCTAAGTGATCGTATCAAGTACGGGAACCGTATCTATAAAGCCAGTGGGATCAATATCGCAGACACGCTGGAGTTGGGTTCTAACTATGAAGCCACCGCTGGATCCACTGCGATCACAACTGGCCAGTTTGTCATTGATGGATCCAAGATCTATAAGTACACCGGCGCCGGCGCGACGCTGACTCTGTCTAGTTTGACGCTGTCTGACCACAGCGATTTCGATGAAATAACTGACTTCAGTGATGAGTCTGCTTGGACCGAAGTGATGGACTGGAGACAGGCCTCGGGTGACTTCGACGCAGACGGTACAATGGACGCGGACCTGAGAGGACGTGGCGTGACTGTTCAGGCTGACGCGAGCCAGACGATGAGCGCCCTGAGTGACGTTACGGTGAAAGGTAGCGCTAAGAAGGTCGGTGGCCTGGCCGGAGCATTGGTCGTAACGAACGCTCTGCAAGGCGGCGCTTTGGCTCACATTACCGATGCAGCGATAACCTCGACAGACGACTCGTCTTCCGTTGGGGCCGACGAATCGGGTGTCTCGGTCTTGGCCCACAACACAGCGTCGTTGACTGCCCAGAATTCTGCGCAGTCGGGCGGCAAAGCGACCGTGATGATGTCGTTTAATTCCGTCGGATACCGGCCTACGAATTTGTTGTTCGCTACCGTCAATACATTAATCGGTTACGACGCTGATTCACTGTTTGATGACCGTGAAAGTAAGGCTAAAACACACGCCTATATCAGTGACAGCACTATCACTGTTGATGGCGATGTTGATGTGCAAGCAGACAACGCGGCTGAATTGGTATCAAACATCGACAATGTGACTTCGACGATCAACAACTCGATTGGGAAAAAAGGTAAGAAGGGTATCGCTGTCTCGGTACAGATCGCCTCAAATTTACAATCCGGGGAGTCCAAGGCCTGGATCGAAGAGACCACCGGCAATACGACAGTAATTTCGGCCGACGGAATCATTGATGTCGAAGCATTGGATGATGAATTTGTCCACGCCAAAGTCGCCCAGGAGGCTGTCCGGGTCTCCACCGCTGATAAAGGTGCATCTTTAATCAATAAAGAGCTCGGGAAGTTACTTGACTTGTATAACTACACGAGCCGCTCGGGATACCAAGACGTTGGTTTCGGTACGATCGTACGTGACCACATTCAAGACGCAAATTTCGTATACATAGGCACCGGATCAGATATCACGGCACCTGACTACACTTCGACGCAAACCGCCACCACTTTGAGCCGCGGAGATCGGGTAAGTGTTGCGTTTCCCTCTTTTGATCATGATGAAAATGATACCGGACGTACGATAAATACTGGCGACGTCATACGTGTATTTGAGGGGGCTAATCAGACATTCGGCGGTATTACGAAATCAATGGACGATTTGGTGGTCAAGTACATCGGATCCGATCAGCTCGCCGATCAGTCAATCGCCAGCCTTGACTACTCAGACAGTACTAAGTTTGTGCAGCTATACCAGTCCTACGAGTATGTTGGTCAGGCTGACTTGGCTAACGTTGATTTGTCGGCCCAGGATTATTACGAGTCTGAGAATTGGCGGGCTGATAATGCTCAATTGATAGATTTGTCATCGGTTGACTACGTCAATGACGATGACTGGTATCAGATTACCGTAGACCCGGGAAATTTGCTGCCGCAGCTGACGTTTGAGGACTCTGAAGCGACCGCAGCGAGCGGCATGCTGGTACGTAACCAGTTGAAGGCGCTGACCGAAGCTTACATCTCGGGCGCCGATACCGATCTTGTCATCGAGGGCAACGATAACTCGGGCGCACAGTCAGTGCACGTCAACGCTGACGAACGGGCCAAACTGCTTTCAGAGAACACGTCTGTCGTTGAAGCGGGTGGTGGCAATACCTTCGGTGACGGGGGTGGTGACCTGGCGGTCAACGCCACGATTATCACTAACCAATCGATGAGCTACGCGAAAGCTTGGATTACGGATGCGGACATCACCACCGACGGGACGTCCGTCCAGGAAATCGATTGGCAGGATGTGAATGGAGTCAGCGTACTGGATACGGATTCAGACCTCGGCATCGACTCAAAGCAGAGATTCCTCGAAAGATACAATCCCGATCTCGAGATCGATTTTTACTCGACGGATGGCGTCGTCGAAATTACTACCGGCCAGCTAGTCAACCATTTGGGTACCGTTTACGAGTACACGGGCGATAATAACGGCTCGCTTAACCTGTCGCCGCACGCCCAGTATGGGACGTCACTGTTCAACCCGCTCGCAATTGATGAGGGCGATGTAGTTTATCGCGTAGAGCCTGACCATGAGTCTGATGAGATTTCGGGATCAGCGCCTCTTACTCAAAATGAAATCGTGCGAGACGCGGCCACTGGCAAGCTGTACAAATATCTCGGATCGTCCCCGATCACTGCGGCGGTCAATTCCTCTGATCTCTCAAATACCTCGAATTATGAAGCGATCGGTGCGGGTCGGGTTTCGGAAATCTTCCCCGATGTATTCATACTCGATGACGATGGTGCCGGGCGATCGGAGATCGGTGGTCTAAAATTTGCTCACGGCTTTTATTCAGATGACAAAGCTTACGATACCTTCAGTGCAGGTGATTATATTTTTTACAGTCCTGCAGGAGCCACCCCGAGTGATATCGGGTATTACAAGTGGATAGGTGAATCCGACACTCGGGTTTATTTCCCCGATGGTCTGGCCGCTCAGCGAAATGATCCTTCAAGTTTTCCTAACCTTTTTGGTGGAGACAGCGAGCTGCCATCTGTCAATGAGATCTTGGAAGCCAACAGTGAGGAGTTTGTTCGTCAAGGCGAAGAGAATCCCTCCGACTATCTCAACTGGCGACCCGATGCAGTTGTAATGGGTTCGTCGGCTACATTGTTTGGCGCGTCTGACCAATATGTGGGATGGGCTGCACCAACCGCCTCCAATTCTGGGTATTGGGAAAAGGTCGACGTTTTTTCGAGAACTGATGTCACAACCAATTTGCTCACGCGTGACCTTGAGTTCACGGGACTTGGCGCGTGGACCCTTGATGACTCGAATACCGACGAGTATTTCGAAAAAGCCACCCGTCAGGATGGAGTTACTGTCACCGCTCAGAATAACTCGATCCTTGACTCGACGAACCTATACCAAACCGCTTCGGGCGAAGCCGTTGGTGCGGCGATTGCGCTCAATACATTGGGTTACCCCGAACAAGACCTTTTGACAATGACCTTTGAAGCCCTCATCGGCCAGAACTTCCTGGACGAGTTGGGCTATAACGATGGGCTGCCGTGGGGAGACACAGTCGCCTACATCGAAGACAGTTCCATAGACAGCGCCGGCGACGTCTTGGTCCGTGGCGAGAGTACTACTAAGCTCAATGCGACGCTGACAAACACCGCCGAGTCAGACGCCGCTGGGGTCAAGGATCAGAGCGGCCAGGCTGCGAGTGGTGCGTTGGCCTCGAATATCGCTCGCGGAGAAGCGATCGCTTATATCAGTAACGATACGGATATTTACAACTCACCAACTGCGGATATCGAAGGCGACAGTATTCGCGTGGAGGCGCTGGACAACGCGGAATTCTACTCCAACGTTCTGTTCACCGTCTCATCGGTCACGACCAGCGATGGAGGTGCAGGTCTCCTTGACGAATTTATTGGGAAGGTGGCTCTTGCCGACTTTGTTGATACGAATCAGAACGTCTCGCTTTCGTATGGGGACCGGGTTCGTGTCACCAATGAAGATGATGATAACTACGGAAACGTCATGATCTTCCTCGGCGAGTCTTCCGCCGATTTGACTTCTGTCAGAGAAGCGAATACCGCCGATACCGTCGAGCATGTTGATTCCGATACCAGCGTGAGCCTCAGCACTGGTGATCGTGTGCGGATCAATGATTCTGGCGATTCGCTGTTCGGTGAAGT
>Ga0181562_10001287_pt1 | contig 20394 bp, 17 predicted proteins | sample 011ome_26_FD_139344 | JGI IMG/M metagenome (GOLD analysis project Ga0181562, IMG submission 139344) | Coastal salt marsh microbial communities from the Groves Creek Marsh, Skidaway Island, Georgia - 011511BT metaG (megahit assembly) | ecosystem: Environmental > Aquatic > Marine > Intertidal...
ATCGAGATGAATAGGTTGATGATTGCTATCGAGCAGTCTGAGAGTGCGATGAAGCAAGTACAAGATCGTGTTTCAATTGTGTTCGATGAATTGGATGGCGCGCTTCCCAACTCGCCCGAACAGAATGCACGGACGGCAGCCGCTGTTGCTGAACTTGCGGCGATCGCCGTTGATGGTGAGGCAGCAATCGGTGACGCTGGTCGCGCGGTTGAACGTGTAAATATTTTGCCGTGGCACACGAACATCAAAGAGGCACAGGACGCCTACCTGCTACACAACTACGCGTGGCAGGGCTACATGCTTTCTGCCCAAGAAGACCCCGTCGCATTCACGACACCTCAGCCTCTTGTGAATCAAACATTTGAAGACTCACAAGATCCAATGGAAAATGCGGTTCCCAACCCAGCGCTCTATGACCTAAGTGTTCGCGTTGAAGGCCTCTACGTGGAGGACTCAACAAGTTTGGGTGGTCCGGTTATCTAACGCCAATTATTTGGCGGCAAGTTCATTATCAAGTGGTTCTTTTCTGTTTTCCTTGGCCAATTTGCTTGGCCACCAAATCTTGGGACCGATGTCGTAGGCCAATGCGGGCACCAATGTAGTTCGAACGATGAAAGCATCGATCAATACGCCGAGCGCGACAGCGAAACCAACTTGGCGCAACGCAACAAGAGGAAGCACCCCTAAAACGAGGAATGTTGCGGCAAGCACAATTCCAGCACTGGTGATAACGCCACCTGTGACCGTTAGTCCTTTGAGCACACCTGCTCGGGTCCCGAGGTGAACTGTTTCCTCTCTGACTCGTGTCATGAGGAAGATGTTGTAGTCCACGCCGAGTGCGACCAAGAAAACGAATGCGAAGAGTGGGAAGGACGGGTCTGCACCGGGGAAGTCAAACAGGTAATTGAAAGCGAGCGCGCAAGCACCGAGGGTTGCAAAATAGGAGAGCAGCACTGTTCCAATCAGAATGATGGGCGCATTGAATGCTCGCAACAGAATGATCAAGATGATCAAAATGACGACAAGGACGAGTGGAATGATCACATTCCGATCCCTCAGGTTTGCCTCGTTGATGTCAAATGCCACGGCCGTTGGGCCACCCACAAGTGCGTTGGCGCCGGGGAGATCAATAAATTCCAATCTCAGTGCACCGATGACGGACTCCGCATCGGTGGAATCAGAGGGGTAGGCCAGAGTCACATTGAACAGAACCCGTGAATCCACGACCACAACTTCGCCTGTTATGGGGTTTACCTGTGGTTGAACATCTGCGACCCCTGGAGTGGCTGCAATGACTGAAGCGACTTCATCGCTGGAATCTGCATTGGCCGTCACGATAGTTTCGCTACCAAGGCCCGCTGCAAAATGTTGAACCAACACGTCTTGACCTATGACAGAGTCCACCTCTGATGCATTGGTAAAGGACTCTGATGTTGCCACGCCATCTGACTTTAAGGTCGTGCTGAAACCTGCAAAAACCAGTAGGACCAGTGCCGTGGCCACCCAGGTGACGCGGGGCTTGTGACCGACGAGTGAAGAAAGTCGCGCCCAAATCCCAGACAGTTTGGTGTCCTCCACTCCCACCTCAGGCACCTTCGGCCAAAATGCCCAGCGACCTGACGGGTATTTCGCCCTGTTGAACGGTCCTCCCGTTGCGCTAAAGACTCGCATCAGGCCGAAAACGATCCACAGCACAATGGTTACCAATGCGGCAACGCCGCCGACTGCGGCGAATGGGCCAAACGCAATGTCGGTGACGAAGCCGAGCGCGAAACCAATAACTGCAGGTACGAGGAAAGCCAAAATAGGGAGTGTGAAGCTGGGAACCGTGAGCAGGGCGGGGAGGAAGGTCAGCATGATCAGCATTGCCGCAACTACACCCACTGCCGACACGGGCCCGGTCGACTTATTTGAATTCAGTTCACTGAGAAGTAGGCACATCAGTCCGATTGACGTTGTGGCCGATGAGGCAATGATTGGTGCTCGCACTCCCTTGAAGGCCGCCCAGATCGCATCGGTATGAATCGCATGTTTATGGAGCTCTTCCCTGTATCTACTGATAAATAAGAGGGAATAATCGGTTCCGGCCCCAAAGACCAACACGGTGAGAATTCCTTGGCTCTGACCGTTCAGGACCAACACATCGCTATCAGCTAGGACATAGACAATCCCACTGGCAACTGCGAGCGCAAAACCTGCAGCGACGAGTGGGATTAACCAAAGTACCGGCGAACGGTAAACAAGAATCAGAATGATTGCGACGACAAGCGCCGTAGCGATCAGTAATGCTCCATCAATTGCCCCAAACACTTCAATCAAGTCAGCAAGAAAGCCGCCGGGGCCAGTGACATTTACTTGGAGGGATTCGAACTGCTTGGAGTAGTCGCGTATTGCGTTGGTGATTTCGGCGAATGCCAGATCACCGGATTCGAGTTGTTTTGCGCCCAATTCGCCAATGACATTGACGGAGACCAATAGGGCTTCTCGGTCTTCAGATGGAATAGGGAACATTGGAGTTGGCTCGAGATATGACTCAACATTTGATCCATCACTAAGTGTCAGCTGAGCAATTCCTGAGATGAATTCGCCAACGACCGACTGGTCATCTGGGCTGAAAGTAGCCCCGTCGGGTTTGGTGATCACAACGAGAATAGGGAGGGCTTTGCTGTCAGAAAATGTGGCCTGTTCGTCATTGACCAGGGTGGACTCTGCCGATGCGGGAAGGAACGCTGCATTGTCGTTCTCTTGGACTTGCGACAGACTCCCTGCGAGCGGACCGGCCCAACTACCCACCGCTAACCACAGGATGGCGACACCTACGGCTATCCACGTAGCGGTTCGCGCTCGTTTCAAGCCTGACTTCGAAGGGGGTTCTGTTTGTAGCATCTCCTGGTCCATGGTCTGAGCGTGCAGGAAATACAGCGGGGAGGCAAGTAGAAAGGCCGTTTACTTGGGCTAGGGTCGTGCCGTGGGTGGAGCCTTCGCAACATTGGCAGTTTGCGCGGTACTCGCGCTAATCATTGCCACCGTGCTGCGAGCACTCGGATTTTCCATGGCCCTCCCGCTCATCGCCGCAGGAATCCTGCTCAGTATCGCCCCGTTTGGACCGGACGATCTCCCGCAGCCAGAAATAATCTTGATCGTGGTGCTTGCCCCACTTGTTTTTGGTGAAGCACTCGGTTCGTCTTATTTGGACCTGCGCAAAGTTGCCAGACCGGTGCTCATCTTGGCCATCGGATTAGTCATTGTTACAACTCTCGCTGTTGGAGTAGTGGGTGCGCTGGTTGCTGCGCTGCCGTTAGCGGTTGCCATGGCATTGGGAGCAATTCTCGCCCCTACAGATGCAGTTTCTGTGAGTGCTGTCGCGCGAAGGGCGTCATTGCCGCGCAGGCTCGTTTCAATACTCGAGGGCGAAAGCCTAGTCAACGACGGAACAGGGCTCACCGCCCTGAAAGTTGCCACCGTTGCTGCAGTTGCCGGCTCAATTACCCTCGCGGACGTAGCCATTGATTTCACTCTCGCGGTCGTGGTGGGTGTCGGGGTGGGTTTGATCAGTGGGTACGCCTTATCGGTGACGCTGCGCTACAGCAAGGACCTTGTACCCGCGAACTCGTTAGTGATTGTCGCGCCATTCCTGATCTACCTTGCAGCTGAAGAAGCACAAGGTTCAGGAATTCTTGCCATCGTTGTTGCAGGTCTTTATGTCGCCCATCAGCAGAACGCGGACCCAGGAGCTTCTGGCCGAGTGCAAAGCGCCGTTGTGTGGAAGCACATCACTTTCATTCTGCAGGCGCTTGCGTTCTTCCTCATTGGTTTGGAAATCCCAGATACTCTGAGAAGGCTTGCACCCGGGGAATTTGGAACAGTTCTCTGGTTGGTGTTAGCAACGGTAATTACCTTGATCGTGGCACGGTCTCTATTTGTTTTTGGAATGGTTTTTTTCACCAGAATTGCCAAGGCTCCCATGGCACAGCGGTCAACTTTCGGGCGCGAGGCCGCAATCGTCGCGTGGGCGGGCGCACGGGGGCCTATTTCAGGACTCGCAGCATTTTCAATTCCATTGGCCACAGCCGCGGGTAACGATTTCCCGCAACGTGACATTGTGCTGGCCACCAGCTTCATCGTCATCGTGATCACTCTGCTCTTGGCCGAGACGTTGGGCCCGGTCGCGCGGTTGCTCAAAATCCCCAAAGACGATGACACCGAGGAGATAGCCCGTGTTGAGGCAACATTGGCCAGGGCTGCATTGCTTCGACTTGATTCGGCGGCCGAGGAGTTAGCCGCACAGGGGGAGCCGCTGAGCCCCGAGGCCATTGATTCACTTCGCAGGGAAATAGATCGACGTATTGATAGGGCCCAGAGTGTGCAAGCACATGAACCCATGCTCACCCAAGAAATACAAATGCACAAAATGTTGAAGGTTGCGTCATCTATCGTGCACGCAGAGCAAGAAGAATTGATTCGGTTGCGAGATGACGAGGGATTGCCGGATGCAATTGCTCGACCAATCCTGCGCGACTTGGATGCACGGGAACAAGCTTTGGCTCGCAAATATCGTTAAAGCGAGGCATTCATCACATTAAATGGACATATTTCACTTCTGCAAGTGACATATCACTCACTTCGCGCGTTAATTGAGTCTCAACACTGTCGCGAACGTGTCGCACTGTCGAATTTGCACATAGGTTGTTTATTGAAGTAATTGATCTGAATTGATCAGATCGCCGTCAATCTATGGAGTGGAGTTAGACAATGAAAAAATTCGCAAAGAAATTTGCGGTCCTTGCAGCAGCGTCGGCAATGGTTTTGACAGCTTGCTCAAGTGATTCAGATGCTGGTGGCGCCGATCAAGGTGACACGATTGCAGCCCAAAATAGCCTCAGCGGGGTTTCCCTCACGGTCGGTTCTAAGGATTTCGATGAGGCACTTGTCCTCGGAGAAATGCTGGTCCAGGCCTTTGGAGCAGCTGGCGCGGACGTTGGCAATCAAGTGGGACTCGGAGGCACGAGTGTTGCGCGCACCGCGCTCACATCAGGTGAAATTGATGTGTATCCCGAATACAACGGCACCGGATGGGCCGTTCACCTCGAGCAGGAAGATCCAAGTTTTGACTCTGCAGAGTTGACTGCAAACGTCAAGGAAATGGATTTTGACAAGAACAATATTGTGTGGATTGGGCGCTCGCCGTTCAACAACACCTATGGTTTTGTTTCGAGCCCTGAGGTCACAGAGGCAAACGGTGGCGCATTTACCACGCAAACCTTCATGGAATACGTTCGTGACAATCCCGATGCGACCGTATGCATGGAAACTGAATACCCCGATCGTCCCGATGGTCTGATATTGACCGAAGAAGCAACGGGCATTCAAATGCCAGACGGCCAGGTCAGCATTCTTGACACGGGCGTCATCTACACGGAAACTGCAAACAACAATTGCACATTCGGCGAGGTCTACACGACCGATGGCCGTATTCCTGCTCTCAGCCTCACCTTGGTTGAAGATCCAGGTGTCAATATTGTTTACAACGTTTCAGCGAGCATGCGCGGTGAAACATATGATCAGGCCCCGGATCAATTCGAGGCAATAGTGGCGGCAATCTTGCAGCCACTTGATAACGACACGATGGCCGAGTTGAACAAGCGAGTATCTGCTGACGGTGAAGAAGCTTCAGCTGTCGCTAACGACTTCTTGGTCTCGAACGGAATCATTGCAGGTTAGTTCTCAAGGGCGTGAAAGCGGAATTCCGCTTTCACGCCCTTCTTGCATTTCCGTAGCAGATTAAACAAATTAGAGGAACATTCATGGATGGAATTTTCAGTTGGTTCACCTACCTGTCAACACGGGGTGATCTGGTCACCGAGACATTGCTTCAAACTTTGACCTATGTTGTCTTGGTTACCGTCTCAGCCAGTATTTTTGCTGTCCTATTAGGTGTGGCAACCCGCAATCGTCCTTTTGCCAAAGAGTTGTCCATGTCCATTGCCAGCGTGTTTCTCACCATTCCCAGTCTCGCGCTCTTTACCATTTTCATTCCAATAGTCGGACTGGGCTTCAAACCATCCTTCATAGCGCTTTTCTTGTACGCACTGCTTCCAATTATGCGAAACACGACGGCTGGGCTCGATTCGGTGGATGCCAGCGTGCTGGAGTCAGCTAAAGGAATGGGACTTACCTCCACGCAGATTCTCCTGAAGGTGCAACTTCCACTTGCCTGGCCCATCATGCTGGCAGGTATTCGAGTGTCAGCACTGCTAACCGTGGGGATTTCAGCGATTGCCACGCTCGTGGCCGGCGGAGGCCTGGGAGATTTCATCAAGAGTGGGCTTGCGCGCCTTCCACTCCCTAATTCACTCGAAGCGATCTGGACAGGCGTGATCCTCTCGCTTGCCCTAGCGCTTGCCATAGACCTATTTCTTCGTGGCGTTGGTCGAGTCACGACTCCGAGCGGAGTGCGCTCATGAACCCACAGGAGACAGCAGTGTCAGAGATTTCAGAACCATGTATCAAACTTGAAAATGTCAACAAGACTTATTCAGGTGTCAGTGCCCCTGCAGTCAAAGATCTTTCACTTGAAGTTGCCCGCGGTGAGATCTTGGTTCTTGTTGGGCCGTCGGGCTGTGGAAAGAGCACGACATTGCGTTTGATAAACCGAATGATCGAACCGACATCGGGCCGAATCATTTACGAAGGCGCGGACGTTACCAAAGGAGATCCAAACGAGTTGCGGCGTCGCATGGGCTATGTCATCCAGCAGGTTGGGCTGTTTCCGCACAGAACGATCGCTGAAAACATTGCGACCGTGCCCAAGCTCCTGAAGTGGCCCAAGGCCAAAGTGAATTCCCGAGTCGATGAACTCCTGGAAATGGTGTCTATGGATCCGTCGATTTACCGTGATCGTTATCCCAAAGAACTCTCAGGGGGACAAGCGCAACGCGTGGGTGTTGCAAGAGCGCTCGGCGCAGATCCTGATGTGCTGTTGATGGATGAGCCGTTCGGTGCCATTGACCCCATTACTCGAGATCGATTGCAAAATGAGTTCCTTAGATTGCAGGAGGAACTCAAAAAGACAATCGTTTTTGTTACGCACGACATTGATGAGGCAGTAAAAATGGGTGATCGGATTGCGATCCTGCGCGATCAGTCAGAGATCGCGCAGCTGGATAAACCTGAAGTCATTCTCACCGATCCAGCTGATTCATTTGTAGAGAACTTCCTGGGATCAGGTGCGATTCTTAAGACGCTCACATTGAGGCGTGTTCGGGATATTGAACTTTCCCAGCCTGTGATCATTAAGCGCTCAACGAATCGGTCTGATGCGATTCTCGCTTTACATGATTCTTATTTTCCGTACGCTGTTTTGTTAGATGATCACGATCATCCCATTGCATGGGTTGACGAGCGCGCCCTTAATCGCTCCGATTCCCTTGATCGCTCCGGTGCCAGCATCACCGTTCAGTTGCAACCCGAAGACACGCTGCAGGACGCCCTCAGTGGAATGTTGCAGACGGCAGCGGGCATGTCGGCAGTTGTTAATGGCCGTGGTCAGTACCTTGGCACTTGCACGATCGAGTCACTTGCATCGATGCTGATCGCCCAACCTAACGGTGGGTCGGCATGAGCACCGCTGTAGTTACCCCGCGACAAGGTTCGGCGGCGTCGCTGCCAGCCAGGCGTAACTTAAAAATGACTCAATTGGATTTAATTGTTACCCCAATCTTTTTTGTGCTTCTGGCAATCCTGCTTGCCGTGGTGTGGTTCTATTCCGATTTTGATCGAACGACAACGAGCATTTTGGAGCCAAGCCGACTGTGGACTCAGTTCAAACAACAGATTTATCTAGCGTTGTGGTCGACGGCACTCGTAATTGTCCTGGCCATCCCACTGGGAATATTGGTGACTCGCGAGGGTGCTCCACGACTCAAGAACAACCTCGTGAGTTTACTTGGTCTGGGTCAGGCAATTCCGGCCTACGGATTGATCGTTCTGTTCTTCGTGGCTTTCGGTCAAGGTTCCGTCACGGTCATTTTGGCCCTTGCCACGTTCGCACTTTTGCCCGTACTTCGAAATACAATTGTGGGGTTGGAGCAGGTAGACCAGTCAGTCATTGAGGCGGGCAAGGGAATGGGTCTGACCAGCGTGCAAAGGTTGCGCAAGATCGAGTTGCCCTTGGCAGTCCCGGTGATCATGGCTGGCATTAGAACGGCCACAGTGATCAACGTTGGCATGGCAACGCTTGCCTATCTCATTGGTGGCGGTGGTCTTGGTGAGACTATTGCTGCAGGGCTGAAGAACGGTCGACCAACCGCGATCTTCGTGGGTGCCGTGTTGGTTGCACTCATCGCTCTGGCCCTCGATTTCCTGGGGGGTCTAGCTCAGCGGTATCTAAAGCCCAAGGGGCTCGCTTAGGCTCGATACGCTCACGTTATGTTTGACATCATTGGGGGCTTGCCGGTCCACCCGCTCGTCGTCCATGTGGTGGTGGTTCTGATCCCACTCTCCGCAGTTGGCGCGATCCTGATCGCAGCGCGACCAAAGTCCCTCCGACTCTTTGGCGCGGCCACTATTGCGGGGGCGGGGTTAGGGACTGCAGCTGCATTTGTTGCGAAGGAGTCGGGGGAGAGCCTGGCCTCGCGAGTTGGTTCGCCTGAGACCCATGCGGACTTCGGTCACAGCCTTCCCATATTGGCGGCAATTTATTTTGTTGTTCTCACGGTCTTTTGGCTTTTCGCCCGCGGAGTGCCACTCAATAGGAATAGGCCGGTTTGGCTCAAAGTATTTGGGGTGGTGCTCATCCTTATTTCGATTGGAATTTCTTACTTCACGTTTATGACAGGTGACACGGGTGCTGAGGCAACGTGGTCAAAGGTGATTGAAGAGACAAACTACGGCGATTTTGAAACTGGGCATTAGTTTTTGTCAGCAAGTACTTTTTGGTAGTACTCATTTTCTTTTTCTTTATTGGGAAACGCAATCAGTACGGTGACAAGTCCAATGATTGTTAGCACGAGCGCAACACCGATTGCCAAGGTTTTGCCTTGCGTGAAGGCATCCGCGGCACCAGCCAGAATCGCCTCTGAGGTTTTCCCGGTGTACTTTGCTGCGACTTCAGCGGCAGAAGAATAAGACGAAGCAAGTTCAGTTGAAACCGTTGAGGTTACTTGTGACGCCTCTGACTCGGGGAGATCGGTCAACTGGGCTCGAACAGAAATTGCATATGTAGCGGCGAGGAATGTCCCCATCACGGCTTGGATGATCGCGCCACCGAGGTCACGTGTTAAATCGAGGAATGCTGAACCCATGCCTGCACGAGCAGGGGGGACTGATCCCATGAGTGCTCGAGACGCTGGTGTCACGGACAGGCCAACGCCAATTCCAACGAATGCATAGCCGGCCAAGACCCATCCCATGCTGACGTCTTTTGTCCACATCACCAACATGATGGCGAAGGCAACGACCACCGAACTGAGTCCGAGGGAAAAGCTGAGTTTGCTGCCTTTCTTAACAACCAATTTGCCTGCCACTTGGCCAAAGATCATTGTGCCTATCGCTGTGGGTAGGACAACGACCGCTGCGAGCAATGCCGAGTAGCCCAAAACATTTTGGGAGAATTGTTGCCCAATGAACAGGGTACCGATTAATGAACCGAATGTGATCGCGCCGGCAATAAACGCAACCCAGAGGGTTCGGGCTTTGAGGAGCGGGAGGTAAATGAGCGGGTTCGCTGCCCGAGTTTGGCGCCAGAAAAATAGTGCGAGAAATGTCAGCGATATCAGGAAAGTCCAGAGCAAAGTCCATTCCAAGCCATTAGCAACTTGTTCAATGGTCAGTACCAGTAGAAGGACACCAATGATAGACAGCCCTCCACCAATGTGATCCACCGATCGGGAGCCTTCATCGCATTTCCATGGGAGAACGAAGAGTCCTATGAGAAGTGCAATAAGCACGATTGGAACGGAGATGAGGAATACCGAACCCCACCAAAAATATTCGAGGAGCCAACCGCCCATGACGGGTCCGAGTGCGGCAACACCACCTCCGACACCTGACCACAGGGCGATTGCGGTGACCTTGGCGTGATTTCTATACAAGCTTGAAATCAAGGAAAGTGTGGTGGGGAACAACAATGCTGCGGCAAGCCCTGACGTGAACCGACCGAGAACGAGAATCTCGGGATTGGGTGCGAGGGCCGAGATAAATGCGGTGGGGACAGTAAGAACTGCGCCAAGCACAAACATCAACTTGCGACCATAACGGTCAGCTAGTGCCCCGAAGTAGAGAACGGTGGAAGCCAAACCTAGTGCGAACGCATTTGCAATCTGAGTGAGATCGGCTTGGGATGCATTGAGGTCTCTACCAATCGATGGCATTGCGACGTTGGCAATAGATAGTGAAATATTCGAAACAATTGCACCGGTAACCAATGCCAATAGCACAAAGGTGCTCTTGGGTGGCTTGTCCGCGGGCGGGGCCGAGGAATTCACTTGCTGCGCATCACTCATTGGACAAGCGTAACCATGTAACAGGATTATCTGATCACTATCTATGCGACCTCAATTTCTATGCGATGTTAATGCCTATGTCTGTTCCGGCGCATCAAGCAGGGAATGACCGAGGGCGGACGAACGTGGTCGATGCTTCAGGAGACCTGTTACCAAGGGGCAGGAATGATCACACTCGCTTTTCGTGCAGCTGGCGAAACGGGGGAACTCAAAAGGATGTCGTCGCCCACAGGCCACATAGTGCTGCGCAAATTCCAAGCTATGTCCTGCCATTCCTGAACGATTTTTTCGCGGTCATCGCGGCATCGATTACAACAGCATCAGGAACGGCCCGAATGGAGCACCATCTGTTGGCAACCTGTGAGGCCCCCACGGTTATTGCTAGTACCGAGTATCCAGGAACCGCGAGTGTGACCATTGCTCGAAAATATCTGCCAAGATGGAGTCATGGGTGAACATAATCAACATCACGAAGAATCCGTCATTGTGAACGCGTTACCGCAGGATTTGTACGACCTTGTTTCTGACATCACTCGCACTGGCGAGTGGAGCCCGGTTTGCACTTCATGTTGGTGGGATGATTCTGCAACAGCCGGCACTGTGGGTGCATGGTTCACCGGACGTAATGAGACGCCCGACAGGGTTTGGGAGACTCGATCTCAAGTGATTGCGGCCGAACCTGGGCGCGAATTCGCATGGGTAGTCGGCGGAAAATTTGTTCAGTGGGGATACATACTCACGCCGGTTGAAGGTGGAACGATCCTGACTGAGACATGGAAATTCTTGGATGAAGGAATTGAAATGTTTCATGAGAAATACGGAGACCAAGCAGCTGATCAGATTGCTGATCGAACTCAGCAGGCACTGGCGGGTATTCCGAAAACACTCTCAGCGATTAAACAGATTGCTGAGTCAACCCGATAATGTCGTGAGTTCGGGACCGACTCGCAAGTGCAACGCGACAAATAAAAAGCAACACTGTGGCGGAGTCAAACAATATGGCTTCGTGGCTGGTATTTCTTGGGCAGTTTGGTCAGGCTAATCGCCGTGTGGCCGCGATGTCACTCTTTTCTCTCGAGTAGTCTGAATATTCGCCTCAATTGCATGTCTCTTGATCACGGGAAGGTAATAACATCATGGGAGAAGAAGCACGCGTTCATCCACTTTGACTCCTTGCTGCTGTGGATCTTTATGTGGTAGCAGCGCTAGTGCTTCGATCTGCTGTCAGTGCACAAGCCAGCATGGTAGATGCACCGATTCGAGGCGCAAAGGTTTCACGCTATCGTCGCGACAGATTCCGCTGCAAGAATGGCGGGAAATAGAAAGGTTGTCATTTCGAACTACTCCCGACACGGATGCCGTAGGGAATCTCGATGTGGATACCTGTTATTGAACCGAAAGGTTTACCAAGTCTTGTTGTGGAGTTGAAAATCACCTCAGCACTTAATCTTGCTTCCCTTGAGAAGACATTTCGCGAAGGTCTTGTCTTTGACCGTTTTCGCTTGGAATTCCCAGGTTAGTTGCTGGGGTTTCGCCATAGCGTAGGAGAAGACGACTTTGGTCGTCCACTGCCTGACCGTGGGGTAAGGCTTGAACTTCGACTGCATTGGCTGCCCGCGCCCGGTGGCCAGCACGCCGAACTCCGGTTTCTTGTAGCCGGATGTCGGACTCAATGCCGTTCCTCCACCCCCAAGAACAATTTGAGCGGGTGCACCAGTGACCTGAACTGCTTGGGTCAGATGAACATGGCCTGAGATGATCGCTGAGTACGGTTTGAGCGTTCCGTAACTTGCAGCCGCGGTGTCCGCGGACACCCACATGCTGATATTCGGGTCTCGAGAAAAGGGCGCACATCGCACATTTCCACACTGGATCGCGGACCTAACCGCGAATATTGGTCGGTGAGTCAAAAGCCAGGCGTTCCCGGGCTGGGGAGTGGCCTTGGCCAGGCTCTGTGCCTTTTTGAACTTTGGACGCATCTTCGTTGACCATGAATCCACCACTTGGTCGTTTGCGTATGCGCTGTCGGTTGCAACTAAACGGAGGGTCTTCGCTTGGTCGGTTGTGAGATCTACCGCATAAGGCTGGAGTATTGGCTCTGGGGCCTTACGCCCGATCGGATCACAAGTCTGCGATGTACCGAATTGCGGATCGAGTATGTAGAAGTAGGAAATGCCTCCGACATTGCAGCTCTCTTGGTTACCACGAAGAGGCAGGATCGGAGATACGGAGAATACGGGAGCGAACGGTGCCAGGAATGAGTACTCAAAACTCGCGGCCGAATCCAAGAAGGGTTCTCCTTCGGTTACCCGGGGAACGTCACCGCAAATCTTGTCGTCCTCGCAAGGCCATTCGTTGTAAATGTAGTCACCCAGATGTACTACCGCCTGTGGTGCTGCTTTTGCAATCTGTTGCGCGAAGACACGAAGCGGCCATTTACGATTCGAGTCACACTCTTGCTGGATGTTATGAACCAGTCTGCATCCTGTGTCGCCGATCAGCGCCAGAGAGGTGACCGGCTGAATCGCAGTCGGTACGGATGCGACCGTTCCATCTTTGTAGGTGATTGAACTGAATGGTGAGGCATTCGAGGGGGCGGCGATCTCGCACACCGTCACCGACGCGAATGACGCCCCAGTATTGGATGGACTTTGCCGCGTAGTAAGTCCGACGTTGACTGGTGCGCCCGCGACTGTCGTACTAAGAGATGGACAGTCTTCGCCAGCGGGCTGGACCACTCGAACGATGAGTTGGCTTTCGGCCTGGGAACTTGAAGCAAGGACTGAGAATGCGTACCGCTGAGGTTCGGCAGCGTGGCTAACGTCTAATGAAAGGGCACTCAGTATCAGTGTAAGTACGGTTACCGAGACCGCGAAAGGCCTAGACATGGTTGGATTATAGGGCTGACCGACCCATTTTCCTAGAACGGTACAGAGACCCCGCGAACCGTGCGCAAAGACTTGTAGAACTTCTATGGAGCCGCCTCATTTGAGAGGCTCATTTCGGTATATGCACGTGCTTAACTTGATGCAAGATAGTCGGCAGTGCGTTTCAACCCGCACGGGTGATTTCTATCACGGGTATTAAGAATTTCAAGGTCACGGGCTCTTCCGACAAATTAGCTCTCCAACCAATAGGTGATCTCCACGAATTCCACAGGTTTGAATTTCAGCAACGTTTCAACAGGGACGGTTGAGTTGGGCAATATGCGCAATAAATCGGATGCCCTTCACGCGGCTAGTTCACTGAGTCAGCGCTAATGTGCACCTCGGCTCCTTGCGGGACTGGAACAATATTTTTCCAAATCCTGAGCTTTCCAAGACATCTGAAGTTGGGCCTAGGAGTGCAGGTGAATGGATAAGATGGATTCAACTGCATAACAACTATGGGCGAAAACGCTTGGGGCATAATGTCCACATGAATCACGCGGATAGTTCTTTGAAGCTTGAAGTTTCTGACAGGACTACTCTCCGCGTGTTATATGTTGAGAATGATCAGTTCACGCGAACCACAATTGCAGATGGTCTTTCTGAGTTAGGTTTAACAGTACGCGCTGCTGCGTCAGTTGCCGAGGCCATGGAATGTGCAGTCGATTTTGATCCACACGTCGTCGTGACCGATTTGGATCTCGGTCCAATTGGCACACCTTCGGGTGCCGATCTCCTTGCTCGGATGTCGCTGGAGCGTCCTTGGTTGGGCATGGTTGTGCTGAGTATTCATCGAGATGTGCGAATCGCGCTTGCATCTGAAATTAAGTTACCTGCAGAAGTCGTCTATGTGGTCAAGTCAGATGTGCATTCAATGGCAGACCTCGAACGAGCCATAAAGGAGAGTTTGGAAGGCGTGCAGGGTGCACGTGAGGTGGAGTCTGTTGCCAATGAATCCGAACACGTTAACCCAATAGTGCTCAGCCAAACTCAAGGTGAGGTGCTCAGGCTTATGGCCGAAGGCCTTTCAAACAGTGCGATCGCCCAGCGCCGCGGAATTTCGATTCGATCCGCTGAAAGTCTGGTGCAGCGCACTTTTCAAGCACTTGGGCTGACAGATAGACCCGATATCAACCCACGTGTTACTGCGGCGCGCTTGTGGCACGAAGGTGCCGTGTCCATCAAACGAAACCAGACACAAAGTTCTTGAAACAGATGGGTCAATTGCCGCAACGCTCGTCGGGGGTTTTTGGTCCATATGCGATCTCTTGGCAACTGTGGCTCATTGTTGCTCCGTTAGGGATTGCGGGTTCAGCCTCCCTCGTTCTGGATGCGAACGTGGACAGCGTGGCCATTGCCCTTGCAGTTGGAGTCATCGGCGAAGTGGCACTAGGTCTGGTGTACTACGTCTCCATTTTCTTGCATAGAACTCATTCTGGATTTGGCGAACGCACTTGGATTCTTGGCACCTGGGTGCTTGCCAGCTTTGTACGAGGCGGAGTTATTTTCGCCATCACCGTAATCGCAGCTGGACAGAGTTTGCGCGTGGGGCAATTCGAATTAGGGGTTGTCAGCGTAATCATTGTGGGGGTGCCCATTGCAGCACTTGTGTCATATTTACTTAGTAGTGTCACGGAATATCGAACTGAAAATCGATTATTGGCCGAGAAGATTCGTGAGCTTGAATATTTGGCCAGTAATCACCAAGAAATGCTGACCGAGTATCAAGTGGGCTTAGAACAGACCTTGCATCAAGTTGTGCACCCCCAAATTCGGTCCCTGTTGTTGCAGGTGGGAAGCGCTGAACTCGCGGATACCAATCAGGAACTTGAGTCATTAGCACTTCGAATTGATCAGGAGGTTATGGCTGAGGTTCGAGAGTTGAGCCATTCAATTTCCGAGACACCGACTCCTATAAGTGTCGGTGGTGACGGCGAGCCACGACGATTGAGTTGGTCGGATTTCCTGGTGTCGGTGATCGCGGGACCGATTCCCTTCGGACTCACACTTGGGTTCGTTTTCTGTTTGCGCCTGCCTGTCGAATTGAGCCCGGGCGGTTCGGGTGGCTGGATGCGTACCGTGCTTACCCTCGGAACGCTTGGGTTGTTCATTCTCGTGACCAATCAGGTCAGGCGTCATCTTGTGACTCCGTGGCCCACTTGGTCACAAGTAGTTGTGGGCTCGGGCACTTACCTCATTTTGTTCCTGACTTCGGTTTTTATTATTAAAGAATCGGCTGTCCTTTGGCCCACTGGTGATATGACTGAGTGGCTCGGCGGCCGGTTACCTCGTGAGTATGCGGGCGCTTTGTGGCTTGTGGCAGGAGCTCTAGCAGCCTGTGCAGTCCAAGCCTCAAAAGAGCATCGCCGGCTTGATGCTCAGCGACTCACTTCTGTTAAGGATTCACTCGTTATGGAACTGGGTCGGTTGCAAACAAGTGCATCGCACGTGCGGGATCAACTCGCGCACGTGCTTCATGGATCTGTCCAGAGTCGTCTTGCTATTTCCGCGATGTTGCTACATGAAGCATCCGCAGTGAAACCGCAAGACTCCATGCGATTTGCCAATGATGTGAATCGAATCCGCGAGATACTGGAATCAATTGAATCTTCACTTTTGGTTCCCAGTGACGACCACTTTGTGGGCGATCCGCTACTTCTTGCATCACAATTCAAACAGGCGTGGCGTGGGTTGGTGGAAATCGAGATCACGTTGCAGCCGTCTGCTCAGAAAATTCTTGAAGCATCTCCTGTGGCGGCAGAATTGGTGTTCGAACTGTTGGGGGAGACGGTTCTTAATGCAAGTCGACACGGCCACGCTCGCACCATGTCCATTTCCATTGATGCGGGGGTGAATTCCGAATTATTGATCGAGGCAATCAATGACGGTGATAAGCCACCCATCGATCTCATCCCAGGCCTTGGCATGCGTAGAGTCATCGCGGCTGGCGGCTCCTGGAAACTCGAAGCACTCATGAGCGAACAGGTGCGCGCGGAAATAGTTGCACCGTCCACGCTCTGGGTCAATGAGTAGCGGCTATTTTTTGATCGGCGGTAGGACTTGTTGTGCAGTAATACCCGTTAATGGAGCACACGTGTCCGCACAAGTTACCCTGTGAGCCTTCGTCTCTTCGCCGTACCGTTTGCGACAAATTGACAACGTAATGCATCAAAATCTGAGAGGGTTTATGCATGCCAGGTTTGAGCAGGCGTCGCTTTATTGCCGGCGTGACTGGATTAGCAGTGGGCCTTGGTCTCACATCAGAAGCACTTGGTCGAGCCCTGGCGTCAGTTCCACGGGCGCGTGATGTTCGTTCTACTTTATTGGAAACAATCAAGTTTTCATCGAGACCAATTCGTGGCAGCTATCACACGTTGGTTAGTGGTGCAGGCGAAGATTTCATTACCCGCCTCGACGTCTTGGGTAAAAGCGCGAACCCTCAGCGGGTGACATCGCGCCGCTCACTTTTTTATGTCGCGCACCTTTCCGATATCCACCTGATTGATGCTCAAACACCCTCTCGGATGGAGCCAATGGTCGGTTTGGCCAAGACAACATTCTCTGATGCCTTTCGCCCGCAGGAGTTGATGAGCACGCATGTGTTGGCATCCATGATGGTTGCAGTTCGTGAAGCATCCATTAGTCAGGTGACAGGTGCCCCACTTGCAGCAGTTGTCAATACGGGTGACAGCGCTGACATGCTGAATGATTTGGAAACCAGTTGGTATATCAACGTGCTGGACGGTGGCTCAATAACTCCGAACAGCGGAACGCCAGGGGTCTATGAAGGCGTACAGGTGTGGGCAGATGCACCATATGCCTACCACCCGGATGACCCGGCCCAGGATCCCTACGGGGAGTACGGGTTCCCCCAACTTCCGGGACTACTAACGGCCGCCGTGAGCCAAGAGGTGTCGAGTCTAGGTTTGCCGGTTCCCTGGTATGCGGTCTATGGAAATCACGATGCAATGTTCATGGGGACATTTGGAGTACAGTCCCAACTTCGCTCGTGGGCGGTTGGTTCACGAAAAGCGGCTACTTGGGAAGCGCTTGGGGGAACTTCAATTGCAGGCCTCGCTTCTGAACCCAGTGCATTTCAGCGTTTTACAAACTCTCTTCGCACAAACCTAGGCTTGGTGCCGGGTATTCATTCCGTCGCACCTGATTCACGGAGGCGATTGCTGGAGCGAACGGAATTCATGCAGGCGCACTTGGATTCGCCAGCATTTCCCGGACCGGTCGGTCACGGTTTCACGCCGGAAAATGTCTCAAGTGGGCGCACATACTGGAAAGCCGATCCGGCACCATATATACGTCTGCTCGGTCTTGACACGTGTAATGAAACAGTTGGTGCTGACGGAGGCGTACCCGAGGAGCAATTCGAATGGGTAAAGGCTGAATTGGATGCCGCCCGTAATGAGGGTGTCTTGTGTGTGATTCTGAGTCATCACAACAGTTTGACATTAGAAAATGATGCTCAGCCGGTTTTTGGTGGTCCTAGGATTGTTCACGCTGAGGAATTCATTGCGGCATTATTGGAGCGGCCAAATTGTATTGCTTGGATGAATGGTCATACACATATCAACACCATCAATGCTCACAGTTCAGCCGATGGAAGCACAGGGTTCTGGGAAATCACGTCCGCCTCGGTTATTGATTACCCGCAGCAACAGCAACTCATTGAAATCGTAGACAATCGTGATGGGACTATTTCCATATTTGTCACTGCACTTGATCATGCCAGCGATGCCGAGTGGGTTGACGGTGATTACAGCACACGAGGCCTTGCGTCTCTCAGCCGTGAATTTGCTGCCAACGATTGGGTTCAAAACCCACCCATGAGATGGGGCTCTCCATTAGATCGCAATACCGAACTTTTGTTGCCAGCTCCATTCGACATGTCACGGATCTCCGATTCAACGGTCGAGGCAACCATGATGACTGCACGTGCACGCCTGATCAAAGCTGGGGTTGAAGCATGAGTCAACCACGATTTTTCCGGCGAATCTTTGCTCTTGCTTTCACGCCTGTGATTTTTGCCGCCCTGTCAGGCTGTTCGCAGATTGCGTCGCTGACGCCAGTGAGCGGTGGACCGCTTCAAACTGTCAGAGTTGCGGTCCTCGATGTTTTGGTCCAGCAACAGGTACCGATTTTAGTTGCTCCCGTGTGCGTCCTCGGGGATACTCAATTCACTTGTGAAGGAAGCACCATGGATGGAGACTCAATCCTTGCTGAAGCAACGCTCTCGGTGCCTTACAGCCTTGTTCTAACAGTTGGTAGCGAAATTATTTATTCGGGCGATGTTCAAAGCGTTATTGATCAAGCCGCAAAGAGCCAACCATGACAAGTCTCCAGGCGCGTGAATCATTGGGTGTGCGCACGTGGCCGATCGCAATTACTGCTGTTGTGGTCAACGCGCTTGTGCAAGCGTTGCTCACCATTTCAAATCCGACGCCGCCTGCGACCTGGTGGATCTGGCCGCTGTGGATCTTTTCATTTCTTGCCATCACATTCACAGCGGCGGTATTTGTAGCCGCGTTGTCGCTGGCAGCTGAGGGCCAATGTCACTGGCGCACCGTCCTCATGCAAGTTCGGTCACGAGCGCTGCCCTGGCTCGGCTATGCAAGTGCATTAATTGCAATTGTGTTGATTGGGTTTGTTTTCTGGATTATTCCCGGCGTGATTGTGCTTGCGCTGACTCCATATCTTCTCTTCGCTGTCATGGGTGCTCACCCCAACCCAGTGCGAAGTAACTTTCGTGCGATACGTGCCGGCTGGGGGCGTTGGATCGGGCTGTGCATCGTGTCTATCTTGATCGTTGCGGCAATCTGGCTGGGATCATCGTTGGTTTCCTTCTTTGTTCCAGGCCCAGTGGGTGGGTTCATCATTTGGCTTGCGATCGGATTCGTTGGCATCGCCTTACTGCGCATTTGGTTTCACGCCTGGCAGCATGCTCATTCGGCCATGGCCGGAGATTAACTCGGCAGAAGCATCCCGATTTCACCATCTGGGCGGGGCGATAAAGGCCGAATCTGAGCAAATGTATTGGCATTTGCCTCCTGCCACCAGAGGTGCAGTAATAACCGAGCACTGAAACCGGCGCGACAAATTTATTCGAAAGAAATGAGAGACCATCTCCTGTAACTAATAAAGCCCAAATTTCAAGGGAGACCGCATTTCATGTTGCCAATAAAACGCTCTTGTGCTGGGGGTCTGTTTCTCGTAGCCATAATGAGCCTCGCGGGATGCTCCAGCAACGGTAATCCTTCGACAGAAGACGTCAATAAGGACACTTCCATTGATATTTCACCGACTCTCACGGGCGACGAATCAATCGAGATGGGCGATATCAATACAGGGGACAACTGATGCCCAGTAGTCGCAAAAAAATTGTCAACCTTTTGGCCATCCATCGTCACTTTTTTAACAACGCCTTTCTCATCTCCTCTAATCGGCCATGTCTCTCACCCTGACCAATAGAAATGCGTTGAGGCGACTATCGAGAAACATTCGACATTCCACCGCTCTCCACGAGCCAGTAACGCACACCATCGGAGGTACTTCATGAAACGCTTATTTATCGCCGCCACTATCGCGGCTTTAACTATTCCTGTTGGTCTCGCGGCCCCCGCGATGGCGGATGGCATAATCGTGGGAAGTAACCCCGCAACGTGGACTCCCCCTAACCTTCCACCACCTGTCCCAGGCCCTGTCGGGACCCCGAACTACCACCTCGGCGACTTCGACGGTCCTGATAACCCTGTTGGGCTTCAGACGCTCCCCGTCGACGCGGGCTCCGTGACGCGCACGGCGGACATCACTTTCGACGTCGGTGTCGACCTGCCTGACATCAGTAAGGACCTCGCACCTGGTATCGGGTTGTCGTCTACTCGTTCTAAAACTACGGATGTTTTCAACGCCCGTAGCCATAAGCGCATCACCGCTATGGCTAAGCATTTCGTAAA
>Ga0181562_10001289_pt1 | contig 20360 bp, 16 predicted proteins | sample 011ome_26_FD_139344 | JGI IMG/M metagenome (GOLD analysis project Ga0181562, IMG submission 139344) | Coastal salt marsh microbial communities from the Groves Creek Marsh, Skidaway Island, Georgia - 011511BT metaG (megahit assembly) | ecosystem: Environmental > Aquatic > Marine > Intertidal...
CTAAATCCATACTTTGTCAGTTGCTCACCCAATGTCGCCATGACGGGGCCACCGGCAAAGAGGCCTAGGTTCATGGCGAAAAGGTCATGGTGAAAGCCGGGGACCGTTATCTGTTCGGTGCGAACTGCGCCACCCGGGGCATCATTAGATTCAAGAACTATTACTTTTTTCCCAGCAACCGCTAGTAGTGCAGCGGCACTCAATCCATTGACGCCCGAACCAATGACGATCACGTCGAAGGAATTCTCCATGTGATGTTCTCCCTAATCTTTCAAAAAACTGACGACCGCCATCATTGCGCTATACGCTCGTGGGTGCAACCATGGTGACGAAATATCTTCCGCATAATTTGCCAGAAGTTGCGGTCGCAAACCACGTCGAAAATAAATGATTGAGGAAAGGTGGCTTTAATGTCACACAACAGCGATGCCGTGATTATTGGCAGTGGGATCAATTCATTGGTGTCTGGTGCCATGCTCGCGCAAAAGGGTTGGCGAGTCACCATTCTCGAGCGCAATGATCTTGCTGGCGGTGCGATAGCAACCCGCACTGACATATTCCCGGGTTATACCGTTGAACTTCTTTCGAGCTGGCATCCACTTTTTCTCGGGGGTCCTGCCTACGCGGAACTCGCCACTGACCTAGCCCGACTTGGGGTGGAATACCTCAACACCGAAGATCCCACCGGAGTCATTTGTGCGGACGGCACAGCGATCTTGTCCACTGATGCCCATCGAAATGCCGCCACGTTCGAGAGTCTGGGAGACCTGGAAGCGTGGAATGCTGTCATGTCTGATTTTGGTGGGAAGGCTGAACTCGCATTCGGACTCCTTGGAACGGATTTCTGGCGTGCAAACTCCAGCAAGTTGGGTTGGAAAGCCTGGCGGCAATTGGGCCGAAAGGGTTTGTTGGCCAGTGGTGCCGAGTTGTTAGAGCCCGCAGCACCCTGGGCTGATCGAACGTTCACATCGCCCGTTACCAAGGCCCTGCTCGTTCCCTGGGCACTCCACAACGGACTGGGTCCGGATGATGCCTCCAGTGCGTTCATCACAAAAGTGATTTCAGCCGCAATCTCTATGGGGGGTATGCCAATTCCCGTGGGAGGTGGGGTGAAACTTGTCGATGCACTGAGCACGATCATCTCCGAAGCTGGTGGCGAGATCGTGACCGGCGTGGAAGCCACTCATATTGACGTGTCAGGCGGTCGGGCACACGGCGTTCGAACGAGTTCAGGTGTCACGTACACGGCACAAAAGGCGGTTCTTGCCTCGGTAACACCTCAATCCCTTTACTTGAATTTATTGGATCCAAGTAATGTTCCACCCGATTACTCCGCTGCTGCCTCGCAATATCGCTACGGGCGGGCCGGTATGCAGATTCACCTAGCCCTCTCAGAGCCGCCGGCATGGACCGCCCCCGGCATGGACAAGGTCGCTTTGGTACACGTTCTCGACTCCATGGACTCCCTCTCTGAGTCAGTAAACGCTGCCAATAGAGGTTTCCTTCCACGCCAACCCACAATTGTTGTTGGTCAGCCCTCCACAATCGATCCTTCACGGGTTCCCGAGGGAGCCGGCCTGCTCTGGATCCAACTGCAAGAAGTTCCACGAGAGATTCGAGGTGATCTTGCCGGAGAAATCGATCACCTCGGGGCATGGACCCCCGAGGTTCGGGACCGCTACGCGGACCGGGTAATTGAGCAACTCACGCCACATATTGCAAATATCTCGACCAGCCTCACGGGCAAGAGGGTCTTGGGCCCGGCCGATTTGGCCGCCATGAACGTCAACCTCGTTGGAGGCGACCCGTATGCCGGCGACTGCCGCGTCGACCAATACGCCCTATGGCGACCCTTGCGGTTGGCCAGCGGGCATAACACGGGAATTAAAGGGCTATGGCATATCGGCGCTTCGACGCACCCCGGGCCAGGTCTGGGCGGAGGGTCCGGATATCTCGTGGCAAAACGGTTGCGCGAACGCCGCCACTAGTACATGCTGGCCTTGTGACGGTCGTCAAAATAGTGTGATCTTGCACGGAAGTATGTGACAAATCTGCTGTTGTGCTGACCAGCTATCTCCCCCATGCTTGTGCATGGGGTCACGTCGGTGCACATGCACCGCGGCTAGTTAATGAAGGGATCATCGTCATGGCGGAACGTTCATTTGCCAACGAAGTCCAGGAATTGCGCCTTGGCGCTGGTGCTGAGTTCCGTGGGGAGGGAATCCTCGCGGTCACAAAGGGTCTTTTGCAGTCCGGAGTCGCCTATGTCGGTGGCTACCAAGGTGCTCCTATTTCCCACCTTATGGATGTCCTCGGTGATGCTCACGAAATTCTTGAGGAACTCGACGTCTACTTCGAAAACAGTGCATCTGAGGCAACTGCGGCAGCGATGCTCGCTGCATCTGTGCACTATCCGCTCCGTGGGGCAGTTACGTTCAAGTCAACGGTTGGCACGAACGTTGCTTCCGATGCACTTGCAAACTTAGCTTCCGGTGGTGTGCTGGGAGGCGCTCTCATTATTATCGGCGAAGATTACGGCGAGGGCTCGAGCATCATGCAGGAACGCTCGCACGCGTTTGCCATGAAATCCCAAATGTGGCTCCTTGATCCGAGGCCCAACCTCACCGCAATTGTAGATTTTGTTGAGAAAGGTTTCGAACTCTCCGAAGCCAGTAGCACCCCGGTCATGTTGGAATTGCGCTTGCGCTCTTGTCACCTACACGGATCATTTATTACACGCGATAACAAACGACCCCAGTTTACTTTGAAAGAAGCTATCGAGAATCCACAGCGCGATGTCAGTCGCGTTGTGCTGCCGCCATCAAGCTTCACGCACGAGCAAGAAAAGGTGAAGGATCGCTGGCCTGCAGCTGTCAAATTTATCCAAGAAAATGAACTCAATGAATTCGTTGCCGAAAAGAATCAAAACATTGGCATTATTTTGCAGGGTGGTCTCTTCAACACTGTTAACCGTTCACTTGAATTGCTGGGTCTATCTGACCCCTACGGGAATAGTCAAATACCGCTCTACGTTCTCAATGTGACCTACCCGATCATTGATCAAGAGGTACTTCGCTTCTGTGAAGGCAAAGACGCAATTCTCTTGGTTGAAGAGGGTCAGCCTGATTACATCGAACAAAATATCAACACGGTGCTACGTCGTGCGGGTGACACAACAGCACTACATGGCAAAGACCTACTTCCCGTTGCTGGCGAATACACACCTGCAGCCGTAACCAAGGGGGTAACGGCATTTATACAAAAGTACCTTCCCAGCAAGATCAACTCTGAAAACTTGCCTGCGATTGTTTTTGATAACGATGATCCACGTAGTCCATTCGCACCGCGAGTTGCTCCTGAGTTAGTCCAAGGAAGACCACCCGGTTTTTGCACCGGTTGCCCAGAGCGCCCAATTTTTGCGGCCTTGAAACTTGCTGAACGGGAAGTCGGATCACACATCGTCAGCGCAGACATTGGGTGCCACCTATTTTCCATCAACGCCCCGTTCAATATCGGTGCAACAACAATGGGCTACGGCCTTGGATCTGCAAGTGGGTCCGCTTTCAACGCAAAGGACTCAGACAAACGAACGATCGCCTTTATGGGCGATGGAGGCTTTTGGCACAACGGCCTAACAAGTGGAGTTGGCAACGCTGTGTTTAATGAAAATGATCAACTTTTGGTTGTAGTCGACAACGCTTATAGCGCTGCAACCGGTGGGCAGGACGTACTTTCATCACGCGCCGAAGCACTCAATCGCTCCACCAACCACCCAATCGAGCGCGCGGTCCGTGGCATTGGTGTCAAGTGGTCACGAACCATGACGAATACGTTCAAAGTGGCCGAAATGCGGGATCTTTTCAAGGAAGCACTCACCACAAAAGAAAAAGGACCCAAGGTCATTGTTGCTCAGAGTGAATGCACCCTTAATAGAGAGAGACGGGAAAAGCCCGCACGCGCCAAGAAAATCAAAGAAGGCAAGCGAGTGGTCCGCGAGCGCTACGGTGTTGATCCTGAAACCTGTACAGGTGATCACTCCTGCATACGAATTTCTGGGTGCCCATCTCTAACGATCGGCCCCAACCCAGATCCAATGCGCAATGACCCAATCGCGACTGTGTTAGACAGTTGCGTTGGCTGCGGTCTCTGCGGTGAAAACGCACATGCCGCGGCTCTCTGCCCCTCGTTCTACCGCACTGAGGTTATTTATAACCCTAGCTGGTGGGACAAAGCCAAACTAGGAATTCGACAAAGGTACATCGGTTGGCTGCAAAAGGGCATTGAAAAGCAACTCATTGGAATTGATGCTGCATGACCATCACGAACTCACCTGTTAGCGCCTCCTCGATCACTCGTGCATCGAGTGCGCGCCCATTGACCATGGCGATCCTTGCAATGGGTGGTGAGGGTGGTGGAGTCCTCGCAGATTGGGTGGTTGCTGTTGCCGAGGCTAACGGTTACTTCGCTCAAAATACATCGGTCGCAGGTGTTGCGCAACGAACGGGAGCCACCGTCTACTACGTCGAAATGCTGCCAAAGACTAGTGAAAGCCCCGAACAAAGAGAACCAATTTTGAGCACCATGCCCACACCGGGTGAAGTTGATATCGTCGTTGCTTCTGAATTAATGGAATCCGGGCGCGCAATTCAACGTGGGTTCTGCACTCCAGATCGCACGACGCTTATTGCCTCCACTAACCGGGTCTACTCAATGCCTGAGCGCACAGCCATGGGCGATGGACGTATTGATTCACAGGGGCTCATTGACGCCGGCAAAAATTCATCGAAAAGGTTCATTCGTGCCGACTTCAACAAACTTGCCATTGATAACCGCAGCGTGATTAGCGCGTCCCTTTTCGGTGCCATCGCGGCTGCTCAAGTTATCCCGTTTTCTCGCGAACAATGTGAAGACATTATTCGCGGCGGAGGCAAGGGAATTGAAGCCAGTCTTGCTGCCTTCGATGCAGGTTTCAATGCGGCTCTCGCCTCAGAAAGACCTGTTGTTGAGCTTACAATCGGTTCTCGCCCACCAGAGGTTGAAGACTCAGGTCCTGCAGCTGAAGTCCTCTCCATGGCGATCAACAACCCCAGTGCGCTGGTAGGGCCAAAACTCACCCAGTGTGCCGAACGTATTCATTCCGAGTTTCCCGAGCAAGCTCGCTACATGCTGGTTGAAGGCATCAAGCGATGCGCCGAATATCAAGATGTCAAATATGCCGAGCAGTACCTTGATCGCGTCGCGCGTATTGTCCAGGTCGATTCCACTCCTGATAACAAGCTAACAATCGAGGCAGCCCGCTACACAGCTTTATGGATGACCTATGAAGACACCATTCGTGTCGCTTTTCATAAGACCCGCAAAGTGCGCTTTGATCGAGTCAAAGAGGAATCACGGGCATCAGACTCGGAAATGGTTCAAGTGCGCGAATTTCTTCACCCACAGATCGAAGAGATCACTGACACCCTCCCTACGCCAATTGGCCGTTGGCTCTTGAATTCAAAGCCTTTCCAGTGGATTGTTTTCAAAATCACCAATAAGGGCATCAAGATTCAAACATCATCGGTCTGGGGGTTCACTGTCCTCTACCTACTTGCCAAGCTTCGACCGCTTCGCCGACGATCACTTCGATTCGGAATAGAACAAAATCGAATTGATAACTGGATTTCCACGCTCGTTTCTTTGGCTCCCGGCAATGGTGAGCTGGCTTATCAAGTGTGCCTGTGTCAGCAACTTATCAAGGGCTATGGTGACACCCATGCCAATGGGCTGCGCAATTTCACTGAAATCATTGATTACATTCCTACGGCTGAGAAGTCTCCCGATCCAGCCGACAAGATCAAAGTATTGCGAGGCGCCGCCTTGTCAGATGAAACAGGAACAGCACTCAAAGTGGCCCTAGGCCAAACTCTCTAGCTCATTATTTCGTAATTCAGATCCCTTTCGCGCAAGAAGTGTGACGATCAAGGCAATGACTGCAGCCACAAACATTGTCGTGCCCATTGACCAAGTATCGCCAAATATCGCTGTGACAACCGGGGGTATCAATGCACCCAATAGAAATTGTGAACTGCCCAGAAATGCCGATGCAGTACCCGCGGCCTTGCCATGATGCTCCATGGCAATGGCCTGGGCATTTGCAATCATTCCCCCGAAGGCACCCACCGAGATAATGGCGGACGCCACTACGACAGGCAGTGGCCAATGGGCGATTGAACCGATTACTAAAACGGCCGCGGCACTTCCAATAATGATGAGACCACGCACGAGTGCTTTGAACGCACCGATTACGAGTACGGCGCGTGAATTGATCCACGCACTGATGAGGAACGCCACTGCTGACAAGCCGAGAAAAATTGAGTACTCAGTTGCTTCAACGCCATATTGATCCGCTAGGAAAAATGATCCAGTGGACAGCCAACTGAACATGATTAATCCCAAGAGACCGGTCACAAGGACCATCGACCAAAAGTGTGGGTCGCGCATGAGTTCATGACGCGCCACTTCCTCGAGTGCCTTGTCATCTTTGCTCACCAGGTGACGGTGCCAGGTCTCTGGAAACCAAAAGAAAGTCATGAGGAATGCCGCAGCTCCAGCCACCGCCAAGACTGCAAACACCCCGTGCCAATCAATAACTTGCAGTGCCAATGCGCCAATAAATGGGCCGATGATGGGCGCGAGCACAGCCACAACTAGTAGGCGAGAAAGTGCCTGAGCTGTAAAAGGACCTGTTGTCCGGTCACGTATTGAGGCTCTCGCAAGCACCACTCCAGAGGCACCTGCAAATCCCTGTAGGAATCGCAAGACCACCAAGGCCGGTAATGATGGTGCGAAGGCACAAAGAACACTTAGGGCCACGAATAGTCCGGTGCCAATGAGTGCCGGCATTCGTCGACCCACATGATCACTCAGAGAACCAATAACCAATTGCCCTATCGCTATTCCAATGAGAGCCGCAGAAACAGTTAATTGGGTCGCGGAGGTTGACGAGTCAAATGCCAATGCAATGGCGGGCAAAGCTGGGACAAATAGATTTGTAGCCAAAGGAGTAATCATGGTGAGCGCACCCAATACGAGATAGCCCCTCAGTGATATCGGGGCTTTACCGGTGATGCTCATAGGGACCTGAGTCTCTCACGTGCTCTTGCAAAATAATTGGGCCCCAGTCAGAAAGCGACTGGGACCCAATTTAGCTACTTCTCAGCGTCTGCCTATTTTTGAACCAAAGCTAAAACTCGACATGGGCTGCCTGAGCCCTTAACAATGGGAAGCGGCGCTACAACCACTACTGCGCCCGTGATGGGAAGCTTGTCAAGGTTGCGTAATTGCGTCACGCCACACTTATTTGCACCCATAAACATGTTGTGGCAAGGAAATGGTGGGTCAAATACCATGGCACCACCTGCATCTGTTCCAACAGTTTCCACACCCCATCCAAGAATCTCGCTTTCAGAGAGGTACTTGGCGGCTTCTGGTGTTACACCTGGTGTGTGCGGACCATTTTCGTCGGCATTTGCAAATGCCACTGGATCGTCACCGTACTTGGACCAGCCGGTGCGGAACAGGAACCATGAATGTGGAGGGATGGGACCATTCTCTGCTTCCCAAGCTTTCACATCTTCCAAGGTAAGGCAGTAGTCAGGGTTCGCCGCAACCTCAGCTGTTTTGTCAATGATTATGGCGGGGCCGACTAGACGTTGCGCTGGAATCTGGCTGACATCGTCCTTGTCTTGGCCCGTCACCCAGTGAATCGGAGCGTCAACATGTGTTCCTGTGTGCTCACCCGTGTGAACGTTATTCCAGTACCACGCGGGACCACGATCGTCATATCGACTGATCTCTTCAAGCTCGAAAACAGCGGTCTGACCAAATTCCGGTGGGAGAGCCAATACTGGTGTCCCAGAGTGAAGCGGTGAAGTCAAGTCAATTACTTGAACGGAGCCATCAACAATCGAGGCTGCTAATGAATTGAGATCTGTCATAACGTTGATCCTTCCAGTTTTCAGTGTGAGTACATTGTGTCGGTTTTACTGCCCTGGCCGCCAGCGTTTTGGCCTATCTGTCAGTTTCTCTGGCGCTCGCAATTCAAGACGCGGTTTTGGATCTTCATTGCGTCCTGCAGGGGGCTTACGGCTTCCAGCCGCGTATTGATTCGGCCATGGAACTCGGTATTCCTGCTCCGTTGCTGCATGCAGGGTCCAGGCTGGGTCATAAAGATGTGGCCTGCCAAGGGCACAGAGATCTGCCCTGCCCGCAGCAATAATCGTGTTTACATCGTCCCAACTACTGATTGAACCAACAGCCATGGTGGCAACTCCGGTAAGGTTTCGGATTCGATCCGCAAATGGAGTTTGATACGAACGGCCGTAAGCTGGCTTGGCCTTTGGTGTTGTTTGGCCCGTTGAAACATCGACAATATCTACCCCGTGCTCAGCAAATACTCGGGCCATCTCCACCGATTCCTCAACGGATAGACCATCGGGGACCCAGTCAGAGGCGGAGATACGCACACTAATTGGCTTGCCCGCGGGCCACACGGCGCGAATAGCATCAAATACTTCGAGTGGGAAACGCATTCGATTTTCAAGGCTTCCGCCATATTCGTCGCTACGTTGATTACTCACGGGAGTCAAGAAACTCGACATAAGGTAACCGTGGGCGCAGTGGTATTCCAACAGATCGAATCCTGCTGCATCAGCATTGCGGGCGCCAGTGACAAATTCTTCAAGGACCGCGTCCATATCGGCTCGTGTCATTTCCCGCGGCACTTGGCTGTTGTCCAAATACGGAATAGGTGAGGGGGCGATTATCTCCCAATTGCCATCGGGAAGTGGTTGATCGATCCCCTCCCACATGAGTTTTGTGGAACCCTTGCGGCCCGAGTGTCCTAATTGCAAACCAATTTTGGACTCAGTCGTGTGTACAAAATCAACAATTTTCTTCCATGCAGTGACTTGTTCGTCATTCCAAATTCCACCGCATCCGGGTGTGATCCTGCCCTGCGGTGAAGTGCACACCATCTCCGTCATGACTAGGCCTGCCCCACCCAAGGCACGCGAGCCTAAATGCACCATGTGGAAATCACCCGGTATGCCGTCGATGGAACAGTACATATCCATGGGTGAGACAACAACACGGTTGGGCAACTCCAAGTCGCGCAATTTGAACGGCAGGAACATTGGGGGGCGTGGTGTAGTTCCAGCTGGAACACGACCACTCGCTATTTGGTCCCGCAAGAGCCATGAATCAACTTCTCGAACAAATGCTGGATCGCGTTCGAGGAGATTGTCATAGGTGATTCTTCGGCTGCGTGTCATCAGATTGAATGCAAACTGAACAGGCTCTTGATCAGCGTACTGATTGATTTCCTCAAACCATTCCATGCTTGCTTGGGCGGAGCGCTGAGTGCTCTTCACAACAGGAAGACGCTCTTCGTCATATGCCTTCAGTGCACTCTCAATGGTCGGTTGCTCTTGCAAACATGCGGCTAAACTTAAAGCGTCTTCCATGGCAAGTTTTGTGCCCGAACCAATGCTGAAGTGTGCCGTGTGTGCTGAATCTCCAAGGAGCACAAGGTTGTCTTTTACCAATGTGCGATTTCGTATCGTTCGGAAGGTTACCCACTTGCTGTTGTTTACGATCAATTCGTGACCATCGAGCACATCTGCAAAAAGTTCAGCTACTTTCTCCACGCTCTTCATGTCACTCACACCAGGCGGCAATTCCTCTGACTCAAATTGATCGAACCCAGCATTACGCCACACGTCCTCGTGCATTTCAATGATGAATGTGCTGCCCTTGTCATCCATGGGGTAGGCGTGAATCTGCATGACCCCATATGGGGTGTTACGAATGAAGAATTCGAATGCTTCAAAAACAAGATCGGTGCCGAGCCACATGAACTTGCATTGTCGTGGATCGATCGTTGTTCCAAATTCAGATTCGTATGTAGATCGGATCCCGCTGTTGATGCCATCACTTGCCAACACGAGGTCGTAGTTCGCCATGAGTTCTTCAACAGGAGGTGCTTCCGAATTAAAGTGAATGGGAACACCATGAGCTTTGGCTCGCCGTTGCAGCACATGGAGCAGTTCCTTGCGGCTCATTGCCGCGAATCCATTGCCCCCGATGGTGAATTTGGAACCATCAATGTCTACGTCTACGTCATCCCAGTAAGCAAATGAGCGGCCCATGTCTTCAAAGACAGACTGGTCAGATGCCTTGATCCCACTCAATGTTTGGTCCGAAAAAACAACACCAAAACCAAAAGTGTCATCGGGGGCATTTCGTTCCCACACCGTGATTTCAGCATTAGGATCAATCTGCTTGATGAGTGAAGAGAAGTACAAACCTCCTGGGCCCGCGCCAACCACTGCGATTTTCACCGGATGAACTTCCCTTCTGGATTTCCCGACACCCGCACCTCTTGCGTCTTTTTGACTATCGCCAATAGTACGGTATATCCATCATTGAGCAACCTTTTTCCCGAAATCCAACTCAATTTAGGCAAGGATGCCCCTATGTCAGACAAGCCCAGCCCTGAGACCGCACCGCAACGATTTACTGGCCAGGTTGCGGTTATCACGGGCGGGGCAGGTGGTCTTGGCCTGGCAATAGCGGAGGCCTTTTGCAACGGGGGTGGGCGCGTTGCGCTCTTTGATGCGAATCCCGAAGCCGTCACTACTGGGACCCAAAGTCTGGATGCCATGGGTTTATCGGCATACGGCGAATGCGTCGATGTTCGGGATTCCCGCCAGGTGCAGGAAGCAATGGCACGGGTGGCCGAGCGCTTTGGCCGAATAGATTCCCTTATTGCCGCGGCCGGAGGCAGCTTGGGAACACCCCGCGACTTGGAAGACATTTCCCCCGAGGACCTAGATCTCGTTATTGACGTCAACATCAAAGGTACCTACCACTGCAGTGCTGCCGTCGTTCCATACATGCGAACTCAAGGTGGTGGATCAATCGTCACATTTAGTTCCATTGGAGGCCGAAGTACGAGTCCCGTCACAGGTATTCCCTATGCAGCGGCAAAAGCTGGCATTCTTGGTTTAACCCGACGATTAGCGCGTGAAGTTGGGCCTGACAACATTCGCGTGAATGCCATTGCACCGGGACTATTTCTCACCGGCAGATTACAAGGCATGTTTGATGCGATGAGCGACAAGGATCGGAATGAGGTTCTAGATTCGATTCCTTTGCACCGCATGCCAGATATCAACGAATGTGTTGAACCTGTCCTATTCCTGGCAAGCGATGCTTCGTCTTACATCACCGGAGTTGTACTCGATGTCAATGGTGGAAGGTTTATGGCCGGTTGAGGAATGGGAGGCGAAGCGCAAATTCTCTGCCTCCAGTTATTCCTTTGGGTCGCCAAATGAGAATGGCCACCAAAGCCGCCGCTATGACAACTCCGCGGGCCCCGTTGGGCAATGTGATGTCAATACCGCCAACTGTTACACCACTTTCAAACTCCAACAAGACTTGTCCGATGGCTGTTACCGCAATTGTTCCGACCACCGCGCCCCACATGCTGGTAGCACCACCGATCACCAACATTGCCAACGTGGTAAACGTGAATCCAAGATAGAAGTCACGCGCGCTCACAGCACCGGAATGGTGGGCATACATGGCGCCGCTCAGTGCTGCGATTCCGCCAGACACTGTAAAGAACAGCACGCGTAAGCGCCACACACTCGCGCCTAGCGCTCGCGCGGCCAATGGGTCTTCGCGTGTTGCGCGCAAAAGGCGCCCTCGCCGAGAAATTCCAATGAGATAAACGACCACCATGACCACCACGGCCAAGATGATTGATTCATCGACAAATCCAAATTTGGGAACCTGTGGCATAACTTGAGGACCTGGACCGATAAGGCGCCAATTGAAAAACACGTTGTCGGCAACCATGAGAAGTGCAAATGTCGCGATTCCAGCGGCCAAACCACTCAATCGCATGAGGAAAAGCCCTGTGAGGAAGGCAAAAAATGCACCGATAGCCACGGCAATAACCAGGCTTGGCCAGATTCCCATATTTATTGCCTTGAGCGGCTCCCAAAGTTCATCAAGAACGTTTTCTTTGATCTTGACCGGCACAGTCAATAAACCTGTGGCAAAACCACCAACCATGGCAAACGCTGCCTGGCCAAAGGAAAGGACACCGCTGTTGCCGATGAAAACTTGTAAGCCTAAAACCATGACAAGGAGAGCCAAGGTCCCTTCGGTGAGGAATGTGAATGTAATTGAGATGCTGCTGATCACGTAGGACAAAACTACGATTACAACTATGGGACCAAGTAATTGCTGCCATTGAAAGCGAGTAACACCCGGCAATTGACTTGAGCGCAAGAGATCATCAGACACTACACACGCTCCTTGACGGCCTTATTTGATATCAGTCCGCCAGGGCGCACCAACAAGACGATGATCACAAGAATGAACAGCCACGTGTATGTATAGACACGGTAATTGCCCAGGAACGAGTTCAGCAGGCTAATCGTTGCGCCGACCGCGAATCCACCCAAGGCTGCTCCTTGTAAGCTTCCCAGCCCGCCAATGACTGTTCCCACGAGCGCAAGAATCGTGATGTTTACGCCGAACAATGGATCCACAGAGCCACGTTGTGTCACCAATACGAAGGCCACTGCCGCGGCCAATACACCACTGAAAACAAAGGCTGCTCCGATGACACGATTGGAGCGAACACCCAATAGGCGTGCCGTTTGAAAATCACTTGATGCGGCTCGAATTTGTAAACCCAATGTGGTCTTCTCAATGAAGAACCACATTCCGCCAAGGAGGATGAGAGCAAGAATGATGGTGACAATGCTGCCGCGGGTAATTGTGGTGTCTCCGAATTCCATTACACCTGTCATCCATGGTGCAATTTGCCCGGACAGAGGCAATGCACCGAAAATGATCTCATAAAACCGTTGCAGGAAAACACTGACACCAAATGACGCAATCAAAAGCACTGCTGGGCCTGCAAGGCGCAATCGTTTAAAGACACTAAATTCCATCAACAACGCCAAGATCGCCGTACCGGTAACTGCAATCAAAATACTCAATGGCAGACCCAGATCAATTGTGACAATGAAGAGGTACGCACCGATTGCTATGAGTTCACCGTGTGCGAAGTTTACGAGTCGCATCACACCAAAAACGAGACCTATGCCCAGAGCTGCAAGACCGTAGAGTCCACCATAACTCAATGCATCAAGAATTGTTTGAATCATTCGCGATCCTCTCCGGTCCCGAAGTACGCCGCGGCAAGCTTGGCTTCGTCCTGCGCGTCTGACTGCGACAATGTCGCTCGTATGTGCCCTTCCCGCATAACTAACGTGCGTACGGCAATACTCATGACTAGATGCGCTCGCTGTTCAACAACGATAATTGCGGTGCCGCGTTCTTGGATCCGCGCGAGCACTCCGAAGACATCCTGAATCACAGTGGGCGAAAGTCCCAAACTTGGTTCATCTAATAACAAGAGTTTGGGTTCCGAGACTAGTGCTCGGGCGATGGCCAACTGCTGCTGCTGACCTCCGCTCAAAAGTCCCGCCTGATGATTCTTGTGCGTGGTGAGTACTGGGAAAAGGTCCATGACTTCATCGACTGCTTGTTGTGCGCCAGACTTCTCGCGTCTACCAGTTAGTCCAAGGCGTAAATTTTCATTTACGGTCAAGTCGGTAAAAATCGCTCGGCCTTCAGGCACCATGGCTAACCCAAGTCGCACAATGTCTTCTGGGTTTCTTCCCTTAATTGATGCGCCATCAAATTCAATGGACCCACTGCTGGCTCGAACTGAGCCGGCTAGCGTGCCCAAAAAGGTTGACTTTCCTGCACCATTGGGTCCAACGATCCCCACAAGTTCACCCGGTTCCACATCAATATGACCGTTGAACAAGACCTGAACTTTGCCATAGCCAGCCTGGAGATCCCGAACGCTGAGCAGAGTCATGCTCGCCCTCCATGAAGACCCATGGTGGCATCACCCAAATAGGCGGATAGGACACCTTCATCGACGAGGGCGTCTTGAGGATTACCCTCAAAAAGTAGTTCACCCGATGCCAAGACGAAAACTCGAGAACAAGCCGCAGCCACGAGCCCGACATTGTGCTCAATGAGGAGCATGCCGCACCCAGATTCACGGCGAATATTGTCCAGCGCTGCCAATAACGCTGGTGTCTCATGATCATTGAGGCCGGCGGCGGGTTCATCCATGATCAAATAATCAGGTTCAGAGGTGACAGCACGAGCCAAACCAACGAGTCTGGAGAGGCCGTGTGAAAGTCCAGCCGCCGATTCCCTCTGTACACCCGTCAGACCCAACATCTCCATGGCTGCGGCGGCACGCCCATTGGCTTTCTTGGTGGAGCATCCAGATCCAATTGCTCCCAAAACAATATTTTCGGTGACCGTTAAATCTGGGAATAATCGTCCAGATTGAAAAGTGCGGGCAAGACCCGCATGCGTTCGGGCCTCAGGTGTCATTCCGTCTAAATTGCGTCCATCTAACGTTACAGTTCCAGAATCTTGGGTCTCATATCCCGCGATTATGTTTACCAATGTAGTTTTACCTGCACCGTTAGGTCCCAGCAGCCCAACGACTTCTCCCTTATTGACGGAAACAGTGACGTCCTCGAGGACATGGATCGCGCCAAATGACTTCACAATCGACGCAGCCTCTAGCACTTGTGTCACGGAAAGCTCCCTGGAGAAGTGTTGACGTGTGCGCTCAGCACACAATGAACACTAGTTGGTGAATAAGCAGGCTGCGGGGAAGAATGTCATCCCCGCAGCCTGCTGTGTTCAACTAGTTGAGTATTGGCTGCTCTGCAGCGCGGTACTCAATGAATGAATGCTGTCCATCCTGAATCTGCATGACTGCCATTGGGCGAGTCACGTTGACGTGCAATTCAGGTGAGAAGCTCGTTGGTCCAGCGGTCAGATCAACGCCACTGAATGTCTCGAGCGCTGCAGCAAGGTCTGCACCATTGGTGCTTCCAGCTTGTTCAGCCGCAAGTGCGAATGCCTCGATTGTTGAGGCACCTGTGACCAAGCCACTTGTTGCTGCATCGCTGCCGGTCAGATCCTTGTACGCGGCCAAGAGCTCGCCAACCTTGGGGTTGGGATCGTCACCGAACACGGATGCGTAGGTTACGAAGTAGAAGTCCGAAAGATCTGGGACTGCTCCGAGCCAGAATGCACCATCCATGCCGAATCCGGACACGATCGGTGTTTCAACTCCACCTGCACGAAGTGCAGCTGCAGCTTCAGCGCCACCACCTGGGTAGGAGCACAAGGCAACTACGTCTGGATTAGAGTCCTTGATTTCTTTGACCTGTGCGGTGACTGGTGCAGCAAGTGAGCCTTCAGGTGTTTGGCTGAACTCAGGTGCCGAAACAATTTCGCCACCAAGTTGTGTCCAACGCTCTTCGAAGACCTTGCACTGATTCTGGGTGTACTTAATGGACATGTCCTTGAAAAGTGCGGCCTTCGGACCAAACTCTGAATACGCCCATTCAGCCATGATGGCTGCCTCACCAGGAACTGCTGAACCAAGTGAGAAGCCCAGGGTCAATCCTGCATCAGGTCCCATGATCGTGTCACCAACACAAGGTGCAATGACGAGTACTCCTGCGTCCTGAGCAACCTGGGAAGCCTTAGCATTAACGTCGTAGTCACAGGTGACAAGTAGCAGTTGCGCACCTTGTGAAATCAGATCGGTAGCAATTTGCGCCGCTTTGTCAGGGTTTGTCTCACTGTCTACAGCAATGAGTTCAAGTTGGCACCCAAGAACGCCGCCTGCTGCGTTGGTCTTGTCAATTGCGATACGCGCGGTATCCAAAGCAGGGACATCAAAAGGAGACATAAACCCTGTTTGGGCCATGGCCGAACCAACAATGATCGGCTCGGTGCATTCCGCGGCAACTTCCTCAGCCGCGGTTTCTTCCGCTACGGTTTCTTCCGCTACCGCTTCGGTAGTCGCTTCATCCGCCGTGTCTGATGTTGAGGCGCAGCCCGCGAGCACCAGGCTCAGGCTCGCCGCTACCGCGAGAATCCCCGCGGTTTTTCGGTTCTTCATTTGTTCTCCCTCATTCATTCGTGGATTAAGGCAACTGCCCTTGTGCCCATCTATGCCGTAATTCTGTCGTACGTCAATAATGCGACATGAACTGTTGTCATAGTGTTACCTATTTGGACAGTAATTGCCCGCATTTTTCAGATTTTAGTTAAAAAAGCATCCCTCACGGCTGTCGGCCACGGAACGGCGCCGCCGTGAGCATCGGGTGAATGCACGGCCGTGTGACGCCCCTCAATACAGATTCCCCCCTCGATCGACTCCACCACAAAGCCATATGACACAGAAGTTCGGCCCACGGCAATGACTCCCACCGTGACGTCTACTTCCTGGTTAAACCAGATCCGATCCCGATAATCAATCTCGACATGGACCCTAGGAATAGATCCCGTGAGCTCGGCTGGCACATTGATGGCACGCCGTAAGTCATGCTCCACTTCTTCCATCCACCGCACTGCGACCGAAAAATGATTGTGGCCGGCGGCATCGGTGTCTGCCCATTCCAATCTTCGCCGAACTGTGATGGATGCTCCGGTTATCTCTTCCTTGACAGACACTTCTTCTCCCTCAATCGTTGAGCATTGCGACGCGAAACATGACGATGGACATGTGCTTCAATCTGAGATCACCAAAAATATCAAATCATGAGAGGCGCTCAGTGACGGGTGATCATGCAGAGTTTTACGCCCTGTTGAGAAAACCTGCCAAGATGGGTACAACCCCAAAAGGTCGCGACCTCGGAAACTGAAATGAATGTTGATTTCAACAAAATTAGTTCTTTGTAAACTTGTCGCAGTCGATAATCGCGAAGATACTCCATCGGAGAAAACCAAAGCATGAGTGCTGGACTCAAGCGAGCAAGTACCGATTCGTTTTCAAGGCACTTAAAACGATTTCCACGTCATTTGAGTCGTTGTAAAAATGCGGACTTACTCTCAGGTTTCCATCTCGCGAGGACACGATGACCCCATCAGCGGCCATGGAATTCACCAGTGCGTGCTCATCTGTTGTCGCGATGGCGATCATGGGGCCATGAGCACCAGATCCACTCGGCGTTACAACTGTGCCGCCAAGTGCCTCCACACCGACTCTGAGTTCCTCATGCAATTGGCGCGATACGTCCCAAGCGTTACTGACCCCAACCTCCAATAAGAGCCCCAACCCAGCTTGGGCGGCATACAAACTCGGAACATTCGGTGTTCCTGATTCAAAGCGTCTTGCATCCTTCGCGGGATCGAATGCATTTATGTCCATGGCGAAAATATCGCGAGCGGCAAACCAACCCGTAGTAGTTGGGATGTATTCAGATGCCGTAGCCGAATTGACCAACAGGAAACCAACACCAGGGCTGCTCAGCATGTACTTCAAAAGGCCACCAACAACGAAGTCTGCGCCGAGTTCAGCAAAGTTAAGGGGGACTGCACCAACTGATTGATAGGCATCAACGAGGATGGGTACACCTTTACCGTGAGCTGCTTCAACGATTTCTTTGATGTCATTCATCGCGCCATTGCGGTAACAGACATGCGTCACCGACACGATCGCTGTGTCTGAGGTGATTGCATCCGCCACCTGTTGCGCAGTCACTCGATGGTCAGAACCTGCAGGCAAGTGAACTACTTGTGCACCACGTCGCTCCTGAGCGTGCCATATCTGTCCTACGGTGGGAAACTCAAGTGATGTCGTGAGTATTTGGCTTGGTCCTTTGTCAAAATCAAAGCAACTAGCTATGGCATTAACGGCTGCGGAGGCTGAAGTTGTGATCGCAACTTCATCAGCATTGGCACCTAGAATCTGTCCGAGCAGTGAGCGCACATTCTCCTGCACACCAACCCATGTTTCCCAGGGCGAGCCGAACTCGACCAATCCATCTAGATAGGCGTTGTAGGCAGCTCGCACTTCTTGTGCCAATGCTGCTTGGGAACATGAGTTGATGTAGGTCTTGTGGTTGAAGATTTCGAATTTCTCTCGAGCTATTGCTTCAACGCCCACGGATAACTCTCCCTTGAAAGTAAGTCAGGCTTTAGATCGAGTCTCGAGCCATGTCAACAAAACGAGAGTAGTGCCCTTGGAATGCCACATTGATATTGGCTGTTGGGCCATTGCGGTGTTTGGCCACAATGAAGTCTGCCTCACCAGCTCGAGGTGATTCACGCTCATAGGCATCCTCGCGGTGCAAAAGAACAACCATGTCCGCATCTTGTTCGAGCGATCCCGACTCGCGAAGGTCAGAAAGCATTGGCCGTTTGTCTTGGCGTTGCTCTGGTCCACGGTTGAGCTGTGAGATTGCAATGACGGGGACATCAAGTTCTTTGGCCAACAATTTCAACGAGCGAGAAAATTCAGAAACTTCCTGTTGGCGATTCTCCACACGCTTACCACTGGTCATGAGTTGGAGGTAGTCGATGACAACTAGCCGTAGGTCGTGACGCTGCTTGAGCCTGCGACACTTTGCGCGAATTTCCATCAGGGTCATATTGGGTGAATCATCAATAAATAGTGGTGCCTCACTGACCACACCCATTTTGTTGGCGAGTTTGGACCAGTCCGCTTCACTCATTTGCCCAGAACGCATGTGATGCAGCGCAACTTGCGCTTCAGCAGAAAGAAGTCGCATGACAATCTCATTGCGACTCATTTCTAGCGAGAAGATGACGCTGGTCAAACCATTCTTGATGGAGGCACTGCGGCAAATATCTAAACCAAGTGTTGACTTACCGAGTGCCGGACGAGCAGCAAGAATGATGAGCTGTCCTGGATGCAGTCCGTTGGTTAATGTGTCGAGCTCTGCGAAACCTGTGGGGACACCCACCATTTCACCATCGCGATTTGAAATTGCTTCAATTTCGTTCAGCGTTCCTTGCATGATGTCAGCAAGCGGTGCATAGTCCTCACTCGTGCGACGCTCGGTGACTTCATAGACCTCGGCCTGCGCGCGATCGACAACGTCATCGACTTCACCTTGTCCGCTGTAACCCATGTGCACAATTCGAGTTCCGGCAGTAACTAGTCGGCGTAAAATTGCTTGCTCACGAACAATGCGCCCGTAATAGTTGGCGTTTGCGGCAGTGGGGACCATAGAGACAAGCGTGTGTAGGTAGCTCGCGCCGCCAATGCGTGAGATTTCTCCTGCTTTGGTCAGCTCCGATGCAACAGTGACAGCATCCGCTGGTTCGCCACGACCGTAAAGATCCAGAATGACGTCATAGATTGTGGAGTGTGCTGGTTTGTAAAAGTCGTCAGCCCGAATCATTTCGACAACATCGGCGATTGCATCTTTGCTCAGTAGCATTGCTCCCAGAATGGATTGTTCTGCAGCAACGTCATTGGGTGGTGTGCGATCTTGACGGTCATAGCCTTCTGGTTCTTCGGGCACGTGCAGTTCTGCAACGCTCACATTGAACCTCCACTCTTGACCATGACCTGTTCTGGCACTTCTGCCCACCAGTAAACACCGAACCCCTGACGTTAGACCTCGCCTGAGAGCGTGTCCATTTCCCCTGTGGGCATAAGTGTGTGTGCCCTGTGTATATGTGGCTCTTCAATGTGCACGCTCTGCTGATTACCTGTGGATAACCGAGGAACTTTGCCGCGGAATCGCGGATTTACAGAGGGATTTACCATGCACAGGCTGTGGACAAAAATTTCTTTGTAGGCTCACCTCGTGACAACACCTCCGTTAAGCACACCTGCCTATCGCATCACCACCGTCTGCTTGGGCAATATTTGCCGGTCCCCTATGGCCGAGGCAGTCCTGCGCGACAGAATTGAACAAGCAGGGCTGACTAACAGGGTCGCGGTAGATTCTGCGGGAACCGGTGACTGGCATATTGGTCATAATGCTGATGAGCGCGCATTGAGCACACTGTCTGATCATGACTACTCTTTAAAGAGCCACCGAGCGCGACAAATTGATTCCACTTGGATGAATGGACTCGACCTCATTGTTGTTATGGATTCCAGTAACTACACCAATGTTGAGTACATGATCAACAACAGCGATCACTCACCTGAGCTCATTATGTTCCGCGCATTTGATCCCGAACTATCGCACTTGCCTATGCCCCACCCAGATCTTGATGTTCCCGATCCTTACTACGGTTCGGGTGACGGCTTCACCACCGTGTTGCAGATGATTGAGCGAGCCAGTGATGGGCTGATTGCTCAGCTGCCTCAACGATTGCGCACAGCAGACAGCAAAGATCAATAGAAAACCCGGGGTGGATGTTCTCCAGCCCCGGGCTCACTATTTCAAACTTTACGGACGAATGACTTCTCCATCACC
>Ga0181562_10001296_pt1 | contig 20301 bp, 14 predicted proteins | sample 011ome_26_FD_139344 | JGI IMG/M metagenome (GOLD analysis project Ga0181562, IMG submission 139344) | Coastal salt marsh microbial communities from the Groves Creek Marsh, Skidaway Island, Georgia - 011511BT metaG (megahit assembly) | ecosystem: Environmental > Aquatic > Marine > Intertidal...
GATGACTTTAAACCCGGCATCCTTGGCGAGTTCAAAACATTTCTGCACCGCCGCAACGGTGTGCCCTCGATTGGTGTCCCGCGCCACGTCTTCATATATACTCTGCAAACCAATCTCCAATCGCGTGCACCCGTAGGACAACATCTGACGTAAATGCGGCGACTGACAATAATCCGGCCGCGTCTCGATGGTCAACCCCACGCACTTTGTCCGACTCTGCTCTGACGCCTTCACCGCCTCCGTCACGCTCGACGAACTCGCCCCACTCAATGAATCGTGCAAATTACGAATGAAATAATCTCTATACTCCACCGGAAGCGACATGAACGTGCCACCCATGAGAACAAATTCTACTTTATCGACGGCGTGTCCCAGCCGTCGCAACTGGTCCACGCGTCCGCGGCTCTGCGCGTACGGATCATACCTCGCCCGAATCGCTCGCATCGACGTCGGCTCATACCCAGTATACGATTGCGTGCTGTACTCGAAATCACTATCCGGCCCACCAGGGCAATACACGCAGACGTTCCCAGTCGTCGCGATGTGCGGGCACCGATGTGGTTTGCTCATCACGGCCACCACCGCCACTCCGCTCGCCGTCCGCACCGGTTTCGCGCGCAATTTCGGCAACAACCCGTCACGATGCTCCACCGGCACCGCTGCGATGAGTTCCGTGAGTTTCGGCGCCTTGCTCAGCTTGTACTTGCGCGCCGCCGCGTTTTTAATGGCATTCAAGTTGAGAAAACCATCGTCGGATTCGCCCCCCTGGTTGCGCGTGATGAGCTGCGCGACGACGTCCGCGATGGCAAGCACGCGCCGTTCGCTCTCACTGCGATTCCCCACGCTCGCGTCGGTCTTCGGCGGCATCACCACACGTCACGCGCGACAATCTGCGGTGGTCACACAAAAAGTGAAACCCATCTGGACGTCACAATCCGCCGCCGCGTTCGCGTCGTCGCCGCCGCGCGCGCGCGCCGCCGCTCGCAACATGTCACAAATCTACACCTTGGAGCCGCCCACGGAGGGTAAGGTGGTGATCACCACCACGCACGGCGACATTGATGTCGAACTCTTCGCGCGCGAGGCACCGCTGGCGTGTCGCAACTTTATACAGCTCGCGCTCGAGGGCGCCTACGACGAGTGCGCGTTCACGCGCGTCGTGCGCGACTTTATGATACAAACGGGCGACCCGACGAACACGGGGCGCGGGGGGGAATCGGTGCATCCGTCGGGGGTGTTTAAGGATGAATTTCATTCGCGGTTAAAGTTTAACGCGCGCGGACGCGTAGCCATGGCAAACGCCGGGCGAAAAGACACGAATGGGTCACAGTTTTTCATCACACTCGCGCCGTGCGCGTGGTTGGATAAGAAACACACGATATTTGGCAAGTGTGGGAGTTCGTCGTTTTATAATGCGATGGAAATTGGCAAGGTTGAGGTGGACGGGGACGCTCCGGTGGCGCCGGCGCCGAGAGTGCTCAAGGTGGAGGTGATACATAATCCATTCGATGATATCGTACCGCGACGACGGCGGGGTGATGTCGATGATGATGCGAATGGTGCAGATGTGGAGGATTTTCGCAAGACGAGAAAGGCGCCGAAGAAGAAGTTGAATTTATTGTCGTTTGGCGAGGAGGCGGCGGAGGATGAAGAGACGCTCGAACGCGTGGCGCCGGGATTGAAGATAAAGTCATCGCATGACGTTGGTGGGGATGATACATTGGTGAGTGCGAGCGCGGAAGAAACGAGAGAGGTGATGAAGCGCACGGAGCGCGATAGGGCGCTGGCGAAAGAGCGGAAAGATCGCGTGCGGGAGCGGTTACGGGACATGGGCGAAGACGACGCGAGCGGGGATGACGAGAGAGCGCTCGAGACGAGCGGTCAACGCGCCGCTAAGGGATGGGATGACGACGATGAGGACGGTCACGATGTAGGTGATAAACGTCAGCGCAGCGACGGTGCAGATGCCACAGGATTTGAAGAGCGAATGCGCGCGAAGATGGTTGCGAAACGTCGCGAGCTCGGCGACGTCGAGGGCGGATTAAAAGACATCGAGCGCGACATCAAAGCCCAAGCCGACGCCTTGGAAGAGAAGAAAGACAAGCACGCGTTGAAGGAAAAGCGCCGCGCCGAGAAAGCCGCGCGTGATAATGAACGTCGCGCGCGAGAGGCGAACAAGTTGAAAAAGCTTGGATTGGGCAAAAAAGCCCTCTCGAGCGAGGATGCCGCGTTGTTAAACGACGCCGAAGTCAAGCGCATTGAAACCAAAGCGCGTAAGTCTCGAGTCGTCGATCGCGAGCGAGAAACGCTCGCGCGGCTCGCTGCATTTAACAGCAAACACGCATCCGTGCTCAAGTCAAAGCACGCGTCAGCTGATGCCACGCCGGCGCGAGAGGCGCCAGAAATTAACGAACGCGCCGGCATGGTTGGCGTCTCCCGTTTCGTCCCGCAAGGTTTATACTACATGGATGACGAAAACGCCGAAAACGACGACGACGACAGCGACTGGCGCACGCACAAACTCGCCTTCGTTGAAACCAAACGCGACATGCAGTACTCGGCGAGCGTCGATGACTATGAAGTCGTCGATCCGCTTTTAGAAAAAGGTAAAGGCAAATTTGCAAAGAAACGCTCGTAGCCAAACGCGCGATGAGACGTTCAATCAATCATTTCTCACGCACATCGCCCGTGTGCTAGCTTACTAGAATATTAATGACGATGAGGGCAAAAAAATACAACGCTAGAGGCGCGCTTCCACCGCGCGGTCACGGAAGATGTCATAAATAAGCGCTCGACTCCTGTCCCAAAGTAGTAATCCATCAGTCTCGTCTGTGGAACCGCACAACGTTCCACGCCGCCGGGCGTCGATCATGACGCACACCGACGAGTTCGACCTCGATCTCGACGTCGACGTCGTCGTGTACGGCACTGGGTTGTGTCAATCAATCATCGCCGCGGCGTGCGCGCGTCGAGGTCGAGCGACAGCGCACTTTGACGCTGAAGTGAGCTACGGCGCACACTTTGGGAGCTTGCGCGCGAGCACGGACGTCTCGCGCGCGTTCGATGCGCCGGAACACAGCGCACATCCCGTGCGTGTGTTTGGATCGGGGGTTGATGCGTCGACGGGGTGTCTGACGCCGAGCGGGCGGGAGGCGATGGGAAGCGGCAGTTTGAGCGGCGACGGTTCGAGCTGCGTGCGCGGGTACTCCATCGACATTAACGCTCCGAGAGTCGTGCTCGGTGCGGATGAATTTGTTGAATGCATCGTTGATTCGACCGCGCACAAGTATATGGAGTTTAAAGCTATTGAAAAGACGTATGTTGTTCGGGACGGCGTCGCGGAGCCGATGGCGAGTAATCGAAGCGACGTCTTCAAGGATACAACGCTCTCTGGCGCCGAAAAGCGCGCATTGATGCGTTTCTTGAAGCTTGTGCATGTGGAAGCGATGAAGGATGCGGCAAAGCGTCGCCGAAGCGGGAGAAATGGTGAGGAGACGAATGTGGCGGTTGGCGCGCCCGGGAGCGAGTGGGGATTAGACGGCGCGTCTTCAGCGGCGCGCGATGCCCTTAATGAGAGCGACGGGTTGAATATTGACCCAGATGAAACCATGGATGCGTTCTTAACTCGTCATGGACTTAGCGAGAAACTTCGTACCGGCGTGACGTACGCTCTTGCGCTACAAACGCGCGTCGATTGTGACGCTGCGAGCGCGATTGAAGACTTGAAAGTTTACATTTTAAGTGTCGCCAAGTATGGACCACAAACCGGCGCGTGCTTGATTCCAGTCTACGGCGCTGCAGACATCCCACAGGCGTTCTGTCGCGTCGCCGCAGTGGAAGGTGCGACGTATGTTTTGAGACAAGCTTTACGAAACTGCGACGAACACGCCGAACGAGCGACGAGTGTCGTCTCAGCCGGCGGACAAGACATTCCAGCCAAATTTATATTCATGCCCGCGCCTTCGCGCGCGAATGGCGCGATTTCCGTCCACGCCGTGTGTGTGCTTGATGCGTCACTGACGCCAGAGTTCAGTCAACTTCTCGTGGTGTTCCCACCCGGGAGCGTGCGCAAAGACGCGCGCGTCGCCGTTCGAGCGCTCCAAATAGGCGCGCACACTGGATGTTGTCCAAACGGCAGGTTTATCTTGTACATTTCGCACGTCATCGACGCCGCCGATGATCAAAGTGATCCATACCGTGACGTGCGAGCGGTATTGCGTGCGTTAGTAAGACACAGTGACAACGAAGACGATGACAAAGACGTCCCGAGTGCCTTTGGCCCCGACGCGACCAAGCCGACAGCGATTTGGGGAATGATGTACACGCAACCGTGCGGGTCCATGGCTGATGCAAACGCGTTGAAGGCGCCGGGGAATGTGTCGTACTGCGTTGATTATCCCGATGCGTCAGCGACGTATAGAGGTGCGATGCGTGCAGCGCAAGAGGCATATGGAAAACTCTTTGATGACGACATGTTTCCAATTGACGCGCGAGGAAACGACGACGACGACGATGACGACGACGACGACGGAGCAACAATGCAGTAGTTTTAGGCAATATAGAAAAGAATGTGTTATAGCAAGAAGAAATCTAAATCATCAATACACCGGTGTCGATGGAATGCCCACCGATCCGTACGAATTACTTATAATTTGCTGCGCATAATTTGAGGACTGAGACACAGAGAGACAAGCACGGCGTTTTAGTTTTGCTTGTTTCTGCTCTTAATCTTCGGGTTCTTCGCGATACGAATGGACAGCGGCGTGACTTCGACGAGTTCATCTTGCGAAATGTATTCGACGCAGTCATCCAAGGATAATTCCTTGGATTCGTTCAACACGACGGTCGCGTCCTTGTTGGAACGAACATTCGTCGCCGCCTTCTTTTTGCACACGTTGACCTTCAAGTCACCAGAACGCTGGTGAATACCGATAACTTGGCCTTCGTACACGTTAGCGCCAGGCTTGACGATCAAAATACCGCGATCTTGCGCGGACATGCACGCATAGGAGGTGACGGCACCGGTTTCGTGCGCGATGAGAGAACCGTTTTCGCGCATGGAGATGTCCCCAGCCCAGTCGCCATAGTCGTCAAAGTTGGTGTTCAGCACCGCGGTACCGCGCGTGGCGGTCAAGATGGCGTTACGCAAGCCGAGCAAACCACGAGTCGGGATCTTGTACTTCATGCGGGTCATGCCCTTGTCGTCCGTTACGAGGTCAAGCATTTGACCCTTACGTGTGGATAACAAGTCGACGCAAGAACCAGTGTATTCCTCCGGGACTTCAACGTACGCTTCTTCATACGGCTCAACCTTGTGGCCGTTGGCGTCTTGCTTGGTGATAACTTCCGGCGGGCCAATGGTAAATTCATAGCCTTCACGACGCATGGTTTCGATCAAAATCGTAATGTGCAACGCACCACGACCGCACAAGATGAAAGAATCAGCAGTGTCGCCGGGTTCAACCTTCAATGCCAAGTTGCGTTCAAGCTCTTGGTCGAGACGCGCCTTCAAGTTACGAGAAGTGACGTACTTGCCTTCTTGGCCAGCGAACGGAAACGTGTTCACCGACATAGCCATACGCACGGTCGGTTCTTCGACGGTAATAGTCGGCAAAGGCGCCGCACCTTCAGCCATGATGGTTTCACCAATCATAACGTCGTCGAGACCGGCAATGGCGCAAATGTCACCAGCGCCGACAGAGTCGATGGCGTTACGCACGAAGTTGTTGTAAATGAACACTTCGTTAATCTTGCCGTTACGAGAAGGTTCGCCCGGGACGCCAATCTTAATCTGTTGAGACTTCGAGACGGTACCGGCGCGCACGCGGCCGAGCGCAATGCGACCCTTAAAGTCGTCATAATCCAGGTTGGTGATCAACATTTGAAGCGGAGCGTTGACGTCAGCCATCGGGGCATTGACTTCGTTGCAGATGGCTTCAAACAACGGTTCGAGAGAATCCGACATTTGATCCGGTTCCATGCCCGCGATACCTTGGAAACCAGAGGCGTACACGACGGGGAACTCGCATTGCTCATCCGTGGCGCCCAGCGAGCAAAACAAATCAAACGTCATGTCGACGACGTAATCCGGTCGAGCACCTTCGCGATCAATCTTGTTCACGACGACAACAACCTTTAAGCCAAGTTCCAACGCCTTCTTCAACACGAAACGCGTTTGCGGCATAGGACCTTCGACAGAGTCCACGAGCAACAAAACGCCATCCACCATGTTCAACACGCGTTCAACCTCGCCCCCAAAATCGGCGTGACCAGGAGTGTCGATAATGTTAATCTTCTTATCCTTGTACGTCACCGCAGTATTTTTGGACAAAATAGTAATCCCGCGCTCGCGCTCGAGATCGTTAGAGTCCATGATGCGCTCTTCAACCTTTTCGTTTTCGCGAAACACCTTGCTTTGCGCCAACATGGAATCCACGAGCGTGGTCTTCCCGTGGTCGACGTGCGCGATGATGGCGATGTTACGGATCTCATCTCTCGGTACAGCCTTGGAAGAGATTTCAGCTGTGTGTGTTAGCGCGCAATTTCATCGTCAATCTCGCGGTCAAAGGCATCGCACGCGGGCGTCCCGCGCCACGCTCGCCCTTTCTGAGGATAAGGCGGCGGCGGAGCACTTTATCGCGACATGAGGGGTCCTCGCCGCGCGTCGCGCGCGATTCACCCGAGTTCACGCGCGCGAATCGATGGTAAAAAATCCAAATATGCATCGCGCGTCGCGTTCGCGCGCTCGAGCATCGTGACGTACGTTCAGCGACGGCTTTCGTGCGCGTGGTGGTGCGAGCCGCCGCGACCTGGCGAGTCTTGGCGCTCTTGTGCGCGCTTTGCGTGCGCGCGAACGTCGCCGCGGGGGCGGTGCGAGCGTGTGCACTCATTGTTGTGATGCGGTGCGTGTGTGTGTGCGGGTGCGGGGTGCGTGGCTCTTGAGCGCGGAGGCACAGAGTGCGGTTTTGGACGTGACGTCAGTCGATGACAACTTTTGACCTGTGAAAAAATGGGCCGACGAGGGTGCGTGTTTGTCCTAATCTTTGCCGCGAAAGACGCGAAATGGCGTTCGAAATGGAACGAGTTAAATCAACACAGAGCTAAATATTTCATGCGCGGGTGTAAACATGCGAACGCACGGGAGCTAGAGGGTGCACTTTTGTAAATTTTCGTACGCGGGCTCGCCTTGGATGAGCCTCCACGACGCTTTATCCATTCCATTCGCGCCCGGGAATAGGCGTTCGTGCGGTACTGGGGCGACGCCGAAAGACTGCCATAATGATACCACAGATTGTTCAAATTTCCTCGCGGATTTGATGGCGAATGATTCACCTTTGAGCGTGAATGGTTCGACGCGAATGGTAAACATGCCGTGCCGGTTACCGTAGACTACGTCGGTCAAATACCTATCGCCTACGAAAATTAATTTCTTGGCGCTGTCACACCCCGGGAAGTGAGCGACGACATCATCGACATCCCCAGCAGGCTTCTTCGTGGCGTGACGGATAAAGGCGATACCTAAAGCCTTTTCTAGCGCGTCGGCTTCGACGCCGTCTGGGTCGTACTGCGTTAAACCCGCCGAGTTACTATACACCCCAACGTTCGACGCCCCAAACGTGGCTTTACATCGCTCCAAGCTCTCGCATACGCGCTCGTGTACTTCTAGGGCGTACGGCGCGGTAAGGGTGTTGTCCTTGTCGAACACGACGCCCTCAAACCCGAGCGAACGCAAGTGCGCCCAATCCACTCGAGAAATATCTTTACACGCCACTTGCGGCATCGCCAGCGCGCGATCGCCCACGGCGGACTTGAAAAACAACGCTATCCCCGCGGCGTTTAAGCTCTGTCCGAGCTTACCGTAGAGTGACGGTGCGTGGGCGTGGACTTCAGACGGTGTGGCTGACGTCCCAGCGTCAGCGTCGGCGCGAGCTGTTGCGCGTGAATGCATCGCGCGCGTGCGCCTGCGTGCGTGCGTGGAATGAGTGACTACTGGCGAGGACAGTGCGTTCGTGCACACGCGCGCGAGTGATGGGGTTGGCATCGACGGGCGCGTTCTGAGGTCTACAGTGTCGCACGAGCGAGAAGACAGCTGCCTCGCGTGGCATTGATTTAGTTCTTTCTCACTCGCTTTGTTTTGTCTTTCAGTGCGTGCTAAAGTGGTACTATTACAATGGAGAGAGCGCGCCCGTGGCCTGTACTCGACCAAGTCGACGTAATTCTTGCATCAAATCATCCTGGGACATAAATTCCAACGCGTGCAAATCGTTTGCGTACGTAGACACTTCAAAGTTGAGCGCCACCGCGCCTTGCTTTTGAGGCGAACTCACCGTATGCGTGAGTTCAGCGGCGTGCATTTCGCACCAGAGCATCATACGGTCGTACGCTTTGGCGGCTTCTTCTTCGTGGTCGAAACATCCGAGTGATGTGGGCTGCGTCGACAAAGAAACGTCGTGTGAGTGCGCGGTCGTCGATGGAAATCTCGCGTACGTGTGCGCGAGCGAGAGAGACAGAGAGGCGATGTCGTCATCATCGTTGTCATCTTACCTTGCCATTTCTTCTGAACTGTGCCTCCCAGCGACCTGTGGGGAACGTTTGATGCACCCCGCGATACTGGAGACGAAATTCGCGTCAGTTGTACGAATGCGCGCGCGAGTAAACAACAGTATTCACAAACGTTCGTTCGTTGCGCACAGAAAGATAAAACCATCATGACGTACCTTACTCGTATATGTACGCCCGTTCGATACCCCTTTCTGCCGCGCCACCTTGTGTACGCTCTGTCGAATATCGAGTTTCGCCGGCGAAGGCGACGCCGCGCCTCTCGCCGAAGCGTTCAAACCCAAAACTAAACCTCCTCTCATCGATGAACCCGACACACAAGACGTCCGTATGGCGTGTACTAATTCATTTTCATCCCACGATCGGACGCGCACGGTATTTTCGCCCTCTGGCGGTGCTCGTCGTTCGCCAATCTACGCGCGCGTTTCGGGACGCCATCCGTCAGTCGCTTTACATTCCGCGTGCATTCGCGAGCTCACGCATCGCTTCTCGCGCGCCATCGCGTCGTTCGCGCGCACGGACGCACTCTAAGCATATTACACCGCCTCGTCATCGGCGCAGACGCCGCCGCGGTGCGCGCACCGCGTTGAGTCCGCGCGTTTTCATCCTGTCCCGGTGGTTCCCCTCCCGCGCCGCGCCGCGCCACCATGTTGCGACGACCACGCGCGTCGCCGCTCGTGTGACTCGGCGGTAGGGGCTGGAGTAGTACGCACGCACGCGATCGGCTGCGCGTGCGTTCGAACGGTCGAAAGGTTGCGCGACGCGCGCGCGTGCGAGTGAAGCGCGCGAACGCTCGAGTGTCTTTTTGTGTCCCCAGAAAAGCGCACGCGTCGCGCGCGCGTTTGACTGTTCATTTTGAATTCCACCCGGCAACGCTCGCGTTTTCGTCGCGAGCGCGACGCATGCGTATTTATTAGCGCACACGTCCCTTCGTTAACGTCTATGTCTATGTCTATGTCGACGTCACACAAAGTGACACATGTGTTTCGCTTCGCCGGGTGAGAGGTCAAACGGCACGAGCACGCTCACCACCACGCCGTTGCCGTCGCCGTCGCCGTCATCCATCGACCGCACGTGATGCCACCAAAACGGCGGCGTATACAACACATCCCCGGGCTCCAACGTCACCACCATCGCGTGCGCGTCGGCAAAATCGGGAAACTTTTCGCGCTGTCTCGCGTCCCCGCTCGCGTACGCGTCGTAATCCACCCTCGACACCTCGGGACGATCGCGCCGTGGGTACAACTTGCGAAAGTCATCCGGCGCAAAAAGCGTGAATGTTTTGCGCCCCACCTTCTGCGCGAGAAACCCGTGACACAAGTCATAGTGCAACGGCGTCACGTACCCGCCGCGGCCAAACCACACGCGGCTATTCGCGAGCGTCGCGTCTTCGTCGAACACGCGCGCTATGAAATCGATGCCCGCAACCTCAGCGCATCGCGCGCTCACCCGCGCTCGGCAATACATCTTCGTCGTCGACGACGACGCACCGCCAAACACCTCGCGCGCAGCGCTCGCCACCCTCACCTCGCGCACCTCGCAGTCGCACTTTAAAAACTTTAAAAACACCGATGCCTCGCGCGCCACCAACGCCTCGCACCGCGCCTCCTCACCCTCCTCCCCGCACACGGTACGAATGAACGCATCGCAATCGCGCCACGCCACCGACGCGCGTTCGCCGTCGCCCAGCGCGCCGCGAAACACCACCGGCGCGCGGTGGCGGTAGCGCGCGCGAAACGCCGCGGCATCGTCCGCACGCGCAGCATCATTCGCGCCGCCGCCGCCGCCGCCGCCGTCATCGGCGTCGTCGCGCATCGTCGGATATATATGCACCGATATCATCCGCGCGCGCGCGCGTCGCGCGTGTGCGGCGACGACGATGATGACGCGGCGGCGCCACGCGCTTTGGCGGTTGGTCGCCCACGCCCCCCAATCGCCCGTTCCATCGGCGTTCGTGCGCGCATCCGCGACGACGACCGCGCGCGCGATGACGCGCAGAGCATGGCGAAAATGTCGACGATGACCGCGCGCGCGTCGTCCGCGCCGTCGCGCGCGTCGCCGGCGCCGTCGCGTCGTCGTCCGTGCGTGACGATTAATCTTCTCACGTGCGTGTCATATACAACGGCCCATGGGCTCTATATATAGCGAAAGTACACACACCACGCCAACACACACCCGGTATGCGTTGTAGTATATATACCATTAAACCATCTACAGTATGAAACGGCGTGTGTCCGCCGCACGCCCCCAGCGCGCGTGTTGTAGTATATATACCATTAAACCATCTACAGTATGAAACGGCGTGTGTCCGCCGCCGCCAGGGGGAGCCCACCGCCGCCATTGATTGCCTCGTCCGCCGACGCCGACGCGTGCGCGACGCTTTTGGACGCTTTTGAACGACGATGGGATTTTCTTGCGCACACGCCAACGCGCAGCGGCACCGCGTGACGACGACGACGACGCCGGTGCGTCGCGTCAATGTGCACGATGATGATGTGGACGAAGCGTCGCTCGGGCGCGCGCGTCACGATCGCCGCCGCGGTGGCGCGCTGACGACGATGTTGGGCGGGTTCTCGCTCGGCAAGGTGGCCATATGCGCGATGTGTGCGGTGGCGATGTCGTCGACGACGGCGCCGCGCGCGGCGTTGGGTGGTGGGGTGGTTTTGGGCGCGCGCGCGTCTGAGACGACACCCGCGGAATTCGCGTCGACGACGAGCGCGACGTTCGTGTCGACGTTTGACACCGATGGCGATGGGTCATTGAGTGTGAGTGAGATGGATACGATATTTACCACGTTGCATGAGCGAACGGAGTACGGAGCGTCGGATGCACACGCGCACGGGCACGACGACGCGGCGACGTTGACGCCTACGGAGGTCTTCGCGAACGCCGACGCCGACGGGGACGGGGAGTTGTCGGCGTTGGAGTTTGCGAACGGATGCGCCGGGATTCTACGATGCGCTGCTGACGAGGAATGTGAATTTGACACGTCCACGTCGAGCGCGTCGACGTCGGAATCGACAGGCGCGAGCAAGTTGCTTGGGTTCAAGAGCGCCATGGGCGGGGCTATTCTCGCCGAAGCCTTTGTGGGCGGTATGGCGCCAACGTTTCTCGCCAAGGTGCTCACGAACACCATCGACGAAGCCCTTGGGTTGATGAATGCATTTTCTGGTGGTATTTTCCTAAGCGCTGGCTTGACGCACATTTTGCCGCACGTCATCGAGGCGAGCGCGAGCGTTACGTGGTCGCCTCAAGCGTATCCTCTGCCTTACGCGCTCGTGTGCTTGGGGTACATGTTGATTTTCTTCGTCGAACGTGTGTTGTTTCACACGCACGGGCACACATTGGAAGAGCACGACCACGACGAGGAGCACGACGCTGAAGAAGGTGGCAACGCGAATACAGCGAAACACTCGCACTCTCATTCGCATTCGCACGCGCCGGTAATCGCCCAGAAAGAAAAATCCGCAAAACCTCGTCGTCGGCGAATGACTGACGCAGAGATGGCTCCATACGTCTTGCTTATTGCTGTAAGCTTACACGCAATACTGGCTGGAGTGTCGCTCGGTGTGCAAAGCACGCGCACGAACATCACCGCGGTGGCCATCGCCATTATTTCTCACAAAGCTCCGGCGGCGTTTTCCATCGGGTTTGCATTTTACAAATCTGGTGTGACGACGTATAAACACATGTGCGCAATTATGTTTGCGTTCGCGTGTGTGACACCGATCGGTATCGCCATTGGCGTTGGCATCGGTTCATCATCGCCGACGGCGTCGCTCGTCCTCGAAGGTTTAGCTGCCGGTTCATTTATTTACGTCGGCGCCACGGAAATCGCGACGGATGAATTTGAAACTTCCGCCGAAGCTTGCGGGGACAAACACGGGTTACAGGCTGAACATATCGCGCATAGTCACCGCGTGCATCAAGCGCCGGACCGTAAGAATCGTTTGAAGAAATTTTTCGCCTATGCCGCCGGCGTGGGAACAATTCTACTCGCCGGCCTCGCCACGCACGATGATCATGATTGAAACGAATGAAACATTAGACCACGTAGCGTAACACAAAGTTGTAAGGTTTATTACATTTACGCGGGTTTTCTACGCGGTGGATGCGAGTGTCGACGCCACCACCCAGAGTGTAGCCAGTTCCACAAAACGTCGCAGAACTGCTCATGCAGATTCTTACTAAAGCTGTGTATTTTCACAATTGTGAAAAGCGTGCGCAAATGCTATAAATGGAATTGATACAGCACACGGTCTCGAATGGAGCAGTAGCGAATTTTCCTTGGATGGGTAAAATCGATGCTCGGTACAGTAGTACGGTACATGGAAGTGGTACAAAATTCGACAAACGCGTCGCGCGTGTGCGCCGCGGGTGAATGATGGTGATGGTGGTGATACAGTTCGAGGCATGTTAGCCATTACGGTTCTTGAGACTCTTTTCAGATGTCTTTGTCTTACCATCCTTGCATGGCGGTGATTATTTCTTCAGGATCCGATGGCATGTGCAAAATTTCTTCCATTGCTTTGTCACCGACAACGTCCTCGTCAAGGGCATACACACACGTCAACGTCAGTTGTGATTCGGGACGCGGTAGCTTTGACTCCAAATTTTTCGCTTGTTCAATTTCTACCTTATCCGATTGACGCGATACTGAATCCGCCGCTAATTCTTTAGGCACGTCCATCGTTAACCACGGCAGATCTTCCATATTCATGAACAATTCGGCCAAATCAGAGTGCGCGACAAACGCGCCTTCGTTCAGTCGTTTGTTCGTGTCAACTTTCGCGCTCTTCGCAGTCTTCGTCTTTCGCTTCTTCGAAGCGTTCGATACATCTAGTTCAGAGCCGGCGACGAACGTTTCTAGATCTCCGCATGAATCAAACAATCCCAGCTCATCCTTCTGCGCAAAGAGAGTTTCAATGTGTTTCTTGTACGCCATCTTAGCCTTAGTACGCCTCAGCTTTTCCGCGGAATGAATGGCTTTGCAAGCGGCACGAATGGCACCTTGAACTTGAGAAGTGTGATAGCCAAAAGCCATAATGGCATTGAAATCATCTTTTGTCGGCGGTGTGCGAATGAAAATCTCTTTTTCTTCAGGCGAAGCATCCGTTGGTGGCGGTGGCGGTGCCACAACCACAATATCTTCTGAAGCGCCGTTCACTTTCCCACATGGACGCATTGTTCCGCGGCGTGCAAACCAAAGTCCACAGGCGTTACACAGCGTACGCATGCCGTTGGGACCCCGTCGCATCAGGGGCGTGCTTGCGACGCCGCAGTTTGGATTGGAGCACGTCGCACTGCACGAGTGTTTCGTGCGCACTGGTGCCGTCAGAGACGGAATGCGCTCAAACTGACGACGAGTAATCTCTTGTACAATACACGCACACGCATCTTCGGCGTTCATCGTTCCGGGGTCAGATTGCGCGATGAGGCGACCGTCACCTTCAAATCCCCACGTAACTTTGTGCACGCCGTGTTCGTCGACAGACGCGGAGAACGGTTCTTCGAATAACAAACCCTTGACCTCGTATTCACGCGGAATAAATACCGATGGGATAGATGGGTCCCGTGTTTTAGTTTCCATGGACCTGATGCACAGTTGCACATCCTCATGCGTCAACACTCCCAGGGACGCGATGCGGATTTCAGAGTATAACGTAGTCACGTTCTTCAACTTTGCGCCTCGTATGCGTGACGATGCCTTAACAAACGGTTCCTTGATTGAAACACGCGGACCCAGAATAGACGTTCGAGAACTTCGCCGAAGCGATTCTATTTGTGGATCGTTTGCGACGTCAAACAACTTGCCCTTGTTGCTCGTTGTCGCGCTCGTCGTACCCGTCGTCGTGGTTGCGATCGGAGCCGCAGCTGTCGCCGCCGTTGCCGTCGACTCCGTCTCCGGTAACGATATCGTGGCCCTCATTGTCGCAAATACATCTGTTTCAACCTTAGACGCATTGGCCACGATGTCATGATTCTCAAACGCTTCGCCGCCGTCCAGAGAGCTCTCGCTCCCAAAGCTCCTCACGGTCGTTAAATGCGCCGTCGTCGTCATTTTCAACGTCCGAGCGCCCTCACTCGCTCGCGGAGTTTGAACACACACTTGCGTACTACCAGCACTTAAATCATCCACGCTCGTAGACGTCCTGAGTCCAGCCCGAGTGGTCGCGTTTCGTGCGAGCTTCGTGAAATCCACATCCAACGCGCTCTGCTCCTCCAATTCCGACGCCAATCGCCCATCCGTGAATAAATTCATTCCACCAATCGTACCAACCTTACTCGTTCCGTCCAATGTCGCACAAATCTCGCGTGCCTAGGCGATACAAATGTCATTCGTCAGTCGTCAATCGTTCGGCGGCGAGCGTCGTCTCGTCAGCCCCCTTCTACGCCATCGGCGCAACGCCCTCGTTCGCACCCCTCGCCGTCGCCCTCGCGCGCGCCTGGGCGTCTCAAACACCGCGACGAAACCCATCGTCGCCGTGTGCGACCCGTGCGCGGTGCACGACGGGCGCAGAGCGCCTCACGCGCGCGGTACCACCCGCGCGTCTCCGATCGATTGGTGTTCCGCCGTGCCGCGTCAGCACATCGCAACCTCGCGCCCTCGCGCTCGCGCTCGCGCTCATCGCGCACCTCGATGCGCGCAATCGCACGCGAGATATGATTGACGTCGCCTTCACGCGGTGTTGCGCACGGCGACGATGGTGACGCGCGCGAAGTGACGACGGTTGGGGTATCGTCGCGGCTCGCGACCTTTGGGAACCGTCGCGTGGTGTCGCGATATCGACGTCGACGGCGGCGCTCGCGTGGGTGTTGACGGGTTCAGCGCGATGATAAAAACTATATCGTCGCGTTGACGGGCCGAGCGGGGCGAATGCGCGGGCGAGCGCGACGTTCGCGCGAGGTGAGCTCGCGTGGAGAGGCTGGCTAGGCGGCGTCGGCGGCGCGCGCGGGGGAATATTTACATTCGATCTATCGTTTTCGCGCCGCTTTCAATGCGCGCGCGATGATTTCAACACATTCACGTTCGATGTTGACGACGTGCGTCGCGAGCGTTGCGCGAAGGTGCGCGATGGCGTCTTCTGTCGCGCGAGAGGCGTCGACGTCGGCGGGAATATCTTCTGATGATTGCGCGCGTCGTTCGTCATCGTCGCCGTTCGGTGCTTCAGGCTTCGCGCGCTTGCCATTTCGCACCTTGTTCACCGTCGTGAGCGGCGTGGCGCATTTCGCCTCAGAGAGGCCGTTTCGGAGCACGAAATCGACGACGGCGTCGTCGCTCGATAAAACGCAGCGCTCGCGAACAGCCGCCGACAACTCACCCATCGAACCGTCGACGACAAAGGTTCCGTTCGAGTCGATCGTGCGCACGCACCCGACGTCGACGAGAGCGTCAAAAATATGATCCCATGATAGCGCTTGGAGGATGACGTGATGTAAATTCTGTGTGCGCGCGAATAAGACGCGTCGCGGTGAGTCGGAGCGCGAAGCGTCACATCGAGCGTACGCGCGACAGACGGGACGGGCGTACAATGTTTGTTTCGTTCGCGCCGTGTCCACGACGTACCTCGTTTTCGATGTGTTTGCGAATGCGTTCGCGACCGGGGAATCGTTTTGCATCGGCGTCATAGATGTGTTGCGCCGCGCGAACGACCACGTACGCGGGCAAGACGTGAATCTCCTTCATTCTCGCGACACGCGCGGTGAATCCATCGAAAGATGCTCGAGCGTTTTGCGCGTCCATATCGACTTTGTGAAATACTTCACAGATGAGTCAAACGTAGTACTGATGTGGGTATTTTACGGTGCGCACAACAGATAGCACGATGCGAATGCGTTGGCGTGGCGTGATGTGGCGCGCGGCTGACTGCGACGCGACGAGACTTTGACATCGTCGTCGTCAACTTTTCACCTTTACTTTTGTGATTTGTCTGTTACAAGTTCGAGCTATTCAATAAGAGCCACCTTAAACACGATCGCGCGATTAACCATTGGCGCACTGGTTGCCCATCGCGTGGCCTTGTGCCATGAAAATTCCAAACGAAGGACGCCCCCATCCTGACGTTTCGTCGCAGCGCTCTGCTGCTTTATGTTTACGTCCCTTTGTTGCGAGGAGGAGTGCTCGGTCGCGCACCCATCATCGACCCAAATCCGCCCATGAGCTTACGCTCGGCAGGCTTCAATATCTGGAAGCTGCACATCAAGTTTTCATCTACAGTCATCATCGCACCGGCGTTGTCGAACTCTCCGCAATAGTTGGGCGCCGAGAAAACCGTGACAAGCTGCCGCTTTCCGAAAAACTCATACCCATTCTCAACAACCTGATGCGCTCTAACCACTAAGTCAAAATCAAACTTGGCGAGGAAATCGCCAACAACATCGGTCCCGTACGTATACGATACCCCGCGGTCGTTCTCGCCCCAGCCCTGAATATCCGCGTCTGGGTCGCTCCACAAAAAGTCGCACAACATTCCCATATCGGGAATGTCCGTCGGCCGTTTGATTTGAACTATTTGCTGTAGATCCTTCAACTCCGGACTCGGCCCGCCGTGAATGCAAAAGATCTTTTCATCCACAATGGCTGCAAACGGAAGGCAGTTAAACACGTCACAGAACACGCGCCACAACTTGATGTTGTACCGTCTCTTACACTCGTCATAAAAACCGTAAATGCGCGAAATCGAGTTGCACTCGTGGTTCCCCCGCAACAGGAAAAAGTTTTCTGGATACTTCACCTTGTATGCCAACAACAAGCAAATCACCTCCAAGCCTTGCTTGCCGCGATCGACGTAATCGCCCAGGAACAAATAATTCGCCTCTGGGGGAAACCCGCCGTACTCAAACAGTCTCAACAAGTCCGAGTATTGCCCGTGCACGTCACCACAAATCTTCAACGGCGCCTCGAGTTCAAGCAAGCACGGCTGTGCCAAGAAAATCTCTCTGTGTACCGCAAAACCGGGGTAAAAAATTCATCAGTCAGTCGCGTCGTCGTCGTCGCTCGTCGTATACGCTCAGCGTCGCGTAGCGCGCTCGCGTCCCCTCTTCTCTCATACCCTCGTCACGCGCCGCGCGCAAATGACCATTCACACCGAGCGCATGAGCACAACGTTGAGCCCCGCACACACGCGCACACGCCGCACCGACACGCACGAACCCGCCCGCGGCTCGATCGGCGTCGCGCCCGCTGACCCTCTCCACCACCTTCACACGCGCGCATTTCACCTCTCACCGCGCACGCACGCGCACTTTCCCGCGTACACACCCACGCAAACGCACGCACGAGTTCCACTTCATATTTCCCGCCCGTCACCCGCACCGAACCCGCGTCGCGCGCGCGTCACACGTCGTCGATCTCCACTCGCGCGCCTCGACCGCGCGCGCCTCGCGTTCGCATCGAATCGTCCCAACACGCACCTCGCCGCCGCGCACAGCGCTCTGATCTCGCCCTCCGCCAATTGCACCGTACGATTATTCGGTTGTCCGCGCACGCTCAACAACCGTTCGATCACGCTATCGACGTCCAGCGTGGTGGTCATGATTGACGCTGGTGATTCAAACGTTTACGCGCGAATCGATTCGTTCGGGTGTCAATCTTTCGTCGTCGTCGCTGCGGCGGCGCAGGCGAACGTCGATAACGCGCGGAAAGTGTGCGCGTGAAATGCGTCGCCACACCGCGCGTGCGAGCGGAGCGCGATCGAACTCGCGTCGCGCGTCGCGACGGGGTGTGCGGAGCGCCGCGCGCGGGACGGCGAGGACGGGGACGGGGTGGAGACGTCGAATGTCCGAAATTTGAAAAGGGACGTAGTGTGAGGTGATATATGCCCATGTGTGTGATTTATGAGGTGCATACGGGCGCGCGCCATCTACGCCTCGGGACACCGCGGATGAGGAGGAGGACGACGACGACAGAGATGACGCGACGCGATGGATGATTTTGAGTTAATCTTACTTTATAGTATTTCAATTCGATCAAAATTGAGCACGTGAAACAACAAAATGACTCGATTGACGCCGACGCGGAAAATTTGGCCGTCGAGACGCGCGCGCGGAGACGCGACTGACGGGACGCGAGAACGCGCCGTGTGTTATGGTCGTAGCATTCATGGTGACACGCTGTAACACACTCACATATCATATTTTAACACATTTCACCTCCAGTGGCTTGGGAGTTGGACAACGCACCGTACATGGGCGCTTGCTTGGCGTGCGCGCGTTTGGTTGAGCGGCGGCCAAAGACGTACCCGACGAGCGCGACGACGGCGACAAGCGCCGACACCGTGGCCGTGTTGGCGTAGAAATCTTGCGACATGCCGTTCGTAGACGCACCAAGGGCGTAGTGACTGTGACCGAGCGAGCTCGGGCCGTCGACGGGCTTGATATTCTTCATGATTTTCTTCGCGAGCTCCTTGGCGGTGTACACCTCGGCGTCGCGTTCGGTACCCTTGACGACGGCTTCAATCTTGGCGGCGGCAGCTTTTGAGAACAAATCGTTGAGCTTGGAGCTCGCAGATTCAGCGGCGGCCTTGGCTTTTTCCAAAGCTGCTTCGGCTGTAGCCTTGGCGGCGGCAGCGTCGGCGACAGCTTCCTTGGCCGAGTCGACGCCGGATTGCATGAGTTCAGCGTTTTCACGCGAGGCGTCAGTACCGTCGCTAGCAGCCTTTGCAGCAGCAGCCGCAGCATCGGCTTCAGCCTTGGCGGCTTGAGCCTTGGCGTCGGCCAAGTTTTCAATTTCTTCTTGCAAGCTTTCTTCGGCAGATTCAATTTCCGATTCAGCAGCGTCGACTTCGACGGTAGCCTCCTTGGTGGCGAACTCGGCTTCATCGGCGGCTTGGTCGGCTTTATCGGCGGCTTCTCTCGCGGCGTTTGCCTTGTTGTTGACGGCATCTTCAGCAGCTTGTTCGGCACTTTCAGCAGCTTGTTGAGCATGGTCCGCAGCAGCCTTTTCTTGCGAATCCTGCTCATCGACAATCAACTTACCGTCGGTTCCGATTTTAACGGCGCCGGAGACGTCGTTCCCGCCAACTTTTGCCTGGGCATCCTTCTCGGCTTTTTCTTGAGCAGCCATTTCGTCGGCAGCATCTTGAGCAGCGTCTTTGTTTGCTTTTACGGCAGCAAGTTTTTTCGCTTCAGCAAGAGCATCGTCGGCGTCGGCTTTCGTCTTTTCCATCGCCGCCTTGGCCGCGTCGAGCGCCGCCTGAACCTTCTTTTGTTCGGTGTCGGCGTCATCGCCAGCAGTCGCCGGCGCTTCGGCGGTGGATGCTTCGCCTTCAGCTTGGTTCGCGTCGGCATCTGCCTTGTCCGCGAGCTCGCTGAGCGCTTCGGCTTCAGCTTTCGCCTTGGAGTCGCCTGTCGCGGCGGCTTCCTTGGCGGCGGCGAGCTTCTTCTTGAGGTCGGCGGCGTGCTCCCGAATCTGCTGCGCCATCGCCTTTTTCTCCTCTTGCTTGGCGTTGCGCTGAACCTGATCATTCTTAACCTTATCATCCGCCGTTTCCTTCACCGCCTCAAGCTTCTTCTCCAATCTTTTCACAGCAGCCTCAGCCTTGGCCGATTCGAGCGCCTTGTCTTGCGCCTTCGCCGCCGCGGCTTTGGCCTTTTCGACGACGTCCCCCGACGACAACGCCTCCCCGAGCCCAAACGCCTTCATGAAACGAACCATCACGAAATCACACCTACCACACGCACGCGCGATCAACGAACACACGCGTCTCAGTCAGTCGTCGTCGTCGTCGCGCACGAACACCA
>Ga0181562_10001299_pt1 | contig 20288 bp, 18 predicted proteins | sample 011ome_26_FD_139344 | JGI IMG/M metagenome (GOLD analysis project Ga0181562, IMG submission 139344) | Coastal salt marsh microbial communities from the Groves Creek Marsh, Skidaway Island, Georgia - 011511BT metaG (megahit assembly) | ecosystem: Environmental > Aquatic > Marine > Intertidal...
CATCGCTCATGGTTCCGGTTGGCAATGGCGGATCCCTTTGCAGCATCGAGTGGGTAACGGTCTTGTTTATTGTTCGAAATATCAGAGTGATGATGAGGCCATTACACTCTTGCAGAGGAATACGCAAGGTCGTGCGACAACCGAACCTCGGTTAATCCGGTTTCAGACGGGGCAGCGAAAGCATTACTGGAACAAGAATTGTATTGCTATCGGACTTTCGAGCGGCTTCATCGAGCCACTGGAGTCTACCAGCATTCATTTCATACAGAATGGCTTATTGTGGCTGTTACTTATGTTTCCTAACGGTGGGATCACCGACGCGGTTCGCAATGAGTATAATGCGAAATTGCGACGTGAAGCCGAGCGCATTCGTGATTTTATTGTGCTTCATTACAACCTCACGGAGCGTGATGACACGGAATTCTGGCGCTATTGCCGCAATATGCAAATCCCGGACACACTTAAGCACCGTATGCAGCTTTTCCGCGACACGGGCACGGTGTTCAAAGATCCTGACGACGTTTTTGCTGAAAATTCTTGGGTGCAAGTCATGATGGGGCAAGGTTTGATCCCCGATGCGTATCACCCTATTGTGGATCAAATGTCAGGCCCCGAGCTTTCCCAGTTTCTTGCTCAAAATCAAGAGAGAGTGGAGCAGGTATTGGAGCAGCTACCGGACCACGCTGGATTTGTGAAACGCTATTCGGCAGGGGGATGATCGCAACTTGGGGGGCTTGAGACAATCTTGGCGCCAACAGCTATCGCGACTGCAACTGCAGAATCAACTGCAGGGTCCATGCCCCAAAGGCCTGAGCAGCGTCTCAGGAGCAGGGGCGCACTTGAAGCGCGAGCGGAGCTCTAGAGCCCTTGCTATCCAGCTATCTTGTGCAACTCGCAGGTGACAAGGTGCATAGTGTCACCGTGTTCAGATTTGTGAGAGCAGTTTTAAAAGCTGATTCCACGAATCGATATCGGCTTCCTCGTTGTAAGCAAGTGGTAGCTCATTGTTCTGCCCTCGCTCGGTTGCGAGTGGATTCGTAAATCCGTGCATGGCGCCTTCATAGCCAACGAAGTGATAATCCACACCGGCATCGTCCATTTCTTTTTTGAAGGCCGTGACTTGCTCTTCCGGAATCATCACATCATCGTTGCCGTGAAAGACGGCAACTTGTGCGCGCACGGTTCCAGGTTGAGCGGGGCTTGGGGTGCTCAGATTGCCATGGAAGCTGGCAACTAAATTTAGATCCAGACCGGCGCGCGCCATATTGAGTACTACCGCGCCCCCGAGGCAATAACCTATTCCAGCGATTTTGTTGGGGTCAACCTCTACCTGGCTCTTTACCACATCGAGCGCGGCTTTGAATCGTTCCAATACCGCATTTTCTTGCGATAAAAGTGTACCCATGAGCTCACCGGCCTCACTCGCATTGCTCGCAGTTTTGCCGTCTCCGTAGAGATCGATTGCCATAGCGGCGTAACCTTCTTCGGCCAGCATATCCGCACGACGCTTCACATAATCGTTACATCCCCACCATTCGTGAACGACCAGCACGCAGGGTGCGGGACCATGTGATTGAGGCGCCACGTAATAGCCGTGGAGGGTGCTATCGCCCGAGTGATACTTGATTTCAACTCCCATGATGTCCCCTTGTTAATCGTGCTATGGCATTGGTTGTGGCTATTTGAAGCCGGCTTAATCTTCTAAAATTCGTTTGGCTGGGTCAAAACATTTTTCTGAATTTTCGAGGTGACAAGCCAGTCCAGTTCTTAAAAGCACGGGTGAACGATCGGGCTTCGGCGAAACCTAAGCGCTCGCTAATCTCCTCGATAGAAAATTGAGTTGTCTGCAGCATTTTGAGCGCTTTTTCACGGCGCCAATTCTCTTTAATCGTGTTGAAGCTTGTGTCGTGTTGTGCCAGTCGTCTTTGGATGGTTTGTGGGCTTATACAAAGTGCTGTAGCAACATCCTGCAAAGTGAATAGACCGGCTTGCTCACTGTCCTTTGGTGCCAGTAACCGTTCTATTTGTGATTCGAGTGTCTGTTCCCTGCCGGGTATTGTCATTATGTCGAAGGGTGAACGGTTCACAAAGTCCTCGAGTTCTTGCCGAGTTCGAGTCAGATTTTTTTGTAGATAACGCCTATCAAAAATGAGCCGGTTGTGGGGCTTTCCGTAGGCAATTCTGCAGGGGAACATTACGTTGAGTTCTTGATGATGTGCAGGCTTTACAAAGCTGAATTCGACGGCTTTGAGTGGTATTGGAGCTCCAACAAGCCAGCTTGGAAAGCGGTGCCAGATAACCAGAAGAAATTCTCTTAAAAAGTGTTCTTCGTCGTGGGTGTTAGTCGATAGGTTTATCGTGAAATGAGCTTCTGATCCTATTTCTACAAGTCGAAAATCGACCCCGGGATGTGTGATGTTGTAGAACTTCGCTGATTTCCGGAGTTGCTCCCCCAGAGTCAAACACTGCGGTATTAATTCGCTCATGAGAGCAAATGAACCCACTCGAGATGGAGCGGCTGAAAATCCCATAAACTCGTCGTCTAGCGTTAGCATCACCAGCTGGAAGAGCCGGGCGACCTGGTCTGTATGGACGCGTTGATTGGGCGTCTCAATAACATTTGGGTTGATACCGGCCTTCCCAAGCAAGGTTACCTGATCTCTATTTGCTTGGGGAATTCCTTGCATAGCGGCGATAACGTGGTGTCTGCAGATCGTAGCCATAGTGTAATCAGGTGAGTTTTTTTTAGATCATATCAATTAAGAACCGGTTTATCGCGCTTATTTGAGGTTTTTTGTGAGTTTTTTTTACGCTGATAGACCTGTTACAAAAAGTAGCAAGACTGCACACTATGTGCTGTCCTTAAGTAAACGAAGTTTCGCACTTAGCGATCGAGGTTACCATGAGCCTAGAACTAAGCCCAGTGGTCTATGAAAGTGTCAATCCGATGCTCTTTTGCGCTTGGCCTAAGCAGCGCCGTGTTGATACTTGGGCGCCCATTGACCACGCAAATGTGCCGCCTCGCGCGCGCAAACTTCCCAAGCAGACACGTTCCAAAATCTTGGTTCAGTCGATAAAAGAAGCGACTGTCATTGTCGTTAAGCGGTTTGGAAGCGATGATGTCCAGGCAAGCACGATTTGTGATGTGGCCGGCATTGCTATGGGTTCGTTATACCAGTACTTTGTTAATGTCGAATCGATCTTTGCTTCAATCTACGAGGATGCAATTAAACAAACGCTTGAACGTGCGCTTACTGAAGATGAGCCGGTTTCTACTTTGATTGCCTTGCACCAAGAACTGAAAGAATTGGATCGGTTCTTTAATCTAACCTACTACCACAGTCATTACTCCAAGGGTTTAAATGCACTCTTTGGCGTGCCTTTGCATGGCGTTAGTACACACTGAGCCAGATATAGAGCCCGCGCAGTCGAGACGGACGCAAACTCAAACTCCGATCTGAATATTCGCTGCATCGTGTGTAATAATGTCCCCTGATACTTCTAGCGGGGAAACACCATGATCAAAACTCGGTTCACTGATTCTGTCGGTATCCGTCTTCCTATTCTGCAAGCTCCAATGGGCTGGATAGCGCGATCCCAGTTGGCTTCGGCTGTCTCTAACGCCGGCGGTATGGGAATGATCGAAACGAGCTCTGGTGAGCTCGATAATATAAAACGCGAAATTGAAATGATGCGTTCCTTAACGGATCAACCTTTTGCGGTGAATATCGCGCAAGCTTTTGTCCGCGATCCAAACATTGTTTCATTCATCATTGACCAGGGCGTGAAGTTCGTGACCACGTCAGCCGGTTCCCCAGAGCGATTTACAGATCAGCTCAAACAGGCGGGGTTGACCGTATATCACGTCGTGCCCAGTCTTGCTGCGGCAAAAAAGGCGGTAGAGTGCGGTGTTGATGGGCTTATCGTAGAAGGCGCAGAAGGCGGCGGTTTTAAAAACCCCAAAGACGTAACGAGTTTGGTTTTGCTCCCTTTGATTCGTGAGCATCTCCGCGTGCCGATTATCGCGGCTGGTGGATTTCACGACGGCGCTACGTTGGCCGCGGCACTGGCGCTGGGAGCCGATGGTATTCAATTAGGTACTCGAATGGTGGCTTCACTCGAATCACCCGTGCACATTAATTGGAAAGAGGCGATCGTTAGGGCAAAAGAAACGGATACGGTATTCTTATCGCGTTTTGCACCACCTGCTCTCAGAGCACTGCGAACCGAGCGGACTTCTCGTCTGGAAAAAGACCCAAGCCAGAGCGGCATGGCGGACTTTGGTGATCCGCAGGCACTGTACTTTGGTGGCGATATGGAAGCCGCGATCCCTCTCACTGGCCAAGTCTGTGGCCGCATAAATGAAATCGAGTCGGTGCAATCAATCCTGGCGAAAGTCGAAGCAGAGTATGAATCAGCCTTGCAGCGTGTCAGTGGTGCTGTTTGTTGATTCGAGCGATTACGCTTGAGGCTGTGAGTTTGTGCGGCTTTCAATGCGAGGCCCAAAAATCGTTGGGGCCGCAGTCTCTGCAATAAGGGCGCATGCGTCAATTATGGATAGAGCATGAGTGATTCTTTCAGCATCGTTAGAGTAAGGGTAACGCCGAAAGCCAAGCAGGCGCGTGTAGTCGCCGAAGACGATGGCGAGCCTTTGTTGAAGGTTTACGTTACGGTCGCTCCAGAAGACGGCAAAGCGAATCGAGCCGTTCAGCGTGCCTTGGCTGAGCACTTTGACGTTGCACGAACGAAGGTTAAGCTGCTCAGTGGTCAAACCAGTCGTGACAAGCGCTTTAAAATCGGTTGAGGCGCTCATAGAAGCGCAGTTCACGTTCATTTTAGTGAGAGTGTCATGCACTTCTCTTTTAGCGTATAGCGTTTAGCGCTTTGGGGGCTTGCAACACACGCCCCCTGCCGGGCTAGCGCACTTGGTTTAGGTGAACGGTACCAGAAGGGGCGTGCGCTTCTTGTAAGCTTGATAGTTTGGGTCGTTCCCCCACTTTGCTTCTGCCTTCTTCTCGAGTAGCGGGATCCCGCTCATTCTCGTAAGAAGCAGCGTTACAAAGACAGGTGAAAGCAGAGTGATATACGACCATCCCTGCAGAGCGGGTACCGCCAGAAGAGTCACACCGACCCAGAGCAGTATTTCACCAAAATAATTGGGATGTCGAGATATGCTCCATAAACCTGTTGTGATGAAAGCGTCTTTGCCATGCTGCTTTCTGAAGCTGCGCTTCTGCTTATCGGCAATCACCTCAATAGCAAACCCGACACACCAGAGCGAGAGTGCGTTTGCGTCCAGCCAGGACATTTCTCGCATTTCAGTCGACGTTATGGCGGCAATCGCAGCAGACGTGGTTATTGCGACCCACAGCCCCTGCAGAGTCCAGGTTAGGAAGAACCGCTTTGCGTCTGGTTTTATCTTTGCAAAGCGATCGTCCCCGCCGTCTTGGTGGATTCGTGTAAACAGAAAGGACCCGAGTCGCAGAGCCCAGAGGCAAATGAGTGCACTCAGTATGACTGAGCGTGTATCGAAACGTGCTGTCACAGTCAGTGCGAAAAGGGTGATGGCAACAAAAGATACGCTTCCCATCAAATCGTAGTAACGCTCGGTCTGGTATCGGTATGCGGGAATAAAAGCGATCCACTGCGCTATGACGGCAACCGCAATGCCCAGAGCCATCACAGGGATGCCGGCAAAATCAACGCTGTTCAAGCTTGCTGTCGTTCCATAGACCACAATAAAAGCGATAGCGATAAAGATGGGCTTCATTATTTATTCTCTGAATGAATGCGAAGATTCGTATTGTTTAATACGAATCCCACAGCATTTGAGATCAACTAAAAACCGCATTGGGCGGCGTTAGTTTTTATAAGAAGGGTCCTTTTTGTCCATCAGGCGTTTCATGGCAGCAAACTCAAGCGAGCCAGCCGGCTGTCCGAGGCTTTGCACTTTCATCAAGGCCTCGCCCTTACTTAAAATTTCGTCGCTCACTTTGATTTGAGGAACGCCACTTTGATCAACCGATGTTTGAATCTGGCATGAGCGTTCGAGTACCCACATGTTGTGGAACGCTTCCGCAATCGTTCGTCCGCCCGTTAACAGGCCATGGTTCCGGAGTATCATCATCATGTTTTCGGTCCCCATGCTGGAAACGAGCGCTTCTTTCTCGTTTTCGTCAACGGTCAGACCCTGAAAGTCGTGGTAGGCTACCCGATTATGCAGCAGTGCCGAATAAAAGTTATCGGGTCTTAATCCACCCTGCTGGCAGGCTACCGTCATGCCTGCCGTAGTGTGAGTATGTGCTATGCAAGTAAGGTCGTGTCGCGCTGCATGCACGCAGCTGTGGATAAGCATGCCAGCGGGGTTCACGAAATGCTCCGTGGGTTCGACGATGTTGCCATTGATGTCAACTTTAACCAAATTTGAGGCGCAGATTTCACTGTAGTGCAGCCCATAAGGATTAATCAGAAAATGCCCCTCGTCACCCGGCAGTTTGACCGTGATGTGGTTGTAAATGAGTTCGCCCCATCCGAGGTGGTCAAAGATTCGGTAGGTTGCTGCTAAATCTTCCCTCAATTCCTGTTCTGTTTGCTGCATGTCTTTCGTCTTCCTTATCGCTGATTATTTTCCTCAAGCCTAGCATAGACCATTCTCATATTGGGCGGCCATTTTTAGCCAAAATGCGATCGCGCTGCGAAGATGGGTCTTGCGTGAACAGGTGTTCATGCTAAATTGCGATAAACCTAAAGAGTGAGTTTCTATGTTAGTGCGCTTTTTCGTCATTACCTTATTGGTCATTGTGTCATTTCGTTCCGAAGCGCAGGGCGATATTTACTTGGAACAACATAGAACTGTGGCGGACACAGTCGCACAGCATTTATGGGAATGGTCGGAGCTTGGCTATCGTGAATTCCGTAGCGCGAAATTTATGAGCGATTCCTTGGCTCAAGCGGGTTTTTCAGTTGAATTAGGTCTGGCTGGTATGCCAACCGCCTTTGTAGCGGAATATGGCTCAGGAGAACCGATCATCGCGCTGCTCGCTGAAATGGATGCCCTACCAGGCGCGAGTCAGGCAGCTGAATCCAGAGAGATGCCGAGAGCCGATGTTAGCGCAGGGCATGCATGTGGGCACAATTTGTTTGGGGGTGGTGTCGTGGGTGCCGCCCTGGCCGTAAAGGATTGGATGGCGGATGCGAAGATGGCTGGTACGCTTCGTGTTTACGGAACTCCCGCAGAGGAAGGCGGGTCGGGCAAAGTCTATATGGTTAGAGCGGGCCTGTTTGACGATGTTGATGTTGCGCTGCATTGGCATCCAGGCGACGCAAACCAATCATTAGCCGCGACGAGTTTGGCGAATAAATCGGCGAAATTTGGCTTCGATGGTATTTCAAGTCATGCTGCGGCAGCTCCTGAAATGGGACGCTCCGCTTTGGATGCTGTCGAGGCGATGAACTATATGGTTAACATGATGCGAGAGCATGTTCCAAGCTCGACACGTATCCATTACGTCATAACAGAGGGTGGCGAAGCCCCCAACATCGTGCCCAAATTTGCCGAAGTATACTATTACGTTCGTGCGGAATCGGCCGCAGAACTCGAACCGATTTGGGCTCGAGTGGAGCAGGCGGCCTTGGGTGCGGCTCAGGGAACCGGCACAAAGGCTCGCTGGGAAATCATGCATGGGAACCACAGCTTACTGCCCAATACGACTCTAGCCATGCTCATGCACGATCACATGTCAGCATTGGGCGGCGTTGTGTACGATGATGTCGAAATGGCTTTCGCACACGAGCTCAAGCAGAATTTCAGAGGGCGTAGCGCAACCATAGAGAGTGCGGAGGAAGTGCAACCTTGGAGCAATGAGATTGCTCGCATGGGCGGCTCTACCGATGTGGGCGATGTAAGCTGGGTTGTGCCGACGCACGGTGTTACCACGGCGACTTGGGTTCCGGGCACCCCCGCCCACAGCTGGGCAGCGGTTGCCGCTGGCGGGATGTCGATTGGACAAAAAGGAATGCATCTCGCAGCGGAGGTTCTTGCGCTCACCGCCCGAGAGCTTTTTGTTGATCGTGATAAGAGGGATGCTATTCGAGCTGAGTTCGAGAGGAGACGCGGGGCTAGCTACCAATACCAGTCTCTTTTGGGTGATCGACCGCCCCCATTGAATTATCGAGGTATGGAGTAGTCGAGCCAATATGCCGCAGCGTTTACTCAATTGCTCGGCGTGGGGATCTGGATTTTTGCGACATAATCATTAGACTTGAACAAAACTAACTTGCAGAGTACCAGGCGGGTCCCGGCGTGTTGATATGATTTCAATAAAACAAATTCGATACGCGCTCGCGGTCGAGCGTCACCTCCATTTTCGGAAAGCGGCTGAAGACAGCTCAGTATCGCAATCAGCCTTAAGCACAGCATTGAATGAAATGGAAAGCCAGCTTGGTTTTCAGGTTTTTGAGCGCGACAATAAAAAAGTCCTTGTCACACCGATGGGGCGTTTATTTTTAGATAAAGCAAGGCAAGTCAATCTGCAGATAGATGACATGATGCGCTTAAAACAAACGGATCAGTCTCCTTTGAGCGCATCGATTTCGGTCGGAATGATTCCAACGATCGCCCCCTATCTGCTCCCGCTTGGCCTGGCAGAGGTCAAAGCGCAATACCCTGATGCCAAACTGAGGATACGCGAAGCTAAAACACGCGACTTACTCGATCTGGTGCGAGTGGGCGAAATCGACACTGCAGTCATTGCCTTACCCTATGACTGTGAAGGGCTACTGACCTTTCCGTTCTGGTCCGAAGATTTTTATTGGGTCTTTAATAAGAGTCGCGTAGAGACACTCCCTGAACGCATAACATCAAAGGAACTGCTACATGAGAATTTGATGTTACTGACGGAAGGGCATTGCATGAAAGACCATGCCCTGGCTGCCTGCCGCTGGCAGGATTTGACAACGCACTCCATGAGTGCAACCAGTCTCAACACCTTGGTTCAACTTGTCATAAGCGGAATGGGGTCGACCTTAGTGCCTGAGATCGCGCTTAACCAGCTTGTGGCGCACGATGACAGATTGGGTGTAGCTCGACTCGATGAACCCAGTCCGCATCGTGAACTCGCATTTGTTGTCCGCGCGACGTATCCTAATCTCGCGAGCGTAGAAGTGTTGCGCGCTCAATTTAAGAAAGCCTTAGCGATCGCGTTGCCACGCTGAGGCTCTTTAATTACTCAAGGAAACCTTATGCGCGCTCTAATTTTGTGCCTACTCATGCTCTCTGGCTGCTCTCAGAACGACTTCGATGCAGCCGACTACCTTGGTTTGCACGATCAGTATGACGTTACTATTGAGCGTGACCGATGGGGTGTGCCGCATGTCCACGGCGTTTCTGATGCCGACATGGCGTTCGGTTTTGCCTACGCGCAAGCGGAGGATGGTTGGGAACTCATAGAGGATACCATTCCGTTTTATCGCGGCAATTCTGCTCGATTTGCCGGTCAAGACTCTGCGCCCGCAGACTACTTGATTCAGTGGCTCGATGTGAAGGGCTGGATAGAGTCGGGTTACGAGACCCAGCTCTCCTCTAAAACGAAGGCATTAGTGAAAGCCTACGCGGACGGTCTTAACTACTTTGCGGCAAAACACCCTGAGCGAATAAAAAAAGCCGTGCTGCCCATCACGACTGAAGACATTGTGGCCGGATTCGCGGTGCGTCATCTGCTATTCTACGGCTTTGATCAAAGTGTGAAGGAAGTGATGGGGCCAGCGCGGGTGCGCGAGGTTTCCAAGCTCGTAGCCTCGCTCGGCTTGGAGGATACCCCAATTGGATCCAATGCAATTGCGGTTGCGCCGCCCGCTACTGAAGATGGTTCAACAAGGCTTATTATAAACTCTCATCAGCCTACTGATGGTCCCGTCGCATGGTATGAGGCTCATATCAGCAGTGACGAGGGACTCGACATTATGGGCGGCACTTTTCCGGGAAGCCCCCTGATTAGCCTGGGGTTTAATGATGAACTCGCTTGGGGTGTAACGGTAAATAAACCTGATCTCGTCGATATTTATGTGTTGGATGTAAACCCTGACAATCCAAACCAATATCGTCTTGATGGCGAATGGCGCGATTTTGAGAAAAGCACAGCCCGGATTCCCGTTAAACTTTGGGGGCCATTTTGGTGGACCTTTGAGCGCGATATCCTGCGCAGCGTTCACGGACCTGTGATGCAATCTGAGCACGGCTTCTATGCGTTTCGATTTGGAGGGCAAAATGAAATCCGGCAGGTCGAGCAGTGGTATGCGATGAATCGGGCGCGTGACTTTGAGTCCTGGTACGAGGCAATGCTACAGCACCGTTTCGCGTCATTTAACTTTGTGTTCGCCGACAAGACCGGCAACATTGCGTTTATCCACAACAGTCTCACTCCACAGCGGATTCCCGGCTATGATTGGTCGCAGTACTTGCCTGGTGATGACTCGAATCTCATTTGGAAGGAGTACATTGATTTTCGCGCGCTTCCGCAAGTGATCAATCCCAGTCAGGGCTACGTGACCAGCGCGAATCAAACGCCGTTTAACGTGGCGCATCCGCTTGATAATCCCAATCCTGAAAATTTCGCCTCGACCGACGGTTATCAGACTCGTATGACTAACCGAGCGGTTCGCAGTCTGGAGCTATTTGAAGCACTCAGTCCCATCTCCGAGGCCGACTTTTGGGCGATAAAGCACGATAAGGCCTATTCTCCTAACAGTCGAGCGGGGCAGTATATTCAGGCTGCTTTAAATGCCGATTTATCTCAGTCAGAGCCCCTGTATCAAGAGGCCCAAAGGCTCCTGTCTCAGTGGGATTTGGTTGCCGATATCGAAAGTGAAGAGGCTGCCCTTGGAGTGTGCCTTATTCGAGCTGAATGGAAGGCAGAGCAGGACGCCAAGCCAGCGCCCGCGTCAGCAGAAAGCTTGATCGAATGCGCAGATCAATTAATGCGAGTGAGCGGTCGTTTGAATCCTCCATGGGGTGAGATTAACCGCCACATTCGCGGAGCTGTGAATGTGCCCGTCGGCGGAGGACCAGACACTCTCCGAGCTATATACGGCACAGGATATGAAGAAAATGGTTACCTTAAAAACATCGCGGGCGATGGACTCTACTATCTCGTTCGTTGGGATAAGAACGAATCGCTTTCAGTCCAGGGGGTTCATCACTATGGCGCAGCAACGATGCTACCAGCCTCTCCTCATTTTGGTGATCAGGCCGCGGATTTTGAGCAAGAGCGGAAGCATGTTCCTCTGTTCAAAGGCGCTGCTAGAGAAGCGGCCGGTTCTGTGCGCCGCTATCGACCCTAGCAATGTTCTAGAAATCTTTTTTTATCATGCTAATATGTTGTTTCATTTGATTTAATTTGAGCAAAGCTCCCCATGTTTTTTGACAAGAAATCGAAGTCAGACCCGCAGAGGAGCCACAAGGCCGCGGCAGTCCAAAAGCCGCTTGCTGAATCGCGTCCACTGGATGTGTCTGTTAATAGGGCTATCAAAGGAGGCCAAGCTGTGATCGGAGCTACGGTTAAAATAAAAGGCGAAGTCGTTAGTGATGAAGATATTGCTGTTGAGGGCCTAATCGAAGGAAGCATTCTACTAAAAAATAATGAGTTGCTCGTTGGTTCTTCGGGGCGTGTGCATGCCGATGTTGTTGCTAAGTCAGTTAGAGTCGATGGTGAACTTCACGGAGACGTTGAAGCAATTGAGCGTATTGTGATCACGGCCAACGGATCTATGCGTGGTAATATTCAGTCCCCCCGAGTTATCTTGGAGGATGGTGCTAAGTTCAAGGGCAGCATTGATATGGACGAGGCTGCGCCGGAGAAAACATTTGGGCTGGTGAACAAGGCTTCGCTGGATCCTGAGTCCGAGACTGTCATCGAGTAAGGGGTTCCGTGTCCGCTAACGCTCGCACTATCTTTCAAAGCGAGCCTATGGAAAATCGCGTGATAGCTAGCACCTTGCTCGAGGGCGTGTTACCCGAAGGTAGCTTGCAGACAAGGCCAGCTAAAATACTGGATTTTGGTTCTATCAACTCGGATACCATAGGTTCCTTGCGTCGTTTTTTTTGGGGGCGCTTGACGATTTTGGACGCAATCGAGGATGGCTTGGAATTAGCCAGGTTGCTCAGCGATTCAGACTCCGAGAGCCGTCTGGGAGGCTACTTGGATGACCTGTTTTCGCCAGCCATCGGGCAGGCGTATGATCTCGTATTCTTGTGGGATTTTGCGGGTTATATTAACAATGCCAACTTGCATTGGCTGGATGCTTGGCTTGATAGTTTCGTGGCTGAAGGCGGTTACGCCCACGGATTTATTTGTCATAATCCTACTCGCAAGATTGAGCGGAAAAATTGGGGGCTGCATTCAAAGACCGAGTTAACCTCTAGGTTAACCCATGGATTTGTCCCACACCAGCACCTCAGGAATCAATTTAGTCGGCACTTGCGTAAGTTCGTTATTGAGAAAAGCGTTCTTCTCAAAGATGGGCGGCTTGAAGTCTTGTTAAAGCGTAGGTAGGGTGAGGTAGAAGGTAAAACGCTATAGAGAATAGCGCTCCCGGAGTTTATGCGCTATTCCGTCTTGGTCGTGATGCCCAATCACGGCTGTAGCCGCTTGCTTGATCGTCTCTTTGGCGTTACTGGGCGCGTAACATTCATCGGCCACTGCAAACATAGACAAGTCGTTGTCGCTATCTCCAAAACAGATTACGCGTTCAGCCCGCAGTTCGTTCTTTAATTCTATAACGGCCGCGCCTTTGTTGCCCTCACAATGGTGTACATCCAGCCAGTATAAGTTCTGACCCTCAAATGCTGGGCCGCCGTAAGCGACGAGATGGGGCTGAGTGGCGATTTGCTCGATGATCGAATTTATAGCGTGCTCGCTGCCCAGTCCGCTAAAATTGGCAATCGGCGCCTGCGGCGGCATGGCGCTGAGGGGCAGCAAGGCCGCACCTCGTTCACGTTCGACAAAGCTTGCTAACTTGGTCTCGTATTCATGCATCGCAGGGGCGTGATATATGCCATGATGATGCCCTTGCTCGAAGGTGTGAACAAATGGGCTTACGCCCGCGTTCGCGAATGCGAGCAAGACGTGAGAAATTTCGTCTTGAGTTAAGAGACACTGGCGAGTGTAGGTGTCTGAGTTGGGATTCCAAACAAGTACCCCGTTTTTTATTATCTGGGGTAGTATGAATACCTCTTTTCCAACTGCGGCGTGGGCGCCATGGAGCGTGCGGCCGGTCGCTACCGTAAAAGCGATACCCGCTTGCGTCAATTTTTGCAAGGTTTCTTGGGTAAAAGCGCTTATTTCTGAGTTGGCGTTGAGCAGAGTGCCGTCGAGATCAAAAACCACTAGATCCATGTCTTTATTCCTGAATTATCAGTCGGTGCTTTCCGCCTTGCTTTGCTTGCAGCAATGCGGCATCGGCTCTGCGAGTTGCTTCCTCTGGGGTCTCACTTGCGCGGATTCGGGTTACACCTATCGAGGCTGAGACACGTAAACCGCCAAATTCGTGGGTGAAAGGCTCCTCAAAAAGTTGCAGCATTTCGTTTGCTAGGCTCGCGCTATCACTTGTTCTTGGCGTGACAAGTACAAATTCATCACCACCCATGCGACAAGCGAGGGCGTCTGTCTGGAGGCAATAGGGACTTGATTCGATCAGCTATCGTCGATAAAGCAAGATCACCCGTTGCGTGTCCGAAGTTATCGTTAATTTTTTTGAAATCATCTAGATCTATGAACAGCACGCTGGCGTTTTCCAAATCGCTCATTGATTCCAGCTGAGTGTTGAATTCACCGCGATTGAGTAGACCTGTTAAGGTATCGTGCGAAGCTGCATACTGAAGTTCTTTGCGGTTTCGTTCTTGCGCAAGCGCAATCCCCGCTAGTTGCATTAGCTCTTGCCATTGTGCAATTCCCGCTGGACTCCAGATGCCATCCATCCAAAGATGTTCCGGCATGGTATAGTCCAGCGAAACGAGAAAATCCGAAACTTCTCCCGCGGCATCATTGGGGCTGACGGCTCCGAAACGCAAGCCTGCGATTCCCCACCGCTCCATAAGTCGCACTTGCTCATTATTCAGTTCGGATAAATTAACGGAGTAGAGCTCAGCCGCTTGCGCCACCTCTGCTTTGTCCAGCTTTTTGGTGACAAACAGTTCGAAGATAGTGGATAGTAACGCGTTGGATATGGGATGGTCGGGCGCAGAGCAGATGATTTGCGCTTCATCGGTTGCGTCAATGGGAACGAAGAAGCTCGGCCGGCGAACTTGGCCGCCGCGGCCGATACCCTGCGATATCAGGCGCATGACCTCTGTGTGAGGTGCATTGTTGGCCATGGCGGCGACAGGTTCTGTGTAAGTGGCGCGTGTCTCGGATGTTTGAAGATTGAGCACGATACCCTCCACATCTGCATCATACAGCCTGTTGGCGCTCAGTACATCAAGATCCACCCAGTTGTCTTCCGCGTCTTTGATTCGGAATTTCATCGGCACATAACGAATTTCATGGTGCTCATCCGCTAGTGTTAGAGACTCCACAACTCTGGATACATCCTCGGGGTGCACGTATTCAAGTATGCTGCGCCCCTCGGCCCAAGCGGAAGTATACCCCAACATGTCTTGTATCCCGCGACTGGCGAAGCGGACGATGCCGTCGCCACTAATGACGATGGTTACGGTTCGAGATGCGTCGAGGACGGCGCGTAAGAAAGCTGAGGAGGTATAATCAGGCATCTTGTTTCTTGGCTATCCACATTTCGATCTGACCTTCTAAAACCGTGAGGGGAAGTGGCCCTTGCTTCAGAACGACATCGTGAAATTCTCTGATATCAAACTTTTCGCCGAGCGCTTGTTTGGCTCGCTCACGCAATTCCAGTATTTTGAGCATGCCGACTTTGTAAGCGGTCGCTTGCGATGGCATCACGACATAACGTTCTATTGCTTTTACGAGATCGGATTCCGGATTGGGTGTGTTACGTTTGAGATAGTCAATCGCCTCTTCTCGAGTCCATTTCTTGGCGTGGATGCCGGTATCGACAACGAGTCTGCACGCTCTCCAAAGCTCCATCGCTAATCGGCCAAAGTCGCTGTAGGGATTGTCGTACAACCCAATCTCTTTGGGTATCAGTTCGGCGTAGAGCCCCCAGCCTTCGGTGTAAGCCGTGTAGCCTCCGAATTTTCTAAATTTTGGGATACCTTGAAGCTCTTGCGCTATCGCTATTTGCATGTGATGTCCAGGGATGCCTTCGTGATACGCTAGGGCCTCCATCTGGTAGATTGGCATAGCCTCCATCGTATACAGGTTAGCGTAGTATGTACCCGGTCGCGATCCATCTGGAGCCGGGCGCTGGTAAAACGCCTTGCCGGCCGATTTTTCTCGGAACGGTTCTACCGCCTTTACAACTAGATCCGCCTGGGGTTTGACAAGAAAAAGTGTGTCAAGCCGTGCTTTCATGTCGTCTATCCAGGCCGTTGCCTCGCTCAGGTAACGTTCTTTGCCTTCCGGTGTGTCTGGATAGTAGAACTGAGAATCTACTCGGGTAAACTCGAAAAAGGCCTGCAGGTCACCATCAAAGTTGACGTCCCGCATAATGTCGCGCATCTCACCGTGTATACGTTCCACCTCGGCTAAGCCTAAGTTATGAATGGTTTCTGCATCCATATCTGTCGTTGTGGTCCGCGCGAGTGCTCGGTTGTAAAACGCATCGCCATCGGGTAGTTTCCAGGCTCCGTCTCGGGTATCAGATTGCATTTCTAAAGTACGGACGGTGTTGGCTAACGCATTAAAGCCTGGGCCAACGCTATTCAATAGGGCCTTGTTAGCCTCTGCTATTAAGGCTTCGGCTGCATTTGGCTCGATATCTAACTTGGTGAGTTTACCTTTGAAGTCAGCGAGCAAAGTCGAGTCCGGGCCTTCAGTAAAGGGGGCTCCAGTTACCACATTGTTAATATCGCTGAGTACATAGGGGTAAACAAACTTGGGTGCGAGTATTCCCATCTCGGCACGCTTGTATAGATTCGCTTCCAGCTCAGCGAGGGCTCGTTTGAACTCGTTGAGCCGGCTGATGTAGGCCTCTGCGTCACTAATATCTGTGATGACGTGTTGGTTGATCATGAACGAGGGCAGGCCGGAGTGCATGCCGAACATTTGGTTTACTGGGTAATTGTGATAGCGCCAACGATTGTCGGCAATTTGGTCCTCGAGCTGTGAGCGCATGAGCTCGTAGCTGAGCGCTGTTTGCTCGTCCAAAGCCGCAGGGTCAATTTGGCCCAAGCGCTCCAAGTTTTTGCGAGCGTACTCAAGGTCGCGGTCAGCGTTTGCGTCGGTGTAGTCGTCTAACTTATCGTAGTCGTCTTTAATGCCGAGATAAGTTTGGTACATGGGTGAGCGCATTACCTCCTCCATGAAGATCTCTTCAAATAAGGCATTCGCTTTTTCGCTCTCTGACAGCGCTTCTTGCACTGCTGGCACGCTCTGATTCGCGTCGTTCGATGGCTGGCAACCCACCAGGATGAGCGTGGCGGATAGCACGGCACTGCTTAGTATATGTCCCGTTTTCATAGCTGCGTTCCTCTTCGATTTAACCAATTTTACGCTCTGTATTCTGCCAATAGGGCTCTCTCAGAACCATTTTTTGTATTTTGCCAGTTGGGTTTCTCGGCAGTGCGGGCACGATTTCCAGTTTCCTTGGGATTTTGTAGCCGGCGAGTTTGCCACGACAGAAGTCAATCAAGGCCTCGGATGTGGGCGCTTCTGTTTCGGGATTCATGGCGATCACCGCCAGCAAAGCTTCCCCATACTTAGCGTCAGGAATTCCAACCACCGCCACTTCGCGAACACCCGGTAACTGTGAGATGACATTCTCAACCTCGACAGGGTAGACGTTTTCGCCACCAGTCACCACCATGTCTTTGATACGATCACGCAGAAAGAGGAAGCCTTCCTCGTTGATGTACCCGGCATCACCGGTGAGTACCCATCCTTCGCTGACGGTTTTTCGAGTCGCTTCGGGTAAGTTGTAGTAGCTGAGCATGTTTTGAGGTGAGCGAAGCCATATCTCTCCAGTCTCTCCGCATAGAAGTTCGTTGCCCTCCGAATCGCACACTTTTGCTTCGACACCCAGGCAGGGTTGGCCTGCTGCTTGAAGCAATTCGGGCTCGCCTGCGAGTGCCCGTAAGTGAGCCTCGGGAGTCAGAGCTACCACAGTACCGCAGGTTTCGGTCATGCCGTAATACTGGTTAAAGCCGCACTTGAAGCGCTCCACCGCCTCGGCTAGCAGCGTTGGAGATATGGGGGCTGCGCCGTACCCTATCACCTTGAGCGAGCTCAGATCATAGTCCTCAAAGTTTGGAACGTCTCGCAGCAGCGAGAGAATCATGGCTGGAACCATGAACATATTTTTAATGTGGTGTGTTTGGATTGCTTCCAGAACAGCAGCTGGCTGAAAAGCTTCGTGAATAATTACGCGTCCGCCGCACAGCAGTGGCACGATCGTCGAGCCGCTTCCTCCAATATGGAACATGGGTGCACAGACCAAATCGACGCCCTCTACACCGAGCACACCCGGGTTCGCGGCGACCAGAGAAGTCATTAGGCTCGAAAAGTTGCGGTGACTTAATTCAGCTCCTTTGGGTTTTCCGGTGGTGCCACTGGTATAAAGTTGTACGACAGGTGCCTGTTCGTCACCTAAGTTGGGTATTTGCATGTCGCTCTGAGAGACTTCGGATAACATGTCCGAGAGCGCGAAATCGGTTTTTGAGAAATCTGAAACGAGGATCGTTTCGTTTTCTCTGCAGGATATGATTTCGCGGGCGAGTGACTCTACACTCGGTTCGAGTGCGATAATGATCCTCATGTGCGAGTCATCACAAACGTAGGCGGATTCGGGTGGTGCCAGTCGGTAGTTGAGCGGCACCGCTACTGCACCGATTCGGCTGCATGCGGTAAACGCAAACATATGCGCGGCGGTATTTTGCCCTAGCAGCCCTATGCGCTCGCCCGGCGTTACGTTTAATTTGAGCAGGCCGTAGGCTAGCGCGAGACTCTTCATTTTGAGATCGAGGTAGCTGAATGTGCCTTCATTCGCCATGATCGCAGTAGCTCCCGGTCTTCTGCGCGCCTGGTAGTCGATTGCTTGATGAATAAGCATGGGTCTTCACCTCCAAAATTGAGCTCAGAGACTACCGATTTTTTACTGTGAATCCTAGTGTTTGGGGCCTTAGATCGCCTATTTTGGTGCCATCAATTCCCGCTTGAATTGTTCTTTGCGTAAAACCCGAGTAAAATAGTCAAGAAATATGCTAACAGGGTGATTTTATGCGCCTAACGACAAAAGGCCGTTATGCCGTTACATCAATGTTAGACCTCGCTCTGCACCGAGAGCAGGGTCCTGTGCCCCTGGCTGGGATATCTGCACGCCAAGATATTTCGCTTTCGTACCTAGAGCAGCTTTTTGCCCAGTTACGTAAGCATGGCTTGGTGAAATCGGTGCGTGGCCCCGGTGGTGGTTATTACTTGGGGCGATCGTTAGAGGTCATCAGCATCGCCGACGTTATTGAGGCTGTAAACGAACACACGGATGCAACGCGTTGCCGGGGCAAAGGCGCTTGCCAGCGTGGGGCCACGTGTTTAACTCACCATTTGTGGGCTGGTCTGAGTGATCAGATACGGGACTTCCTTCGTAATATCAGCTTGGCCGATTTGGTGCTCAATGAAGAGATCCGAGAAATAGCGCTGCTGCAAGACGAGCGTACTCGAGACACGCTCGAGCGCGTTGACGCGCTGCTTCAAGACTAACCGCCAAAATTAGAGGTTGCGATGGCGAACGAACACATTAATGCGGTGATTGAGCGTGAGTACACGCCCGGCTTCACCACAAATATCGAGTCAGATACCTTACCTCCGGGGTTGGATGAAGGGGTTATCAGAACGATATCAGCTCGGAAAGATGAACCTGAATGGTTACTCGAGTGGCGGTTAGACGCTTACCGAAAATGGCAAGCGATGAGTCCGCCTGCTTGGGCTAAGGTGAATTACCCCGAAATTGATCCGAATTCAATTTCGTACTACTCCGCCCCCAAGTCGATGGCTGACAAGCCTAAGAGCTTGGATGAAGTGGATCCAGAGTTGCTGGCGACCTACGAGAAGTTGGGCATACCCCTGCATGAACAGGCCATGTTGGCTGGCGTTGCTGTAGACGCGGTATTTGACTCGGTATCGGTAGCAACCACGTTCCGTGCAAATCTAGCGGAAGCGGGCGTTATATTCTGCTCTATTTCTGAGGCGGCGCGCGAGTATCCCGAGTTGGTTCGCAAGTACCTTGGGTCGGTCGTCCCTGTGACGGACAATTATTACGCTGCGCTGAATAGTGCCGTGTACAGCGATGGCTCCTTTGTTTACATCCCCAAAGGCGTGCGTTGTCCTATGGAACTCTCGACTTATTTTCGAATCAATGAGTCAAAGACGGGGCAGTTTGAACGGACTCTGATTATCGCGGATGAAGCAAGTCACGTGAGCTATTTGGAGGGCTGTACGGCGCCCATGCGAGACGAAAATCAACTCCATGCTGCTGTGGTTGAGTTGATTGCATTGGACGATGCCGAGATTAAATATTCGACTGTGCAGAATTGGTATCCGGGTGACGCTGAAGGTAGGGGGGGGATCTACAACTTCGTTACCAAGCGTGGTGTGGCACACCATCGTGCAAAGATTTCTTGGACGCAAGTCGAGACCGGTTCAGCAGTGACCTGGAAGTATCCGAGCTGCGTGCTCAAGGGCGATGACAGTATCGGTGAATTTTACTCTGTTGCTCTGACCCACAATCATCAGCAGGCGGACACCGGCACTAAGATGATTCACCTAGGTCGCAACACCAAGTCGACTATTATTTCCAAAGGGGTCTCGGCCGGGCAGAGCTCCAATGCCTATCGAGGCTTGGTTCGGATGAGTCCGAGAGCACTCGGTGCACGCAACTACACCCAGTGTGATTCGCTCTTGATCGGTGATCGATGCGCGGCACATACCTACCCCTACATCGAGAGCAAACAGCCGAGCGCTGTGATCGAACACGAGGCGACGACATCTAAAGTCAGCGATGATCAGCTTTATTTATGTCAGCAGCGCGGCATTGATCCTGAAAAGGCCGTCTCGATGATTGTTAATGGTTTTTGCAAAGAAGTATTCAAAGAGTTGCCCATGGAATTTGCGATGGAAGCCGGCAAGCTTCTGGAAGTGAGCTTGGAAGGTTCTGTTGGTTAG